>Ga0129317_1000086_pt1 | contig 114268 bp, 110 predicted proteins | sample Cm1ome_FD_94430 | JGI IMG/M metagenome (GOLD analysis project Ga0129317, IMG submission 94430) | Eastern black-and-white colobus group fecal microbial communities from Wisconsin, USA - Cm1105 metagenome | ecosystem: Host-associated > Mammals > Digestive system > Large intestine > Fecal...
AGAAACATTTTACAATACAGTTCGTATTCATAGTCATTGTGGATATCTGTCTCCGAATCAATATGAGGAACAGTATCTTGCAAATCTTGAAAGGAACATCATGGAAGTTGCGAGTTAGTTAAAACTATCCGCAAACAGGAGAAAATTGGTTACATTTAATTTGTACTTTTTCTTGACATAGGACCAGATAAAATATAGGAAAAAAACATGACAGGCAGTGAAAAAAGAGAAAAAACACTTTATGACGCTTCTCTGACTGCGGAATTTCAGAAATGGTTTCAGAAACAGGCTTATAAGGAACAGGACGAAAATGAATAAACAAAAGGAGGATACGGATATGGGTATTTTTGTAAAATAACAGCAAGGTGTATCTTTGCTGATGGATTACGCCTTGCTGATCGAATAAAGAAATAAATAAAAAGATCAGGGAGGAAATATAGGATGCCATATTTTTATTTTGAGAATAAAAAGATATATTATAAAGAAACCGGATGTGGGGAACCATTCGTTCTGCTTCACGGAGATACGGCTTCCGGCCGGATGTTTGAGCCGCTGCTTCCTTTGTATGAAAATCAATTTCGGGTGATTCTGATTGATTTTCTTGGAAATGGAAGATCTGACCGGTTGAAAGAATTTCCGGCAGATTTGTGGATCTGGCAGGCAGAACAGGTAATCGCTTTAATCGAACATCTGAGCATTAGGAAGGTCAATCTTCTTGGAACGAGCGGAGGCGCCTGGGTGGCAGTAAACGCTGCGCTCAAGCGTCCGGATTTGATCCATAAAATAATTGCAGACAGCTTTGACGGAAGAACCCTTGCTCCGGATTTTGCAAAAAACTTACTGGAAGAGAGAAAACATGCCAAACGGGACTCCTTTGCAAACCAGTTTTATAAGTGGTGTCAGGGGGAGGACTGGGAAACAGTAGTAGATTTGAACACAGCAGCGTTGATCCGGTGCGCAAAATGCAATCTTCCGCTGTTTGTTAAGGAGCTGCAGGCACTTAAAACACCCGTTCTTTTCACGGGAAGCAAAGAGGACACCATGTGCCGGAAAAATATGCAGCAGGAGTACAGAGATATGAAAAAGCTTGTTTCCAATGGCGATATTTATATGTTTCCGAAAGGCGGGCATCCTGCTATGGTGTCAAATGCAGAGAGATTTGCAGAGTTGGTTATAAATTTTATAGGATAAGAGAAGGGGTTCAACAGGGAAAATACCAGTAAAATCCAAAACTGCCGGTTTACAGAATTTATTGTAAATCGGCAGTTTTGAGAGTATCTCTATTTTTCTTTTTAATCAGAAAATCGGCACTAGCCTATTTCTCCTTTTATGTTTTCTTTTCTTGTAATGGAAAGCCTGCTTTTAAGATGGATGCCCAGTTCCATAGCTCCGAAATTAAATGCTTCTTGATTATCTCTAACAAACTGGTCTCTATCCCAATCTTCAAGCGGAAGCAGTTGTACAATCCTGTTCCTACATTTATCCTCACAACTTTCTGTTTTGATGAAATGATTTTATCATATAACAGTCAAGACGGGGCTTGGACAAGCTCTTTATTTACTTTTGACTGGACTTACTATTTCTTAAAGTGGTTACTTTTATAACGATTGCAAGAAATAAAATAAGTAAATCAGATATTGGTACAGCCCAAAACACAGCATTTGTTAGCTGGGGAAAAAGATTGGGGAGCAAGTAAACCAGTGGCAGCAATAAGATCACTTGTCGCAATAAAGTAAGCATTACCGCTTTTATCTCATGTTCAGTTACTTCCAGTAAAGTTAATATTGTATAGAAAATGCCTACAACTGGAAATGTGAGAAATATAATTTTCAATACTGCTGAGCTTTGCGCGAGTATTGTATCAGAACTACCGAAAATGCTTAATATCTTGTTTCCAAAAAGAAAAACAAAAACTGTACCGATACAGCCATACAGTACTGTGTAAAAAATAGTCAGACGGATGGTTTCCTGTTTCTTTGTTTCCTGTTTATGACCGCTATAATAGGCAATAATCGGCTGAATCCCCTGGATGATTCCAACAATCGGCATGAGAAAAAGTTTATATATCTTCTGGACAATATTCCAGATTGCCACATGATTTACTGTGGCATGGAGCATTAAACTGTTATTGACAAAAAATCCTGTACAACCGGCAAGCGCCTGTATCACTGTCTGTACAAAACCGAGCCGAAACAATTCCCATGCTCGCAACATAAGGTGGTACAATGCAAATGTCGGAATGATGGAAAAACCTCTTTTTTCAAAATCCAGCATACAGCCAGTAACATACAGATAATTTCGCTCACCAGTGTACCCAAAGCAAGACCGGTAATCCCCATTTGAAAACCAAAGGCAAAAATCGCATTTGCAATAAGATTCACCCCGACTGCCAAAGTTGTAATAACCATTTCCATTTTGGGATAACCAAACGCCCGGATACAGCTTGTCAGAGTATATCCCATTGCGCTAAAAATATTGCTGACCAGTTGGATTTGCAGATATTTTTTCGCCAAATCGAAAACTTCTCTCTCTGCACCTAACAAATGCAGAATATTATCCATGCCCCAAAAAGAAAGAATAGATACCATCAGGCTTACAAGAAGCGTGAACAAAACTCCCGTAGAGAAATAACCGTTTCGTTCTTCCCTGTTATTCAAATGGCGTGCGATCAAAATCGCTGTAGAAACTGCGTACAACGTTTGAAATGCAGTAAAAATGCTTAGCACTGGAGAAAGCATCCCCATTGCTGTGAGTGCATTTACGCTTGCTGCTCCCAGATGTCCAGCAAATACCGTATCTACAACAGATGTCATGATTTCCAATACCAGCGATAAAATTGCCGGAATGGAAAATGTAACAATTAAAACACGAATCGGCTTTGATTCATAAATATTTTTTTCCATATGAAATAACCTCCTAAAAAAAGAATACCAGATGGAAGTGGACACGATATGTCTCTTTCCTTCTGGTATTTTTATTTTTCAGAAGATTTCGGCAGATAATCTGTCCGGTCAAATTCCCGACTTGTCTTTTTACATTGAGATATTTGTTCTATTTTCAGTGTAAAAAAGCTCTTTTCATCCGTGCAATACAAATAAAGTCCATCTAAACGAAGAATATAATACAGTGGAGCTACAATATATCGTTTTCCGGCGACTGTCATATCAAGAAATATTTCATCGTCTAACCCGGTATTGATAACGTTACAAACTGGCGTGCGTGCGGTAACAGGCTTTTGAAGCAACTCAATCTTTAGATATTCGGTAAGATCGAACTCTTTTAAAAAAGTCAATTCTGGTATCAACAATTCCAGCTTCTTTAAAGCAGAGTTATTTCCAACGCCGGATTCTAAATGGTGTACAATATGAAAAGCAAGAATGATATCCTCAATTTCTTCCCCAGTAAAAAAACTTCTGTTAAACCGATAATCCGGTGCAAGAAACACCCCTCCCTCATAACCAGGCTGCGTGTAAACAGGAACTCCCATACCGGAAATCTTATCAATATCACGCATAATTGTTTTTTTGCTTACCTCAAAATGATCTGCAAGTTCTGCATAGGTGGATTTTTTTGTTTCCATCAGGTAAAGCAAAATCTCAAGTTGTCTGCTTCTCATGGGGATGTACACCTCCTTTATGTTTTATTGTACTGTATCAGAAAGATTTTTGCAAATTTAAGTGTAGCAGCAAACGGGCATATTCATACAGAACTTTTAAAATTGCCAGGAAGGGCTTCTTCTTTTTCTATCATCAAATAGCCTTCCATTTCACTTGCCGTTTTCACTTTGAAAATGGCAGGTTCTTTTGCTGTATAGAAAAAATATCTTTTATTCATTAGATGAATGAAGTATAATATAAGCAAGAATCGGAGTTGAAAATATGGCATCAAGCCAGCCTGGAAGTTGTGAGGGTCAAATGGATATCAAATTATATTATCAGGAAGAAGGAACTGGTGAACCGCTTATACTTTTACATGGAAATGGCGAAGATAGTTTCTATTTTAAAAATCAAATAAGATATTTTCAAAGTAAGTATCATGTGATCGCTTTGGATACAAGAGGTCATGGTAAATCTCCGAGGGGTGATGCGCCTTTTACCATTGAGCAGTTCTCCTGTGATTTATACGATTTTATGCAGATGCATCAGATTTTGAAGGCGGTGATTCTAGGCTTTTCAGACGGAGCAAACATTGCAATGAAATTCGCTATGAAGTATCCTGATATGGTAAAGGCTTTGATCCTGAACGGCGGCAACCTCGACCCAATGGGGGTAAAGCGAACCGTGCAAATTCCGATTGAGATCGGATATAAAATCGCAAGGCGATTTGCCGAAAAATCGGCAGCTGCCCAACGAAATGCCGAAATGCTTGGTTTAATGGTAAATGAGCCGAACATCAAACCTTCTGAATTGTCACTGATTACGATGCCTGTGCTGGTCATTTGCGGAACAAAGGATATGATTAAAGAAGCACATACGAAGGAAATCGCTGAACATCTTCCCAATGCGAAATTGACCATCGTTCGGGGAAATCACTTTATTGCAAATAAGAATCCGACTGCATTCAACCAGGCGGTGGATGCGTTCCTGAAAATGATTTGACATTTCCGGCTGCAGTTTCGTTTGAAACAGAAAAAGAAAAAGGCGAAGCATAAGGGAAAATAAATTTTGAAAAAAGTGATTCTATATATTCATGGAAAGGTGGAGATTATCAGGAAGCTGCGCAATATAAACCAAACGTTCCGGATCATGATATTTATGGGGTAGATTATCCGGATGATTTTCCATGGATCCTTCAGGAAAAAATTCTGGCTGCTTATAACAGATTACACGAAACATTTCAAAAATGGATAGAACGGCAGTCTTGAAAGCTTTTTTTGATTGTGCTAAAATACATATTTAGTGCCATGCACCATCATCGGAAAGGCTGGTGATGTTATGGGAAAAACCTTAAAAGGCAAAGAATTGGAAAAAGGATTATAACAGAAAAAAGATGGATGTTAGTATGTTCAAAAATACGGAACAGAAGCCTGATTTCGCAGATCGAGATAAAATTTTAGAGAGAGGTTTTCATATTTGAGTATAAACAAAAACACAAACGAGGAAAAAAACTATCGTAAAAATGTGGTCAAACCGGTATCCGGGACCTCTGAAAGCCGCATAAACACTGGATTTTCGGGGGATATTAGTGCTTTAACGCCCATGATGCAAAAATACATAGAGACAAAGGAACAGTACAAAGACTGCATCCTTTTTTACCGGCTGGGTGATTTTTACGAAATGTTTTTTGAGGATGCCATCACCGCATCCAGAGAACTGGAGATTACGCTTACAGGAAAGGACTGTGGGCTAGAGGAAAGGGCTCCCATGTGCGGAGTTCCTTTTCATGCAGTGGACAATTATCTCACAAGGCTGGTGGCAAAAGGATATAAGGTTGCCATCTGCGAGCAGGTAGAGGATCCCAAACAGGCAAAGGGTCTGGTAAAACGGGAAGTGATCCGCATCGTAACGCCGGGGACAAATCTGAATACTCAGGCCCTGGATGCCACAAAGAATAATTATCTGATGAGCATTGTCTGTATGTCTGACCGTTTCGGAGTGTCTGTGGCAGACATCACCACCGGAGCTTATTTTGTGACAGAAGTAGACCATGAGCGGAAACTGATGGATGAGATCATCCGGTACAGCCCCGCAGAGATCATCTGCAATCAGTCCTTTGAAGTCTGCGGAGTGGACCTTGAAGATATCAAGGGAAGACTGGGAATCTCTGTTTTTACCATTGAAGGCTGGTATTTCGATGATGCTCTCTGCGAACGGACATTGAAGGAACATTTTCATGTCTCTTCACTGGCCGGACTGGGCCTGGGAGATTTTAACTGCGGATGCATTGCAGCAGGTTCTCTGCTTCAGTATCTGAAGGAGACGCAGAAAACAGACCTGTCCAATCTTACAGCCATCACCCCCTACCTCTCCGGACGCTTTATGATCCTGGACGGCACCACCAGAAGAAATCTGGAACTTTGTGAGACCCTTAGGGAAAAGCAGAAGAGAGGCTCGCTTTTGTGGGTACTGGATAAGACGAAGACTGCCATGGGAGCCAGAATGCTCCGGAGCTTTATCGAGCAGCCTCTGGTAGATCCGGAGGAGATCAACCGGAGACTGGGGGCCATTGAGGAATTAAATCAGAATGCCATTGTGCGGGAGGAGCTGCGGGAATACCTGAATCCTGTATATGATCTGGAACGCCTTATCAGCCGCATCAGCTATAAATCTGCCAATCCCAGAGATCTGATCTCCTTTAAATCTTCTCTCTCCATGATCCCGCCCATCAAATATATTCTGGGAAGCCTGGAGACACCGCTTCTCTGCCAGCTCCATAATGAACTGGATGAATTGCAGGATCTATACGATCTCATTGACCGGGCGATCCTGGACGAACCGCCTATCAGTGTCCGGGAGGGAAATTTTATCAAAGAAGGGTACAACGAAGAGGTGGACCGTCTCCGGGGAGCCAAGACTGACGGAAAGACCTGGCTGGCAGAGCTGGAGACAAAGGAGCGGGAAAAGACTGGAATTAAAAATCTGAAGATCAAGTACAACAAGGTTTTTGGATATTATCTGGAAGTGACCAATTCTTTTAAGGATATGGTGCCGGATTACTATACCAGAAAGCAGACGCTCACTAATGCAGAGCGCTACATCACTCCGGAACTGAAAGAAATGGAGGATGTGATTTTGGGTGCAGAGGACAAGCTGTTCTCTCTGGAGTATCATCTCTTTTGCCAGGTGCGGGATCAGATTGGAGAAAATATCCTTCGTATTCAGAAAACGGCTAAAGCGCTGGCCGGGATCGATGTATTTGCCTCTCTGGCCTTTGTGGCAGAGCGGAACAACTATGTGCGCCCTTCCATCAACACCAGAGGTGTGATCGATATTAAAAACGGCCGCCATCCTGTGGTGGAACAGATGATCACCAACGATATGTTCATTCCCAATGATACTTATCTGGATAATCATAAAAACAGGATTTCTATTATTACCGGGCCCAACATGGCTGGAAAATCCACCTATATGCGCCAGTCTGCCCTGATCGTACTGATGGCTCAGATCGGAAGCTTTGTCCCTGCGGACAGCGCAAAGATCGGAGTGGTTGACCGGATATTCACCAGGGTGGGAGCTTCCGATGACCTGGCCAGCGGCCAGAGTACCTTTATGGTGGAGATGACGGAGGTTGCCAATATCTTGAGGAATGCCACAAAGGACAGCCTGCTGATCTTAGACGAAATCGGACGGGGAACCAGTACCTTTGACGGTCTTAGTATTGCCTGGGCAGTAGTGGAGCATATCAGCAATCCCAAACTGCTGGGGGCCAAAACCCTGTTTGCCACCCATTATCATGAACTGACCGAACTGGAGGGAAAACTCTCCAGCGTAAATAATTACTGCATCGCTGTAAAAGAAAAAGGGGATGACATTGTATTCCTGAGAAAGATCATAAAAGGCGGTGCTGACAAAAGCTATGGCATTCAGGTTGCCAAACTGGCAGGAGTGCCGGACAGTGTGATCGAACGGGCCAAGGTTTTGGTGGAAGAGCTGACCAATGCGGATATCACAGAAAAAGTGCAGGAAATATCTGCGGATCAGGGGCGAAAACCCAAACAAAAAAAATATGATCAGGTGGATATGGATCAGATGTCCCTGCTGGATACCGTGACGGATGAGGATGTGTTAAAGGAGCTGCAGGAGATTGATGTGGGAAATCTTACCCCCATCGACGCGCTCAATACCATTTACCGTCTTCAGAGCAAACTGAAAAACCGTTGGCAGGCATAGGAAGTTGGTGTTTTATGAATCAGATACAGTTATTGTCAGAAGATACCATTGACAAAATCGCAGCAGGAGAGGTGATCGAGCGCCCTGCCTCTGTTGTCAAGGAGCTGGTAGAAAACGCTATTGACGCAGGGGCAGGAGCCGTCACAGTGGAGATCAAGGAGGGCGGTCTCTCTCTGATCCGCATTACGGACAATGGGGAGGGCATCCCCAGGGAGCAGATCCCCACTGCTTTTCTCCGCCATGCTACCAGCAAGATCAAAAAGGTGGAGGATCTTCTGCACATCGGGTCTCTCGGATTTCGAGGCGAGGCCTTATCCAGCATTGCAGCTGTTTGTCAGGTAGAGCTGATCACCAAAACAGCCGGAAGTTTAACCGGAGTCCGCTATGTGATCGAGGGCAGCAGGGAAAAAAGTATGGAGGAAATCGGAGCACCGGAAGGGAGCACCTTTCTGGTAAGAAATATTTTCTACAATACTCCGGCCAGGAAAAAATTTTTAAAGTCACCGGTGACGGAGGCCGGTTATGTCAGCGATCTGATGGAGCATCTTGCCCTGTCCCATCCGGAAATTTCCTTTAAATTTATCAACAATGGACAGACCCGGCTCCATACCTCCGGAAACTGCAACTTAAAAGACATTATTTACAGTATTTACGGCCGGGAGATCGCTTCCAATCTGGTGGAGATAAAACGGAAGGATCAGGGTGTCTCCATTACCGGTTTTATTGGCAAACCCTTGATCTCCAGGGGCAACCGGAACTTTGAGAACTATTTTGTCAATGGAAGATATGTAAAAAGCCAGATCCTCTCTAAAGCCATTGAGGAGGGATACAAAACCTTCCTGATGCAGCATCGGTATCCTTTTACGGTCCTCCGGCTTCAGATGGACGGATCCATGCTGGATATCAACGTCCATCCCACCAAAATGGAGCTGCGATTCGCTGATAATGAGGGAATGTATCAGCTTCTGTGTCAGACGGTAAAGGATGCGCTGGCTCACAAAGACCTGATACCCAAAGTGAGCTTCGGAAAGGAGGAAGCCTCCAGCGAATACCGCAAAAAAATGAACGGGGCCCCTCAGAACCATGAGGTGCAGACGGCAAAAAAACGGGAATCCTATCCGGAGCCCTTTGAAAAAGTCCGAAGAACCCTTCTGGCTGAATCTCAAAGTCCCTACCAGCCCAAATACAAGGAAAACTTCTTCCCTGTTCCTGAAGTAAAACCATTGACAGAAAACAGAGGTACGGCGGTGGAGACCGGAAATGGAAGCCTGCCTTTTAAGCGGGCTGGCTCAGGGAACATTCCCTGTGAAAAGGCGCTCGGCTCAAGTCCTAAGCCGGGGCCTTCTGAAAGCGAAACAAATAAAAAAGACGCCCTGGAAACCCTTATAGAAAAAAACAAAGGATCCTGCAGCGCAGGATCCTCCGCCCGGGTCGGGGCGCATTTGCAGCAGAATTCCACTGCGCCGCAGTGCGATCCAGCGCAGAGCGCTTTTTTATCTGACAGGAATTTCCTATCAAATAAAGAAAAGAACCGTCAGGCGCCAGATACAGGTTCCGAAGCTGCCGCAGAAGAAAAAACAGTCAAACATCCCTGTCAGATGGAGCTGTTTGACAGAAAGCTCCTTTCCAGAGACAGTGTGCCGGAGCACAAGCTCATTGGCCAGGTGTTTGATACCTACTGGCTGGTGCAGTTTCAGGATCATCTGTACATCATTGACCAGCATGCTGCTCATGAAAAAGTAATGTATGAGCGCCTGACAAAAAGTTTAAAGACCAGGGAATTTACCACTCAGCGGGTAAGTCCTCCCATTATTTTAAGCCTTTCCATGCAGGAAGAAAACCTGCTGCACCGGTATGAATCCATCTTTCAGGAGATTGGATTTGAGATCGAACACTTTGGCGGAAGGGAATATTCCATCTGCGGAGTGCCGGACAATCTTTTCGGCCTTACAGACCGGAGGCTGTTTTTGGAAATGCTGGATAGCCTTTCTGACCACAGCGGACAGCCAAACCCGGAAACCTTAAATGAAAAACTGGCCTCCATGGCCTGCAAAAGCGCAGTAAAGGGAAACAGCCGTCTTTCGGTGTCAGAAGCAAACGCGCTGATCCAGGAGCTCTTAGAGCTGGAAAATCCCTACAACTGTCCTCACGGCCGCCCCACCATCATCTCCATGTCCAAATACGATCTGGAGAAAAAGTTCAAGCGGATTGTATAGTTTGGGAGGAATGTATGAAACCATTGATTATTTTAACCGGCCCCACTGCGGTGGGAAAGACTGCGCTGTCCCTAAAGCTTGCCAGGGCAGTGGGGGGAGAGATCATCTCCGCAGACTCTATGCAGGTATACAAAGGTATGGACATCGGCTCTGCCAAGATCACCAGGGAACAGCGGGAGGATATTCCACATTTTCTCATTGATGAGCTGGATCCCAAAGAACCCTTCCATGTAGTACTCTTTCAAACACTGGCAAAAAAATATATGGAAGAGATCTGGAGCCGGGGGCACATCCCTATTCTCACAGGAGGAACCGGCTTTTATATTCAGGCTGTGCTGTATGACATTGATTTTACTGAAAATCAGGGAGATGAAAGCTACCGCAGGGATTTGGAACAGCTGGCAGCAGAAAAAGGTCCCCTGTATCTGCACCGGGAGCTGAGTTTGGTAGATCCCCAGGCTGCAAAAGAGATCCATGCAAACAACGTAAAGCGGGTGATCCGGGCACTGGAATTTTACCATGAGACAGGAACCCCCATTTCCAGACATAACGAACAGGAGCATCAGAAGGAGTCGCCTTACCGCTTTGCCTATTTTGTGCTCAACGATAACCGCCAGGTGCTCTACGACCGTATTGATGCGAGAGTGGATCAGATGCTCCAGATGGGACTGGTGGATGAAGTGCGCCGTTTAAGAGAAAGGAACTGCACCAGAGAAATGGTTTCCATGCAGGGGCTTGGATACAAGGAAATTTTGGATTACCTGGAGGGAGACTGTTCCCTGGAGGAAGCGATCTACCGGATCAAACGGGATACCAGGCATTTTGCCAAACGCCAGATCACCTGGTTTAAACGAGAGCGGGATGTGATCTGGGTGCAGAAGGATGCCTTTGACAGAAAGGAAGATGCAATCCTTGCCTATATGCTGGAGCAGCTTCAGGAGAAAGGGATCTTTCTTAAACGGGAAATTGAAAATTTTGCAGAATAATTTCAGACCCATCTGCAGAAACAGCAAAGAGACGAAAAGAATTAATTTATAAAGGAAGTTTTGATATGAATTTGGAAAATAAAGAAAATGCAATGGGATCCGGCATCAGTGCAGCCGGCCAGGAGGAAACTTCAGGAGCAGATACCGCCACTGCATCTATGTATCAGGCCATGGGGATCTCCCCTGAGATCTATGAATATGGAAAAAAGACAGAAGAAAAATTACGGGAGCGTTTTCGCCAGATCGATGAGACCGCAGAGTACAATCAGCTGAAGGTAGTAGCTGCCATGCAGAAAAACCGGATCAGCGCAGAGCATTTCAACGGAAGCAGCGGTTATGGATACAATGACATCGGAAGGGATGATTTGGAAAAGGTCTATGCTGATACCTTTCACACAGAAGCAGCCCTGGTGCGTCCCCAGATCGCCTGCGGAACTCACGCTCTGGCAGTAGCTCTGGCAGGAAATCTAAGGCCGGGAGATGAGATGCTTTCCATCAGCGGCAAGCCCTATGACACTCTGGAGGAGGTGATCGGCATCCGTCCCTCCAACGGCTCTCTGGCTGAATATGGAGTGACCTACGGTCAGGTAGAACTGCTGCCGGACGGTTCCTTTGATCTGGAAGGTATTAAAAAGGCCATCACACCAAAAACCAAACTGGTGGAGATACAAAGATCCAAAGGATACCTTACCAGGCCCACTCTGTCTGTGAAAGCCATCGGGGAGGCCATTTCCTTTGTCCACAGCATCAATCCGGATATTATCTGTATGGTAGACAACTGCTACGGAGAATTTGTGGAGCGCATAGAGCCCTCTGATGTGGGAGCGGATCTGGTGGTGGGCTCCCTGATCAAAAACCCCGGAGGCGGACTGGCTCCCATTGGGGGATACATTGCGGGAAAAGAGGCTTATGTGGAGAATGCAGCCTACCGGCTCACTTCTCCTGGTCTTGGCAAAGAGGTAGGAGCCTCCCTGGGAGTGAACCGTGCTTTTTACCAGGGCTTTTTTATGGCACCCACTGTGACCGCAGGGGCATTAAAGAGCGCCGTCTTTGCCGCCAATCTCTATGAACAGCTGGGCTTTCAGGTGATACCAAACGGAACAGAAAGCCGTCATGACATTATCCAGGCCATTGAATTTGGCTTCCCTGAGGGTGTGATCGAATTCTGCAAGGGGATCCAGGCTGCGGCTCCCGTAGACAGCTATGTAACACCGGAGCCCTGGGCAATGCCCGGATATGACAGTGATGTGATCATGGCAGCAGGAGCGTTTGTACAGGGTTCCTCGATTGAGCTGAGCGCAGACGGCCCCATCAAGCCTCCCTACGCAGTCTATTTCCAGGGGGGACTTACCTGGGAACACGGTAAATTCGGAATTTTAATGTCACTGCAAAAATTGTATGAGAAAAAACTGGTGAAACTGATATGAAACGGATCATAGTGGCAGGCTGCGGTCCTGCCGGCATGATGGCTGCCATCGCTGCAGCAAAAGAGGGGGCTTCCGTCACCATCCTGGAGGCAATGGAGAAGCCCGGAAAAAAACTTCTGATGACAGGAAACGGCCGGTGCAATCTTACGAATATGGATCCGGAGCTTCCAAAACGGTATTTCAGCGCAGAGGAGTATGAAACCCAGGAGACAGAGGGCAGCAGGGAAACTGCCTCCTTTGCCGGAAGGGTCTTTCGCCGCTTTTCTGTGGAAAATACTCTGGATTTCTTTCACTCCATCGGTCTTTTGACTGCGGAAAAAAACGGCTGTGTATATCCTTATACCAACCAGGCCTCCAGTGTACTGGAGCTGTTACTGACTGAATTAAAAAAATACAAGGTAAAATTAAAGTTTTCTGAGAAGATTACAAAGATCGAAAGGGATCTGGGCGGCTGGAAGGTGGGCACCACAGGCTGGACCTATCCCTGCGACCATCTGATCCTCTGCTGCGGTTCCAGAGCGGTTCCGGCAACAGGCTCTGATGGCAGCGGCTACCGTCTGGCCGCGTCAGCAGGACATGTATCCATTCCTCCCCTTCCTGCGCTCACCGGTCTGATCTGCAGAGGCAGCTTTTTCTCTGCCTGCAGCGGTGTACGCTGTCACGCCCAGGTAAATCTCCTGGTTGCCAAGACAGCCTCTCTGGAGGAAGCGTCAGACAGTACTCAGGTTCACACCAAATGGATCCCCGTGGGCAGCGAGATCGGAGAGCTCCAGTGGACAGAAAACGGTATTTCCGGAATTGTAGTATTTCAGCTGAGCCGTTTTGCCGCCCTGGCTCTCAATCACAGGGAAAAAGTCAAGGCAGTTTTAGATTTTCTGCCGGAGCTGTCTGACCAGGAGCTCTATGGATATCTGCAGCAGGTGACCGCCCTTCACAGCCATGCAATGCTGGGAGAGGCTTTATCCGGACTTCTTCCAAAAAAGCTTCTGGAGGTGCTGCTGGGGCAGCTTCGCATCAAACCCACCAGTCCTGCCGGTGAGTTTGGGGAAGTGCACTGTTCCAATCTGGTCCATGCTATTAAAAGCTTTTCCCTTCCAGTAACAGGCACCAGAGATTTTGATCAGTGTCAGGTATGCTCCGGAGGCATTCCTCTAAGACAGGTGGATCCTTCCACCATGATCTCCAGACAAATTCCAACACTCTCCTTTGCCGGAGAGATTCTGGATATCGATGGTCCCTGCGGCGGATATAACCTGCAATGGGCCTGGTCCAGCGGCTATGTGGCAGGACGGGCCGCTGCCAAAGAACAGGAATGATTGCTGCTCCTGCAAAAAAGCGGAGTGTTTCACCATATTTTATTTAATATAGAAGGGATTAATTTCCATGATTCGTATCCAGCAAATCAAATTAGCTCCTGATCACAAAGAAGAAGATTTAAAAAATGCAGTAAGAAAACTGCTGAGGCTGCCCAAGGGACAGCCTTTTACCTATGAGATTGTCCGTCAGTCCATTGATGCCAGAAAAAAGCCGGAACTTTTTTTTGTATACACGGTGGATGTAAGCTGCCCGGGTGAAAAACGGCTTTTAAAGACAGTGAGAAATAAAAACATTTCTCTGACAGAAAAAAAGAGGTATCAGTTCCCGAAAGCCAGTGGAAAGCTGGCGCTAAAAAAGCGGCCGGTGATCATCGGTATGGGACCTGCAGGGCTGTTTTGTGCTTTGATGCTGGCAAGAGCCGGTTTCCGGCCGATCCTTCTGGAGCGGGGAGCAACAGTAGAGGAACGTCAGAAGCAGGTGGAACACTTCTGGCGTACCGGAGAACTGAATTCAGAATCCAACGTCCAGTTTGGGGAGGGCGGAGCCGGCACCTTTTCGGACGGAAAGCTGAACACTATGGTAAAAGATCCCAACGGCAAGATCCGCTTTGTTCTGGAAACCTTTGTAAAGGCTGGAGCAGACCCGGAGATACTTTACAGCTACAAACCTCACATCGGTACAGATCGGCTGATCCAGGTGGTAGCCAGAATGCGGGAAGAAATTCTAGCCCTGGGAGGAACTATATGCTTTAATACCCGGCTTGCAGACATCCTTCCGCCAAAAGACGGAACCTATGAGCTGAAGGTTATCAAAAACGGAGAGCAGCCGTTTACCATGGAAACCAATCTTCTTGTTCTGGCCATCGGTCACAGCGCCAGAGATACCTTTGAGATGCTAAAGGAACGGGGATTTATCATGGAGCCTAAGGCATTTGCAGTGGGTGTGCGGGTAGAACATCCGCAGCAGCTTATCAACACTGCCATGTATGGAGAACACTGCCCGTATGATATGCCTCCCTCCCCCTATAAACTGACCCACCGTCTGGAAAACGGGAGGGGTGTCTACTCGTTCTGTATGTGTCCCGGCGGCTATGTGGTAAATGCTTCCTCCCAGGAAGGAATGCTGGCCGTAAACGGTATGAGCTATCAGGACCGGGGAAGCCACAATGCCAACAGCGCTATTGTGGTGACTGTGACCCCCGAGGATTTCGGGGATAAGGACGTACTCTCAGGGATCCGTTATCAGCAAAAGCTGGAAAAAAAGGCATTTCAGGCCGGTCAGGGACGTATTCCGCTGCAGCGCTTTGCTGACTTTAAAAAAGGGGTTCCCAGTCTCCGCATAGGCGCCATTTCCCCTGAAATGAAAGGAGCCTATGTACCTGCCAATGTGCGGGCGATCTTCCCGGAGGAGATTGCCGCTTCCCTTGAAGCTGGAATCTCCTCCTTTGACCAGAAGCTCCATGGTTTCGCAGACCCGGATACACTGATCTCCGGTGTGGAAAGCAGAACTTCCTCCCCTGTGAGGATCCTGCGGGACGAATCTCTGGTTTCTAATCTACCCGGCATCTATCCTTGCGGGGAAGGAGCCGGATATGCAGGAGGCATCACCTCCGCAGCGCTGGACGGGATCCGGGTGGCAGAAGCTATCGCTTCAAAATTTAGCATTGACTTTCTGCAGAAATAATGAAATAATAATAGCATTCGGGGAGAGAGCGTAAGGAAAAGAATTTGGAAAAGAAAAAAAACACGGTTCCGAAAGCACCCGCTTTTCGTGGAACTATGAAAGATCTTCCGAAGCAAGAGATGCCTTACGAAAAATGCTGGCATTCTGGCGCCGGCAGTTTGACAGATGCAGAACTTCTGTCTGTGATTTTGAGGACAGGCTCAAAGGGTGAGCCTGCTATTGAACTGTCCAGAAAAATATTATCCCAGTCCAAAGGCAATGGACTGCTGGGAATTTACCATATGTCCCTGGCTGATCTTATGAATATCAGGGGAATCGGCCGGGTAAAAGCGATTCAATTAAAGTGCATTGCAGAGCTGTCCCGCAGGATTGCGAAGACCCAGGCCGCCTGCAGCGTAAATTTCACAGATCCTGAGACAGTGGCAGATTATTATATGGAAGATTTCCGCCATGAAGAACAGGAAAAGCTTCTGCTTATCATGCTCAACTGCAAAGGCGGACTTCTGGGGGAGGAAGTCGTGTCTAAGGGAACTGTAAACGGCACTCTGATCTCTCCCAGAGAGATTTTCCTTAGCGCCATGAAATTTCAGGCAGTGTCCGTTATCCTGCTGCACAATCATCCCAGCGGGGATCCCACTCCCAGCGAGGAAGATTTTTTCCTCACGAAAAGAGTGAAGGAGAGCGGGGAACTTCTTGGAATTGCACTGCTGGATCATATTATTATAGGGGATCAACAGGCCGTCAGCTTCCGGCAGCAGAACTGGATCTGACGCTGATTAGGGGATATAGATTATGATATTTCACAATATTTGTGGCATTGATTTAGGCACAGATACGATCAAGATAAGAGATAAACACAACAAAAAATTTATGGACTGCAAAAATATGATTGCGATCCGAAATGAAAAGCAGATCATAGCCATCGGCGATGAAGCTTTTGAAATGTACGAAAAAAATCCGGTTAACGTGGAGGTTTCCTGCCCCATGATAAACGGTGTCATTGCCAGCGCCACCAACATGGAGCTGGTACTTTCTCATATTCTGAAACGCTTCACTTCTTTCACCCAGACCACTTCCGATATCTGTATGGCTTCTCCCACCAACGTAACACCGGTAGAACAGAGAGCCTTCTTTAATGTATTAAGCGGCACCATTAATGCCAGCCGGATCCGTCTGGTAGACAAGGGGATTGCAGATGCTGTGAGCATCGGTCTTCCGGTGCTTGCCCCTCAGGGCCATATGATCGTAAATATCGGTGCAGACACTACCGAGATTTCTGTGATCGCCAACGGCAATGTGATCCTGGGGCAGACCCTGAAATTGGGAGGCCGAAAGCTGGATGAAGATATTGCCACCATGGTGCGCAGAAAGTTCAACATCAATATTGGCATGAAAACTGCGGAACGGCTGAAAAACAATCTGGCATTTATGATCAACGGTCCCAGGCTGGAGCAGAAGGTATTCGGGATCCACACTCTATCCGGACTTCCAAAGTCCGATATGATCCCTTCTCTTGCCGTAAGCGTGGCCATCATTGATACTATTGACCAGATCATCCAGAATATTAAATCCATTTACGGACGGACACCGCCTCAGATCATGCAGGATATTGCAGAAGAGGGAATTTTCCTCACAGGGGGTGTATCCATGATTTTGAATCTGCCTATTTACATACAAAAAGAAATCGGACTGCCCATTTATCATATTCAGGATCCGAAAAACAGCACAGTCAGAGGGCTGGTGGATATTCTGAACAATAAGGAACTGAAAATTTTGACTCATTCACCTAAGCTGTGAGAAAGCAGGAATCACCTATGAGAAGAAAAAAGAATCAACAATCCAAAAGCAAGCTCTGGCTCATCGTCTTAACTGTGCTCTGCCTGTGCCTGATCGGCATTTCCTTTCTGGAAAGTTCCATCACAAGCCCCATACGGCAGGCCACGGGCATGGTGATCGCCCCCATACAGAAGGGCATCAACAACCTGGGACACTGGTTCTCCGGTCTTACCGCCAATATTTCCGATGTAGCTGCTCTGAAGGCGGAGAATGATCTGCTTCAGGAGAAAGTGGATACCCTTACTGCCGAAAACAGTCAGCTGGTGTTGGATAAGGAGGAACTCACCAGGCTTCGGGAACTTTTTGATCTGAGCGGTCAGTATGCGGATTATGACCAGGTGGGCGCGCGGGTGATCTCCAAGGACAGCGGCAACTGGTTTGACAGCTTTACTATTGACAAGGGAAGCAAAGACGGCATCCAGATCGATGCCAATGTGATCGCAGGCGGAGGACTTGTGGGAATTGTGACAGAGGTAGGTCCCAACTGGGCTACCGTCCGCTCCATCATTGATGACAACAGCAATGTCAGCGCCATGATCTCTACCACCTCCGACAACTGTATTATCGCAGGAAATCTTCAGCTCATTGATGAGGGTGCCTTGAATCTGGTAAAACTCACCGATGAAAACAATAAGGTACATGTAGGAGATAAGGTAGTGACCTCCAACATCAGTGAAAAATATTTGCCCGGCATCCTGATCGGCTACATCAGTGAACTGAACAATGATGCCAATAACCTGACAAAATCCGGCAAGATCACTCCTGTGGTAGACTTTAAACATCTTCAGGAGGTGCTGGTGATTCTGCAGCTGAAGGATTACATAGCCAGTCCCACGGATACACTGGACGAGACAGAAGCAGTCAATGACCTGACTGAGGCTCCCCAGAAGGAGACAGAATCTGAGAGGATGACTGCTCCCTCAGCTGAATAAGGAGGAAACCCTTACGTATGAAACGAAAAATTGCTATGGCAGCTTTGATCATTTTTTCCACACTGCTGCAGTGCAGTGCTTTTCAGCTGATCGAGATTGCCTCCATCAAGCCCAACCTGCTGCTGATCATCACCGTATCCTTCGGGCTGATGAGAGGAAAGAAAAGCGGTCTTACCACCGGATTTTTCTGCGGTCTTTGCTGTGATCTGTTTTTTGAGAGCATCATTGGCTTTCAGGCTCTGATCTATATGTGGATCGGATATTTTGCAGGTTATTTTTACCGCATTTTTTATGATGATGATATCAAAACTCCCCTGCTTTTGATCTCTGCTGCAGATCTGATATACGGGATTTCTCAGTATGTTTTCACCTTCCTCTTCCGGGGAAGGATTCATTTTTTCTTTTACCTTGGAAGGATCATCATTCCGGAAATCCTTTATACCATGCTTTTGACTATTATAACCTACCGTTTGATCTACTTTATTAACCAGAAACTTTCCAAGACAGACAAAAGGAGTGTTGACAGCCTTGTTTAATCAAATGAAAAGCCATCTACCAAAGGGAATAAAGTCCAGGATCCTTATTTTATTTATAGTCTTTGCCCTCATGTCATCGGTACTGATCTACCGTCTGTTTTTTCTGCAGATTATTAACGGCGAAACCTATCTCAACGATTTCGCCCTGTCCATCAAAAAAGAGCGGGTATTAAACAGCACAAGAGGAGAGATCTATGACTGCAACGGCAAGGTTCTGGCCTACAACCGCCTGGCCTACTCTGTTACCATAGAGGACAATGGATCCTACGAAAATACCTTTGAGCAGAATCTCACTCTGAACGGAATTCTGTATCGCACCATTCAGATCATTGAAAGCCATGGAGATACCATTGTGGATGATTTTCATGTGGTGCTGGATGAAAACGGAGAGTATGTCTACAATGCCACTGGCTTTACTCTCAGCCGCTTTAAAGCGGATATCTTTGGAAAACCTTATATTGATGCCCCCAGTGAGGACCTGAAAACCCAGGCTTTGACAGAGGAGGAGAGGTCGATTGAAGCTCCTGCTCTGATTGAACTTTTGTGCAGCAATAAATACTACGGAATCCTGGATTCCAGGATCACACCGGAAGACCGGGCAGAGCACGGGCTTCCGGATACCTTCACCAAGGAAGAGATCCTTCAGCTTGCCTACCTGCGCAGCAACCTGGCTTCCAACAGCTACCAGCGTTATAATTCCACAGTGATTGCCAAGGATGTTTGCAATGAGACAGTAGCACAGCTTATGGAAAATACAGCCACTCTCACCGGGGTGAATATTTCAGAGGATTATCTTCGTGTATACAATGATGCAGAATATTTTGCCCCCATTATCGGCTACACGGGACAGGTTTCCGCTGAGGAGCTGGAAGAACTGAAAAAAGAGGATGACAGCTATACCGCCAATGACATTGTGGGCAAGGTGGGCATGGAAAAAGTGATGGAGACCACCCTCCAGGGGGACAAGGGCTCTGAGACCATCTATGTGGACAACCTGGGCCGGACCTTAAGCGTGGAGCAGCGGATCGAGCCTCAGGCAGGAAATTCTCTCCATCTGACCCTGGACAGCGACCTGCAGAGGATCGGCTACCATCTGCTGGAGCAGTACATTGCAGGTATCCTCTGGTCCAATATCGTAGATACAGAATATTTTGATGCAGAGGCTGCTCAGTCTGCAGATGAAGTCATCACACCGGTTTACGATGTGTATTACTCCCTCTTTGAGAATAATGTTCTGGATGTGGAGCATCTGTCCACCCCGGACGCTTCTGCCAACGAGCGGTTTGTCTATCAGGCCTTTTTGACCAAGGCTGACGCGATTTTTAATGAAATCCGCAATCAGCTTACCACCGCATCTCCCACACCCTACAAGGATCTGACAGAGGAGATGAAAGCCTACCAATCCTATATCGTTAATACCATGCTGGTGGAGACCGGTATTTTAAATGAGGATGCCATCGATGAATCCGACCTCACCTGGAAGGCCTGGAGTCAGGAGGAGACCATCAGTCTCCAGGAATTTTTAACCTATGCCATCTCCAAAAACTGGATCGATATCAACGGCATTGTACCGGATACCTCCTACCTGGATTCTCAGGAGATCTACAATACCCTGTCCGATTATATTGCCGAGTACCTGTATGATGACACGAACTTCTGTAAACGGGTATTCCGTTATATGTTAAAAGAAGGAGAACTAAGCGGAGCCAATGTGTGCCTCCTGCTCTTTGACCAGGGCATCCTTGAAATGAATACGGAAGAGTATAACGGACTTTCCGACGGAACCATCACAGCCTACAATTTCATCCGGGAGAAGATCAAAAATCTGGAGATCACCCCTGCTCAGCTGGCTTTGCGGCCCTGCTCCGGCGCTCTGGTGATCACGGATCCCAACACCGGAGATGTGAAGGCCTGCGTCACCTATCCCGGATATGACAACAACCGGCTGGTGAATGATATGGATGATGACTATTATTACAAGCTGTCCATTGATTTGTCCTCCCCCTTCTACAGCAGAGCGACCCAGGAGGCCATCGCCCCCGGTTCCACCTTTAAACTGGTATCCGCCACTGCGGGAGTGATGGAAGAGCAGGTATCCATCTGGGAGCCCATCAACTGTGTCGGTAAATTTACCGACACCAGCAATCCCATCAACTGCTGGGTGTACTCAGAAAAGCTAAAAGGCGGTTCTCATGGCCCTCTTACCTTGTCTCAGGCCATCACCAAGTCCTGCAACTATTACTTCAACACCATCGGGCTGCGGCTGAGTATGATGGACAGCGTGGAGTACGATGATGCTGCCGGAACAGCTGTTCTGCAAAAATACGCCGCCATGTACGGCTTTGATGACACTTCCGGGGTGGAAGTGCCGGAGACACCGCCTCACATGGCCACCAGCGACCCGCTGCGTGCCGCCATGGGACAGAGTGACAGCGCCTACACTGTGACCCAGCTGGCCCGGTACTGCAACGTACTGGCCAACAGCGGTACCTGCTACGATCTGACCCTGATCGACCGGGTGACGGATTCAGACAACAATACCATTGATGACAATGATCCGGTGGTCCACAGTACGGTGGATCTCCCCGGAGAGCTGTGGGATGCCATCCATCAGGGCATGCGGGGCGTAGTGGAAACAAGCTCTGCCTTTGCCAATTACAGCGGGGTAGCCATTGCCGGAAAGACCGGTACAGCCCAGGAGCGTACCGACCGGCCCAACCATGCGGCCTTTATCGGCTACGCCCCCTATGAGGATCCCCAGATGTGCATTGCCGTCCGGGTGGCCAACGGCTATTCCTCCGGAAATGCCGCCAAGATCGCCAGGGATATGATCACCTATTACTTTGACCGCACCACGGAAAATTCTCTGATCACCGGGCAGGCCATTGAGGTTTCCGCCGGTAATGAGCGAAGAGACTAACTGGAATGAGGGATGGAGCGCTATGAACCGAAATTCTGTGATTATCAAAAGCAATGCCTACGGACTGATCCTGATCCTGGATCCGGAGCTTCCCTTTGAAGAACTTCTTCAGGATGTGGCCGCCAAGTTTAAGGAATCCGCCAAATTTTTCAAAAACGCACAGATGGCTCTCACTTTTCGCGGCCGGGTACTTACCAGGGAGCAGGAGCGGCAGCTGGTATGTGCCATTACAGAAAATTCTTCTCTTCACATCGTATGTCTGGTGGACGAACGAAAGGAAGCAGAAGAGTTCTATAAGGAAGCCATCACCCGTTCCCTGGAACAGGATATGGAAAACCAGGGACAGTTTTTCCGGGGAAGTCTCCGCACCGGTCAGGTACTGGAGACGGAACACAGCATTATCATCCTGGGGGATGTAAATCCCGGGGCAAAGGTAGTGTCCAGAGGCAATATCATCGTGCTGGGCTGCTGCATGGGAAACCTGTATGCAGGAGCTTCCGGCAATCAGGGCTGTTTTGCGGCTGCCCTGATCCTGAAACCCAAACAGCTGCGCATCGCAGACAAGACGGTGATGAGCGCCATCACCAAGCGGGTGGATACCGGAGAATATTCCATTGACCCCAAGATCGCCTACCTCAGAGAGGGGCACATTAAGGTCGAGCCGTTAAACGGACATGCCTTCTCCCTGCTTACAGCGGAGCTGTCCAGGGAGAATACCCGGGCAGATCAAACGAACATCTGACGGTTTTTATGCAGGCCTGCCGCAACTTTTCCGGTGTGCCTGCTGAAAATAATTCAGCGCTGCTGCCAACCGCATTATATGTTTCTGATGCAGCACAGTTGTCTTATCCAAAGAAGTACTTACAGAAGAAAAAGGAATGCCAGAAACCGACGATTAAGACAGGAAGTTCTGCCATATCATAAGCTTAAGGAGGATATCAGGAAATGAGTGAAGTGATCGTCGTTACATCGGGAAAGGGCGGTGTGGGAAAAACCACATCTGCAGCCAACATCGGCGCCGGCTTAGCCCGTATGAATAAAAAGGTGGTGTTGATCGACACCGACATCGGACTGCGCAATCTGGATGTAGTCATGGGACTGGAAAACCGGATCGTATACAATCTGGTGGATGTGGCGGAAGGAAACTGCCGGATCCGTCAGGCACTTATCAAAGACCGGCATTATCCTACCCTGTACCTGCTTCCCGCAGCCCAGACAAGAGATAAATCTGCTGTATCTCCGGAACAGATGCGCAAGCTGGTAGATGATCTGAAACCGATTTTTGACTATATTATTTTAGATTCTCCGGCAGGGATCGAGCAGGGATTTCAGAATGCCTGTGCCGCCGCCGACCGGGCGATCGTGATCACTACCCCGGAGGTTTCCGCTATCCGGGATGCCGACAGGATCATCGGCCTTTTAGAAGCAGACGGCATGAAAAAAATCGATCTCCTCATCAACCGGATCCGGGTGGATATGGTAAAACGGGGAGATATGATGTCTGTGGAGGACGTGGTTGAGATCTTGTCTGCCAGTCTTTTAGGCGCTATCCCTGATGAGGAACAGATTGTCATTGCCTCCAACCACGGAGAGTATGTGGCAGGCACAGATAGTCTGGCAGGACAGGCCTATGTAAATATCTGCCGCCGCCTGGAAGGAGAGACCGTTCCCCTTCTAAATCTGGAGAAGAATCTTTCCTTTAAGGAACGTCTCTCCTCCCTGTTGAAAAAAAGAGGGTAAGGAGGGAACGATGGAAAGAAGCAGCAGAATAAAACGGCAAAGAAGAGCAAAAGAGAAAACTTCCGGGGAGATCGCCCGCATCCGCTTGACCGGTATGCTGGCTTCTGATTATCTGGAATGCTCACCGGAGCAGTTTGAGATCCTGCGAAAAGAGTTGCTGGAAATTCTTTCCAGATATATTGATATCAATGAAACACAGCAGATACAACTGAACATAGTTCAGGAATTAAAACAAGGGGTTCAATATGTTAAGACAATACAAGTTAAGGGACTATAGATTCAGCCTGATCCTTTGGGTGTGCGCTCTTTCTACCCTGGGTATTATGATCATCGGAAGCGCCCAGAAGGCCTCTCAGACAAAGCAGATCTTCGGATTGATCCTGGGACTGGTGTGTATGGTCGTGGTATCTCTGATCGACTATACCTGGCTTATCAATTTCTACTGGTTCTACTATGTGATAGGCATTGGCCTTCTGACAGCGGTTCTGCTTTTCGGTGTTGAGGTAAACGGTGCAAAGCGCTGGATCAATATCGGCTTTCAGTTCCAGCCCTCCGATGTGGCAAAGATCATTCTGATCGTATTTTTTGCCAAATTGTTTTCCAAGTATGAGGAAAAGATCAACACGGTAAAAATGATCCTGTTTTCTTTGATCCTGCTGGGCATCCCGCTGTTTTTGATCTATAAAGAACCAAATTTATCTACAACCATTGTGACAGCCATGGTATTTTGTGTTATAATATTCGTGGCCGGTTTAAGCTACAAGATCATAGGCGGCATCCTGCTGGTGACCATTCCGATGGCGGTGATCCTGTTTACTGTGATTTTGCAGCCTGGACAGACACTGATCGAAGGATATCAGGTAAACCGTATCCTTTCCTGGTTAAAACCGGGAGAGTATGTGGACATTGCGAGACAGCAGCAGAATGCCATTATCGCTATCGGTTCCGGACAGCTTTATGGAAAGGGACTGAACAACAATGCAGTATCCTCTGTGAAAAACGGAAATTTCTTCTCTGAGTCCCAGACAGACTTTATCTTTGCTGTGGCGGGGGAGGAACTGGGCTTCTTAGGATGCTGTCTGATCATAATTCTGGAGTTTCTCATTGCCTTTGAATGTATCCGTATCGGCCGAAAAGCCAAAGATCTGGCAGGAACTTTGATCTGCTGCGGGATGGGGGCCCTGGTAATGATTCAAAGTTTTGTAAATATCTGTGTGACCACGGGCTTGCTGCCCAATACCGGTATTGCCCTTCCCTTTGTCAGCTACGGCATGACATCGCTGGTGAGCTTCTGTATCGGGATTGGCTTTGTGCTGAATGTGGGACTGCAGACCAGGAAATATTAGGAGGTTTTTAGGAGGTTTTCACTTATGAACATTGGATTTATTGCCCATGACGCAAAGAAAAAACTAATGCAGAACTGCTGCATTGCCTACCGGGGCATTCTGGTAAAAAACGAGCTGTATGCCACCGGTACCACCGGACGGCTTATTGAGGAGGCCACTGGCCTTCCGGTTCACAAATTTTTGGCCGGCCATGTGGGCGGAGAGCAGCAGATGGGAGCTATGATCGAGCAAAATCAGCTGGATCTGGTACTGTTTTTCCGGGATTCGGATACTCCAAAGGTAACGGAACCGGATATTACCAAGGTAATCCGTATGTGTGATATACACAACATTCCTCTTGCTACCAACATTGCTTCCGCAGAAGTTCTGCTGAAATCACTAGAACGAGGAGATCTTGAGTGGCGTGAAATGTACAAATAAAGAGACGGCGCAGAATCGTTCCTATTATACAGAACGGGAATGGGCCAGAATTACAGCAAAAGAAGAGGAAGAAAAAAAACATCAGCGGAAACTGGCCGTATTTTTAGGGGTATTGGCGGCTGTTACCCTGCTGATGTGCTATCTGGTATATTTTTTTGTAATACGCTCCCATGACTATGAGCTGGCGCATCCTTTTGCTTCAAACGACAGAGTTTACGGGATCCAGAATGGCCTCACCTTTTCCGGAACCGCGGAAAGCTTTGCCGCAGACCTGTGTGTCACTGACCAGGATGTAAACAATACCCTGCCCATCGGTGCATACAGTGCTGCACTGTTTGATCTGAATGGAAGACAGGTGGTCTACGGAAGAGATCTTTTTACCAAACGTTCTCCGGCCAGCCTTACCAAGATTATGACCGCCATGGTTGCTTTAAAATACGGCAATCTGGACGATGTGGTAACTGTGACGGAGACGGCTCTGGACATTGAGTACGGCTCCTCTGTCTGTGATATCAAGGTGGGAGACCGGCTTTCCTTAAAACAGCTTCTCTATGGACTGATGATCGCATCCGGAAATGATGCCGCCATGATGATCGCAGAGCATGTGGGAGGATCTGTGGAGGGCTTTGTGGAACTAATGAATCAGGAAGCCCTGGCCCTTGGAGCTACCGGCACTCACTTTACCAATCCTCACGGCCTTACGGATTCTGACCACTATACCACAGCCTATGACCTCTATCTGATGTTTCAGGCTGCCATGAAATATGATGTGTTCATGGACATGATCAACCGAAAGAATTATTATGCTGAGTATACCAGAGTGGACGGTTCTGCTGTGGCAGTTACCTGGGAATCTACCAATCACTATTTTACCGGTTTGGCGGATGCTCCGGACAATGTGATCGTTTATGGAGGAAAAACAGGAACCACTGACGATGCCGGAGCCTGCCTGTCTCTGCTGGCAAAAGATCTTTACGGCAATCCCTATTTGGCTGTTGTTCTCCATGCTGGAAACAAAGACGAGCTGTATCAGGAAATGAATCAGATATTGTCCCTGATCGAGAATTAACAGTTGTATTTTAGCAGTAAATAGTCTATAATTGTTTTATAATATTTTTATCCGATACTGAAGGAGGAGATTACAATGATACAATTAATCATAGGCGAGAAGGGCAAGGGTAAAACAAAGGTTCTTTTAGAGAAAGCAAACACAGAAATTAAGAACGCACACGGCAACATGGTCTATATCGACAAAAGCGGACAGCATATGTATGAGCTGAATAATAAAATCCGTCTCATCGATGCTAGCACCTTTCCTATTGGAAACAGCGACGAGTTTCTCGGCTTTATCTGCGGAGTGATCTCTCAGGATCACGATCTTGAGCAGATGTATCTTGACAGTTTCTTAAAAATCGCACATCTGGAGGGCGCAGATGTAGCTCCCGCACTGGACAAGCTGGCCAAGATCAGTGAGCAGTTCCAGGTAAATTTTGTTATCAGTATCTCCTTAACCAGAGATCAGTTACCGGATTCTATGAAAGAGAATGTAATTGCTGAATTGTAAGATCGACTACATAAAAAGGGGCGGCTGCAAAATGCTGATTCTGGCGGATTTTCCGTTTATCTTCCCGGGAGGATGTCTTCCTTTTTCGGGAAGATGACTGGAAAAACCCGCAGAATTTGTTTTGCGGACGCCTCTTTTTTATGAAATCGGAACCGGTTCTCTTATTCTGCTGTTCCGAAACGGTTTACCCGCCCATAGAGACTGAGAAGATATAATCCGGCAAGACCTACCAGCGCATAGATCACCCTGGACAGCCAGGACATATTTCCAAAGAGGAAATTTACCAGATCAAATCGAAAGAAGCCAATCAGCCCCCAGTTCACCGCCCCTATGATCACAAGCGTGAGCGAGGTGTAATCCCAAAACTTAGAACTCATATTTTTATTCCTCCTTATCATGTCAATTTTATTTTTTCCAGTTTCTATTTTTTTATGCAAAACTACGGTTGAGATAAGGAAGAGAACGTGCTAAAATAAACCGGAGAGGAGGCCTAAACTTTTGGCTGGAAAAAAATCAAATACGAAAATTACTAAATACAGACGGTATTCCGTAATAAATATTGGTACGATTCTGTTTGGTATCATTTTTATTTATATGATCGCCTGTATTTTTCTTTATGCAACCACAGAACATGTCACTTCCTATGAAGTGATCTCCGGATCCATTGCCGGAAACTATCGCTATCGGGCGCTGGCACTGAAAACAGAGGAGGTAGTTACAGCTCCTCAGAGCGGCAAAGTAACCTACTATGCCAGGGAGGGCGCCAAGGCAAGCGCAGGCTCCACCGTTTGTTCCATCAATGAAGCAGGTTCCTCTGCTTCCTCTTTGAGCAGTCTGGAGCTTGACTCGGAGGATTATTCGAATTTAAAGAACACCATGTCTTCCTTTGCCCTTAATTTTAATGACAGCAGTTTTCAGAATGTCTATAATTTTAAAGCGGATCTGGAAAGCTATATCCTTCAGCAGTCCCAGACCAGCAGCGGCACGGCTATCGGCATGAATCAATGTACTGCCCCTGCATCCGGTTTTGTGGTATATGCGGTAGATTCCCTGGAAACTCTCACAGAAGAGGAAATCAGTCCTGCGCATTTTGAACAGAACAGCTATGAAAAAACCAACCTGCGCTTTAACGGCACAGCCACTGCCGGAAGTCCTCTGTTTAAGATGGTCACTGATGAAAACTGGGCGCTGTATTTTCCCCTGGACACAGCCCTGGCTACGGAATTAATGGACCGTTCTTCCATCCGTTTCCGCTTTCTGAAGGATAATAATACCTTCACCGCAAATTTTTCTATTATTCAAAATGATGGAACTTATTTTGGTAAAATCTCTCTGAACAATTCTCTGATCCGGTATGTATCGGACCGGTACTTGGAGATTGAACTTCTTTTGAGCAGAAAAGGGGGACTTAAGATTCCCACCTCTGCCATTGCGGAAAAGGAGTTTTACAAAATCCCAAAAGAGTATGTTTCAGACAACTCAGGTACTCAGAAGGAGGTAGCAATCCTCCGGGAGACCTTCAACAATGACGGATCTTCCTCCGTAAAAAATGTGATCGCCACAGTGTATGGCAGAACGGATGACCATGTTCTGGTAAGCACGGATCTGTTTCAGCCAGGAGACTATGTACTGATGCAGGATACCAACAAAAAGTACCAGATCCAGGAGAACAATGTGGAGACCATTCAGGGGGTTTACAATATTAACAAGGGCTATGCCGTGTTCCGTGAAGTGACGGTGATCGATGAAAATGAAGAATTCTGCATCGTAGAATCCAACAATGTCTATGGATTGGATACTCATGATTTTATAGCTATGGATGCAGCTTCTGTGGATACCGACGACATCATCAGTTAGCAGGATCTTATCCGGTCAGCCCGCGTCAGAAACCGGCTCATTCATAATGGGTTTCGGTTAAATCAGGAAAAGAGGGAACATTTATGATAAAAGAGCAGCTAAGAGACGTACAGCAGCGAATAGAAGCTGCCTGCCTGCGGGCCGACAGATCACCGAAAGAGGTGACCTTGATTGCAGTAAGCAAGACGAAGCCTGTCTCTATGATCCAGGAGGTGCTGGAGGAAGGGACTGTGGATTTTGGTGAAAATAAACCCCAGGAGCTTCGGGATAAGTATGAGGTACTGCCCAAAAATCTTCACTGGCATATGATCGGCCATCTGCAGAGAAATAAGGTTAAATATATCATTGACAAAGCCTGCATGATCCATTCTGTAGAATCTGTACGGCTGGCAGAAACCATTGATCAGGAAGCAGAAAAGCGCGGTATCGTCATGCCGGTACTGGTGGAAGTAAATGTGGCCCGGGAGGAGAGCAAGTTCGGGATCATGCCGGAGGAGACGCTTGCCTTTATACAGGAAATTTCCAAATTCCCCCATATTCAGATCCAGGGACTGATGACCATTGCCCCATTTACGGAGGATCCGGAAGAAAATCGGGAATATTTTAGAAAATTAAAAAAATTACAGGTTGACATAGCGGCCAAAAACATTGATAATGTTTGTATGTGCCATTTAAGCATGGGCATGACGGGAGACTATGAAGTGGCCATAGAAGAGGGCGCTACCATGGTACGTGTGGGAACCGGGATTTTTGGAACACGCAATCCATAAGAACTTAGTAAGGAGATTAAGAATGAGCGTTTTAGATAAATTTTTGAATGCAATGAAACTCAACGATGATGACGGATTTGATGAAGAAGATTATCTGGATGAAGAGATTGAGGATTATGAGGAGCCCCGTTCCAGAAGGCGCCTGATAAAATCAAGGGAAGAAGAGGAGGATCTCTTTGAGGATTATAATGTCGGCACAGCAGCAGCCAGTGAGAGCCGCAGCACTTCCGTTTCTTCCAAGGAAAAACAGCCGGCTTCTGCAAAAACCGCCAAATCTTCCAAGATTTCCCCTATCCGCCCCAGAAAAACAGGTGCTCCCGGTATGGAGGTCTGTGTGATCAAACCGCATACCATGGAGGATTCCCGGGAAATCACAGAGACGCTGCTGGCAAACTGCACCGTTGTTTTGAATATGGAAGGACTGGATCTGGATATTGCCCAGAGGATTATTGATTTTGCCTCCGGTTCCTGTTACGCCATTGATGGAAACCTCCAGAAGATCAGCAATTATATTTTTATCATCACTCCTGCATCCGTAGATATTTCCGGAGACTTTCAGGAGATTCTCACCGGAGCTTTTGATGTCCCCTCCTTTGAGAAAAAGTTTTAGGTCCTATGAACAGAGAAGAAGAGTTATTTCAAAAACGTCTGCTGGATCTGGCAGATACCGCCTGGAAGCGGGGCATCGTCACTTTCACAGATTTTTTGAATCTGAATGAACAGAATATTTATCACAGCATCTTGCCGAAGCTTTCTTTTGTCCAAAGTCAAAGTTTCGGCGGATATGAAAATGCAGAGCGTCAGATGGTGGCCTTTTTTCCTTCTGATGCTTTTTATCTTGAGGTTTCCTATCCCATCATCTGTCTGAAGATCCGTCCGCTGAACAGAAAATTTTCAGATGCGCTGACCCACCGGGATTATCTTGGTTCCCTCATGAATCTGGGCGTGGACCGCAGCAAAATGGGGGATATTCTGCTCCAGGAGCAGGAGGCCTTTTTGTTCTGTCAGGAAGCCATAGGAGGATTTCTGGCGGGTGAATTGACGAGAGTCCGCCATACCAGCGTACAGTGTGAAATTTGTCCCCTGGAGGACTTTCATTACACCCCAAAGCTTATGGAGATTACTGGGACAGTGGCCTCCGTCCGTCTGGACGCATTGCTTTCTCTTGCCTTCCAGACCTCCAGAAGCAGCCTTACGGGTCTGGTGGAAGGAGGGAAAACTTTCGTAAACGGCCGCCTCATCACCAGCAACGGTTACCATGTGAAAGAGGGGGATCTGATCTCCTTAAGAGGCTATGGCCGTTTTCAGTATGAGGGAATCCTTTCAGCCACAAAAAAAGGGCGGTATCTGGTTCGGATTTGGAAATATGTGTAATTGAAAATTCGATGCATTCCTATTTGCACCCCAACAAAAGACAGCAGAATGGAGATTGATATGAGTAAAAAATTTCAGCCCCAGACAGAGGAAACCTGTCTGCCGGTAAAAAAAGACGGAAAAACAGCATACCAGATTTATCTGGAGTGTTCTTTTGATCAGTTGCCGGACCGGATGGCCGCACTGGAGATTGATAACAGGAAGCTTTGCATTGTAACAGACACCAATGTGGAGAGCCTTTACGGAAAGGAAATCCGGGAGCTTCTCACTCCCTGCTGCAAAGAGCTGTCCCTCTTCGTGCTTCCCGCCGGGGAAGCACACAAAAACCTGGATGAGATACGAAAGCTGTATGAGCATCTGATCCTTCAGAAAATGGATCGAAAAGATGTTCTGGTCGCCTTGGGCGGAGGCGTTGTGGGGGACATGACAGGCTATGCCGCAGCCACCTATCTGCGGGGCATCCGCTTTGTACAGATACCCACTACGCTGCTGGCTCAGGTAGACAGCAGTATCGGAGGCAAGACCGGTGTGGATTTTCACCAGTACAAAAACATGGTGGGCGCGTTCCATCAGCCATCGCTGGTATACATCAATCTGAATACACTGAAAACACTTTCAGAGGAACAGTTTGCCTGCGGTATGGGAGAGGTGTTAAAGCACGGTCTAATTCGCAATGCTTCCTATTATGAATGGATCATCAATCACATGGAGGAGATCCAGGAGCGAACCATTGATGTACTCCTTCCCCTGGTGGCTGAGAGCTGTCAGATCAAGCGGACTGTAGTGGAAAAGGATCCCACGGAGCAGGGAGATCGGGCTCTTTTGAATTTCGGACATACCATCGGCCATGCCATTGAAAAGCTGAAGAATTTTTCTCTTCTTCATGGTCAGTGTGTAGCCCTTGGGTATGTGGCAGCTGCCTATATCTCCTGGAAACGGGGCCTTCTGACAGAAGAAGAGTTTTATGAAATCCGGGATATGAATGTAGGATTTGATCTTCCCATCTCCCTGAACGGTTTGACACCGGAGGCCATCCTGGAGGCTACAAAGCATGATAAAAAAATGGTGGCCGGTCAGATCCGATTTGTACTCCTTAAGGGTATCGGAAAAGCTTTCTTAGACGATACCGTAACTGATCAGGAAATACTGGACTCTGTGAAAAGTCTGATCCTTGAATAAAGAAGCCATTGATCCTGGACAATGAGCAGGTTTATCAAGGATAAGAAAAACATCGCAATAGAATTTTACAGCAGGGGGAATGACCAAACTATGAAAAAAGAAACCATGACAAGAGAAGGAAAGACGAGCCTCTTTTGGGGTTTTATCCTTCTGGCCGTTTTGCTGGGTCTGGATCAGCTTACCAAGTATCTGGCATACAACACACTGAGGCTTCACGGATCTTTGCGCCTTCTGCCAGGAGTCTTTGAACTGCAGTACCTGGAAAATCGGGGAGCAGCTTTTGGTATGCTGGAAAACATGCAGTGGATCTTTGTACTTTTTGCCCTGGTGATCACCGCCGCCGCAGGGTGGTTTTATCTGCGCCTATCTGCCGGAAGATTTACATGCCCCCGTTCCTTTGTTCCATTGAAAGGCATCTGCATCCTTCTCATGGCCGGAGCTCTGGGAAATATGATAGATCGTCTGATTCACGGATTTGTCATTGATTTTCTCTATTTTTCCCTCATTGATTTTCCTGTTTTCAATGTGGCGGATATTTACGTCTGCGTGGGAACCGTCTGTTTCCTGCTGGTGATCCTGTTCTATTACAAGGAGGAGGATCTTGCCCAGATTCAGGGAAAGAAAACACAGCAGGACTATATGAAGGATCTCATTCACAAGATCCATGAAAGCAGGAATGAGGAGAAGCGAAATTTCTAGAAAACAGTGGAAACACACACCTGAGATGGAAGAAGAGAAGTAGAAAAGGAGAAGATTTTATGCTCTTTGAGGCAACGACTTTGGATCAGGGAACCCGGATTGATAAATATCTTTCCAAAGAGCTGCCGGAATGTTCCCGCTCTTTTTTGCAGAAACTAATAGAAACCGGCCAGGTACAGATTAACAGTTCCGTCTCCGTAAAATCCAATTATAAAGTGAATGCAGGGGATGTGATTACACTGGAAATCCCTAAGGCAGTGGAGCCGGAGATTACAGCTGAAAATATTCCCCTTGATATTTTATATGAGGATTCCCATCTTCTGGTGGTGAACAAACCCAAGGGCATGGTGGTCCATCCCTGTCCGGGCCATTACTCCGGTACTCTGGTAAATGCCCTGATGTACCACTGCCGGGAGGATCTCTCCGGCATTAACGGAGTGATGCGGCCGGGAATCGTACACCGGATCGACCAGAATACCACCGGCTCCCTGCTGGTGTGCAAAAACGATTATTCCCACAATTTTCTTGCGGAGCAGCTAAAGGTGCATTCGATTACCAGAAAATACCGGGCCATTGTTCATGGCAATCTGAAAGAAGAAGAGGGAACCGTCAATGCCCCTATCGGACGCCATCCTGTTGACCGGAAAAAAATGGCTGTGAATCACAAAAACGGCAAGGAGGCAGTGACCCATTACCGGGTTCTGGAACGGTTTGGAACATACACATACATAGAATGCCAACTGGAAACAGGCCGTACCCATCAGATCCGGGTTCATATGGCGAGCATTGGCCATCCCCTTCTTGGAGATGATGTCTACGGACCGGCCAAATGCCCCATATCCGGTCTTCAGGGTCAGACCCTTCATGCCATGGTCCTGGGCTTTCTCCATCCTGCCACAAAGGAATATATGGAGTTTACAGCGCCTCTGCCGGATTATTTTCAGGGGCTGCTGAAGAAATTTCAGACAAGAAAATAGGCGTTGACCGAAAAGGAAAGCTGTCCATTCACAAAGGTGCTGCAAAAAGATTTTCATTCTCATTGCAGCACCTTTGTTTTCTTATCCCCCCCGTTTATGGATCACTCGTTCCGGCCAGCCCGGAATATTTCCATCCAGAATGGCAGTAAACATTCTCTGCTTGGTTCCGGGATTCTCTTTTGTAAGCTGGCGGAGCAGATCCTTTGCATACTCCCGCTTGGTAAATCCGTCTGCCGGGCAGGGGTTCTTTGCCACAGGCAGATGATATTTATTTTTAAATCCCAGCACATCCGCTTCGTCCACATAGATCATGGGGCGAATCACGGTTAGATCCATCCGATCCAGATACGTTCTGGGGGAGAAGGAGTAGAAGCGCCCCTCATAAATCAAAGACAGCAGCATGGTCTCCACTACATCGTCCTTATGGTGTGCATAAGCCACCTTATTGCATCCCAGTTCCTTAGCCTTCTCATTGAATGCACCTTTACGCATCTTGGCGCACAGGGAACAGGGATTGGACTCCTTTCGATCCTCAAAAATGATCTGGCCGATCTGGGTATCCACTACCGTATAGGGCACCTCCAGCTCTTCGCAGAGGGCTCTGATCGGCTCCAGGTTAAATCCTGGAAAGCCCAGGGAGCAGGTGATGGCCTGAAGCTTAAATGGCCTGGGATAGAAGCGTCTGAGGCCGCTGAGGGCATAGAGTAATGTGAGACTGTCTTTTCCGCCGGAAATCCCCACAGCAATTTTGTCGCCCTCCTGGATCATTTGATATTCATCAACAGCCTTCCGCACCAGGCTCATTAATTTTTGTAATTTCATATAAACGTTCCTTTCTTTTGAACAAAGAATGCGTCTTAAAAATCTGCCCACAGACTTCTCTGCCTGCCGCTGGCTACTTTGACTGCATACTCTGATTTTCATCGTTTCTATCATAGCGAAAAGCCAGAATTTTGACAACTGTTTTTCATAAAAAAATATTGGCGAATAACGGCTTCTATGATAAAATTATGACAGAATCCATGGACAGGACGTGCGCTTTTTGGCTTCTAACAGGGGTCTCTATAATACAGGATGCTGCATAACGTAAAATGCAAAAATCCTTGGATGAACCGGGCTGAAAAGGAGGGCAATCGATGAAAACTATGAAAAAATGGCTTTTAGTTGCATTCACCTTTGTTCCCATTCTTGTGGGATATCTTATTAATCGTTTTCTGCTTCTTCCGGTCATCGGCAGCCTTCTTTTCTATGTGCTGCCTTTAGCGACTACGGTATTTTGGTTTTTCCTTGGAAGATGGTATGGACGCAGCTCCTGGAAAACAGTGCCGGCCATACTCATTGGAAACGGAACTGGACTGGTTTCTCTGATAATTACTTTCTGGCGGTATTTGCCGGGAACACCGGAAACAGGAACCGGGATCCTTTGGTTCCTGATGAATCAATTTCAACTGTATACGGATGCCGCTCCCATATACTTATTGGCAAAAATTGCACTCCTTTTTGAACCCCAGCCCAATTATATGGGAAGAGCATCCATGACTGCCCTGCAGGTTCTGTCCGTTATCTATATGATCGCCGTTTTTTTGCTGGGATTCTTTTGGGAAAGACGGAAAAAAACAACTACAGCAGATTATTCTCATAATTAAATATGAGAATAATCTGCTGTTACAATCGCAACCATGTAAACTATTCCATGGAGACGTTTCTCTGATTCCACTTGGATGCAGAGCCTTTGTCGCCAGCCGCTGACTGGAATAGAACTACCAAATTTACAGAATACAGATTAAGGAGAGTTTATTATGAGATTAGTAATTCAGCGGGTCACAGAGGCCTCTGTCGCCATTGACGGAAAAACAGTAGGAGAGATCGGGAAGGGATTCCTGGTTCTTATCGGCGTAGGCGCCAATGATACAAAGGAATCCGCAGACTTTTATATTAAGAAAATGATTGGACTGCGAATCTTTGAGGATGAAAATGGAAAGACCAATCTTTCTTTAAAGGATGTAAATGGGCAGCTTCTGCTGGTATCTCAGTTTACCCTGTATGCCAACTGCCGCAAAGGAAACCGTCCCAGCTTCATTGAATCCGGAGATCCCACATTGGCGGAAGAGCTGTATGAGTATATCATCCAGGAATGCAGAAAGCTGATACCTGTGGTTCAGACCGGGAAATTCGGAGCTGATATGAAGGTAAGCCTGTGCAATGACGGACCATTTACTATTATTTTAGATGAGCGTCTGCGGCAAACAAACAACTGATCCCGCTCAAGACCACCCATCCGTTCCCATATCTTCCTGATTAACCTTCAATAGAAAATATCAGTATCTTTTCCTTTTAGTTCTTTCAACCGCCGGTAAAGGGTTGCCCTGCTGCAGCCTAAAAGCCTGGCGGTTTCTTCACATCCAATCTCTTTCATACTGGTCTTTACATCGGAAACACGCCAGAGAGAAGAGGTGCTTCCGGAAACATCCAGGCGTTTTCTCCCTGCCTTCCGTTCATTCTTTTGTTTCTTATGATACTCTACCATCAGCAAGCCATTGCCTTCCGGATCTATATCTAACGCCATAGAAACATCCTGCTCTTTTAGCTGTTCATTAATTCTTTCAATGCGCGCTCTGAGCGAATCCGTCACTGATACTTTTGCTATATATTCTCTTTTCAGCATAAGCAACCCCTATATCTTGTATACATATTTTTTCATTTTGCTTTTTTCAAAGAAATAATCTCAAAATTAATTATGAGATTATTCTAAAAACACTTAAATAGCGTTATCTTTAGTTTACTATGAATGAATCGAATTAGCAAGAAGCGCTGAAAGAAAGATGCGCAGGCCCATTCAAAAAAATGATTTGATTTTTCTCAAAACAATGCACAAAAACAGCGATAAAAAATGATGAAAAAAACATTTCTCATTGACAGAGACCGGAAATCATGTATAATAATATTAACAGAATCTGCCCCGCCTTTGGTTTGCATATACAACCCGGTGGGATTTTTTTATATATGAAGGAAGTCCGATAGAAGATCAGGGAAGATCCGCTTTGCGTCGCCTGTACTGATCAGCGGGATACTGGATAAAATATGAACATGAAAAAGCATTTATGGCACAAAAGAAAACAACGGCTGATGGAATTTCTTCCTGCCTGGGCCTGGTTTCCATTATTGTTTGAATTTCTATTGAATAATCTGGTTTATGCAGGAGCAAAGATCATTGCAGCGCCCTGGCATCATTATAATATAGAATCTCAATGGGATCTGGCGATTCCTTTTTTACCCTGGACAGTCTCTATCTATTTCGGATGCTACCTGTTTTGGATCGCAAATTATGTAATCTGCGTGCGTCTGGGGAGAGAACACGCATGGCGCTTCCTGAGCGCAGATTTTGCTGCAAAGCTGATCTGTCTGATCTGTTTTTTGATATTTCCTACCACAAACACACGGCCGGAAGTTTCTGGTACCTCCGTCTGGGATGGATTGATGAGATTCCTTTATCAGGTTGATACTGCAGATAATCTGTTTCCCTCTATCCACTGTCTGACCAGCTGGTTCTGCTATATCGGTATCCGGGGACAGGAAAAAATCCCCCGCTGGTACCGCATTTTTTCCTGCCTTTTTGCATTGGCGGTCTTTGTGTCAACGCTCACTACAAAGCAGCATGTTCTGATCGATGTGGCAGCAGGAGCAGTCCTGGCAGAGGGCACCTACTGGCTTGCAGGACATACAAAGCTGGCATTTGCATACAAGAAAGCGGCAGAACGCTTGAAACGCTGGATATGGCATCGGAATGTCTGAAGAATGCGGCTAAGGACGCTTTGCAAGAAAAAATTATCAGGAGGCACGGATGTGAAAAAAAGCCACAGAAAAATTCTCATAAATGCAGTTCTGTTTTTTCTTGTATTTGCTCTGACAGTTTACGGGGTCTTTCAGGGAGAAGATCTGAGACAGCTATTTCAAGCAATCCAGCAGGCAGACCCATTCTGGCTGTTTCCGGCCATCGCCTGCGTATTTGTATTTATCTGGGGAGAATCCATCATTCTATGGCATATGATGCACTCCTATGGGATCCATATGAAAGAACGGCACTGCTTTCTCGTGTCTTCTGTAGGATTTTTTTTTAGTTGTGTAACTCCATCGGCCTCCGGGGGCCAGCCCATGCAAATCTATTTTATGAAGAAAGAAAAAATCCCCATCCCTGTAGCAACGATTATCCTGATGATCGTAACCATCATCTATAAATTTGTGCTTGTAGTGATCGGTCTTGGAATCCTCCTGTTCGCAGGAGACTTTCTGGAATTGTATCTAAGTGATATTTTATTGATTTTTTATCTTGGTTTGGGCCTGAATATATTATGTGTCACTTTTATGATTCTTCTGGTATTTCACCCCTTCCTTGCCAAAAAGATGATGGTTGCAGGACTGCAGCTGCTGGAACGTATGCATTTTATCCGTCACCGGGAAGGAAGGCTGACGACGCTGGAACTCTCCATGGATCTTTATAATGAGACAGCTAAGTATATGAGGGAGCATCCATGGCTGATCATACGGGTATTCCTCATCACATTTGTGCAGAGAACGGCTCTGTTTGCTGTCACCTACTTTGTATACCGCGCTTTTTCACTGAACAGTTTTCCGGCTTTTACGATCATTCTGCTGCAGGCAGTGATCTCCGTATCCGTGGATATGCTTCCGCTTCCCGGCGGAATGGGCATTAGCGAAACGCTGTTTTTAACAATTTTCGCTCCGGTATTCAAAGAATTACTGCTTCCGGGAATGGTGCTCAGCCGTGGCCTGGGGTATTACAGCGAATTACTGATCTCTGCCATATTTACCTTGGCGGCAGTTGTGGTATTTGAACGAAGACAGCAAAAAAGAAAGAAAAAAGGGAAAAAGAAGGGAAAAGAGAGTTATGTTGGGATTTTATGATTATACGGTAATTTTAACCTATTTAAGCCTGGGTTCATCCATGCTTGGTATATTTTTGACATTTTCAGGACACCTGCACCTGGCAATCACCTGTCTGGCAATATCCGGACTTTTGGATACCTTTGACGGAAAAGTGGCGCGAACGAAAAAAAACAGGACAGAAGAAGAAAAGCGCTTTGGCATTCAAATTGATTCCCTCTGCGATGTCATCTGCTTTGGCGTATTCCCAACCATCATTTGTTATTACACCGGAATGCGAAAACTGCCAGGCTTGCTGATCCTTGTCTTTTACTGCCTGGCCGGTTTGATCCGGCTGGCCTATTTTAATGTGATGGAAGAGCGCAGACAGCAGGAAACCACAGAAAACAGAAAATATTATCAAGGTCTTCCCATCACTACGATTGCAGTAATCCTTCCCCTGGTTTACGTCAGTTCTTCCCTGTATCCCCGGTTTTTCATACCGGTACTGCACCTTGTGATGCTGTTGACTGGTATTCTCTTTATTGTCCGTTTTCGCGTCCGCAAACCGAATAATAAAGAAATTGCACTGTTGATCGGCATTGTTGCAGTCGCAGTTATTTACATATTGATCTGGTTTCGCTGGAAAAGCTGCGTCAGCATTTGGAAATCTATGATAGGATTTTTCAAAGGCTGCCCCTAAAAAGAGCGAACTCCCCATAAGGGACAGGAAAAAGAACGGAGTATAAAAATGAAACAGAGGAACAATCAGAACCATCCGATTTATCCCGCACAGCGGTCTGTTCAAGATCGTCTGCTTTCTGTCTTATACGGCACAACTGCCGGACGTCTCTTGCTGCGTCCGCTGGTCAGTCCCTGCTTTTCACGGCTTGGCGGGTGGCTGCTTAATACCAGACTGTCCAGCCTTGCTGTCAAACCTTTTGTACGCACCAACAAGATTGATCTTTCCATGTGTGAGACTCAAACATTTTCTTCTTACAATGCTTTTTTTACAAGAAAACTGCGGCCGGATGCAAGGCCTCTGGATCCGGATCCGAAAGCCTGGATCAGTCCCTGTGATGCCCGGCTTTCCGTGTTCCCGGTAACCCGGGACGGACAATTTTGGGTAAAACATACTCCCTATACACTGGGAGAACTTCTTGGGGATCAAACGCTGGCAAAACGTTTTGAAGGAGGCACACTTTGGCTGTACCGGCTCTGTGTGGATGATTATCATCGTTATATCTATCCGGATCACGGTTTGAAATCCCACAATGTGCATATTCCAGGAATCTTTCATACCGTTAATCCCATTGCCAACGACCGATATCCGATCTATAAAGAAAATACCCGGGAATACTGTCTGCTGAAGACTCAGAACTTCGGAACGGTTTTGATGATGGAAGTTGGCGCCATGCTGGTGGGTAAAATTGAAAATCAGGAAAAGGGCTCCGCATGGGTGCGAAGAGGAGAGGAGAAGGGAAATTTTGCTTTCGGAGGTTCCACAATCCTTCTTGTAACGCAGGCTGGCCGGGTTGTTCCGGAAACTGCGTTTTCCCCAAGCGTAACTCCCCAAAAGGAACAGCGTGTGCGAATGGGAGAGCGCACCGGATACGCTGGGAAAAACTGCCCTGATGCCTAGGGTTCCCGCAGCTTTACCGCAGAAGCAGCTCTTCGGCGGCGGTTGTCATCCATGGCAGCGTAATGTTTTTTTGTAGTGTTCACATCCTTGTGTCCCAACACATCTGCTACCAGATAAATATCCCCGGTTTCCCGGTACAGAGACGTTCCGTAGGTACTTCTCAGCTTATGGGGCGTGATCTTCTTCGTGGTAGTGATCTCCCTTGCATATTTCTTAACCATATTTTCCACTGCCTGAACTCCGATACGACGGCGCTGGGTAGAGTAGAAGAGAGCGTTCTCATGTCCTGCAAGAGGAGTGATCCCCTTCCGTTCCTCCATATAATTTCTGAGTGCCTGCTCCACCTCATGGCCGAAATATACGATCATCTCTGAACCGCCTTTGCGCACCACCTTAATTCCATTGTTGCGAAAATCCACATCCTGCACATCCAGTCCCACACATTCAGAAACACGGATCCCGGTACCCAAAAGTAGAGTCACAATAGCCAGATCCCGCAGTTTCGTCTTTTCATAGTACATTTTTTTCTGGCCGGTAAGCCGGTCACCTCCATGCTCAATATAATCCAGCAGAGAAGCGGTCTCATCCTCATCCAGACGGATAATGGCCTTGTCATGGAGCTTTGGCATATCCACCAGAAGCGTAGGATTCTTTTCGATCATCTGATGCTTATAAAAATAAGCATAAAAGCTGCGCAGGGCGGACATTTTCCGCTTCAATCCCCGTTCCCCGTTAGTCACCTGGGCATCCCGGACAGCGCCGGCCATAGACCTGTCAATATCGTAAACCTTTAAATATTCCTGATATTCTTCAATGTCAATGGCTTCCAGCTGATCCAGAACTTCCACCTTAAAATCCTGAATATCTTTTCCCTTAAAGAGGGGATTTGTCTCCTGAAGATATCGAAAAAAGGTGCGGATGTCATAGGCATAAGAAATCCGGGTCTTGGTGGAGGTAGTAGGCTCCATAGCACGAAAATAGCTGCGCGCAAAGGACGGCAGGGTTTTTAAAACTTCCCGCAGCTGCAGTGTATTCTGAATATCCATCTGTTCATGATACGACAGATTAGGCTGAGACAGATTAGACTGAATGTCTCCATCAATAAAATTTTTAGATTTTTCCTTCATAGCCAGAAACCTCCGTAATGACCGTTTCATCTATTTGATAAACATGTGTTTTGCGTATAGATCTATCTGTATTTACAGTAGCATACCTGAGGCTCTTCTGTCAAGAAATTTTTCTGTCCGCCTTATTTCTTCTCCTTTGCAATGATCAGGGAATAATATCCGGCATTCTCCGGTATTTCATCTGCGCTTCGATAGATTTTCTCATTTTCCATTCCGCAGTTCTCCACCATCAGAACCTCCTTGCCGCTTTCCAGCAAAGCTTCCTTTACCTGACCCATGCGTTTGCCGGATTTCATAAAGACAAAATTACCAGGCCGTTTCAGTTCTTCCGAAAAACCATAAAAAGCCGGAACTACATGAAGGCTTTCCTTTAGCTCTACCAGAGGAATGTTGAGTCTTGCTGCAGCTGCGCAAAAAGAAGGGATCCCGCTCACCAGTCTGGTTTCATAACCTTTTTCCTTCAGGATCCGCTGCACATACAGATAGGTAGAATAAATCGTTGGATCTCCCAGGGTAAGAAATACTACATTTTCCCCCTGAAGCAAATACTGTTCCAACAGACTTGCTGCTTTCTGATGATTCTTTTTCAATTCCTCTTTATCATGAGTCATGGGCATGGAAACCGGTATCAGTTTCTTTTCTGCCAGCTCGGGGACTGCCTGCACTGCAATTTTGTAAGCCACAGACGATACTGCATCCTCTCCCGGCACGGCGATCACCGGATTCTCTCTGATGAGACGCACCGCTTTTAAAGTCATAAGCTCCGGATCTCCCGGCCCCACTCCCACTCCATATAAAATTCCTTCCATTGTATCTTATAATTTCCTCCTTTATATTTTATCCAACGCTATTTTACTACGCCAGATCTTCTTTGTAAAATAAAATAAGGATGAGATACCCAAAATCTCCAAAGAGAAATACCAAATCCCCTTCCTGTCTGACTCTGGACAGCCTTCCTGGCCACTCCCTGCAAATCCCCGCAGCCATATCCGGGAGGCGTGCTGAGTTGTCAGACACCTCCCGGACATGTGCTGTGAGAATGAAGTGGGAAAAGATATCAAATACGTTCTCTTTGGTTTCTGGACAGTCTCATCCGTAAAATAACCGTCTTTCAAAGAAACTGTTTCTTTATTCCAGATACCAGTTTCTGATCATCCTATTTCCTTCTGCAACATATCTTATTATTCAGCGTTATCTGCTGCTCTTGCTGCAATCTCCTTATCCTGAACATCTGAGGGGGCCTGCTCATAACGTGCAAACTCATAGGCGAAATCACCGCAGCCTCCGGTCATAGAGCGCAGCTGGGTGGAATAGCCGTAAAGCTCAGACATGGGAATATCTGCCTCTACGATGGTATTGCCGTTGTGATCCGGATTCATTCCCAGAACACGGCCTCTGCGCTTGTTCAGGTCTCCCATTACATCTCCGGTAAATTTATCCGGAACAGTTACCTGAATGGAAGCAATCGGCTCTAAGAGCACCGGATTGGCCTCCATAAAGCCTTTCTTGAAGGCCTGGCTGGCAGCGGTCTTGAACGCCATCTCGGAGGAATCCACAGGATGATAGGATCCATCGTAAAGCACAGCTTTCACACCAACTACCGGATATCCGGCCAAAGGTCCTTTCCCCACAGAATCCTGGATTCCCTTTTCTACAGCCGGGAAATAGTTCTTGGGAACAGCGCCTCCCACAACCTCCTGCTCAAATACATAAGGAGTCTCCAGATCTCCGGATGCCTCAAAGCGCATCTTAACGTGTCCGTACTGACCATGTCCGCCTGACTGCTTTTTGTATTTGGAATCCACATCGGATTTCTTCCGGATAGTCTCACGGAAAGCTACCTTCGGACGATCCAGAACTGCTTCCACCTTATATTTGGTCAGAAGCTTGCTTACAATAATATCCAGATGCTGATCTCCCATTCCATAAATCAGGGTCTGACGGTTTTCACTGTCATTTACAGCCTTCATGGTAAGATCTTCCTGCATCATCTTTGCCAGAGCCTGGGAAATTTTGTCCTCATCTCCCTTGTTCTTTGCAAAGTATCTCTTATAGGTATAGGGTTTGGAAACAGAAATTTTACCGTAGCGGATCGGCGTTGCTTTTGTAGCCAGGGTATCTCCCGTAGATGCCTCCAGCTTACCGATAGCGCCGATGTCTCCTGCCATCAGTTCCTTCACCTCAACCGGCTTGCTCCCCTCAAATACATACAGCTTGCTGACACGGAACTCGGTATCTGTCTCCACATCAAAAAGTGTATCGTCTGACTTGATCACACCGGAAGCCACCTTCATCATGGAATACTTACCAATAAAGGGATCCACGATGGTCTTAAAGATAAATGCAGATTTTGCTTTGGCGAAATCGTAATCTGCTTCAAATACCTCATTGGTCTTTAAGTTCAGTCCGGCCATCTTCCGGTCATTGGGAGCCGGGAAGTAGCTTAAAATATCATCCAGCAGGATCATAATGCCCTGAAGGTTCAGGCTGGCGCCCATAGTAACCGGAACCAGGGAGCATTCCGAAACATTGCTCTTTAATGCAGCAATAATCTCCATCTCAGAGAACTCTTCTCCGCCAAAATAGCGATCCATAAATTCTTCACTGGTCTCTGCCACTGCTTCCATCAGGATCTCTCTGTCCTTCTCCAGATAATCCTTCAAATAATCCGGGATCTCGCACTCTACCTTACTCTGTTTGTCCACATAGCGTCTTCCGGCCTGTTTTACCACGTTTACATAGCCCACATACTTTTCATTTTCACGGATGGGCAGATGCAAAGGAGCGATCTTCTTTCCATAAAGCTCTTTCAGATCCTCCACTACCTTCCGGTAGCTGGCGTTGTCAAAATCCATGTTGGATACATAGAACATACGGGGAAGCTTATACTTCTCACACAGATTCCATGCCTTCTGGGTGCCGACCTCTACGCCGTTCTTACCGTTTACTACGATCACAGCCGCGTCCGCTGCTGCCACCGCTTCCTCTACTTCTCCCACAAAATCAAAGTATCCGGGAGTATCCAGCACATTGATCTTGGTATCACCCCAGACAATGGGTACCATGGTAGTGTTGATGGAAAACTTTCTTTTCTGTTCCTCTTTATCATAATCGCTGATGGTGGTACCGTCTGTAATATTGCCCAGGCGGTTGGTAATACCGGACACATAAGCCATAGCTTCTACCAGACTGGTCTTGCCTGCTCCGCCGTGCCCTAATATAACAACATTGCGAATTTTATCCGTTGTGTAAACATTCATACTCTTCATCCTCCAATACTAGTTTTAATGAATGGTTTTCCCACATGGATACATTGTACTAAAATCACAATAAAAATGCAAGTCTTTTATGTATAATGGACAAAGTTATTTTCTGACTATTCTGATAATAATTTCAGTAAGCATCTATTTAAAGTATTAAAGTATTTCATTGACAACAGGAAAAAATCAGTGTAGAATGAGGAAAGATTTTCTCTCATTCATATGGCTGTGCATATAGCGGCTTTCAAGACGCTGTAGGAAAACAGCCGGCAAAATTCTACAGGAATCAAGGACTATGAAAAAAATAACTTATGGATTTATCGGCCTGGGCCTGATCGGCGGTTCCCTGGCAAAGGCACTGAAAAAGCAAAATGCAGACTGTACGATAGCCGCCTACACAAGAACCGCTGCCACTGCTCAAATGGCTTTTAAAGAAGGGGTGGTGGATATAATCTGTACCTCCCCGCAAGACCCTGCATTTGGTGCATGTGATTATATTTTTCTGTGCGCTCCGGTGGGAAACAATATAAGCGCCCTGGAACAACTGAGGGAAGTGCTCTCCCCGGACTGTATCTTAACAGATGTTGGAAGTGTAAAAACCAATATTCATGAAGCAGTACAGCGCCTGGGACTGGAAGGGCAGTTTATCGGCGGCCATCCCATGACCGGCTCTGAGAAAACCGGGTTTGAGCATGCTGTTCCTCATCTTTTTGAAAATGCATATTATATTCTCACTCCCTCCGGAAAGGTCCCGAAGGAATGGGTAGATCGCCTCTACCTTCTGGTGTCCGCCCTGGGCGCTCTGCCGCTGGTGCTGAGCTTCCAGGAACACGATTATATCACTGCAGCCGTGAGCCATCTGCCTCATGTAATTGCTGCCTCACTGGTGAATACTGTTCACAATCTGGATTCCAAAGAGGAACATATGAAGCTGATCGCTGCAGGAGGATTTAAAGATATTACCCGTATTGCCTCCTCCTCCCCTGAGATGTGGGAACAGATCTGTCTGTACAATCACCGCAATATTTCTCAGGTGATGGACGAATTTATCCGGCTTCTCACCTGCGCCAGGGAGCAGATGAGCCGTCAGGAGGGTGCCTCTATTCACAAGATGTTCGCAGAGTCCAGAGAGTATCGAAACTCCTTTTCCTCCGCCTCGCTGGGCGCTATTAAAAAGACTTACCGGATCCACTGCGATATTATTGACGAATCCGGCGCCATTGCCACCATCGCCACCACTCTGGCCGTAAATGGGATCTCTATTAAAAATATTGGTATCGTCCACAACCGGGAATTTGAAGAAGGCGTTCTGAGGATTGAATTTTATGAAGAAGAGCCCAGCAAAAAAGCCGCAGAGATTCTGCGGCAGCACCGGTATCAGGTATGGGAGAACAGCTGATCAAATCCTGTCTGCCCATAAAACGGAAGCTTTAAAAAATAACATCCAGCCACTAAGCGGCTAAAATAGATGATCCGCAGATTTTAGAAAAGGAGCAGTGCTTTATGGAATTTAAAAAATCAGCTTCTCTCCACGGAGAGCTTTCTGTCCCTGGGGACAAATCCATCTCTCACCGGGCAGTCATGCTGGGAGCTCTGGCCAGGGGAACGACCAGAATCACAAATTTTCTTCAGGGAGCAGACTGTCTCTCCACCATCTCCTGCTTTCAGCAAATGGGAATTGAAATTGAAAATAATGAACAGGAACTTCTGGTTTATGGAAAAGGCCTTTACGGTCTTTCCAAGCCAGAAGAAATTCTGGATGTAGGAAACAGCGGAACCACCACAAGACTGCTGTCCGGTATCCTGGCCGGCCAATCATTTCCCTCTGAAATAACAGGGGATAGTTCCATCCAGAAACGTCCCATGAAACGCATTATGGTCCCTCTGACCATGATGGGGGCAAACATTTCCAGTATAAAAGGGAACGGCTGCGCTCCCCTTTCCATTGGCGGCCGCAGAGGCGAAGCCTTAAAAGCAGTTGACTATGTATCTCCGGTAGCCTCCGCGCAGGTAAAATCCTGTATCCTTCTGGCTGGACTTTACGCTGATGGGCTTACCAGCGTCACAGAACCGGCTTTATCCAGAAATCACACAGAACGGATGCTGACCCATTTCGGTGCCAAAGTGCATATCCTTGGAAACAAAGCGGCTGTGGAGCCGGAGCCTTCCATGGAAGCCAGAGACATCCTGGTTCCCGGAGATATCTCCTCCGCCGCATATTTTATAGCCGCCGCCCTTCTGATCCCCGGTTCTGAAATCCTGCTGAAAAATGTGGGTACAAATCCTACCAGAGACGGCATGCTCCGGGTTTGCAAAGCCATGGGGGCGGATATAACCTGCTTAAATGAAAACTGTGACAGCGGAGAACCCACTGCAGATCTTCTGATCAGATACAGCCCCCTAAAGGCCACTGTAATTCAGGGAGAACTGATTCCTGCACTTATTGACGAGATCCCCATTCTGGCCGTTCTAGCCGCTTTTGCAGAGGGAACTACCGTAATCCGGGATGCTGCAGAGCTGAAAGTAAAAGAATCCGACCGAATTCAGACTGTCACCGAAAATCTTCTTCAAATGGGAGCAAAAGTCACTCCCACAGAGGATGGAATGATCATCGAGGGAGGAAACCCTCTCCATGGGTCCCAGATTGACAGCCATATGGATCACCGGATCGCCATGAGTTTTGCTGTGGCAGGCCTGGCAGCTGAAGGAACCACCCGCATTCTGGATGCCGACTGTGTCTCCATTTCCTATCCGGAATTTTATCAGGATCTTGCCGCCCTTCAGCAATAGCGGCCGGTTTCCCTTGGAAAATCCCAAAAGAAAACCGGCCGTCTTTTTCAGACAGTATTTCATTGAAACGCTTACCACTAAGATCAATATCTTTTCAGGCGATCCACCTGATGTTCCAATGGCTCGCCTGAGATATAATGTTTCAAATTCTCTGCACAATAGTCAGAAATAAGTTCCAAAGTGACCGGAATATGAAAATCGCCAGCCACATGAGGCATAATGTATAAATTGGGAGCATCCCAGAGACGATGGTCCGCGGGAAGAGGCTCCGGTTCTGTCACATCCAGGGCAGCTCCTGCGATCTTCCCTGCTTCCAAAGCGTCATAGAGTGCATCCGGGTCAATGGCACTTCCCCGTCCCATATTCACCACATAGGAAGAAGGCTTCATCAGTGCAAACTGATCACTCCCCAGCAGATGAATGGTGTCGGGCGTCTCCGGAAGGATATTGGCCACCACATCCGCCCTCCTTAAGCAGTCCGGAAGATCTTCCAGGGTATGAAGCTCATCCACGCCTTCCGGCAGATCTCCGATCCGGCTTTTTATACCAATGATATAGCTTCCCATCGCTTTCATCCGCCTGGCGTAAGCAAGTCCGATATTTCCCAAACCTAAGATCACCACGGTTGCTCCCCAGGGAGACATAGCCGATCCCTCATCTCTCCACAGATGTTTTTTCTGATTATCATAGTATTGATACAGCTTTTTAAACAGCGCCATGGTCGCTGCCACCATGTTTTCTGAGACGGAAATATCATAAGCCCCGGAAGCATTGGTCAAAAGCACCTCCGGTTTCAGCACTCCCGGTTCACAGTAGGTATTCGCCCCTGCACTGTTTAACTGCAGCCATTTCAGCTGAAGGGCTTCCTGCAGCTGTTCCCTGGAAACATTTCCCATGATCACCTCTGCTTCCCTCAGCTCTTCCCTTCTCACTTCTGACTTAGAAACAAACAAAAATTTTTCCTCCGGAGCTGCCTGCCGGAGTTTTTCTTTCTGGTTTTCTGTAAAAGGAATTGTAACTAAAACCGTTCGTTTCTTCATACTCTGTATCCTTTCCTTTCTCCACAGATCACCCGCATCAATTCTCCTGCGGGCTTTTATCCGGCTGCCGGCCATTATGCGCCTCCATTTACAGTCCGTCAGCTCCATTCCGGAAAGACAGCGCAAAAAGGCTGCTCTGTCCGTCCATCAATTTCCGCTCTCCACACTAATCTCATTAAAAATTCCCAGCACATCTTCTACCTTCGTAGCCGCTTTTTCTTTTCCGCTGCGGTCCAGTACCGCCTTTCCTTCATGCATCATGATCATCCGATTCCCATATTCTACGGCGTAGCGCAGATTATGAGTAACCATGATAGCCGTAAGATGTTTTTCCTGAACCAGACGATTGGTAAGCTCCATATTCACCTCCGCGGTCTTGGGATCTAAAGCCGCTGTGTGCTCGTCTAAAATAAGAAAATCTATGGGAGTCATGGTAGACATGAGCAGGGACAAGGCCTGGCGCTGTCCGCCTGAGAGAGCCCCCACTTTCACATGAAGTTTATCCTCCAGTCCCAAATTCAGCAAAGACAGCTGTTCCCGATAAAAATCTGTCCGCTTTTTCTGTATCCCCCGTCTGAGATCGTAGGACTTCCCTTTATGATCTGCAATGCTTAAATTTTCCAGAATTGTCATATTGGGACACGTTCCCATGGCAGGATTTTGAAAGACCCGTCCGATCTTTTCCAGCCGTTTATGCTCTTTCATATGGGTAATATCCCGACCATTCAGCAGAATAGAACCGCTGTCTATATCAATACTTCCGCAGATAATGTTCAGCATGGAAGTTTTTCCGGATCCGTTGCTCCCGACTACGGAGATAAACTCTCCATCACGGATGCTCAGATTAAAATCCTGAAACAGGCACATCTCATTTACAGTGCCTACATTATAATATTTGGATATGTGTTTTAATTCAAGCATTGGTCTTCACCTTCCTTTTTCGATCCCTTCCCAACACCAGAATGATGAGAAACAAAGCTGCAGTAATAAACTTCAGATCCGTTGACTCAAAGCCCAGCTTAATAGCTAACGCTACACAGCCCTTATACAGCACAGAGCCAATGACCACGCTGGAAGTTACACGAAGAAACGTCATACGCTTAAAAAGACTGGTTCCGATGATCACACTGGCCAGACCAATAACCACCGTTCCCGTTCCCATAGAAGCATCATAAAACCGCTGCTGCTGCGCAAAAATACAGCCACTCAGAGCTACCAGTCCATTGGCAATGGAAAGGCCAATGATCTTTATCGTCCCCTTATCCACTGCCATGGCAGTTACCAGAGCTTCATTGTCCCCCACTGCCCGAAGAATATAACCGGATTTTGTAGAGAGATACCAGTCAAGCAGGTATTTTACCAGTACAGTGATCACCAGAACGATCAAAACGGTGTCAAATTTCTGGAGTCCCTGGGGAATCAGTTTGGATACCAGATCATTTTCAAAAATTGTGGTCTTATTATAAATAGGAAGGTTTGCCCGACCCGCCACTCTCAGATGCACCGTATACAGGGCAGTCATCATCACAATCCCGGAAAGCAGATCCCGCACCTTCAGTTTTACATGGATCAAACCGGTGCACATCCCCACCAGGGCGCCCGCCAGAAAACATATGGGCAAAGTCGCCAGAGGATTTAAATCTCTGCTGATCATGGCTCCGGCAATGGCTGCTCCTAAAGGAAAGCTTCCGTCTACAGTCAGATCCGGAAAATCCAATATTTTATAAGTGATGTAAACCCCCAGGGCCATGATTGCATAAATCAGTCCCTGCTCCAGTACGCTGAGTAAAAGTGTCACGTTTCCTTCCTCCAAACCTTTTTGATTTCTTCTCTTATCCTTCCATGGAACCGCGCATATCCCACTGCCCGATCCCATGGTGCTTCTGCTTTTATTCTACCTCAACGGTATCAAATATCTGAGCCGCGCCTGCCACATAGTCCGCATCCAGCTCCATTCCCAGAACGGTCGCTGCCTGTGTATTTACATAGAGGCTTGCCCCCTGGCAGGTTTCGTAATTCATCTCAGAAGCTGCTGCCTCCCCCTTCAGAACTTTTGCTGCCATGGCCCCGGTCTGTCTGCCAAGCTCCACATAATCGATTCCCATGGACGCCAGACACCCATTTTTCACCTGTTCGATCTCACTGCCGAATACCGGAATTTTTGCCTCGTTGGCGTAGGATATTACCGTCTGAAGGGCGGAAACCACTGTGTTGTCTGTAAGATTGGAAATACAGTCCACCTTTCCTGCCAGCTCTGCCGCTGCCATATCTACATCTGCAATAGTATTGATCCCGGTGTCTACAATCTCGAATCCAAATTCACCGGCCAGCTCTTTGTAAGTTTCAATGGTACTTACGGAATTCGCTTCGCTGGTGGTATAGAGAATACCGATCTTTTCCGCCTCCGGCAGGATCGTGCGAATCATTTCCAGCTGCTCCTTTACCGGCAGCTGATCTGCTGTTCCGGTAATGTTTCCGGTGGGAACTCCGGCCTCATCCGCCAGCCCGGCTCCCACAGGGTCAGAGACAGCGGTGTAGATCACGGGAATTTCTGCATCCATAGCAGAATTGTAAGCACTCATGGCGCTGGGGGTAGCGATGGCGCAGATCAGATCCACCTGATCCGCCACGAAGCCATCTGAGATCATGCTGGCCGTTCCTGTATCAGCCTGAGCATTGTCATATTCTACAGTCAGGTTTTCTCCTTCCGTAAAACCGGCCTCCTGCAATCCCATAAGAAACCCTTCTCTGCAGTTATCCAAGGAGCCATGCTCTGCAAACTGAGAAATGCCGATTGTAACATTTTTTTCTTCAGCAGACACATTGCCTGCCATCAAAGAGGCTGCCATTGCTGCACCAAGTACCATTGCCATCATTTTCTTTTTCATAAATTTGTCCTCCTTAAAAGTGAAATAGAATTGCCTGTAATGCCTGCGCATAGGCCCCCGCCTAAGGTGGAACAAAGTGTGCATTTCTGCGGAGCGTTTTTTATTTAACAGGAATCCTGTCAAATAAAAAAGCGTCTCAAGTATAAACTTGAGACGCTGATAAGTTCAACGCGGTACCACTCAACTTGGCAATGCCCACTTTTCCTGCACCAACATGCATCCTCATTGATAACGGGTTGGGTTCCCGGTGAGGCCTACCTTCCATTGGATCAACAGTAACTCCCTCTGGAAATCAACCTACCCTCAAAAGTCCATTCAGTCTCTCTTCCGGTACTGCATCTCATCTCCCGCAGCTCTCTGGAACCTTCCAAAAAACCTACTACTCTTTCTCAACGGTTTGAAAATTAAGTTATCAGAATAATAACTCCAAAACTGCTTTTTGTCAATCCCTTTTTTCGATTATTTTACATCCTTGATGCTGAAGCTCATTCTTCCCATCTTGTCCTTGCCCAGACAAACAACCTTTACCTTGTCTCCCAGGGTCAAAACGTCTTCCACATGGGCAATACGCTCTTTCGCAATCTTTGAGATATGAACCATACCCTCTTTGCCAGGAGCGAACTCAATGAATGCTCCGAAGTCCTTGATGCTTACCACTTCCCCTGACAGCACCATACCTGCCTCAAAGTCCGTGGTGATAATGCGGATCATCTCAATGGCCTTATCCATCATAGCCTGATCAGTTCCACATACGGACACAGCTCCGTCATCGGTAATATCGATCTTCACTCCTGTACGCTCGATAATCGTATTGATGGTCTTTCCTCTCTGGCCGACCACATCGCCGATCTTCTGAGGATCGATCATGATCTGGACGATCTTGGGCGCATACTTGGATACAGACTCTCTGGGTGCTCCGATGCAGGGCAGCATTACCTCATTGAGGATATACTCCCTGGCCTGTCTTGTTCTGGCAATAGCTTCCTCCACGATGGGACGGGTCAGTCCATGGATCTTGATATCCATCTGAATGGCTGTGATACCGTCATGAGTACCAGCCACCTTAAAGTCCATATCGCCAAAGAAATCCTCAAGGCCCTGGATATCTGTCAGTACAATGTAATCATCATCTGTCTCTCCTGTTACCAAACCGCAGGAAATACCAGCTACCGGTTTTTTGATAGGAACACCGGCTGCCATCAGAGACATAGTAGATGCGCAGATACTTGCCTGAGAGGTAGAACCGTTGGATTCAAAGGTTTCAGAAACAGTACGGATTGCGTAGGGGAATTCTTCCTCCGTGGGAAGTACCGGAACCAGAGCTTTCTCTGCCAGTGCCCCATGGCCGATCTCACGTCTTCCCGGTCCTCTTGAGGGCTTAGTCTCACCTACAGAGTAGGAGGGGAAGTTATAGTGATGCATATAGCGTTTTGTCACTTCGTTCTCATCCAGTCCGTCGATCTTCTGAACCTCGGACAGGGGCGCCAGAGTAGTGATGGTACAAATCTGAGTTTGTCCTCTGGTAAACATCGCAGAACCGTGGACTCTGGGTATCAAATCTACCTCAGCAGCCAGCGGACGGATCTGAGTAATGGCACGGCCGTCAGGACGCTTGTGATCTTTCAGGATCATCTTCCGGACAGTCTTCTTCTGATACTGATATACAGCCTCTCCAAGAACTGCCAGCCACTCCTCCTTATCAGCGAAAGCCTCCTCCAGCTTTGCTGTGATCTGCCGGATATTCTCTTCCCGCACCTGTTTTACATCTGTAAATACAGCGTTCTCCATCTCCTCAGGAGTTACGATCTCCTTCATAGCGTCAAACAGCTCCTGGGGAACTGCGCAGCTTTCATAAGCATGCTTCTCCTTGCCCACCTCAGCTGCGATCTGATTGATAAAGGCAATGATATCCTGGTTAATATCATGAGCCATATAGATGGCTTCAATCATCTTAGCTTCCGGAATCTCATTTGCTCCAGCCTCGATCATGATCACCTTTTCACTGGTAGAGGCAACCGTCAGCTGCAGATCTCCGTTTTTCCACTGCTCCTGAGAGGGATTCACAACAAATTCTCCCTCCACCAGGCCGATCTGAGTCATAGCACAGGGGCCATCAAAGGGAATATCTGAAATACAGGTAGCGATGGCGGAACCCAGCATAGCAACTAACTCCGGACGACAGGAAGGATCTACAGAAAGAACCAGATTGTTTAAGGTCACATCATTTCGGTAATCCTTGGGGAACAAAGGCCGCATAGGACGGTCGATCACACGGGCTGTAAGCACCGCATTCTCAGAAGCTTTTCCTTCCCGCTTATTAAATCCTCCCGGAATCTTGCCCACAGAATACAATTTTTCTTCAAACTCCACGCTCAGAGGAAAAAAATCAATTCCATCACGAGGCTTATCTGAAGCTGTTGCTGTGGAAAGAACGGTGGTATCACCGTAATGCATAAGTGCTGCGCCATTTGCCTGAGCTGCCACTCTGCCCACATCTACTGTCAGAGTTCTTCCGCCCACTTCCATTGAAAAACTTTTGAACATATCTTTCTCCTTTTCTTGTTCGCTTCTTGCTCGCAGGGCGAAATCTTATCCGAAACTACTGAAAAAATGACTTTAAACAAAATCACCTTTTCAGTGGTCTCGGGAATTCAGATTCCGCTTTCTGTACACAGAAAAAAGCCGCTACAAAACACATCGAAAAAACATCGGATACGGTATTTTGCAACGGCTCCCTGGATTTCTTATTTTCTGATTCCTAATTTTGCAATCAAAGCACGATATCCTTCAATATCAGTTTTCTTCAAATAAGCCAGAAGACCACGTCTCTGACCAACCATTTTCAGAAGACCTCTTCTTGAATGATGATCCTTGGGGTTATTCTGCAGATGCTCGGTAAGCTCCTGGATCCGTGCGGTCAGAACTGCGATCTGAACCTCCGGTGAACCGGTATCTCCCTCTCTTCTGCCATACTCTGCAATAATTGCCTGTTTCTTTTCTTTTGCGATCATAGTTTCTTCCTCCTGAAATTTTTATCGCCGGATACCAGGAAATGGTCGGAGTGTCCAATTTCTGGGCATCGGCTAAATCATACTTTCTCACTATATCATACCCCACCTGTTTCGTCAACCTCTCATGGCAAATATCAGGAAAATTATACAGGCTGCCAGGAGACACGCCACGCCGACTCCGTATAACCACTGAGCCAAAAGACGCAGGGAACTGGTTTTTTCCATGACAAACGCTTCCGGCTGTCCTTTTTCATAGGCAATCTTAACTTCCTGATTCAGCTTAAAACGGCTGGGATAGGACCCCTGGGGATACCGGATTTTATACAGCTTTCCCTCCGCATAATATTCCAGTACAGGATAATAACAGTTTTTGTAGAACCGATACTGCTCCCCAGGCTTTGGCTCCTCCAAAAGCAGCTCCACTACCCGGGCAGTGCAGCGGCGCTTCATGGGCTCCTTAAAATTCTCATACAAATGGCAGCCGATTCCAACGGCCAGAAACAACAGTCCCAGTATCAAAAACAGCAGACTGGCTGTCCATAACCCCTTATTCAAAAAAATACTCCCTTCCAAAGGCAATGTCCTTCTGTACCTGGGCTTTCAGTTCCTCAACAGAAGAAAACTTCTGCTCTCTTCTCTCAAAGGCATAAATCTGCGTCCATACCCGGGCGCCGTACAGATCCCTGTCCACATCAAAAAGATAGGTCTCCACTCCACGAAAACTTCCGGATACCGTAGGTTTGCATCCAATATTCGTGATCCCCGGATAAACCTTCCCGGAAATGCTGGTTCTGGTAGCATAAACACCGTTGGGCGGAAGGAGTTTTTGAGTGCTGGGAATGAGGTTGATGGTAGGAAAGCCCAATGTCCGACCCAGTTTACGGCCATGGAGTACAGTACCCTCCACCAAAAAAGGTCTTCCCAACAGGCTGGTCACCAACTCCATATCCCCCTGCTCCAGCGCCTCCCTCACATAAGTGCTGCTGATCTCCCGTTCTCCCAGCCGCTCCTTTTCCAGAATATCTACCCGGAATCCGTACCGTTTTTCCAGACTCTTTAAAAAGGAAGCATTTCCTGCCCTGCGGTAACCGAAGCAAAAATCCGTACCCACTGTAATATATTTGGCATGAAGCCGTTTTACCAGGATCTCCTCCACAAACTGTTCCGGAGACATGGTGAAGATTTCCGGCACAAAGGGACAGGAGATCAGGCAGGAAATTCCCATATCCTCCACAAGACGGCGCTGCTCCTCCTGAGTCATCAAAAAAGCCCCTTCATTTCCGTTCAGGGCAAAGCACACACTGGAGATTTCTTCTGTCTCCAGCTCCTTAATATGGCGCATCAGTTTCTGATGCCCCAGATGGACACCGTCAAATTTCCCCAGCGTCACCGCAGTGGGACCCTCCACAAAAAAATCTGTTGTTCCGTGAAAATACTTCATGTCATCCTCCGTCTACACATCCAGAAACATTTTTTCCGGACGATAGATGTTCTTTTCTTTCTCCCATCCATAGATGCCGCAGAATTTTCCGGAAGGATCATAAACCCGCAGTTTTTGATCCTTCTCCGGATCCACACTTTCAACAAAATCACTTTTTTTCAAAGGATTTCCGTTTTTCAGCAGCCGATCAGTCTCTGTTTTCACCTTCACAGCCGTATACTCCGGAAACATAGCATCCACCGGCAGCACATATTCCTCCAGCCTGCCCATTTCCTGCAGGCATTCAATCTCTGAGAGTGTCTTACTCTCCTCTATAAAAAATTCCCCCACCCGGATCCGCTGGAGCGCTTCCATAGCACCTCCGCAGCCCAGCTTTTCACCGATATCATGACAGAGTGTGCGGATATAGGTTCCTTTGGAACAGCTCACTGTAAAAGTGATCCTCGGAAGCTCTATCTGCTGGATCCGGATCTCATGGATGGTCACAGCCCGTGGTTTTCGTTCCACCTCCACCCCGGCTCTGGCCAGCTCGTACAGCTTTTTCCCCTGAACCTTCAGGGCAGAATACATGGGAGGGATCTGATCATACGTTCCCTGGAAGGAGAGCACTGCCTCCCGGGCCTCCTCCTCACTGCAGGAAACCTCCCGGGAAGAAAGCACCGTTCCCGTAGTGTCCTGAGTATCTGTGGTACAGCCCAGAAGCAGAACCGCCCGATAGGTTTTCCCTGTATCTGTGAGCAGATCGCAGAGCTTGGTTCCTGCGCCCAGACATACCGGCAGTACGCCCTCCGCCTCCGGATCCAGAGTACCGGTGTGTCCGATCTTTTTTTGCTGCAGGATCCTGCGAAGCTTCGCCACCACATCATGGCTGGTCCAGCCTTTTTCTTTATATACATTAATAATTCCGGAAATCACCCTTCTTTTGTCTCCCATTCTTTTAGCTGACGATACATATGGCCTACCAGATTATTCACCACATCATACACGCTGCCCTGCATGGTGCAGCCTGCAGCCTTCACATGGCCTCCCCCGCCGAAATATCCGGCGATCAGGCTCACATCAATCTTATCTCCGGATCGCATACTCACCTTAAACTGCTGCGGCCCTGTCTCATAGAGAAAAATCGCTGCCTCTACGCCCCTGGTGTTGCGCAGCTGCTGCACAATTCCATCCAGATCCTTAGGCTCCACACCATAGAACTTCATATCCTTCTGACGGATCACGCTGAAGATCACCTGTTTATCCAGGATCATAATGCTTTCCAGCAGCGCACGGCCTAAGATCTGCTGCTGCACATAATTTTTAATATAATAAGTATTCTCCACGATCCTGGAGAAATCAATGCCGGTATCCATCAGTTTTCCAGCTATGTTCATGGTGCGGCTGGAGGTACAGGAATACTGAAATACCCCTGTATCATGGACAATCCCCATATAAATGGCTTCAGCCATCTCCCGGGTCACCTTTTCCTCCTCCAGGAGAGTGTACACCAGCTCACTGGTGGAGCTGGCCTCCGGCTCAATATAATTAATATCCGCAAAAGAAATGTTGCTGATATGGTGATCAATACAAATGGTGTTTTTAGCGCTGCGGAAATATTTGGCAGCAGCTCCAAGCCGTGCAAGATCACCGCAGTCTAAGGCAAAGAACACATCGTATTCCTCATCCTTTGAACAATCGGATACAATCTCTTCAGAACCCTTTAAAAACCGAAAGGAATCTGAAAAATCCTCCAGGTACACCTGTGTCTTTATTTGTGGAAAATATTTCTTCAGATAAAGACCAAGGCCAAGGCAGGAGCCTACGCAGTCCCCGTCCGGACGCACATGTCCGGCAATGCCAACAGTCTTTGCATCCTGCAGCTGGGCTTTCAGATCAAACATCCTCATCGTTCCCTTCTTTTTCTTTACTTTCCCGGTTGATATCATCAATCAGCTTTGTCATGCTGATTCCATAGGCAATGGAGTGATCCGGCAAAAACCGGATCTCCGGTGTGTTCCGCAGATTCACGGTGCGGGCCAGCTGACGGCGGATATATCCTTCTGCACTCCTGAGTCCGGCAATCGTGGAATTTAAAGCTTCCTCATCCCCCAGAACGCTGATGTAGGCCTTGCAGGTCTTCAAGTCCGGAGCCACCTCCACTCCGGTCACAGAGGTCATTGGATGGATCCTTGGATCCTTGATCTCTCCCTGGATGATCTTGGACAGCTCCTTTAACACCTCTCCATTGATTCTGGTATTCTTTATGCTGTTTTTTCTCATGCTATTACTCCTTCATGATGTTGTGTTTCCATTATTATCTGGGCACTTCCACCATAATATACGCTTCAATCTGGTCTTCTTCCTTCACGTCATTGAATTTTTCAAATACAAGACCGCATTCATAACCAGCCTTTACTTCCTTCACATCATCCTTAAACCGTTTCAGGGAAGCAAGAGCGCCTTCAAAAATCTTTTCACCCTCTCTGGTGATCCGTACAGAACAGCCTCTCTGGAACACACCATCCAGTACATAGGAACCTGCAATGGTTCCCACGCCGGAAGCCTTGAAGGTCTGACGCACCTCTGCGTGACCAATCACCTTCTCTTCAAAGATGGGATCCAGCATACCCTTCATAGCAGCCTCCACATCAGCGATGGCATCATAGATCACCCGGTACAGGCGCACATCCACGCCCTCTCTGTCAGCGGTGGTCTTTGCCATAGCATCCGGACGTACGTTAAAGCCGATGATAATGGCATTGGAAGCAGAAGCCAGAATCACGTCGGATTCATTGATAGCTCCCACACCGCCATGGATGATCTTCACCACCACTTCTTCATTGGACAGTTTCAGCAGACTCTGCTTCACTGCCTCCACAGATCCCTGTACATCCGCCTTCACGATCAGGTTCAGCTCCTTTAAATTGCCCGCCTGGATCTGAGAGAACAGATCATCCAGAGACATCTTGGCCTTCGTATCCTCCAGAAGACGTTCTCTTCCTTCACTGATAAAGGTCTCTGCAAAACTTCTGGCCTCTTTTTCCGTCTCCGGTGACAGGAAGATCTCCCCTGCTCCCGGCACGTCTGAGAAGCCTAAGATCTCCACCGGAGTAGAAGGACCGGCCTCTTTTACCTTTCTTCCCTTGTCGTCCATCATGGCACGGATCCTGCCGTAGCAGGGACCTGCACAGATGGGATCACCCACATGGAGTACCCCTTTCTGTACCAGAACAGTAGCCACCGGGCCTCTTCCCTTATCAAGCTGCGCCTCGATCACCAGACCTCTTGCACGTCTCTTGGGATTTGCTTTCAGCTCCAGTACTTCTGCGGTAAGCAGGACCATCTCCAGCAGCGTGTCAATGCCCTCATGGGTATGGGCAGATACCGGAACGAAAATAGTGCTTCCGCCCCAGTCCTCCGGGATCAGCTCATATTCTGTCAATTCCTGTTTCACCCGCTCTACATTTGCGCTGGGCTTATCTATCTTGTTGATGGCTACGATGATCTCAATTCCAGCTGCCTTGGCGTGGTTGATGGCCTCCACAGTCTGAGGCATCACGCCATCGTCTGCAGCCACCACCAGGATTGCAATATCTGTGGAATTGGCTCCGCGCATACGCATGGCAGTGAACGCCTCATGTCCCGGAGTATCCAGGAACGTAATCTTCTCCCCATTGCAGGTTACCACAGATGCACCGATGTGCTGAGTAATTCCTCCTGCCTCACGGTCGATCACATGAGTATTGCGGATAGCATCCAGCAGAGAAGTCTTACCATGGTCAACATGCCCCATGACACACACAACAGGAGGACGGGCCACCAAGGTCTCCAGTGCATCCTCTTCCTCTTTCAGAAGCTCCTCCAGCACATCCACCTTTTCTTCCTTTTCGCAAATGCAGTTGAATTCCAGTGCGATTTCCTCAGCAGTATCAAAATCGATCTCCTGGTTGACGGTCACCATCGTTCCCTGAAGGAACAATTTCTTTACAATAGCGGCCGGCTGTACCTTCATCTTGTCCGCCAGCTCCTTGATGGTAAGAGATTCCGGAATAATGATATTCTTAATGGTCTCTTCCTTTTCCACCGGTTTCTGCTGGGGTTTTGCAGGCTTGGACTGTGTCTTGTTTCTTCCGTTGTTCTTCTGATTCTGGTAACTGCCCCGCTGCTCCATTCTGTCTAACTTATCGCCCTTGCCCTGTTTTTCATTTCTTCTGTCGTTTCTGGTACCTCGCTCATTGCGGACTCTTCCCTCTTTCTCCAGAGGTTTGGTCTCCAGAGGTGCCTTGGGAATGCTGGGCATTCTTCCGCCGGAGGAGCGGTCATTTCTCTGACCCTGGAATCTTCCACCGTCACGGTTTCCTTCGAATCTTCCGCCGGAAGAACGGCCGTCACGTCCTTCTGACTGTCTGTTTCCGGAGAAGCCCGGTCCTCTGGACTGACCGTTCCGGTCATTTCTCTGGCCTTGGAATCTTCCGCCGTCACGATTTCCTTCAAATCTTCCGCCGAAAGAACGGCCGTCACGTCCTTCTGACTGTCTGTTTCCGGAGAAGCCCTGTCCTCTGGACTGGCCATTCCGGTCACCATTTTGATTCCGGTTGTTCTGGAAGCGGTCACCCTGGGGTCTTCCTCCCCGGCTGTCATTCTGGCCGCCTCTTCCCTGAGAACGATTCTCATTATACTGAGGTTTCCCGGCGCCGGCAGAAGGAGCGCTCTGCTGTCTGGCTGCACTTTCCTGGCTGCGCGGTGCCTGAGCCTTTCCAGCCTCCCCTGAAGTTCTGGATGCCGGGGTTCCCACCTGAGGAGCAGCCTTTCCTGCTCCGCTCTGCTCTGCCGCCGGAGCTGAGGTCTTTGGAACGGCAGTTTCTGCTGCCGGTACTGCTGCCGGTTTCACTTCCTGTACAGCTGCCGGAGCGGCCTTTCCCTCTGCTGGTGCAGAAGCGGCAGCGCTTTTTGTTGCTGCAGCCATTCCCTGGGGTTTTGCGCCAGCAGCTGCCGGATTTCCCTGAGGCTTAGCGCCTGCCGGTCTTGCTCCGTTTCCTGCCGGGCGCTGACGTCCCGGACGCTGTCCCGGACGTACCATCCCGGTTTTACTGTTCTGCGGCCGAAATACCTGAATAATGTTTTTCTTTTTGGGCTTTACTTCTTCCCCTGTTCCTTCTGTTTTTACTTCATTTATATTTTCCGGTTCTTTTGTCATAGTCTTTTTCACAAATTTCCTTTTTATTTTCTCATAATTTTCGTCTTCCACGTTGCTCATATGGCTGGTCACATGAACACCCATTTCCGACAGCGTTTCCATAATTTCCTTATTTTCCTTGCCCAGCTCTTTTGCTATTTCATGTACTCTCTTTCCCATACTTAAGACCTCCGCTCATCCAAATTTTCAAGCTGTTTTCTAATCGCTTCAGCAAAACCTGCATCATTTACAGCCAGTGACGCCCGAAATTCCTGACCAATACATGCTCCCAGTTCTTCCTTGCTTCCATAAAAGAAAATAGGAACCTGATAATAGTCACACATATTTCGGAATTTCTTCTTTGTATTTTCAGACGCTTCCCCGGAAACCAATACCAGGTATGCTTTTCCTGACTTTACGGCGGACTCAGTGGAAAACTCGCCGCTGACAACTCTGCCTGCTTTTTTTGCAAGGCCAAGCAGCGACAATATTTTACTTCCCTTCAATCACATCAATCTCCTTTTCCAGGCTTTCATACGTTTCCCTTGGAATGGACACTTTCAGAGCCCGTTCCAGGGCTTTTGACTTCACTGCTTTTAAAAAGCACTCCTTGGAATAGCACAGATAGGCACCTCTGCCATTTTTCCGGCCTGTGGTGTCGATCACCACCTGCCCCTCCTCAGTCCGTAAAACCCGAAGCAGCTCTTTTTTGCCTTTCATTTCCTGACAACCCACACATTTTCGCATGGGGATCTTTTTTACCTGACCCATAAGCTGACCTTACTCCTGTTCATCCAGGAACGCATCGTCCGCCAGATCTTCATAATCATCCCGATGCTCCTCATACAGCTCATTTCCTACATCATAATTGGTCTCAGCGGTCTCATAATCCGCTTCGTTATGAGGATACTCTTCCTGATCCGTGTTTTCCTGTTCCTGATAATCATCTCCGTAATATTCTTCATCCTCATAATAATCGCCTTCATATTCCAGAAGATCTCCGGACTCTCTTGCCTGGGTTTCACTCTTAATATCGATCTTAAATCCGGTAAGACGGGCAGCCAGTCTGGCATTCTGCCCCTCTTTTCCAATGGCCAGGGACAGCTGATAATCCGGAACCACCACCTTGGCTGTCTTTTCATCGTCATCTGCCATTACATAAATCACCTTGGCAGGACTTAAGGCATTTTCAATAAGCAGCGCAGGGTTCTCATCCCAGTTGATGATATCGATTTTCTCACCCCCCAGTTCCGCCACTACAGAGTTTACTCTGGCACCGTTCATACCAACGCAGGCGCCTACGGGATCTACATCCGGATTGTTGGAGTACACCGCCATCTTGCTTCTGCTTCCTGCTTCTCTGGCAATGCTCTTGATCTCCACAGTGCCGTCACGCACCTCAGTAACCTCATTCTCAAAAAGACGCTTCACCAGCTCCGGATGCGTTCTGGAAACCAGGATCCTGGGGCCCTTGGGTGTATCCTTCACTTCCATCACATAAACCTTGATCCTCTGGGTGGGATAGAACGCCTCTCCCCGGATCATCTCATTTTCATTGAGCATCGCATCTACCTTGCCCAGGTTTACGCTCACATTCTTGCCCACATAGCGCTGAACGATTCCGGTCACCACATCTTTTTCTTTCTCATAATACTGATTGTACAGAGATTTCCGCTCTTCCTCCCGGATCTTCTGCAAGATCACATTTTTTGCGTTCTGGGTTGCAATTCGTCCGAATTCCTTTGATTTAATATCCACCCGGACAATATCTCCCAGTTCGTATTTTTCATCCTTCATCTTGGCATTGGAAAGGCTGATCTGAGTCAGCTCATCTTCCACCTGCTCCACCACGGTCTTTTCCGCATAGATCTCAAAATCGCAGGTCTGCGGATCTATATTTACCACCACATTGGTGACCTCATTTTTCCCGTAATGGTTTTTGCAGGCCTGGAAAAGGGACTGGCGTATTGCCTCCAGCAGTGTTTCCTTGCTGATATTTTTCTCCTTCTCCAGGATATTTAATGCCTCGAACAGTTCATTATTCATTTTTTAAATTCCTCCTTAAAAATCAAGCGCAAGACGCACAAGTGCGATATTGTCTCTCGCAAAATTCATGATTTCGTTATCTTCCAGTTCTACGGTGAGAGTATTCTTGTCATAATCCTTTAAAATGCCCACAAATTCTTTTTCATGGTCAATGGGACGGAAAAGCCGGATCTCCACTTCCTCCCCAATGCTTCTGGCAAAATCCTTCTCCTTTTTCAGCGGCCGTCCCAGACCAGGGGAACTGACCTCCAAAATATAAGCTTCCTCAATAAAATCATTTTCATCCAGCAGATCGCTGAGGCGGCGGCTCACTGCTTCACAGTCATCCACAGTAATACCTCCCGGCTTATCAATATAAGCCCGCAGATACCAGTTGCTGCCCTCCTTCACATACTCCACATCCACCAGTTCAAACTGATACTCCTCTACAATGGGAAGCAGGAGCGCTTCCGTTTTTTCTTCATAAATTTCACGTTTGCTCAATCTTATTCCTCCTATTTTGCCAGTCACTGCAGGCATCCGCATCATTGAAAATAATTTCCTGTGATACGAAAGAAGAACGGGTCTGCAACCCGTTCCTCCTGTAGTAATATATTTCAGCTATCCTCATGATAGCACTATATATTGTAAAATGCAAGAGGGAAAAATACAATTTTCCCTTACTCCTTACTCTTTTTCATGGCTGATCTCTATTTTGTACACAGTATTGATCGGATAAAGATCACCGGATTCATCGGTGTAGATCAGGAAGGATATGCCGTTGGCCCAGTCCTTTTCCACCCGGTACTGGCGGTAGGTGCTGCCTTCCTCTATGATCACTGCATTGGGATTGCCTTCGTCCGGTTCCAGGCTGAAGCCTGCCGCCTCTAAAGCTGCCTTTAAGTCTTCCTCCGTGGTGCCGATCTCAATTCCACCCGGAATCTTCATACTTGTCTCCATGCCGTAGCCTCCGGCGCCAAGCTCTTCCACCCAGCAGTTTTCCGGAATAGTTGCATAGTCAGCGCTGTTTCTTGCCAGAACGTCAAAGGTCAGGCCTCCCTTTTGGAAAGCCACCCACCCGCTGGACTTAGCGGCAATACTCTCCTCTGTATTGTTCCTGTCAATCTCCCAGCCATTTTCCACCAGAACACTGACCGGACAGGGCAGCTGATAGAGTGTACCGTCAAATTCCACATTGTAAGAGAACAGATCATCTCCCAGCTGAGCAGGCGCCTCATAGGAAGCGATCTCCTCCGGAACCTCTTCGCTGGCCGAACCGGCATCAAATCCCTCCGGTGCCACAAAATTTCTCATGTCAATATCCTCTAAAACACCGCTTTCCTTGTACACATACAGTTCCACCTCGCAGTAACTGTCTTTTTCGTAAGTCAGGGAGGTGTACATATCTCCGTTATAAACACTGGTGGGGGTACCGTAGGCCGCCTCGATCTCCTCCTGTGTAGATACTCCCCGCTCAATGCCTGCTGCCAGATAGATCTGTCCCGGCTGCACTTCCCAGTCAAAATTACTGATCTCCATTCCGCCCACTAAGCACTCAGAAACTTTCTGGCTGTTCATGCCCAGATTAATCACATAGGTCATACACTCCAGGCCGCCTTTTTTGAAATATACCAGATCATATTGATTGTGGCTTAATTCCATCTCCGCATCGCTGTGATTTGCATCCAGTTCCCAGCCGTATGAAAGAAATTCCTCATAGCTCATGGGGAACTGATAGACCGCATCTTCGATCTGGATCTGAAAATCAAACAGATTCTCAGAAAGGCCTTCCCCTTTGGCTTCCCCTTCTGTCAGTGCCTCCGTACCATCCCCCTCCGATGCATCTTCTGTCTCTAAAAGCGCTTCTGTGCCCGCTTCAGAACTCTCTTCTGTCACTGCCTCTGTCTCTTCCTGCGCCCAGACAAATCCGGCTGCTGAAAAGCTGACTGCCGCTGCCAGAAACAGACATTTCCACACCTGATTTTTCATAAAAAATCCTCCTGGTAAATTATTTTTAAGATGGGACTATTATACATCAGACCAAAAAAAGAACAAGAATTTTCTAAGTATTCTGTCCTGCTTTTTGTCCCTCTAAAAAAGCACCTGCATTCTTCCTGCTGTCTGGAAGGCGGTAAAACCGCCCCTTTCCCGCCCGCCCTATTTCTCCGGAATATTCCTGTGTTTCTGTCGAAAATCTGCCAATATTTTTTATATAGTTCCAGATATCGTCAAATTTTTTCAGAATCATTCTTGACAAATAAACTTTATGGTGGTAAAGTACAAAGCAAATAATAAAGACACAGCGTTGACGGGGAAAAGTACTGGGAATATGAAGTTCAGAGAGTTGCCGGACGGTGCAAGGCAATCCGATTATCCCAGGAAGATCACCTCTGAGTTTTCTGGCTAAACGATTTGATCCAGTAAGCCAGAACGGGTAATATCCGTTATCCTATTCCATATTGAAAGATATGTGAGGGAGGGGTCGGCTTTTGCCGGCAATAAGAGTGGTACTGCAGAGGATAACAGCCTTTGTCTCTTGTACAGAGACAGAGGTTTTTTTATGTCAGGAACAAAGAATCCTGCAACGGATTTTCCGCCTGGATCGGGTCGCTTTGGCGATATCTTTCCTGTCCCCCTCAGTGCGATCCTGCGGAACATTTTTATTTCATGGGAAAGAATTGATGAAATAAAAATCATTTCTCATAATGCATGACAGCGCCCCCTGTCTCCCACATCGCTCAGGGATCTTCCTGCTTTTCTTTGTTCAATTCTGAGAATTTATTATGACTAGAAGGAGGAAATTAAAATGAAGGTTTTAGAAAAAATCAGTAGCTTTTTTGGAAAGTACATGGCATTTATTGTCCTGGCAGTAGCCGCCCTGGCACTGTTTCTGCCCGGCTCCTGTCTATGGATCCAGACATCCTGGGTCAATTATCTGCTTATGGTCGTGATGTTCGGCATGGGACTTACTTTAAAGCTGGAAGACTTTAAACTGGTCTTTACCCGCCCCAAGGATATTATTATCGGCTGTCTTTCTCAGTTTACCATAATGCCTCTGCTGGCCTGGGGATTGGGGACCCTGTTTCATCTGGATCCTGCGCTGATGGCCGGTGTAGTCCTGGTAGGCACCTGCCCCGGCGGAACCTCCAGCAACGTGATCACCTATCTTTCCAAAGGTGATGTGGCTCTCTCCGTAGGCATGACCAGTGTGAATACGCTCCTGGCACCTTTTTTGACGCCTGCCATTACTTACTTTTTACTGAGAACAACGGTTACCGTAGATCCTGTCAGCATGTTCATGTCCATCATCAAAGTGGTAATCGTTCCCATTGCCCTGGGCTTTCTCATTAATAAACTCTTCGGAAAATTCACTCAGAAGCTGGTATCCGTGCTGCCCTCTGTTTCCGTTGTAGCCATCTGCCTCATCGTTGCCGCTGTGGTATCCCACAACGCAGAAAAGATCATGAGCACCGGCGCCATCGTATTTGTGGTTGTCATCCTCCATAATCTTCTGGGTTATGCCTGCGGCTTCGGTATCGGAAAACTGCTGCACATGACTCCGGCCAAAACCAAGGCCGTTTCTGTCGAAATCGGAATGCAGAACTCCGGTCTTGCCACTTCACTGGCCGGCACCGCTTTCCCGGATCTGGCTATGGCTACTGTTCCCGGCGCTATCTTCTCTGTATGGCACAATATTTCCGGAGCTATCCTGGCAAATATCTACAGCCGCTGGACAGAAAAAACGAAATAGAACGATTCTCCCGTCAAGTAAGAAACAGCCTGATTTCCCCGCAGCCGCAGGAAAATCAGGCTGTATAAAAATTCCAGGAATGCTGCAGGCTGTAATCCCGACGGATCTTCGGTGTTTTTTTCGCAGAACACAGGTTCCTGTTCCCGGAAAAATCATCCGAAAAATACCGTCGGGATTTTTTTTGCAGCACTCCCTATTTTTTGTTTTCTCTGTTCTTCCCTATGCCATTGCCAACCATACCGTCCCGGCCACAATACAGCACAGTCCGGCTCCGGCCCTTTTTGTCAGCGTCTCATGAAATACGATCCAGGAAAAGCCAATGGTCACCAGAATACTCAACTTGTCAATGGGAACTACCACGCTGGCCGGCCCTTCTTGCAGAGCCCGATAGTAAAGCAGCCAGGAAGCTCCTGTGGCAAGGCCGGAAAGACAGATAAAGAACAGCTCTCGTTTTGGTGTCTCAGAAACTTCCCTCCATTTGCCCTTCACACCCACCATCAGCCAGGACATCACAAGCACCACCGTTGTGCGGATGGCTGTTCCCAGATTGGAATCCACTCCCGCTATTCCTATTTTTCCCAGAATCGCCGTAAGGCTGGCAAAGACCGCTGAGAGCACCGCATAAATAAGCCAGGCCTGTCCGCCCTTGTTCTCCTCAGATACAGCCGCTTCCGCTCCAAAAGCAGAACCTTTCTGTGGACCATCCGTCTTTCCTATCATCAACAGAGTCCCAAAACCGATCAAAACTGCTGCTGCCGCCTTTCCAGGAGTCAGTCCCTCTCCCAGAAAGATCAGCGCCAGAAGAATGGTCAGCACTGTACTGGACTTATCAATAGGAACCACCTTATTGATATCCCCCAGCTGCAGCGCATGAAAATAGCACAGCCAGGAAGCTCCTGTGGCTAGACCGGAAAGGATGAGAAACAGCAGTGTTCTGGCATCCAACTCCCGGATCCCTCCGAGGTTTCCAGTAATCAGCACCATCAGCCAGGAAAAAGCCAGCACCACTATGGTGCGGATCGCGGTTGCCACATCAGAATCCGTTTTCCGGATCCCGCATTTTGCCAGAACTGCTGTGATCCCGGCAAAAAAAGAAGAACCTGCTGCATAAAACATCCACATCTTTATCATCTCCTACTTCTGTCTATCCTCTCACCTTGCTGCCTCTGGTATCCCTGCTTCCGATACGCAGGCGGTTTAGATGCACCCTTTTTCCGTTGACCTCTATCTCCGGTATCTGTTCTTTATCCAGGAAAAACGCATTCTTTACCTGATCCTCCGCTCCCAGCCGGATGCCCCTCACTCCCGCAGCTGCTTTTTTCTGTACAGGAATTTCAGACAGTGAAAACCTCAGCATATAATCCGAAGCAGTGTGGAGCACCAGATGAATATCTTCCTTTGCCGGATGAACAGCCACTACATGATCTCCTGCCGCCAGCTTTGTGGCTGCGATCGTACGCTTAGACACGTCAAATTCGCTGCCCTCCACCCGCTTCACACTTCCCCGTGCTGTCACAAAAGCGAGCTGCTCTTCCCGCAGTTCTTCCAGAGAAAGCACGGATACCAGCTGCTCTTCTCTGCTGTCATAATTGCACAGATTGTCAATGGGCGTTCCCTTATCCCGAAATTTTCCATAGGGCACATCCATCACTTTCAAAAGATGCTGTTTCCCTGTATCTGTAAATACGCACAGCTTTCCTGTATTCCTGCAGTGGATCACCGTTCGGTTTTCTGCATCTGCCGCTTCCCGGTTCCGCTCATACACTGCCTCATCCACTGTTCTGGCATAGCCGAATCGGTCCATCAAAAACACCACCGGTATCTCCTCCGGAGCTTTCTCTTCCAGCACAACCTCCCGGGCATTCTCTACCGCCGTTTTTCTGGGGACTGCAAACTCCTTTTTAAAAGCCTTCAGCTCATCAATAATCACCTTTGCCATGGAGGAATAATTATTTAAAATATCTGTATAGCGTTCTATATTCTCCAGTGTTTTTTTATAATCCGCCATAAGAGCATCGATCTCCAGGCCAATGAGCTTATAGAGGCGCATCTCCAGGATGGCGTCTGCCTGGGTTTCTGTAAATAAAAGCTTTTCCGCCATTTTTTTGGACTTGGCGGTTTTGAATTTGATGCCCTCTGTAATGCCGTGAACCAGACACTCCTTTACCTGCTTCTGACTTTTGCTGCCCCGCAGGATCTCAATGATCAGGTCGATCACATCGCAGGCCCGGATCAGTCCCTCCTGGATCTCCTTTTTATGCTGCTCCTTTTCTAACAGAGTCCGATACTTTCTGGTAGCAATCTCAAACTGGAACTCTATGTGATGCTCCAGGATTCCCCGGAGGCTGAAGGTCTCCGGCTTTCCATCGCACACTGCCAGCATATTGACCCCAAAGGTATCCTCCAGCCGCGTCTTTTTGTACAGCAGATTTTTCAGATACTCCGGATCTGCTCCCTTTTTCAGCTCCAGCACAATGCGGATTCCCTCCTTGGAAGACTGATTGGAGATGTCTACAATATCCGTTGTCTTTTTTGTCTCAGCAAGCGAGGCTACATCGTTTAGAAATTTCCCGATATTGGCGCCCAGCATAGTATAGGGGATTTCTGTGATCACCAGCCGTTCCCGTCCCCCCTTTACCTGCTCTGTGACTACCTTTCCCCGGATCTTAATCTTTCCGGTACCGGTCTGATAGATCTGTTTCAGCTCATCCTTGTTCACCACAATCCCGCCGGTGGGGAAATCCGGACCCTGAATGTATTGCAACAGCTCCTCATCCGTAAGCTTAGGATTCTTGATTAAAGCGATCACCCCATCGATCACCTCACCCAGGTTATGAGGAGGAATACTGGTGACCATTCCCACTGCGATCCCTTCCGAACCGTTCACCAGAAGATTGGGGATCCTGGCAGGCAGCACCTCCGGTTCCTTTTCTGTCTCATCAAAATTAGGGCCAAAGGTTACCACTCCCTTGTCCATATCCGTCAAAAAAGCCTCCTGGGTAATCTTTTCCAGCCTGGCCTCCGTATAACGCATGGCGGCCGCTCCGTCTCCCTCAATGGAACCAAAGTTTCCATGACCATCCACCAGCGGAACCCCCATCTTAAATTCCTGGGCCATGACCACCAGGGCACCGTAAATAGAACTGTCCCCGTGGGGATGATATTTACCCATAGTATCTCCCACGATACGGGCGCTCTTTCGGTACGGTTTGTCATAGCGGATCCCCAGCTCATACATATCGTACAGGGTTCTGCGCTGTACCGGTTTTAAGCCGTCCCGCACATCCGGCAGTGCCCTGGACACAATGACGCTCATGGCGTAGTCAATATATGATTTCTGCATAATATCCGAATACTCCGTCCGGATAATCTGTCCTTCCATATTCTTACTCCTACTTTCCCTCCGCATCTTCGCGGCAATTCTCCTGTCCTGTCAATTCAAGCTGTCTGTCTCCAGACTTTCTGTACCGCAGCAAATCTTTGACTTTTTCTGCGTATCCCTCTAAATTCTGTCACAGCTTTACTTTTCACTACACGTCCAGCAGCGCATCCTGTGCGTGTTCATAAATAAACGCCTTTCTTGGGGGCACATCGGTTCCCATCAGCATCTCCGTTACATCGGAGGCCAGCCTGGCATCCTCGATCTCCACCAGCTTCAGCGTCCTGGTCTTGGGATTTAAGGTTGTCTCCCACAGCTGCTCTGCATCCATCTCTCCAAGCCCCTTATAGCGCTGCAGGGTAAAGGGGGTCTTATGTTTTTTCCGGTATTTTTCCAGAGCATTGTCATCGTAGAGATACTCTCCTTCTCCTCTGGAGGGGATTACTTTGTAAAGAGGAGGCATGGCGATGTACACATGTCCCTCATAGATCAGCTCCGGCATAAAACGGTAAAACAGGGTGAGCAGCAGGGTGCAGATATGAGCGCCGTCCACATCCGCATCCGCCATGATCACGATCTTATCATAGCGGAGCTTTGTAATATCAAAATCATTTCCATAGCCTTCTGAAAAACCGCAGCCAAAGGAATTGATCATCGTCTTAATCTCTGCATTTGCCAGCACCTTGTCAATGCTGGCCTTTTCTACGTTCAAAATCTTTCCCCGGATGGGCAGGATGGCCTGGTAGTTCCGATCTCTGGCTGTCTTTGCAGAGCCTCCTGCCGAATCTCCCTCCACGATGAAGATCTCGCACTTGGAAGGATCCCTGCTTTCGCAGTTTGCCAGCTTTCCGTTGCTGTCAAAGGAATACTTCTGTTTGGTTAATAGATTGGTTCTGGCCTTCTCCTCCGTCTTCCGGATTTTTGCCGCCTTTTCCGCACAGGAAAGCACGGCCTTTAATGTCTCCAGATTTTTGTCGAAAAACAAAACAATCTCCTCGCCGGTTACCTTGCTCACCGCCCTGGCAGCATCCTGGTTATCCAGCTTGGTCTTGGTCTGCCCCTCAAAACTGGGATCCGGATGGCGGATGGAGATCACTGCAGACATACCGTTTCGAATATCTGCCCCCGTAAAATTCGCATCCTTTTCCTTCAAAATCCCCAGTTCCCTGGCATAGGTATTCATCACAGTTGTGAAGATGGTCTTAAAACCGGTGAGGTGCGTGCCTCCCTCTGAGTTATAAATGTTATTGCAGAATCCAAGAACATTTTCATGAAACTCATTTACATACTGAATGGCGCATTCTACGGTAATGCCCTCAGAATCTCCTTTAAAGTAAATAGGATCGCAGACTGCCTCCTTGTTTTTATTCAGATCCTTGATAAAACCAAGGATCCCTTCCGGTTCATGAAAACAGATCTGTTCCTCTTTTCCCTCTCTCCGATCTTCGAACAGAATCGTCAGCTCCGGATTCAGATAGGCAGTCTCATGGAGCCGGCTCTTTACCTCCGTGGCGGAAAAACGGGTAGTCTCAAAGATCTCCCCATCCGGAAGAAACTGGATCCTGGTACCGTTTTTTCTGGTTTTACCCAGAATGGGCAGCAGGCCCTTTTCTAATTCCACCGCAGGGATCCCTCGCTGGTACCGGTCATGGTGGATACATCCATCCCGGTACACCTCAATATCCAGCCACTCTGACAAAGCATTTACCACGGAAGAACCCACACCGTGAAGTCCTCCGCTGGTTTTATAGGATGCACTGTCAAATTTCCCTCCTGCGTGAAGGGTGGTGAACACCAGCCGCTCTGCAGACATTCCCTTTTCATGCATCCCAACCGGGATTCCCCGGCCATTGTCCTCCACAGAAGCAGATCCGTCCCGTTCCAGGCACACATGAATCTCACTGCAAAAGCCTGCCAGATGTTCATCTACAGAATTGTCCACGATCTCATAGATCAGGTGATTTAACCCTTTTCTGGATGTGCTTCCAATATACATACCGGGGCGCTTGCGCACCGCCTCCAGCCCCTCCAGAACCGTAATGCTGCTGGCATCATACGTCTTACTTTTTGCCATTTCCAAATCCTAACCTTTCTAAAAGCTCACTGAACTTCAGCCTGCCTCTCTCAGACTGATCCTTAAGCGTTGTTTTCCCGCTTCCGGACTACTTCTCCCTGCTTCTTATAAATAGAATGACCCGGCACAGACTCACGGACTGAGGAGAGGGGATAAATATTGCTCTTCGGGCCAATGACGGTTCCCGGGTTCAACACAGAGCCGCAGCCCACTTCCACCTCATCCCCCAGCATGGCGCCGAATTTTTTCAATCCTGTCTCATACCGTCTTTCTCCGTCCTTTACGATCACCAAGGTCTTGTCAGACTTCACGTTTGAGGTGATGGAACCGGCTCCCATATGAGCCTTATAGCCCAAAATAGAATCCCCCACATAATTATAGTGAGGAACCTGAACTTTATTAAAGAGGATCACATTCTTCAGCTCTGTGGAATTTCCAACCACAGCCCCTTCGCCCACCAAAGCATTTCCCCGGATGAAGGCGCAGTGACGCACCTCTGCATTTTTACCGATAATAGCCGGTCCATGAATGTAAGCGGTGGGTGCCACAGAAGCGCTTTTTGCCACCCACACATCCTCTCCCCGCTTTTCATATTCTTCCTCGCTCAGGGTTTTTCCAAGCTCCAGAATAAAAGAGCCGATCTTAGGCAGAAGTTCCCATGGATAAACTGCCCCCTCAAACAGCTCCTTTGCAATCGTTTCGTCCAAATTATAAAGATTTTTAATTTTACAGGTTTCCATACTGATACCTCCTGATCTTTTTTTCTGTTTCTTTTTCTGTTTCTTTTTCTGTTCCCGTACCTGTACGCAGGGCACGATCTCCCACAGCGGATCGTCCTGTCTTTATTTTACTCTGACTGTCAAGTCTTGGGACTTTTTTTCCCGCTCTGATTTTTATAGAACACTGCCGCAGCATCAAAAAACTGCCGCAGCACGGTCTGATTGTTCAAATTTAACACACCGTTTGTTCTGGATACAATAAAATGATCCAGTTTTGTCATATATTCCTCTGGAGTAATGGTTCCCTCTGCCACATAGGTAAGCCCTTTCTCCCAGCTTGCCGTCAGCGCCGGATTCAAAAGGGAGCGGATGGAGCAGTTCACCACATCAAAGATCATTTCCCCCATCAGTGTGGGAGTCAGGATCTGGGTCTTTTTGTTTAACGCAATATACTTGTTGGCTGCCAGCTTTTTTAAAATTTCTGCACGGGTGGCGCTGGTACCGATCCCGCTGCCTTTGATCTGTGCCCGCAGCTCTTCATCCTCTATCAGCTGTCCCGCATTTTCCATAGCCAGGATCATGGAACCGGAATTATAGCGTTTTGGCGGAGAGGTCTCTCCTTCTTTGATCGCCAGTCCCTTCACAGGCAGTCGGCTGCCCTTTCTCAAACCTCCAAGAGCCTCCAGAAAAGAAGAATCACACTTGATCTCCTCCTCTTCTCCCTTCTCTTTTCCTTCTTCTTCCTGAGGAGCAGCGGATCTTTTCCCCGTGGAAGCTGCCGTACTTTTTTTCTCCGCAGGATTTCCCGCCACTTTAAAATACCCTTCCTCCAAAAGTACTTTAAAACCAGAGAAGAACTTTTCCCCCTCCATTACCATCACCAGATTTACTTTCTGAAAAACAGCAGCAGGATAGAAAATACTTAAAAATCTCCGCACAATGGCAGCATAGACTCCAAAGCTGTTTCCCTTCAGGCTGCCAAGAGCCCCCATCCCCTGACCGGTGGGAATAATGGCATAGTGGTCTGTGATCTGCTTGTCATTCACATACCGGGTCTTTGCCAGCCCTTTATAGGATTCCCGGTTCAAAATCTCTTCTGCAAACTCCCTGGCCGGTCCAAAAGCCCTCAGCCCGCCGATATTTTTATGTATCTCCTTCGCCACTGCAAAAGAGAGCACCCTGGCATCCGTTCTGGGATAAGTCACCAGTTTTTTTTCATACAGCTCCTGGGCAATCCGCAGCGTTTCGTCCGGACTGATCTTAAACATCCTGGAACACTCATTCTGCAGCTCCGCCAGATTGTACAGCAGCGGGGGATTCTTTTTTTCCTTCTTTTTTTCTATGGAAAAAACCTCCGCCTCCAGGGGTGTCTTTTCACTCACCCGCCGGATCAGCTCTTCCCCGTCCTTTTTTTCCTTAAATCCATTTTCTTTGTACAGCTTTGGAGACAGATAGTAGGCAGAACCCTCCACCGCCCGAAATTCTCCTTCAAATTCTTTTCCCCCATATTCCACCTGGTTTACCACCCGGTAAAAGGGGGTTTTTACAAACTGCCGGATCTCCCGCTCTCTGCGCACGATCATCCCCAGCACACAGGTCATCACCCGTCCCACCGAGACTACACAGTAACGCTCTCCCAGATAATTAGAGATGGCAGTTCCATATTTTAGCGTAAGGAGCCTGGAAAAATTTATGCCCATCAGATAATCTTCCTTGGCCCGCAGATAGGCGGATTCGGAAAGATTGTCATAGGCGGAAAGATCCTTGGCCGTCTCGATTCCCCGCAGGATCTCCTCCTCTGTCTGGGAATCGATCCAAACTCTTTTCTGGATCTTACCTTTCACCCCTGCCATCTGAGCCACCAGGCGGTAGATATATTCTCCCTCCCGCCCGGAGTCAGTACAGACATAGATCACCTCCACATCCTTCCGGTTTAACAGTCCCTTTACAATCTCAAACTGCTTTTTTACCCCCGGTATCACCTCATACAAAAAGTTCTCAGGGATAAAGGGAAGGGTTGCCAAGCTCCAGCGTTTATATTTTTCATCGTATACCTCCGGATAGCTCATGGTTACCAGATGCCCCACACACCAGGTCACTACCGTACTCTCCGACTCCTGATATCCGTCATGACGCACCATATTCTGTTTTAAGGCTTTTGCAAATTCCATCGCCACGCTGGGCTTCTCCGCTATATACAGGGCTTTCCCCATGTTACTCCTCCGGTCTGTATATCAGAATTATTCGGCCAGGGGCCAAACACGATCTATTATACGTTACATTGTTTCCTTTTTGCAAGTTGAAAATTTCAGGCGGAGGGTAAGTCCTTTTTTAAAAACAGAACTGCTGTGACAAACGTACACAGCTCCGCCAGAGGCACAGCCGCCCAGATTCCGGTTACTCCCCAAAACTGCGGCAGCAGGTGAACAAAAAGAATACTCAGCACGCATCCCCGGGCCAGACATAAAAACAGAGACCTCTGAGGTTTCAAGATTGCCTGAAAATATCCAATGATAAACATATTTGCTCCCATAATCAAAAAGCCGCTGAAATATATCCGGACAGCTGTCTTGGACAGTGCCAGTATCTCTGCATTTGGTTTTAGAAAAACGTATGTGAACAAATTCGGTACCAAAAGCCCCAGCAAAGCCGGAATCCCGCAGATCGCAAATGCAGTTTTAAGCCCAATGGCTTTGACTCCGCGGATCCTCTCATATTCCCCTGCCCCGTAATTGATAGAGATAATGGGCTGATAGGCCTGATTGATGCCATTGCAAAGACAGGTAACCACTATGGAGCAGTTTGTGATCACCCCTTACATAGTAACCCCAATATCGCCTACATAGTTTAAAAGCTGCAGATTAAAAATAAACATCACAAACCCCGCAAGAACCTCCAGCAAAAAGCTTGTAAATCCGTTTTTTTAAATGCGCATGGCAAATGTGGGGGCAAGCCCCCTTACCGTAAACTGCAGCCCGTTTTTCCGTGAGCCGAAGTGCAGCAGCAATATCACGCAGGTGCTCACAGAACCGAGTACGCTTGTGATCGCTGCCCCTGCCATTCCCATCTGCAGCGGAAATACGAAAATAATATCTAAAATCACATTTAAAATTCCGCCGAATACCACACCTGTCATGGCAAGCTTGGGAGAACCGTCATTTCTTACAAAGGTCTGAAGAAATATAGAGAATGAAAAAAATGCAAGCCCCCATAAAATATAAGGTGCATAGTCCATAACATACGGCATCGTCCGGTCTGTTGCCCCCAGAAAACGGACAATTTTTTCAATAAACGGCAAAAAAACAGCCATATACAAAATACAGGTACCGCCATTGAGCAGAACCGCCATGGAAAAATATCGGTGTCCCATCTGTACTTCTCCCCGTCCTCTTGCAATGGACATCAGAACAGAACCCCCTACACCGAACAGCAAGCCTGTACCAAAAAATATATTAAACAGCGGAAGCACAATGTTCAGCGCTGCCATAGCCTCCATCCCGATACCTTTTCCGATAATAATGGTATCTGCCAACACATAAATGGAAGTAACCATTGTTCCGCAAATGGCAGGAAGAAGATAATGAAAAAATAATTGCTTTACCGGCTTTGTAACAAATACATCTGTCTGCATACTGACTCCTGTCCTTTTCTCTTCATTTTGATAACGCTCAAAAAAACGATTTTTATCTCCATCGTCTCTTGGCATCTCTGCTTTCATGGATCATCGCAAAAACAAAATCGACCACCCAGTATATTCTGGGGATTATAGCACCAGAAGAACTAAATGGTCAACCTATTTCTCTCTTTCCTTTGCTTTTTCTCATCCGATCCATCCACTTTTCCCGCGCTCCCTTTTGTCTCTTCCTATTCCAGGATACAAGAGCCTCCGGCAAAGCAAAGAATACAATATGCACAAAAATTTGGCATATCTGACAGAAAACCAGTATTAAGACGGAAAGTACGTTTCAAAAATACTCCCCCTGGGCTTGTTGGGTAATACGGAAATAACGGCATGATGGCGATCCAGTATTTTTTTGCAGATGGCCAGCCCCAGACCGTTTCCGCCAACAGAGCGGCTTCTGGATTTATCGATACGGAAGAATGGTTCAAAAATGGAGTTTCGAAGGTCTTCCGGTATTCCCTCCCCCTGATCTGTCACAAGAACATATACCCCCTCTTTTTTCTGAAAGAGACGGATCTCCACCGCTTTTTCCGGCGGGCTGTATTTGATCGCATTTTCGATCAGATTATAAAAAACACGTTCCAGCAAAAGTTCCTGTCCCAAAACCTGACATTCTTCCCCCTCAATCACCAGATCTATCTGTTTCCGGAGTGCCAGATCACTCAGCTCTTCCACAACATCCTTTAACAGCGGAAAAAGCGAAACCGGCTTTACTGCATCCAGAGGAAGATCCTTGCTGAACAGCAGCAGATCCTCAATCAACACGGTCAACCGTTCTAACTGGTTATTCAAAGAACCCATCAGCGCCCTGGTATCTTCACTAATGTTTTCCCGCAGGGCCATTACGTCCAGCTTTGTCTGCATTACTGTAATGGGGGTTCTAAGCTCATGAGCAGCATCTGCAGAAAACTGCTTCTGCACAGCAAAAGAGTGGTGCAGTTCTGCGAACATCCGGTTAAAAGAAAGGGTCAGTTCCTGAATTTCATCTGCGCTTTGCGGAAGAACGATCGGCTGATCCAGCGTATGGATATTTCTCCTCTTTACCTCTTCTGAAAGCGTATGGATCGGTTTTAGTACATAACCTGCTGCAAAATAAGTGGCAATACTGCCCACAACCACAATTACGCATGCTGCAATCAGCGTTTCTTTCTGAAACAGCTTATAATGGGCCGCTGTTTCTGCTTCCACCGCAAGAAGATCAGATGTTTCTGATAAAAAGGCACGGTATTCTGGTGTGACCAGATTATCCGCCTCCCCGCAGGACTGGCTTGGCAGTGCAGCTGCCGCATCAACTAATTTATTGGCAGAATAATTTGTTACAGCAGCAAGTGCAGCGCACGACAGCAGCAGAAACAAACTTGCAGTCAAAGTAAAACGGATACGCAATGGCATTTTTTTCATTTCAGTATATACCCCTCCCCAATTTTTGTCTCGATCGGATCACTTCCCAACGCTGCTTTCAATTTTTTCCGCAGTGCAGAAAGATGGACACGAATGGAATTGCTGAAGGGATCAGCATCTGCATTCCACACATGGTCGATCAACTCCTGCTGGGTGATCAGCCTCCCCGGATTAAGGAAAAAATATTCTAAAATGGAATACTCCTTTATGGTAAATGCAACTGGATTTCCATCTACTTCAGCTGTGCGTTTCAGGGTGTTCAAAGATATTTTTCCGTAGGTCAGTTTGTTGGACTCCTGAATAAATTTACGATTCAGCAGAACACGGATCCGGGCTTCCAATTCGGCAAAATGAAATGGCTTTGTCAGGTAATCACTTGCTCCCAGTTCAAATCCGGCCAGCTTACTGTCCAATTCAGAATTAGCGGATAAAATCAGAACCCTTGTGTCAATCTGCTCTCTCCGCAGTTCCTTTAAAATAGATAACCCATCCATTTCGGGCAGATTCAGATCCAGAATGATCAAATCATACGCCTCATCAGCAGCCATCTGAAATCCCGCTGCCCCATTATCCGCCTGATCTACCGCATACCCCTTCATAGTCAGCCCTTTGCTGATATCCCGCAACAATTCCAATTCATCCTCGATTATTAAAATCCTCATGAGTGATATTCTCCCTGTTAATTTTCTCTGACCCCATTGTCTCGGTATTCTGAGACTGCCTGTATCCAAGTTTATTCTTTGCAGAGCAAAAGGTCAAGTATGAAACCATATCCCTCTGTATGGGATAGAACTCCCTTCCTTTTCTCCATACAGAAAACATAAAAAGGACCCCGCCAAAAAAGATGGCGGAGCCTCATAACCTGTATTTTTGTTTCTGGCTTAAAGTGTTTCTTTTCTCCTCTTATTTTGCTTCTATGTATTTTAATGCAGTCAGCGTCTCTGCGCACAGAACTGCTCCTCCTGCTGCGCCTCTCACCGTGTTGTGGGCCAGTCCTACAAACTTGTAGTCATACACCTTATCTTCACGGATCCGGCCAATAGAAACACCCATTCCTCTCTCATAATCTACATCCAGCTTTACCTGAGGCCGATTGTCCTCTGCAAGATACTGGATAAACTGCTTCGGAGCGCTGGGAAGATTCAGCTCCTGGGGAAGTCCCTGAAAGTTTACAAGACGGTCGATCAGCTCTTCCTTCGTGGGTTTTTTCCGGAATTTTACAAACACGGCAGCTGTGTGACCGTTGAGCACCGGCACCCGGATACACTGGCAGGTAATCACAGGGCTTTCAGCCGGCTTGATCACTCCGTCCTCAATCTTACCCCAGATCCTAAGAGGCTCCAGCTCACTTTTCTCCTCCTCGCCGCCGATGTAGGGAATAATATTTTCCACCATCTCCGGCCAGTCCTTAAAGGTCTTGCCTGCGCCGGAAATCGCCTGATAAGTAGTCGCTACCACCTCATAGGGCTCAAACTCCTTCCAGGCTGTGAGAGCCGGGGCATAGGCCTGAATGGAACAGTTGGGTTTTACGGCAATAAAACCCCTCTTTGTTCCAAGACGTTCCTTCTGGTACCGGATCACATCAAAGTGCTCCGGATTGATCTCCGGAACCACCATGGGCACATCCGGTGTCCAACGGTGAGCGCTGTTGTTGGAAACTACAGGCGTCTCCGTCTTTGCATATTCTTCTTCGATCTTTTTAATCTCATCCTTCGTCATATCCACAGCGGAAAAAACAAAATCTACGGTAGCTGCTACCTTTTCCACTTCATTTACATTCATCACGATCAGATTTTTTACGGCTTCCGGCATGGGAGTATCCATTTTCCAGCGTCCTCCCACAGCCTCCTCATATGTCTTTCCTGCACTTCTTGCGCTGGCTGCCACTGTCACTACCTCATACCAGGGGTGATTCTCCAGCAGTGAGATGAAACGCTGGCCTACCATACCTGTTGCACCTAAAATACCTACTCTCAGCTTCTGATCCATTTTTTCTATCTCCTCACCTTAAATAAAATGACCCCCTTGGGGGCGGCAATCAGCCTGCCAATTACGGTTATTTCCGCCATGTATACGCCGATTAATGACAAATGTACGCTAGTCGCGTACATTTGTCAAGAACTTTTTTGCAATTTCTGCCCTGTTTCCGAAAAAATACAAGTATTCTATCCCGCAAGACCGGTATTTTTCTCCAGATACTTCCGCTCCAGCTCAATTACTTCTTCCATCACCCTTCTTCCGGGAGCTCCCAGGGTCATACGCTTTTCCACACAGGTTTCCAGGGAAATAGCCTCATAGATATCTTCTTCAAATACCGGGCTGATGGCTTTGTATTCCTCCAGGCTCATATCATCCAGAGAAATTCCCCTATCCAGACAATACAGCACCAGCTGTCCTACAATTCCATGGGCATCCCGGAAAGGAACACCGTGATTCACCAGATAGTCCGCCGCATCTGTAGCATTGGTAAATCCCTTTTTGGCAGAGTCCTTCATCACATCTTCTCTGAATTTCATGGTAGAGACCATGCCGGTAAATAATGCGATACATCCCTTCACGGTATCCATGGCATCAAAGGTGAGCTCCTTGTCCTCCTGCATATCCTTATTGTAGGCCAGCGGCAGCCCCTTCATGGTGGTAAGCAAGGACAGAAGGGCGCCATAGACCCGGCCGGTCTTTCCCCTCACCAGCTCTGCAATATCCGGATTTTTCTTCTGAGGCATAATGCTGCTTCCTGTACTGTAGGAATCATCGATCTCCACAAACCGGTACTCATTGGAATTCCAGATAATGATTTCCTCAGAAAAACGGCTCAGATGCATCATAATGGTGGCGCAGGCTGAGAGAAATTCAATCAGATAATCCCGATCAGAAACAGAATCCATACTGTTTAACGTAGGCCCGTAAAAGCCCAAAAGCTTTGCGGTGTACTCCCGATCCAGAGGATAGGTGGTGCCTGCCAGGGCGCCTGCTCCCAAAGGACAGTAATTCATTCGCTGATAAATATCATAGAGACGCTGCCGGTCTCTTTTAAACATCTCAAAATAGGCCCCCACATGATGCGCCAGGGTTACCGGCTGCGCTTTCTGCAGATGGGTAAAGCCGGGCATATAGGTATCCAGATGCTCCTCCATAATGGCAAGCAGTGCGTGGAGCAGGGTTTTCAGAAGCTGATCCACTGCCTGGATCTCTGCCCTGGTATATAGCCGCATATCCAGCGCCACCTGATCATTCCTGCTTCTTCCGGTGTGAAGCTTCTTCCCTGCCTCGCCCACTCTCCGTATCAGGTTGGCCTCCACAAAACTGTGAATATCCTCGTATTCTTCTGTGATCTCCAGCGTTCCATTTTCCACATCCCGCAGAATCCCCTGCAGTCCGCCAATGATTTCATCCCGCTCCTGCTTTGTCAGGATTCCCTGCTTTGCCAGCATAGTCACATGAGCCATGCTCCCCTGGATATCCTGTCTGTAAAATTTCCGGTCAAAGGAAATGGAAGCATTAAAGTTGTACACCAGTTGATCCGTCTCCTTTGTAAATCTTCCTCCCCAAAGCTGTGCCATGTAGGTCTCCTCCTTATCTCTCTCTTATCTTTCTTCTGCCTTTTTTATCTGTCTCTATGAAACTTTTCTTTCCTTACTGTCCTTACACTTTTACTTCTATTATTATTTATTATTTTTCTATTTCTATTGTCTTTGACTTGCTGTTTTTTCCTTCTCTTCCATTCGCCTTTTCAGTATACTATGGGAAACTGTCAAATGCAATTCTTTTCCATCTCTCCCTCAGCCCCCTTGCCGGCCTTCTCCTCCCTCTCTTTTTGGGAAAATACACAGCCGCAGTAGTCCTGGCGGTACAGGCCATAGATCCCGGAAAGCTCCACAGACCGTTTATAGCCATTCTTCTTTTTAAAATCCGAGGGAAGATGTTTGACCTGATACCTGCGCCCCAGTTCTTCCCCGATCTCATTAATCTTCTCCGCATTTTTTAAAGGACTGATGGACAGAGTGGTGGTAAAATACTCAAATCCGCCCTCGCTGGCCATTCTGGCGGCCTCCTCCATCCGCAGCCTGTAACATGCAAAGCAGCGTTCTCCGCCCTCCGGAATCTGCTCCAGCCCCTTCACTGCCTTATAAAAATCTTTTGGTTCATATGTCCCCTCCAAAAACCGGACCGGATGGATGACAGGAAGCTTTTGGATCAGCTCCTGCTGCTCCTCCACCCTCTTTTCATATTCCCTCGGCGGGTAGATGTTTGGATTATAATAAAAAACAGTGATGTCAAAATACCGGGACAGGTATTCCAGCACATAACTGCTGCAGGGAGCGCAGCAGCTGTGAAGCAGCAGCCTTGGCGGCTGTTCTGTGGAAAGCTCCCCCAGCAAATGTTCCAATTCTCTCTGATAGTTTCGTTTATTCATACACAGCCCTTTCCGAAATCCGTTTCTTCCTCAGTGTCCCTTAACCTTTACTTCTGCACAGGCAGCTTCCATGCCGCGCGCATACGATGTCAAACGCAGTATGCGCCGGATTTTCAGCACGGTCTCTCCTGATCAAATGACACATTTTTTTATTATACACCATTTCTCCGGTTTTTCATAGAATATCATATAGAAAACACCAAAGGAGGATCCCTGTGAAACCACTGCTGGAAGTAACACATTTATCATACGCCTATCACAGCGTGAACGGCGAAACCTACGCCCTCTCCGACCTGTCTTTTCAGGTGGAGCAAGGTGAATTTATCGCGATTGTAGGACCCAGCGGCTGTGGCAAATCCACGCTGCTTTCTTTAATTGCAGGGCTGCTGCAGCCGGAGGAAGGCGAAATCCTTTTAGAGGGAACACCGGTGGAAGAAGCCAAAACTGCGGTGGGATATATGCTTCAGAAGGATCAGCTTCTGGAATGGCGCACCATCTATCAGAACGTGATCCTGGGACTGGAGATTCAGCATAAACTGAATCCTCATAGCACAAAGCGCATTGAAAAAATGCTCCGGGATTATGGACTGGCTTCCTTCCGAGACGCCAGACCCAGCCAGCTCTCCGGAGGAATGCGCCAGAGGGCTGCCATGATTCGCACCCTGGCTCAGAATCCCACCCTGCTGCTTCTGGATGAACCCTTCTCCGCTCTGGACTATATGACCCGGATCTCTGTCTGCGATGACATTTACCGGATCATTAAACAGGAGGGAAAGACTGCCGTTCTGGTAACCCATGATCTTTCTGAAGCAGTAAGCACTGCTGACCGGGTAATTGTTCTTTCTTCAAGGCCTGCTGCCATCAAAACCATTGTGGACATCCGCATTGACCTTCCAGAGCGGACGCCTTTTTTATCCCGCAGCGCGCCGGAATTTAAAACCTATTTCAATGAAATCTGGAAGGAGCTGAAATCATGAACGAAATCTCCACCGCCCATAAAGAATATCTGGCAAAACGCCAGCGTCAAAAACAGCTGATCCGTTTTTTCCGTCTTTCTATCATCCTGCTGTTTTTGCTGCTCTGGGAGATCGCTGCCAGAAAGAACTGGATTGATGCATTTATCTTCTCCAGTCCCTCCCGGGTCTTTTTCACCGCCAGGGATATGTTTCTGGATCACAGCATCATTTCTCACACCGGGATCACCCTGCTGGAAACACTAGCCAGTTTCTTTCTCACCATTATTATCGGCCTGCTGTCTGCCATTCTTCTCTGGTACAGTCCAACAGCCTCAGAGATTCTGGAGCCCTATCTGGTGATCTTAAACAGCCTGCCCAAGTCCGCCCTGGCTCCCCTTCTCATTGTATGGCTGGGAGCCAATATGAGGACCATTATCGTGGCAGGCATCTCTGTTGCCATCTTTGGAATGATCATGAATCTTTACACCGGTTTTCGGGAAACAGATCCAGAGAAGATCAAACTGATCTACACCCTCCAGGGTACCCGGAAGGATGTACTCTTTAAGATCATCCTGCCTGGAACAGTTCCTCTCTTCGTCAGCATTCTGAAGGTAAACATTGGCCTGTGCCTGGTGGGTGTCATTATCGGAGAATTTATCGGTTCCCGTCAGGGTCTTGGATATCTGATCATCTACGGAAGCCAGACCTTCCAGCTGAATCTGGTGATCACCAGCATTGTAATCCTGTGTATTATCTCTCTGCTTCTGTATCTGGCCCTGAATCTCCTGGAGAAAAAATATCAAAATCACCGCCAGGCATCACAGCCTTAAACTCCTTGCAGGTTCACGCAGTCATCCGGTAAACAGATCCGCTTTTATGCAGGTTTGTCAGTTCCAAAAACTGCCTGGGTTGGGCCGCATTGCAGCAGGCTTCCACTGCGCCGCAAAGCGATCCTGCACGGAGTGCTTTTTTATTCGGCAGGACTTTCCTATCAGTCAAAAAAAGAAGAGGGCTCATCTCTGCCAGGTGCATGCCTGGCGCCCTCTTCTCTCTGCTTTTCAGAAGGTTCTCAAAACAATATCCGACGGTTTTTCCTTCTTTTACTTTTTCCGCTCATATCTTAAGAAACGGTATTCCAGGTCAAAATAGGTCTGCTCCTCCGTATCTCCGGTAAGCTCCCATTCCTCCATGCTGTCCAGATTGGGAAACCAGGAATCTGCCTCATAGGAGTGATAGATTCTGGTTACATGAGCCGTATCACAGTAAGGAAGCAGCTGATGATAAATACTGTCCCCTCCGATCACAAACACATCCTCGCTGTTATATTTTTTCAGCTCCTCCAGAAGCTCCTCCATGCTGTGGCAGATGACCGCGTCCTTTACCCGGTAATCCGGATTCTGAGTAAGCACGATATTAGTGCGGTTTTTTAAAGGAAGTCCATTGGGAAAGCTCTCCAGAGTTTTTCTTCCCATTACCACCACTTTTCCCATGGTCATGCTGCGAAAAAACTTCATGTCAGAGGGAATACTCACCAAAAGCTTGTTATCCTTGCCGATAGCCCAGTTTTCATCCACTGCTACGATAATATTCATATCAAATCTCCTCCTGTTTCTCCCTTTTATATTGCCACTGGAATATTTTTGATCTGAGGCTCTGTCACATAGTCCTCTATGTGCAAATCTTCCACCGTAAATTCATAAAAATCTTTTACGCCGGGATTGAGCCAGACTCTGGGAGCCGGATGCTCCGGCCGGTGAAGCAGCTCCTCTACAATGGGAACGTGTCGGTCATAGATATGACAGTCTGCTATCACATGCACCAGTTCTCCTGGAATCATATCATTTACCTGGGCAACTGCCATCAAAAGCAGGGCGTACTGAGCCGGATTCCAGTTTCCGGCACACAGCATATCCTGACTTCTCTGATTCAAAAGTCCATTTAACACCAGCCCTTCCGGAGACTGCGTCACATTGTAGGTCATACTGTACGCACAGGGATCCAGGCCGCCGGAATGCAGATACTGAAACTGATACATATTCGTCATGATCCGCCTGCTGTAAGGATTTTCTTTTAACTGACGCAGTACATAGTCCATCTGGTCCACCTCTTCCCCTTTGTAGAGAAATTTTCTGCGGATCACATCTCCATAACAGGTTCCGATGCTTCCGTTTTCATCTGCCCACTGATCCCAGATATGGCTTCCCAGTTCATGGATATTGTTAGACTTTTTCTGGTAAATCCAGAGTATCTCATCAAATGCGCTCTTTAGAGCCGTCTTCCGTATAGTAATAGCAGGAAATTCCTTTCTCAGATCATAGCGGTTGATCACTCCGAAACGCTTGATCGTATAAGCCGGAACGCCGTCCTCCCAGTGGGGACGAACCAGCTCCCCTCTGGTATCGGTTCCATTCTCCAGGATATCCCTGCAGGTATCCTTAAAAATCTTATCTGCTAAACTCATACCTCTCCTCCTGTTCTTCTTTCTGATTTCGCCTGTATCTTATCTTTGCTCTCATTCTGTCTCAAACCCTCTGCATCCTCAAAGACGTTTTCTCAGGTCAACAGTTTTGCCAGACTGGCATCCTCCGCAAACCCGGAGGCATTGTACAAAAACAGTACGTCTGTATAATTCCCCTCCTCCATATATTGAGAAAGACTCTGATTAAAATACCTCAGATCCAGCATATCCACTTCATCAAAACTGGTGTAGGTAAAGGGAACAAAGCAATGGGCATAGGAATCTTTGATCACTAAAAGCCGCCGCCCCGTATTCGCCTCTGTCACTGCTTCAATCAGTCCATAATTTCCACCATAAAAATAGGCATACTGATCCTTGGTATTCAGGGCGTTTTCCTGATACACCGTACTTCTGATATCATCCGACTGATTGTAGGTAAGCAGATATCTTACCGGCTCCTTAAGCTCGTACTTTTCAATGGTATCTTCCTTCACCGGAATCCCCACCTTGGAGGCAATCGTTCCCCGAAAACTGTCCGTCACCTGGGTCACCTGATAATTTTCCGGCTGAAGCCCCTCCAGTCCCATCTTCCTGCCCCACTCCTGGAACACATAAAACGCTCCCATGGTTTTCCAGTGATGATCTGTACGGTAATAGATCTCTTCCTGGCTGTGTCTGCGCAGTACCTCTCCTGCGTCAAACCAGACTCCTTCCGGCAGCGCATTCCTGATCTTCTGCAGATAAGCCACCTCCCGCACAGGGGAGGCAAAGGCAGGAAGCTTATCCCGAAGAACATCCAGGGCATTGGGAACCACCATGGCCGTCACATGATCACTGCCGTAAATATCATCAATCTGCTGAAAGAAAGCACTGAGATAGGATACATTGGTTTCCGCCCGGTCTGTCTGAAAACTGCCGGAATGCTTTTCGATCAGATACCCGTCCTCTCCAAAGTAAACGTCATTGACCTCCTGACGCAGCGCAGTCCGCTCTGCTCTTGTTTTCAGACCGATCCACTGATCCCGAAAGACGAACTGATCTGTAAGATACGTCTCGTAATCTGCTGTGTATTTCCCGGAAAACAGGGTGGAAAAACTAAATTCCGGTCTGGACGCCAGGGAACGGTTCTCATTTTCCGAAAAATCTGTGTCCGGTTTCAAAAGGGACGCCGCTGTCAGACCGAATATCATCAGCAAAAACAGGGTGATAATATTCCAGGATTGCTTTTTATTCATATTCATTCTTCTGTAAACTCCTTACTTAAACTCACAAGACTGCCAGGAAACAGGCGCAGAAAACCTTCCCTACCTTAAAATCTGAAATACAGGAACGGATTATAGGAGGCATCCACCAGATAGGCTACTGACAGCAGAAAAATCCCAGCATAGAAGGCGCCTCTCACCAGAATACACAGCCAGTCGTGATCCTTTAATCTTTCCAGCAGCCGTCCGGCCCAAATCCTGGGAAACCTGGTGCAGCCAAGGATCAGCAGGATCAAAAGCACTCCGTTATTGTAAAGCAGATAAATACTCTCTTTATTGATAAAGCTTCCGCCCAGTCCGAACATAGAGCGCAGCAGCCCTGCCCCGGAGCCCGCATCTGCGTAGACGAAGATCATCCAGCCCAGCATTACAAAAAACATACAGTAAATGTGGGCAAAAATTCCCGGAAGCTTTTTCAGCCGGTCCTTAAGCACCAGCTTTTCCAACAGCAGCAGCACTCCGTAATACAAGCCCCAGATCAGGAAATTCCAGTTGGCACCATGCCAGATCCCTGTAAGCAGCCACACAATCATGGTGTTTCGAACAAATTTCAGAGTGCTCACCCGATTTCCACCCAGGGGAATGTAGACGTACTCCCGAAACCAGGTTCCAAGAGAGATATGCCATCTTCTCCAGAATTCGGTAATGGTCTTTGACAGATAGGGATAATTGAAATTTTCCAGAAAACGGAATCCAAACATATGTCCCAGTCCGATAGCCATATCCGAATAGGCAGAAAAATCAAAATAAATCTGGAAGGTGTAGGCTCCAATCCCAAGCCATGCAGTCACCACCGGCAGAGGGCCTGTGGTCATGGCACTGATGCTATCCCAGAGGGCTCCTGCATTGTTTGCCAGCAGCACCTTCTTTCCCAGACCGATCATAAAACGATTGATCCCTTCTGCAAACTGTTCTGCAGTCTCACGCCGGTTCCGAAGCTGTTCATCAATGGTCTTGTACTGCACAATGGGACCTGCAATCAGCTGGGGAAACATGGTCACATAGGCGCCGTAGGAAATAATATTTTTCTGTACCCGGGCAGTGCCTCTGTAAACGTCTATAATATAGGAAATCGTCTGGAACGTATAAAAGGAGATTCCTATGGGCAGTGCCAGTTTCAAAAGCGGAATGTCCAGGCCCGCCGCCCGGTTAACCGCATCCAGGAGAAAATCCGTGTATTTAAAAAATGCCAACAGCAGCAGACCGATCCCCACAGATACGATCAGGGAAATTTTTGCCTTCCGTTTCTGTCCCTGACACTGAAAATAATGGACAGCCAGACCGCCAAGATAGGAAACCAGGATGGAAAACAGCATAAGCAGAACGTAAACCGGTTCTCCCCAGGCGTAGAACACCAGGCTTACCAGCAAAAGTACCAGATTCCTGGCCGGTCTTGGGCAGGCAAAATACAACAGCAAAACAACCGGTAAAAACCGGAACAAAAATAGTAAACTGCTAAAAATCATAGATTGATTCTCTCTTTCTCATCAGCTGTGCCAACGGATACTTATTACAATTTCTTAACATTTTCATAATTACGCAAAAAATGCTTTACATTCAATCAGCTTATTATATAATATACTAATGCGATAATCAATATTTTTCTGCCTACGGCCACAGGATCCGAGGCTTTCTATACAGGGGATAAATCATGGGGACAAAGAAACGAAGGAAAAAAAAAGCTGCACAAAATGATTTTTTTATATTAAAATTGCTGGTATTAGTCGCTGTTGTACTGGTGATCTTTGAGGGACGTTTGGTTTATACAATGTTTACGCATAAATCATCTCCGGTCAGCACTGCGTCTGGTCTCAAAGACGCTCCGGAAACGGAGAGCGAAGGAGTTCTTGCTTCCGCATCCGCATCCCATCCCAGGTCGTCTCTTACCTCCGAAGATACCGGCGCTTTTCCCTTGGCGGGCCTTTCCGCTGCTGTTTTTGTCAAATCGTCCGGCTCGGACAGCCAAAATACACCGAAGACTGAGGATCCTTACCGGGTATCAGAAGAGATCGACAGCCTGGCTGTGGTTAAAGAGACCTCTCCCGCTGTAGATGATTCTTATTTTTCAGATGCTGTTTTTATCGGCGACTCCCGTATGCAGGGCTTTCAGAATACATCCGGGATCACTCAGGGAGATTTTCTCACCAGCGTCGGCCTGGGCACTGACGGGATGTCCAACCAGAATATTTCCACCCCGGAAGGGAATATCTCTGTTTATCAGGGATTAAGCGGAAAGCAGTATAAAAAGATCTATCTGATGCTGGGAACCAATGACCTTGGATACTATCCATGGGAAAGCTTTAAGCCAAACTTCACGAATGTGATCGAGCAGTTCCATAAGCTGCAGCCAGATGCTCTCATCTATATCTGCAGTGTCATCTATGTAGAGGAATCCAAGATCTCCACCAGCTACGACAATAATGAAAACGTAAGCAAGATCAACGGATATCTTCTGGAAGTGGCGGAAGAAAAAGATTACTGCTACTATATTAATTTAAATGAAATCTTTACCAACGGATACGGTTCTCTTCTGGAGGGAGCTTCCCCTGACGGGATCCATCTGGAGGCGCCTTACTGCCAGCAGATGCTCTCTTTCTTAAAGAGCCATTACGTTCCGGACTCTGCGCTCTCTTCCGGCAGTGCCAGGACAGCCAATGCTCCGGAAGATACGGAGGAACCGGTCTCAGAGACTGAGACAGCCCAAAGCTGACGGTGCTGCAAAGCAGCCTCAGATAGATGGAAACACGAAAGGAGTATGAAAAATGAAACGTTTAAAAGTATTGATCTGCATGGTGGTTCTGGCCTTTGCCCTTACCGCCTGTTCCAAAGGAGGAAAGGATATTACCGTGGATGTGGCAAAGCTTGCAGAAGAACTGCAGGCTCAGACTGTTACCAGCGACACCTTATCCGCCACTGCACCGGAGATGCTCTCCTCCATTTACTTTGTAAATGCTGACCAGATGACAAAGGGCGCCGCTTACATGAGTTCCGGCTCCACTGCCTGTGAAGTGGCTGTCATTGAGTGCAAGGAATCTAAGCAGGCAGAAGAAGCAGCCAAATCCTTCCAGACCAGAGTGACCAATCAGTCTGACCTTTTTGCCAGCTATGATCCGGAGGAAGTGACCAAACTGGATGCCGCCATCATTAAGACCAGCGGAAAGTATGCAGTTCTCTGCGTCTGCGATGACACAAAGAAAGCCGAAGAAATTCTGAAAAACTACGGCTTCTAAACTATATGAAAAATATTGAGAGCCTTTTGGCACAAAAAAGGAGAACCTTCTCCCTGTCATAAAAGCCGCCCCAGGCATCCATGCTTTACAGCAGGAAGCCTGGGGCGTTCCCTTTTTCCTATTTATGAAGTTTACTGGCAGAACCACCCTGGCTTCCTGCCTTCTACACTTCTTTTTCCTTCTCTTTCTGTGTCTCCAAAATTCTCTTTTGGGCTGCCTCAAAATACACAGGATCCAGCTCAATCCCGTAAAATCTTCGATCCAGCTCCAAAGCCGCCACTCCCGTGGATCCCACTCCCATAAACATATCCAGAACCAGATCTCCCGGATTGCTGGCAATCTCAATAATGTGCTTTAATACCTTTAGAGGCTTTTGGGTGGGATGTTTAGGCTCCCGCAGACGCTCCTTCCCCATGCAGATGGGACTCTCTATAAAATTGTGCATTTCATTCTGTTTGGTAAAATTCCAGGTATGTCCTTTGTTCCACAGACACACGATCAGTTCACAGCTATTTAGAAAAGATGATTTCCGAATATTGGGGATGGGATTGGTCTTGTGCCATACCATGAACTGAAACGTATCAAATTTAGGATCAAAGGCTTCATGGAACTTGCCCATCAGATTATAGCTGCAGAAAATAAAAATATTTCCTGTGGGAGAAAGAACCCTTTGAAATTCCTCTACCAGATCTCCCGGTTCCAACGGTGTCTCATCCCACTCTGCCACATCGTTATTAATTTCTGCCCGCCAGTCAAATTTCATGTTGCCTGTACTGTACTTGGCCAGATTATAGGGAGGATCGCAAAGAATGAGATCCACGGAATGATCCGGGATCTCCTTCATTTTTTCAAAACAATCTCCCTGGGACAGCCAAAGTTTCTGTTCCTTATCGATGTCCATACTTTCCTCTTTCAGTCTTAACAACAGAGTTTCACGATCACATCTGCAAACATCTTGGCACTCATCAGCAGAGTGTCGATCACCATAAACTCATCGTCTCCGTGCATATGGTTGTCCACACCTTCCATCATGCAGCCAAAGGCCACACCCCGCTCCAACTCATGGACATATGTGCCCCCGCCGGTACAGAGACATTTGCCCTTCATTCCGGTATAACGCTCAAAGCTCTCCAACAGGGTTTGGACAAAACTGGAATCCTCCGGCACATAGTGAGCAGGAACCATTGATCCCGTCTCCATGCAGATGCCCTCCTTTGCAAAAGCTTCTCGCATCACCTGAGTAAGATTCTCATCTGTAGCACACAGGGGAGCCCGACAGTCAAATTCACCTTCCAGTGTTTTGTTCTCCAGCTTCAGGATTCCCAGATTCATTGTAAGGGCTCCGGAAACCTCATCCCGCTGAGCCACCTGCAAAGCCTTTCCTTCCGTATCTCCATGGGGAAACAACTTTGCCGCTGATCTCAGAAGGCGATTCCCCTCTGTATCTGCCAGAGGCAGCAGACTGATCAGATGGAGCAGTGCAGTGAGCGCACTGTTTCCTGCCTCCGGGGTGGAGGCATGGGCAGCGATCCCTTTTCCCGTAAGGTAAAACTCCTCTTCTCTCTTTTCATAGTGGAACAGAATACCGGTATCCTCCCTGGTCTTCTCCACTGCCTGAGCCAGCACCTCCTCCGTCAAGCCGATGATTACAGCCTCCGCCTTGGCGGGAACCACATTTACTTTATCACCGGACTGGAAAAACCGCACTGCCGGAAGCGCCTCTTCTTCAAAGCTGGCAGAAAAATGCTTGGCCAGTCTTGCCTTCTCCATATTGATCACCGGAAAATCCGCATCTGGAGTAAAGGTGCAGGGAGCTTCCTTTTCAATGCTGTAATAGTGCTCAAGATCAGAGGAACCGCATTCCTCATCTGCTCCCAAGATCAGACGGATGCTCTTTTTGATAGGGATATTTAACTCCTTCACTGCACGGACAGCATAAAGTGCTGCGACTGCAGGTCCTTTATCGTCTGCTGTTCCTCTGCCATAGAGCTTTCCATCCACCTCCACAGGCTCAAAGGGCTGGGTTACTGTCCAATCCTCTGTCACAGGAACCACATCCAGGTGTGCCAGAATATCCAGCTCTTTCTCCCCCGGGCCGAAGTCTCCGGTAATCACATAATTATCATAATTTTTAACTGTCAGACCATATTTTTCCATCAGCTCTCCAGCCTTCTTCACTGCTGCTGCCGGTCCTTCTCCATAAGGCTTGCCCGGAATTGCCTCTCCTCTCTGGCTGTTGATCCGCACCAATGCCTTTACATCTTCCAGGATCTCTTCCCGCTTACTGTCAATGTAAGCATCAATCTGCTCTTTATACATATGGAACATCCTCCGTTTCTCATAGTTTTCATAAACTGCCCTCTTTCAGACAGTTTCAAAGAAAAAGCCTTAGCTCTATAATACATTCTTACAGCTTATTTGACAAGCAAAACCTTTTCTTAACTCCCTTTTACTGCCTTTCCGTTTTTTCATAATCCTTTTCTCCGGGTTTCCGCCTCTGTTCAAATCAAATTATTCTCCTAAATTTTAAATCCGTCAACATCCTTAATACATATTTTAAAAAAATCCGTCCATACTACTATTGGTGACATTTTATGAGAATTGTCTGTCCTTTTTCATCTCAATCAGACAGTACTTTTCAAAAAGAGCTGCACCACATTATCGTTTCCCAATAAAGGAGGACTATCATGGAGACTTTATCCGCAAAAGAACTTTCTTTTTTAAACGATTCCCTGACAGAAGAAGAACAGCTGGTGAAAAAATACCAGATGCTGGCTGACCAAACCCAGGATCCGGAGATCCGTTCCAAATTTCTTCAGATCTCTCAGAGACACCAGACCCACTTCAACGAATTATATTCTCTTTTAGGTTAGGAGGTTTCCCTATGAACAATATTTATCCTGAAAAACAGCTTTTGTCCGATGCTCTTAACACTCAGAAATATTCAACCGGAAATTTTAATTTATTCTCTAATGAATGCGCCCATGAAAATGTGCGGAGCACTGTAATGCGCATTTTAAACGATGAACATGAAATCCAGAATGAAGTATTTCACATGATGTCTGCAAAGGGCTTCTACCCCACCCCTGCCGCAGAGCAGCAGAAGATCGCAGAGACAAAGCAAAAATTTCAGAACTGCTGCAAATGCAGCCAGCCCTTGTAATTTTCCAATCTTCCCCTTTACTTTTGGGGAAGATTCCTACATAATATTCTTGTATACCGGCTTTTGTTCGGGCTGATGGGGAAGCCTCTTCCCCCAGCCGGTTACGAAAAACAGGCTGCTCCCTGTACACGGATGAAACCCGTATCTTTTCATTCGTTTTAAAATTTCTGTTATTTTCATCACAGGAGAGAATCACTATGAAACTGCCAGGCTATTATTCATCCGGGGAATTTGCCCGGATGGCGGATGTGTCTGTAAGAACCATCCGTTTTTATGATAAACAGAATATTTTAAAACCCTCTTATATTAATGACAGCGGAGCCCGCTTTTATACAGACTCTGATTTTGCCAGACTACAACAAATTCTGCTGTTAAAATATCTTGGGTTTTCTCTGGATGATATCCGGGAAATGACCATCGACGATGCAGATTACCACTTTATGCTGAACTCTCTGAAACTCCAGTTAAAGCTGGTGCAGGATCAGATCGAGCAGATGCAGATGGTGGAAAAAGCCATTGAGGATACAGCCAGCGCTATTGAAAACCATCATGATGTAAACTGGAGCCAGATGCTGAATCTGATCCATCTTACCAACATGGAAAAAAGTCTGGCCAGCCAGTATAAAAACGCCAACAATATTTCCGCCCGTATCCGGCTACACCGCCTGTACTCCCAGAACAAACAGGGCTGGTTCCCCTGGATTTACGAACAGTGCCAAATCCGGCCCGGTATGCGCATCCTGGAGCTGGGCTGCGGAAACGGAGCTTTGTGGACGGAAAATAAAGCGCTGCTCCCAAAACAGATCTCCATCCTCCTCACCGATATCTCAGAAGGGATGATCCGGGATGCCCGCCGCTCTGTGGGACCTGAGGATCCCCGCTTTGCTTTCCAGACCCTGGACTGCCACGATCTCCCCTTCCCGGCAGAGAGCTTTGATCTTGTGATCGCCGATCATGTGCTGTTTTACTGTCATGACATTCCACAGGTATGCAGGCAGGTGCTGAAGGTTCTCAAGCCTGAGGGGCATTTTCTGTGCAGTACCTATGGAACGATGCATATGAAGGAGATCAACCAGCTGGTGCAGGATTTTGACAGCCATATCTTTCTCTCAGCAGACAGGCTGTATCAAAAATTTGGTCTGGAAAACGGTGCTAAAATCCTGTCCCCCTACTTTTCCCGCATTATACCTCTAAGCTATAAGGACTCCCTGGCTGTGAACCGTCCGGAGCCTCTGATCGAATACATTCTCTCCTGTCATGGCAATCAGAATCAGTATCTTCTGGAGAGATACAAAGATTTCCGCAGCTTTGTGGAGCAAAAAACCGTCCATGGTTTTACCATCACAAAGGATGCCGGAGCATTTCTCTGCAAAAAATAATGTATATTTCTTTGTTCAGACAATCGCTTTTCTACGGCATTTTCAGCAGGATTCTTATGCTTTTCTATAAGTAAAAACAGAAGCGCTGCTCTGCGGATACTATCTTTTTAATTAATTAGAAACTTTTTCATAAATTTTGAAAAAAGTACTTGAAGATGACGTAACGTCACCTTTTATAATGGAAACAGATTGAAATTCAGTGCGTTGTTTTCTCATCACTGTTTCGCTTTCGGGAAAGCAACGGCTGCCGCAAAGGAGGGTTTTACAAATGAAAGGTATTATTTTAGCAGGCGGTTCCGGAACCAGACTGTATCCTCTGACCATGGTAACATCCAAGCAGCTTCTGCCCATCTATGATAAGCCCATGATCTACTACCCTATGTCCATTCTCATGAATGCAGGGATCCGGGATATCCTCATTATCTCCACCCCCCAGGATACTCCCCGTTTTCAGGAGCTTTTGGGAGACGGACATCAGTTTGGGGTGCATTTAACTTATGCCGTGCAGCCAAGCCCTGATGGACTGGCCCAGGCCTTTATCATCGGCGAGGAATTTATCGGGAATGATACAGTAGCCATGATTCTTGGAGACAATATTTTTGCCGGTCAGGGTCTGAATAAGCGGCTGAAAAAAGCAGTAAAGACCGCAGAACACGGCAACGGAGCCACCGTATTCGGATACTACGTGGATGACCCGGAACGCTTCGGCATCGTAGAATTTAATGAGGAGGGAAAGGCTGTCTCCATTGAGGAAAAACCGGAGCATCCCAAGAGCAATTACTGCGTCACAGGACTGTATTTCTACGATAACCGGGTAGTGGAATACGCCAAAAATCTGAAGCCCTCAGCCAGGGGCGAGCTGGAGATTACAGACTTAAACCGCATCTACTTAGAAAAAGAAGAACTGAATGTAGAACTGCTTGGTCAGGGATTTACCTGGCTGGACACCGGAACTCATGAAAGCCTGGTGGAAGCCACCAACTTTGTAAAAACTATCGAGGATCATCAGCATCGCAAGATCGCCTGCCTGGAAGAGATTGCCTATGTAAACGGCTGGATCTCCAAGGAAGAGGTGCTGAAGGTTTACGAGGTATTGAAAAAGAATCAGTACGGCCAGTATCTGAAGGATATCCTGGACGGAAAATATCTGGATCTGCACCACTAGTCAAAAAATAAAGATAAGAATAACAGAAAGGATCATTATTTATGAATATTATCGTAACCGGCGGCGCCGGATTTATTGGAAGCAACTTTATTTTCCACATGCTGAACAAATATCCGGATTACCGGATTGTCTGTCTGGATTGCCTCACCTACGCAGGCAATCTCTCCACTCTTGCTCCTGTAATGGATAACCCCAACTTCCGATTTGTAAAAGAAAGCATTACAGATCGGGAGTCTGTTTATCGTCTTTTTGAAGAGGAGCACCCGGACATTATCGTAAACTTTGCTGCTGAGAGCCATGTGGATCGTTCCATTGAAAATCCGGAGGTATTTCTGGATACCAATATCAAAGGCACTGCTGTTTTGATGGATGCCTGCCGCAAATACGGAATCCAGCGGTATCATCAGGTTTCCACGGATGAAGTATACGGAGATCTCCCTCTGGACCGGCCGGATCTGTTCTTTACAGAGGAGACGCCTATCCATACCAGCAGCCCCTACAGTTCCTCCAAGGCAGCCGCTGACCTTCTGGTGCTGGCCTATCACAGAACCTACGGTCTCCCTGTAACCATCAGCCGCTGCTCTAATAACTACGGCCCCTATCACTTCCCGGAGAAGCTGATCCCTCTGATGATCGCCAACGCATTAAATGACAAGCCTCTTCCCGTGTACGGCAAGGGAGAGAATGTCCGGGACTGGCTGTATGTGGAAGATCACTGCAAGGCCATTGATCTGATCATCCACAAAGGCCGGGTAGGTGAAGTCTACAATATTGGCGGACACAATGAAATGAAAAATATTGATATCGTAAAGATCATCTGCAAAGAGCTGGGAAAACCGGAAAGTCTGATTACCTATGTGACGGACCGAAAGGGTCACGATATGCGCTATGCCATTGATCCCACCAAGATTCACAATGAGCTGGGCTGGCTGCCGGAAACTAAATTTGCCGACGGTATCAAAAAGACGATACAGTGGTATCTGGATCACAAGGAATGGTGGGAAACTATTATCTCCGGCGAGTATCAGAACTACTATGAACAAATGTACGGCAATCGCTAAATCTGAGGGCGGATTACCCTTTTAGACGGGAAAGGAAGAGACTTTATGAAATTTTTAGTTACCGGAGTAGCCGGACAGTTGGGCCATGACGTAATGAATGAGCTGGCCAAACGGGGACATACCGGAATCGGCAGTGACATTGCCCCTGTCTACAGCGGGATCGCAGACGGCACTGCTGTAACCCAAATGCCCTATGTATCCATGGACATTACCGACCAGTCCTCTGTAGAGAAAACCCTTCTGGAGATCCATCCGGATGCAGTGATCCACTGCGCTGCCTGGACAGCTGTGGATCTGGCTGAGGATGATGATAAGGTGGAAAAAGTACGGGCCATCAATGCCACCGGCACAAAATACATTGCCGAATTGTGCAAAAAATCGGACTGTAAAATGATGTACATCTCTACCGATTATGTATTTGACGGCCAGGGTACTGTTCCCTGGGATCCGGATTGTAAAGATTACAAACCTCTGAACGTATACGGACAGACAAAGCTGGAGGGAGAGCTTGCTGTATCTTCTCTGCTTCAGAAATATTTTATTGTCCGCATCGCCTGGGTTTTTGGAAAGAACGGTAAAAATTATATCAAGACCATGCTGAATCTGGGAAAAAATCATGACACGCTGCGCATTGTCAATGATCAGATCGGTACCCCCACCTATACCTATGACCTGGCAAGACTGCTGGTGGATATGGTGGAGACAGAAAAGTACGGTTACTACCATGCTACCAACTCGGAGCTTTCCGACAAAGAGGGTGCATATACCCGGGAAGGCTGCAGGACAGGCTATATCAGCTGGTTTGATTTTACCAAGGAAATTTTCCGCCAGGCTGCTGCTCTTGGATACCAGGACTATACGCCGGAAAATACAAAGCTCATTCCTGTTACCACCGCAGAATACGGCGCCTCCAAGGCAGTCAGACCCTTTAACAGCCGTCTGGACAAAAAGAAGCTTGAAGAAAACGGCTTTACGCCTCTTCCGGACTGGCCGGATGCGATTCGCCGTTATCTGAAAGAGATTGAACTCTGATCCAATTCCGACAGAGTATTTATTATCTCAGGAAACCTAAGTCCGTATACCAAAGGCAGCATACCTTGTATGCGGATGCTTTCCTGGGATTCTTGAAAGTTGCCTCTTTATGGTTCTGCCAGGCAGACAGGCAAAGAAATCAGAAATAAGGAGTTAAAAAATGGGACAGATCAAAGTAACAAAATGTCCGATCGAAGGACTTTATATAATCCAGCCCACGGTTCACGGAGATAACCGGGGCTATTTTATGGAAACCTACAACCAGCAGGACATGGAGGAAGCAGGACTTACGATGCATTTTGTCCAGGATAATCAGTCCTGCTCCACCAAAGGCGTGCTCCGGGGCCTCCATTTTCAGAAACAGTATCCCCAGGGAAAGCTGGTCCGGGCAGTAAAAGGACGGGTTTTTGACATAGCTGTCGATCTTCGCAGCGGCAGTAAAACCTACGGACAGTGGTTCGGTGTGGAGCTGACAGAAGAAAATAAAAAGCAGTTCTACATCTCGGAAGGCTTTGCCCATGGTTTTCTGGTACTCAGTGATGTAGCAGAATTCTGCTATAAATGCACAGACTTCTACCACCCGGGCGATGAAGGCGGATTGGCCTGGAATGATCCGGAAATCGGCATTCAATGGCCGGAGCTTACCGGAAGCTACCAGGGAACTCCCTCTGCTCAAGGGTACACCCTCTCCGACGGTACAGCACTGAACATTAGTGATAAAGACCAGAAGTGGGCGGGTTTAAAAGATACTTTTCATTTTTAAAATACAGAACGCCCAGACAAGGGGAACCAATAACGTGTAGCCGGCAAACTTTTTGGCTACGGCCCGGGTGAGTCGCTTCGGAGACATACCGTAACATATTTTAAGGGGCTGCGTCATTGATCCGAGAGTATCCTTTAGTGTGATTTTCCGGCGAAAACAGGTCAGTTTTCGCCGGAAAATCATACCAAAACTCCAAGATCCGCAATGACGCGGCCCCTTTTTTCACTGCATATTTTAATTTGACAGCAGGTTTCCTTTGAATCCTTTTTAAAGACCAGTTCAGCCTGTTCTGCTGCTAACAAAAACCTTGAAAAAACGCTTCAATCTCCGCTCTTTTTGCAGCCACGCTCCCCTGAACAAAAAAGGGTTTTCCGCCGCCTCTTCCCTGAAGCTTCTGATTCATCTCCTTCACAAAAACGCGCAGATCTCCTCCCGTCTCTCCCACTGCATACTTATATCCCTGCTCCTCATTTCCAGAAAATACGGCACATCTGCCGCCGCAGCGCTCCATCACTGCCGCCGCCAGTTTTCGCACCCCCTCAGAAGCAAGATTCTCCTCAAAAAGCAGAACATTTCCAGTATCTTTGAGCTGTTCCGCTTTCATGGAAAACAGCTGAATTTCCAAAGCGCCTATCTGATAGCTGTAAGCGGCCTCTGACTCCTTCAGTCGTTTTACTGCACCCGCCGTTTCAAGCGGCTTGGCAGACAGAGCCACCGAAATCTGATGATTCTGACTGCAGACCTCATTCACATAAGCAAGAGCCCGTCCTCCGCAGAGCATTTCCATCCGGATGCCGCCTTTGAATTTTTCCATGGAAACCAGCTTAATCAGCCCGATCTCCCCGGCTCTGGCTACATGGGTACCGCAGCAGGCACAGGTATCCGCGCCTGGAAACGTGACAATTCTCACCTGACCGTGAAGTTCCTTTTTACTTCTGTATTCCATGGATTTAACTTCCTCCTCCCCGTAACTTTGAATCTCTACAGGGCGGTTCTGCCACACGATCGCATTGGCCCGCTGCTCAATTTCTCTCATCTGGTCTCTGTCCAGTTCGCCGTCCAGATCTATGGTCATCATACTCTTTCCCATATGAAACCCTACATTGTTGTAGCCGTAGGTCTGATGGATCAGCCCGCTCACAATGTGCTCTCCGGAATGATTCTGCATAAGATCAAAGCGATGCGCCCAGTCAATTTCACCTGCGACCTCCATTCCCGCCTCCAACGGCTGTTTTGTATAGTGAAGGATCTCTCCATTCTTCTCATGGGTATCCCAAACCGAGATCTCTTTTCCATTCGCTGTCCTTAGTGTCCCAAAATCTCCCGGCTGTCCGCCTCCCTCCGGATAAAACACTGTCCGGTCCAAAATGATCTCATATCCCTGCTTCCGTTCCCGGCATTCTGTCACCACTGCTGTAAAGCTTTTGCAATATGCATCTTTCTCATAGAGCTTTTCTGTCATTTTCTGTTTTTCTTCCTCCGTTTTCATTGTTTTGATTGGCTATCTTTCAGCTTCTGTCTTCACGCTCTCATGGGCATTGCATTTCCTTTCTCCCATGCTTTGACACTTTTGAAAAAATTATATCATCAAAAGCAAAAAAAAGAAACAAAAAACTGGCCGCTGCTGTATCCTTATTTTCCTTGCAATTCTGTCCTTCATGCTCTATACTTGTAACGTATTGCCTTATGTACCCTAATTTTAACATTTTATAAGGCACCAAAGAATGAGGTTGATTTTATGAATTTTATTGATTTACATGTACATTCCACCTGTTCTGACGGAACATTGACTCCCTCTCAGTTGGTGGAATATGCAGCAAAAAAGGGCCTGTCTGCCTTTGCACTCACAGACCATGACTGCATATCCGGGATCCCGGAGGCATTGGAAGCTGCCGCCTCCCTGAAGCTTGAGGTTGTTCCCGGCATCGAATTCTCTACTGTGAGAAACGGCCAGGACATTCACATCCTGGGCTTGGACATCCCGTACAAGGATCCTGTATTTTTAAACGAATTGCGCCAACAGCAGCAGGAACGCAGCGATCGCAACAAAAAAATGATAGACAAAATGGCAGCTGACGGTGTTTCCATTTCCCGGCAGCAAATGAAGGACAGATTTGGTGATATGCTTTGGACAAGAGCCCATTTTGCCAGGTATCTGGCCGAACAGGGTTATGTAAAAAAGATGTGGGATGCCTTTGACTCCTATCTTGGAGACCATGGTAAATACTATGTCTCAAGAGAAAAGACAACACCGCAGCAAATGGTAGCACTGATCAGAAAGACCGGAGGAATCCCGATTTTGGCACACCCCTTCCAATACCATTTGCCGGAAGAGGAACTGGTTCAGCTGATTCGCTCTTTAAAGGAACATGGTCTCCTGGGAATCGAAGCCATCTACTCCACCCACACCGGCACCCAGGAAAACAAACTGCGAAAACTGGCCCGCACCTTTGGCCTTGCCGTCTCAGGAGGTTCCGATTTCCACGGGTCCAACAAGCCGGCCATTGATCTTGGACGGGGAAAGGGAAATTTAAAAATCCCAAAAGAAGTGTTGGAACAGCTGCGGGCCCTAAGCGCATCTGCTTCCAATTAAAAAATACTCAAAAATAGATTCTATATCAGAAAGGGAAGGAAACGCAGATTATGAAAAAAATATTTTTTACAGACCTGGATGACACCCTCTTAAACAGCAAAAAAGAAATTTCTCCCGGAAACAAAAAAGCGATTGAGGCTCTGCTGTCTCAGGGACATGCAGCAGTCATCTCCACTGGCAGAGCGCTCTCCAGTGCCATTCACTCCGCCGAGGCTCTTGGATTAATCGGCGAAAACTGCTATATTATCTGTTTTAATGGAGGACAGATTTACGATACCGGAAAGAAAGAACTGCTATACAGCAAGTCTGTTCCCATGGAATATGTCCGGCCTATTTTTCAGGAAGCCAGGAAGTTTGACATACATATCCAAACCTATTCCGACACTCATGTAGTATGCGAACGAGACACCTTTGACCTTCAAGAGTATGTGCGACTTCAAAATATTCCCGTGCAGATCGTGTCGGATGTGACATCTGCTTTGGATCACGCCCCTGCAAAACTTCTGGCTCTGGACTACCGAAACCCGGAAAAATCCAGCAACTTCCGGCAGCATATCAGCAGCCTCTATGAAGGAAAACTGGATGTGTTTATGTCCAATGCCTTTATGGTTGAGATGGTACCTCCCCATGTAAATAAAGGGAATGCGATCCACTATCTCTGCCAGCATCTGAACATCCCCATCGAAAACTCCGTAGCTGCCGGAGATGCTGAAAATGATCTGACTATGATCCAGGCTGCTCATATAGGAGCCGCCATGTGCAACGGCGTGGAGCTTTTAAAAGAACAGGCCGACTATATCACCAAAAATGACTGCGATCATGACGGTGTGGCGGAAATCATTGAAAAATTTATTCTTCAATAAAAATATAGTTCCCCGGGTTTTGGGGAAGGGATTTTCCTCAGAAAACCCTTTCCTGCGGCAATGATAATAATAAAAGCCCCAACAGCAGTCAGGTCATTTTTCTGCTGTTGGGGCTTTCTTCTTTCTCATATCTCTGACAAAAACTCTTTCTGTCCGCTCGGATCCTGTATCTATCTTCTGCGTCTCTTCAGTACCACTACCACAATGATAATGATCAGAGCCACTGCTGCTGCCGCTACCAGAGGAAGGATCGGGCTGTCATCACCAGTCTGCACTGACAATGCATTCACTACATAGAAGTTCACAGACTTGGTATCTGTCGTTCCGTCTGCCACCCAGCTGTTACCATCAAATACTTCTTTATTATAGGTGACATTGAGCGTATACTGTCCGACTGCATCAATCCTCATTGAAATAGAAGAATTGTTCCAGTTTCCAGTCACACTGCCAATCTTGTATCCGCTTGGTCTGTAACGGTAATCTCCCGGATTGGGATTTCCATTATCCATTCCGTTTCCTACTGCGGAGAAGCTGATCACCTGACCCTTCAGATATTCCGCACCAGACTCAATACCGGAAATATAATTATAATCCGGCGATGGTCCAGCTTTGTAGGTGGCTTCCAGAGTCACGTTTGCCGCAGGCATTGTAATGCTGGAATAATATCTGTCAGAAGCTGCCACTGAAGCATTTTCACTGGTAACCTTCCATCCTGCAAACACCTTTCCGCTGGCAGGATAATTTGCTGTAAGATTGACAGTCTCTCCTGCAACATAGCTTCCGCTTCCGCTTCCGTTATTCACTGTAAGCGTATAACGGACTACCTCATAAACTGCTTTCACCTGAACCGGAGTATCCGGCATGGTAAACCCGGTAGTCTCCGCTCCCGCATCATCCAGTTCCACATTTCCGGTCACCACAGTCCATCCCTTAAAGCGATAGCCGGCCTGAGGCTTATTTGCAGTAATCTCAACATACTCTCCCTCCAGATAGGAACCGCTTCCGGAGCCATTTACCACCTGAACTTCATTGTCATTCAGTTCTTCATAGACCGGCTCTACATATACCGTAGAATTAGGCATAATGAAGGTCGCCGAATTGGAATCCTCCTGGCTTACTGTAGGAGTAATATTTTCTTTCGTATCTACCCGTACTACGATCCAGCCGCTGAGAACCAGATCTTCATACTCTGTAGCCGTAACAGTCACTGTGCTTCCTGCTGCTGCCACAAAGAAGCCTTCTTCATTGGTCACACCATTCTCTACAGTCACATCATCCAGATTGGACAGCTCAATATTGTAGGTCTTGGCTTCTGTTTCTGTTTCTATCTCTGTTTCTGTCTCACTTTCCGTCTCAGTGACAGGCGTCTCTGTACCCGGTGTCTGTGTCTCAGCCTCTGTTTCTTCATTTAATCCGGGAAGCTCATCTGCCTGTTCTCCCATGTTCTCAGTGGCTTCTTCTGTCTCTGTAACAGGCGGTTCCGTGATAGGAGCGTCTGTGGAAGGTGCCTCTGTAGCAGGAAGCTCTGTCTCTGCTTCTTTATAATTGGCAGTAAGGGATACCTGACCTTCCGGCATCACAAAAGTAGTCTCCTCCGCCATAGGATCAGCCAGGACCACATTCTCAGAAGCTGTCCATCCGGCAAACTGCTGGCCGTCCGGAGCTGCATCCGCATAAATGGTTACCTCCGCACCGACTTCATAGGTGCCTCCTCCTTCTCCGTTCAGGACCTCAACACTGTAGAGATTGGGAAGGACGGGGGACTCTTCTGTAGCAGGCTGTTCCTCTGTAACAGGTGTCTCTGTGCCCGGTGTTTCTGTAGCAGCTGTCCCTGTCTGCGCCTCTGTTTCTGTCATCTCAGTAGCAGGCGCTTCGGTTTCAGTGCCCGGAGTCTCTGTCTCCACATCCGTTACCGTTTCTTCATAGACTGCAGATACGATCACGCCTTCCTCTGCCGGCATGGAAAAAGAAGTTGCAGGACTGGTGCTGTTCTCAAACCACACTGCATCTGTATTGGCTGTCCACTCAATAAACTCCATACCTTCCGCCGGTGCTGCCTCAATGGTGATATTTGTACCTACCTCATAGTCGCCGCTGCCGGTACCATTTTCCACAGTAAGATGATACAGCTGAGGCGCTGCCTGATCGCTGGTATCCTCTCCGCCTGTCTCTCCTCCAACGATCACAACTCCGTCAGGATCCGTCTCTCCCGTTGTGGGGATCTCAATAGGCGCCTCAGTAACAGGTGTCTCGGTAGCTGGCGCTTCCGTTATCGGAGCCTCGGTGACCGGCGCTTCGATAGCTGGTGCTTCTGTCATCGGTGCTTCTGTAACAGGCGCCTCCGTCATTGGCGGTTCTGTAGGAGCCTCCGCATAAACCGCTGTCAGAATCACACTGGAATCCACCATATTAAAGGTAGTCTCCTGGGCATATGCATCTGTCAAGGTCACATTAGCACTGTCAATCTGCCAATGGTCAAAAACCTGACCTTCCGGAGCTGCTTCTGCTGTCACTGTCACATCCGTCCACGCAGGATAGTATGCAATATCCTTTCCTGCCTCCTGAGATCCATCCTTTGCTTTGTAATGATTGGAAGTATCTCCGCCTGCCTGAGTACCTGCGGGTCTGCTGCTGCCTTTATTTACAGTTACCACATATCCCACCGGTTCCAGCCAAAGGCCGCCTTCCTCGCCTTCCATACCGCTCATGGAGTATACCTGAGCGGTTTCGTTTTTCCAGCTTCCCTCTGTATCCACTGCATTCCCGTCCGGTCCTGCATAAATGGGTGTAATGCCGCTTACACTGTCCCCTGGAAAAAGAACCTTTCCTCCTACGTCCTCCGCTGCCACATCAAACTGATTAGCCGCCGCTGCTTCTATTATCGGGCTCATTACCAGAGAGGCACTGACCATGATTCCCAAAAAACCTTTTATGCCTTTTTTCATAATTCCATCCCCTTTTTCTTATATTGTTCAGAATTAATGATACATCTGTTTTCTAAGAAAAGTATACCCGATTCTTTTTCTCAATACAATCAAGACTTTGCTATGTCTTTCCTTAAGTATTTCTTAATTTCCTTCTTTTGGGATCAATTTTTTAAGCGGACAGTCCCCGCCTGGTACTGCTCACTTTCTTGCAGTAACCCACTAACAGCTTCCAGGAACCGTAGCCCAGAAGATACAGCAGAATTCCTGTAAGAATACACAGAAAAAACACAGGGACAGGACCTGCAGTCACGCTGCCAAACTGGAACATAATATACTCCGAATAGGGGATGTGAACCGGCAGCAAAAAATCCGCCAGTTTTATAATACCCAGCACCGGACAAAGCAGTCCGCAGAGCATAAATACCGGTGCAATCACTGCCAGGGTAGGGATCAGGATCAGACCGGTAACACCTACCAAACTGTAGAATGCGCAGATGATCAAAAAGCGATTCCAGCTAAATCCCCGGCTCTTTGTCAGCAGATCCCCAAGATAAGCCTTTGCCAGCTTTTTCGGTTCTCCCAGACGCTTCAAAATTTCCTGCTCCGAAAGCCCTTCCTGTTCCATCTCCTGCATGGAGCTTTGAATCTCCTTTACAATGTCTGCCCGTTCCAGCGCGGAAAGGGGCTTTAAATGTCTATCAATGGCGTTTAGATATTTTTCAGTTGCTGTGCTCATATTCTATTCTCCCTTCAAATCTGATATGGCTGCCATCAGCTCCTGCCATGCACTCTCCATAGCAGCCACATAGGCCAGCCCTTCTTCCGTCAATCGATAATATTTCCTTGGAGGCAGTCCCTCCGCTGAATCCTTCCATTGAGCCGTCAGATAGCCTTCCTTTTGCAGTCTTCGCAGCAGCGGATATACGGTACTCTCTGTAGAAGCGATCATGGGATACTGCTCCAAGTTCTGCAAAACCTGATATCCATAGCAGGTTTCATGCTTCAGCATCAGTAAGATACAGTATTCCAGCGTGCCTCTGGCAATTTGCGTTCTCCATTTTTCCAGATCCATCCCCTTTCACCTCCTTTTTTTCTCTATATACATCGTACTACACAGTACTATTTTTGTCAATAGTACTGCTAATTCTTTTTTTAAATCAAAAGCTCCACCTGCCATCCCCTTCTGATGTTCCTATTCATACAATGGATAAAAACAACAGGATCAAACGGCAGATGGAGCTTCCTGCTCACATCCTCATAACGCAATTACTTCTTATTTGTAATAATCAAACTGAAGTCCGTACATCTTCACGGTATCTCCATCCTGGATTCCCAGAGCTTCCAGTTCTTTCAAAATTCCGGTATCCTTCAAAAAATTCTGGAAGAACCGGAATCCCTTTTCTGACTCCAAATTGGTATAGCCCAGCATTTTCTCAATCTTAGGGCCTTCCACAAGAAATACATGTTCATCCTCTTCCGACACGGTCACCGTATAGGGAAGATTGTTGTCTGCCATGTGCTCTTCCGGAAAATACTCCTGTTCGTAGATCACCGGAGTATCCGGGAGCTGATCCAACAATTCCCGCACATAGTAGAGCAATTCTTTCAATCCCTGACCGCTCACTGCTGAAATCGGAAATACTTTGATCCCCTTTGGTTCAAATTCGTCTTTCAGCTCCTGGATGGGATCTTCCCCCTCCTCATAAATGGCATCGATCTTATTTGCAGCAATCACTTGAGGCCGTTTTTCCAGATCTGCATTGTAGGCAGCCAACTCTGCATTAATCTTATAAACATCCTCAACCGGATCCCGTCCTTCTGTGGAAGCCGCATCTACCAGGTGGATCATGACTTTGGTGCGCTCAATATGGCGGAGAAATTCATGTCCCAGGCCCACACCCTCCGAGGCACCTTCGATCAGTCCCGGGATATCTGCAATGACAAATCCCCGGCCGCCGTCCAGATCCACCACTCCAAGGTTGGGACTCAGGGTCGTAAAATGATAATTGGCAATTTTAGGGGTGGCATTGGTCACCCTGGAGAGCAGGGTGGATTTTCCCACATTGGGAAAGCCTACCAGTCCCACATCCGCAATCACCTTCAGCTCCAGAATCACTTCCAGCTCTTTGGCATCCTGGCCCGGCTGAGCATATTTGGGCGCCTGCATGGTGGAAGTGGAATAGTGCATATTTCCATTGCCTCCCCGGCCTCCCTTTAATACGATCTGGCGCTTATTGTCCCCTGACATATCTGCGATCACCTGGCCGCTCTGAGCCTCCTTGATGATCGTTCCTGCCGGAACCCGCAGTATGATATCTTCTCCGTCGCTGCCGTGACAGCGGCGCTTGCCTCCTTCTTCTCCATTGGTGGCAGAAAATTTTCTCCTGTGCCGGTAATCGATCAGCGTATTCAATCCTTCATCCACCTGAAAGATCACGTCGCCTCCCCGGCCTCCGTCGCCTCCGTCCGGACCGCCGTCAGGCACATATTTTTCTCTCCGGAAACTTACATGGCCGTCTCCGCCCTTTCCGGAACGGATAATGATTTTCGCTCTGTCTGCAAACATTGTTTACCTCATTTCTAAAAAGAGCTTCAAACCATAACGATTTGAAGCCCCCTGCTTTTACTTATTCTGCTGCAACCGGAACGATAGAAACCTGTTTCTTATCTCTTCCTTTTCTCTCAAATCTTACCACACCGTCAACCAGTGCAAACAAGGTATCATCACCGCCGCGGCCTACATTTACGCCGGGATGGATCTTCGTACCACGCTGTCTGTAAAGAATGTTGCCAGCTTTTACAAACTGTCCGTCTGCTCTCTTCGCTCCCAGTCTCTTAGACTCAGAGTCACGTCCGTTCTTAGTAGAACCAACACCCTTTTTGTGAGCGAAAAACTGAAGGTTCATATTTAACATGTCCTACACCTCCTTGAATAATCAATCATTGGGGAAGAGCTGCTCTTCCTTCTGCTCCTGACAGCGCACTGTCAGAAACTCACTTCCGTAGTTCTGTTCCGTCATCTGAAGTCCCAGAACCAGACTTTTCAGCAGTAATTGAGCTTCCAAAGATACCGGGCCTGTTATGACCAGCTTCAAATATCCTCCATCCTCTGCCTGCTCTACCTGGAATGCGTCCTCCGTAAAAGCTTCCAGAGAATTGACTGTATTAAAGGTCAGGGCAGACACTGCGGCACAGATGATATCTGCACCCTCCTGTGCATATCCTGCATGACCCTCACACAAAAAGCCCCGATACTGATGATCTGTCTCAAATATCGTCACGGAAATCATACACAATTAACCGTTGATCTTTTCAATCTTAACCTGTGTGTACTGCTGTCTGTGACCGTTTTTCTTGTGGTATCCGGTTTTTCTCTTGTACTTGTAAACGATGACTTTTTTGGCCTTATCGTTCTTTACGACTGTAGCGGTAACAGTTGCTGCTGCAACATCAGCTCCCACCTTAAGACCGTCATTGCTTACTGCAAGCACCTGATCAAACGTAACAGTCTCACCAGCTTCTACACCAAGCTTTTCCACGTTAATGATATCGCCCTCGGCTACTTTGTACTGTTTACCACCTGTTGCAATAATTGCGTACATATGGCACCTCCTGTTTATCATTACTCGCCAGATGCGGTGGCCCTGCAAACTGCATGACACTTAAACCTCTCTGTGCGGCATACCTTTGTATAATAGCACAGTCAACCTTATCCGTCAACTATTTTATCAAATTCTGTTTCAAATTTGTCTGCAAAAAAATCTTTCAGCTCCAACTGCCTGCTCTCCTGCTGAATGACTCCCATACTCAGAAAAACTGGATACAGATAGCTGGCGCCAAAAGTACCCAGCATTTTCGGACCTTTAATCTGCTGTCCCCGGGCCTGCAGCTCCAACGCTTTCTGAAAAGAAAGACGCACAGTAGCTCTGGTGATGGATTTGTCCTTTCTGTCCACAAAAATTTCATGTCCTTTGATGCGATAGGTAAATTCCAGCCCTTTTAGAGTAGAGAAGGGCTGAAGCTGCATCTGAACCAGATTCTGCCACAACAGTTCCTCCAGCTCCCGGGGAATTTCCGTTACCGCCCTCTCCCCCTGATGCCGGCTCAGCCATTGGGTCACTGCAGTTTTTATGTCCTCTTTCATCCCCCATATACTCCCATCTGCTTATGAATAAATCGTATTGTGAAGTTTTTCTATGGTAGCTTCCATATCCGGGATCAGAAGTTCATTTTCTGAATGATACATTCCCTCATAGGGAATGCTTTGATCCTCCAGCTCATATTTCATCCACTCCGGAAGCTGACTGATCAGCCACAGCATCTTTGTCTGACTGATATCATGCTCCAGATAAGACAGCACCTGCCTCCCTATGGAAGCTGCGGAAGCCACATCCAGACTGCGCATCTGCTCTAAAATACCATTTAAAATTTTACGCTGACGCTTTGTCCTGCCAAAATCCGAACCGCTTCCACTGTACCGGTTTCTGGCATAGCCTACCGTCTGATAGCCATCTAAGTGCAGCATCCCTGACCCCTGAATCTGATGTAAATCATAGGGTTCCTGATTGGCTTCACACATAGTGCGGATATATCCGTTTGCCACTTCTGCCTCATCTTCTGTCAGTTCCAGATCGATTCCGCCAAAGGCATCTACAATGCCAATCATATTATTAAAATCTACCATGGCATAATTATCGATTTCTACCTCGTAGCAGCTTTCGATCGTCTCCACGCAAAGTTCCGGTCCTCCGCTGGCACAGGCCGCATTCAGTTTGCTCACTCCCACGCCGGGGATCTCCGCATACAGATCCCTGAGAAAAGAAGTAAGATATAGTTTCTCCTGCCCGGGATTCACTGTCACAAGAACCATCACATCCGAATTTCCATACCAGGATTCATCTCTGCGGTCCACTCCAATCAGAAGCAGATCGTAGGGTTCTTCCGTTCCCGTCACCAGATTTTTCAGTTTCTCCGCCAACTCCCAGCTCCCGGATTCCCCCGGGTCCTCTGCCGCCTCAGCAGGAATACAGAGGATACAGGCTGCGATCACCGCTGCCTGCAGCCATCTGAACTTTTTTCTGAAGCTATGTTTTCCGTCTCTTTCCACGATCCTATCGCTACCCTTCTGTGCAAATTCTTTTGTGCAGCAGCACCAAGCCTATCCTATCACGTCCATTTTATTTTTACAACCCGCAAACTGGAAAAAACCACCCGGTTCCGCATTATCTTTCCCAATAACAGCAAAAAAGCCGTTATGCAGGTTCTCTTTTAAAAAGTTCCCGCAGCCGGCTTTTTCTTTCAGGAAGCTGCAATTTCTCAGCGCCCTTTGCAGCTCCCTGAATGTTTATACAAAGGTGCGTCCAAACGCCCCTTCTCTTTCGCGAACCGCAGTGAGATAAATAAGCAAAAACGTTTCTATCTCACAAAATCAGCAGATCCCCTGAGCCTTCATGGCCTCTGCCACCTTCAGGAAGCCTGCGATATTGGCTCCTGCCACATAATTGCCTTCCATGCCATACTTCTTGGATGCATCATCCAGGCTATGGAAAATATTCACCATAATGGTTTTTAATTTGCTGTCCACTTCCTCAAAGCTCCAGCTAAGACGCTCAGAGTTCTGGCTCATTTCCAGCGCAGAGGTAGCTACACCGCCTGCATTTGATGCCTTGCCCGGGCAGAACAAAATGTGCTTCTGAAGATATTCGGTAGCCTCCAGGGTAGTCGGCATATTTGCGCCTTCTGCCACTGCAAAACATCCATTTTCCACCAGCATCTTGGCATCCTCCAGATGAAGCTCATTCTGAGTCGCACAGGGAAGAGCGATGTCACATTTCACAGACCAGACGCCTCTGCCCTCGTGATACTGTGCAGAAGGTCTCTTAGCCGCATACTCGGTGAGGCGGGCACGTTTTACTTCCTTTACCTCTTTCAGAAGAGCCACATCAATTCCCTCTGGATCATAGATCCAGCCGGTAGAATCTGAACAGGTCACCGGCTTTGCGCCAAGCTGCCATGCCTTTTCAATTGCATAGGTTGCCACGTTTCCTGCTCCTGACACGGCAATGACCTTATCCTTCAGCTCTTTCCCATTGCACTTTAACATTTCCTCTGTCAGATACAGCAGACCGTAACCGGTTGCCTGAGTTCTGGCGAGTGAGCCTCCGTAGGTCAGGCCTTTTCCGGTAAGAACGCCTTCATACACATTGCGGATCCTCTTATACTGTCCAAACAGATAGCCGATCTCCCGTCCGCCTACACCGATATCTCCTGCCGGAACATCTGTATCTGCTCCAATATGCTTGCAAAGCTCCGTCATAAAGCTTTGGCAGAAAGCCATCACTTCCCGATCTGATTTTCCCTTGGGATCAAAATCAGAACCGCCTTTTCCGCCTCCGATAGGCAGACCGGTGAGGGAATTTTTGAAAATCTGTTCAAAGCCCAGAAACTTGATAATTCCCAAATTCACAGATGGATGGAAGCGGAGGCCTCCCTTATAAGGTCCAATCGCACTGTTAAACTGTACCCGGAAACCATTATTTACCTGTACCTGTCCCTGATCATCTACCCAGGGAACACGGAACATGATAATGCGCTCCGGAGTAACCAGCCGTTCCAGCAGAGCATCTCTGCGATATTCCTCTTCATTCGCTTCGATCACTGCCCGCAGGGACTCCAATACCTCTTTGACTGCCTGGTGGAATTCGGGCTGCGCCGGATTCTTCTCAACTACTGCTGCAAGAACTTCATCTACATATGACATATTTTTTTCCTCCTCTTATGCAGTACAGTAAAAATTACATCGGACTTATTATAATAAACTTTTGTTTCAGATGCAAGATACAATAAAAATTTTTTTAAATATTTTTTTATTCATAAAAAATAAGGTTTTTTATGAATAATTGCTAATTTTTTTGCGATTTTTCAAAAAGTGTCCAAAGTCTGCACCAAAACCATACCTCTTTGAACCATTTTGGTCTTTGCAGTTTCTTTGTCATCCTAAGCGCAGTGCATTACGCAGTAAAACAATGGCTCCTGTTTTCCTCATCATAAAAATGCAGAGGATTTCCGGAACTGATCTCTCCGAAAATCCTCTGCATTCCTGCTATATTTGAGGTACCGTTCTCCCTGATCCGATCTTCCAGGAAAAACCATTGCTTTTTAAGCCAGAGTTCTTGCTGCTGCCTCTACTACATGCCCCACCAGAACAGAAGTCGTCACACTTCCTACACCGCCGGGTACAGGAGTGATCGCTTCCACAATGGGCTCAACAGCTGCAAAGTCCACATCACCGCAAAGCTTACCCTCCTCATTCATATTGATGCCCACATCAATGATCACTTGGCCCGGTTTTACATACTCAGCTCCCACCACACCGGCACGACCGGCTGCTACAATGATGATATCTGCTTCTCTGGCCACGGAAGGCATATCCACGGTTCTTGTATGACAAACCGTAACGGTAGCATTTTTCTTGATCAGCATCATTGCTGCCGGTTTTCCAACAACAAGAGAACGGCCGATCACCACTGCCTTTTTACCGGTACAATCGATTCCGTAATGATCCAGGATCTCCATACATGCCTGAGGTGTGCAGGGCGGGAATCCAACCTTCTTTCCAGTAAAGACACCAGACATAGAGCCATCGGTCATGCAGTCCACGTCTTTAGCCGGATCCAGTGCATTCTCGATCACAGACTGATCCAGATGTTTGGGCAGCGGACGGAACAGAAGAACGCCATGGATGTGATCGTCTTTATTCACCTTATCAATCACTGCCAGCAGTTCTTCCTGAGATACATCCTCTGGAAGCAGAATCTTCTCACAGGCCACTCCCAATGTCTCGCAGCGCTTTGTAGCTCCTCTCTCGTAGGAAATATCACTGGGATTTTCACCTACCCGGATGATCCCCAGTGTAGGATTTACTCCCTTTGCCTGAAGCTCTGCTACCTGAGCCTTGATTCTCTCATTCAAAGAGGCGGTTACTTCTTTGCCAAGTAATTGTTTTGCCATTGTTAAATTCTCCTTTTGTAAGTATTAATCAGCCTTTCAGCCTTGCAAGAACACTGTCGAAAATTTCATCTGCCATGGGCGGATATTTCTCCAGCATTGCATCAGCTTTTGCATTTAACTGGGCAGCATATTCCTTGTCTGCCATGGATTTGGTGTTGATGTACACATTCAGGCTGGCACCCTTTAAGGCAGCTTTGCAGAAAGCAGCTCCCACGCCAGCATCGCTGATAGCCAGAGCAGAACCTTTAGCAGCAAACTCCTTGATCAGTTCGATGGCTTCACAGCATTTCTCCATAATCTCCATGGGCACGGAGCAGGCATCCTTCAGAACGATCTCCATCACTCTTGCTTTCTCAGCCTTCTCCTCCTCCGTCTCTCTGGGCATTCCGTATGCTTTAGCCAGGGGCTCAAATACTTCCGCATCTCTCTCCACCAGGGCCAGAAGCTCTTTCTGCAGAACATCGCATTTTGCCTTCAGTTCATACATCTCCGCTTCCACATCTGCATACTTTTTCTTTCCTACGGTCAGACTTCCCACCATATTACCCAGCGCAGTACCTACAGCACCCACTAATGCAGATGCTCCGCCGCCGCCGGGAACCGGTGCCTTGGAAGCCAGGACTTCTACAAATTCATTGCATGGTACAGTTGAAAATCCCATTGGTCTTTACCTCCACGTTCATCAATCGTCGTACATACTGAACCGCCCGGAGCTGCTCCTGTCAGTCAGGAGCGCTTTCTCTATCCACGGGCAGTCTTTTATTCCCGCAAGCAATAAGCCAAGCAACCGCACTTATGCGGATATTTGGCAAATGCCGCGAGAGTCAAATACCCCGCTGCCAGTTTGATCTTCCGTCAGCTTGCTGCGGGATCTTTGATTTTGTTTTTAGAACAGGCCGGAGATCTTTCCGGTCTCGTCTACATCGATCCGCTCTGCAGCCGGTACCTTGGGCAGACCAGGCATGGTCATGATCTCTCCCGTAAGGGCTACAATAAAGCCTGCTCCTGCGGAGATCTTCAGGTTCCGTACAGTAACCTCAAAGTCTGTGGGTGCTCCTAACTTGGTCTGGTCATCGGTTAAGGAGTACTGAGTCTTTGCCACACAGATGGGGCAG
>Ga0129317_1000087_pt1 | contig 112889 bp, 102 predicted proteins | sample Cm1ome_FD_94430 | JGI IMG/M metagenome (GOLD analysis project Ga0129317, IMG submission 94430) | Eastern black-and-white colobus group fecal microbial communities from Wisconsin, USA - Cm1105 metagenome | ecosystem: Host-associated > Mammals > Digestive system > Large intestine > Fecal...
AATACAGCAACTAATTTTGTCTGCTTTCTCATAATTAATGCACTCTCCTTTTTCTTTTTGAAATACTTTTTGAAATTCCTAATTGCATTACGAGTTGATTATACTTCGGATAAGGAAAATTATCAATAGTTTTTTTGCATTTTTTGCAAATTCTACTAAAAATGCGTAAATTAGACAATTTACCAATGGAAGCTTTCCAACTCCATCACACGCATTTAGTATAGTATAAATCCAAGGAAAATACCATAACATTTACCTGTGCATTTTCTTACGTAATTATTACAAAAAGCAAAGGTCTTTCGAAATTTGTACTTATATTTGTACAATTTGAAGGTATTAAAAAATGATACCCGATTTTTGGTATCAGGTACCATTTTTCTAATGCTCATTTTACTGACAATTATTTTGCCAATACAGCGCTGTACGCTTCTGCCATTCCCTTGCTTTGGATTAAATCGTAGTATTCCTGAACCATCGGAATCATCCCGGTCAGGTCTTCGTGCCAATAGTCTTTACGCCTCATGATGTCTTCTACGGAGGCAGTCTTCATGAACGCAAGGATTTCTTCGCCATCGTTTGCCTTATCGGTACGGTAGAAGGAGATAAGGGCTGCCATGGAGAAGGTGAGGGCTGCCGGGTATGTTCCAAACTTCTCTTTGTATTCCAGTATGGTCGGTAGAACGCGTACCTGGAACTTGCTTACGGAGTTAAGGGCAATGCTTAACAGCAGGTGTTTAATGAATGGATTGGAGAAACGCTCCAGCACAGCTGCGCCGAACTTGCGGTTATCTTCAGTGTCGCCAATGGTAGGGATGATTTCCTCAAAAATGCACTTCTTAAGGAAGGAAGAGACTTTTTCATCCTTCATGCATTCGCCTACGGTTTCAAGCCCGTAAAGATACGCACCTAAGACCATGGAGGTGTGGCCGCCGTTCAGGATGCGGACCTTTCTCTTCTTATATGGATGCACATCATCGGTCCATACAACATTGTACCCGGCTTTCTGGAATGGAAGCTCGTCTTCATGATGCCCGCCGATTACCCACAGATGGAAAATCTCTGCTGTGTCAATTAATTTATCTTCATAGCCAATCTTCTTTGTCAGCTCTTCTACTTCATCTCTTGGATAACCGGTGACAATACGGTCTACCAGTGTGCTGCAGAAATCATTGTCAGTTTCAAGCCAGTTTTTGAAACCGTCTTCCAGCTCCCAAAGGTCTGCATATTGAAGAACACATTTTTTCAGGTTATCACCGTTGTCATCAATCAGCTCACATGGAAGAAGAATCAGGCCCTTTAATCCTGCTTTGTACCTTTTATATAAGAACTGACATAACTTTGCTGGATAGGACTTGGGAGGCGTGTCGCTGAGTTTTTCTGTTCCAAGATATTCAATTCCGGCTTCTGTTGTATTGGAAACCAGGACCCTTAAGTCAGGGCTTTCTGCCAGGGCAATATATTCCTCGTACTGTGTATATGGATTCAGCGCCCTGGATATAGAGGTCACGTGGGTATGTTCATTAACCACTTCCCCATTGTCAATGCCGCGCAGAAACAGATTGTATTCACAGTTCTGGTCTGCCAGCATCTGGCACATTCCTTTTTCAATCGGCTGTACTACAACAATTTTGCCATCATATAAACCTTTTTCCTGCAGTTTGTGGAAAAAATAATCTACGAAACCACGCAGGAATCCGCCTTCACCAAACTGAATAACTGTCTCTTTTACATTATTGCTCATGATTGCTACCTCCATAGGAATAAGAATTGTGTTACTTTTTGTAAGTGCTTACATTTTCATTTATAGAGCACTTTTGCTTTATTTATGAGATTACTATACAACATTATCTGAAAATATGCAAGGGATTTTAATGGGAAATTGTAAGCATTTACATTTTAAAACAAATCTTATTGGTTTATCCATACAGGAATCATTTAAAAAGTCTTTACATCTGACTTTTACAGAAGATTTATATTTGGATTTTTATATGGAATACTGAAATAATACACTTTCAAATGCTTCTGGTATACTTGATATTTGCACAGGACCTTAATCACATAATACCTTATTTACATAACCACACCCATAACCGTCAACCCACAAAAAGCGGCCCCCAGATTTCTCTGGCAGCCGCCTTGTTACACACTTTTTCAAGATGTAAAATATAAAGATAGAAAGGTAAATTACTTCAGGGTAACCTTAGCGCCCTCAGCCTCTAATTTAGCCTTAACGTCCTCAGCCTCATCCTTGGAAACGCCCTGCTTGATTGCCTTTGGAGCACCATCAACCACGTCCTTAGCTTCCTTAAGGCCTAAGCCGGTAACTTCACGTACAACCTTGATGACTTTAACCTTGTTAGGACCAACCTCGGTCAGCTCTACGTCAAATTCGGTCTTCTCTTCAGCTGCTGCTGCGCCGGCACCTGCTGCTGCAACTACAACGCCTGCTGCTGCGGATACGCCAAACTCTTCCTCACATGCTTTTACTAATTCGTTCAGTTCTAATACGGATAATTCCTTGATAGCTTCGATAAACTCAGCGGTTGTTAACTTTGCCATTTTATGTTCCTCCTGTTTGATATTTAGTATTTGGTATTCAATCTTGAATCTTATTTTAACTCGTATTCAGTTCCTATGGCTACTGAATCATGCATGTTCCAATCTTATAAACTGCTCAGGCAGCGGATGATGCACTGCTGTCAGGCGCAGAAAGGATGGGAATTATGCTTCTGCCGCCCCACCGTTCTTTTCCGCAATCTGATTGAGTACGCGGGCCAGGTTGGTGATTGGGGACTGGATGCTGCCAAGCAGCTTGCCCAGCAGTACTTCCCTGGATGGGATGGTTGCAATAACCTGGGTTCCGGCCTGGTCGTAGTAGTTTCCTTCCACGATGGATGCCTTCAGTTCCAGCTTAGGTGCTGTCTTAGCAAATTCTGCTAAAATCCTTGCAGGAGCGGTCGCATCTTCCTTGGATACTGCTAATGCGGTCGGTCCTTCCAGCTGTGGTTCAAGTGCTGCAAATTCGGTTCCTTCTGCTGCACGTTTAATCAGGGTGTTTTTGTATACCTTGTAGGTCACACCAGCTTCCCTTAATTTCTTACGCAGCTGGGTATCCTGCTCTACAGTCAGACCGCGGTAATCAACGATGACTGCGCCTGCAGCGCCTTCAAGTACTCCCTTGATTTCGTCTACAACTGGCTGTTTTAATTCAACTTTTGCCATGAATGGTTTACCTCCTTATTTTATTCTTGCATTGAAAACCGTCATAGCATGGAATACATAAAGACCTCTCTGCCATATGGACAGAGAGGTCTGCAAAATCTCATCATAAAGAATCAGAGTTTTGTATGTTCCTCGGCAGGCGGTTACGCCTTACACCTTACGGTACCTGCTGTCTCAGGGCATTCAACACTTGTGGTATCATATCATATTGTATGATTGGTGTCAAGACCATTTTCATAAAATGCCGGTTATATGAAATGCCGGCTGACACCGTCTATATTACTGCAATCCATTAGTTTACCAGCTTACCTACATTCAGCTTAACGCCAGGTCCCATGGTTGAGGCCAGGGCAACACTCTTAAGGTACGCACCCTTAACTGTGCTTGGTTTCGCTTTCATGATTGCATCAATAAGCGTCTGGAAGTTGTCCGCTAACTGCTCCTCTGTGAAAGAAGCTTTTCCTACTGGCACGTGAATAATGTTTGTCTTGTCAAGCCTGTATTCAATCTTACCAGCTTTGATATCGTTGATAGCCTTGGTTACGTCCATGGTTACGGTACCGGCCTTTGGGTTTGGCATTAAGCCCTTGGGTCCAAGTACACGGCCCAGACGGCCAACAACGCCCATCATGTCAGGAGTTGCTACAACAACGTCAAAATCCAGCCATCCGTCGTTCTGAATCCTTGGAATCAGCTCCTCAGCGCCAACGTAATCAGCACCTGCAGCCTGGGCCTCGTCAGCCTTTGGTCCTTTTGCAAATACTAAGATACGTACGGTCTTACCGGTTCCGTGAGGCAGTACAACGGCGCCACGGATCTGCTGGTCTGCATGACGTCCGTCACATCCTGTCCTGATATGGACTTCTACAGTCTCGTCAAATTTTGCAGATGCATTCTTCTTAACCAATGCGATTGCGTCTGCTACGTCATAAAGTGCAGAACGGTCTACATTTTTCATAGCCTCTGCATATCTTTTACCTGATTTCATTCTAATAACCTCCTAGTGGTATTGACGGGGAATCTCCCTCCCACGTTCATATAACGGGAAAATGCTCCAGAATTACCCACGCTTCTTTTATCGTGGACTTTCCTTAACTTCCCACGATTGCTTTCAATCGTGGAATTTCCTTTAACCCGATGCCTTGCTCAAGGGCATACGGATCCATACACCAATCCTTATTCCTCGACGGTAACGCCCATACTTCTTGCAGTTCCTGCAATCATGCTCATGGCAGCTTCTAAGCTGGCAGCATTTAAGTCTGGCATCTTTGTCTCTGCAATCTTCTGAAGGTCAGCCTTCTTAAGGACAGCAACCTTGTTCTTGTTGGGAACTGCGGAAGCGGTCTTGATGTTGCAGGCTTTCTTAATCAGTACTGCTGCAGGCGGAGTCTTGGTGATGAAGCTGAAGCTTCTGTCCGCATATACGGTAATGACTACAGGGATGATCATGTCGCCCTGATCTGCTGTTCTTGCATTGAATTCCTTGGTAAACTGAACGATGTTAACACCGTGCTGACCAAGTGCCGGTCCAACTGGTGGTGCTGGTGTTGCTTTGCCAGCTGGAATCTGTAATTTGATATATCCTGTTACTTTCTTTGCCATCTTAGGCACCTCCTAAAATTATGTGGTATTGTCGGGAATGTCCCTCCCACCAGCCCTTGCCCTGCAAAAGCTGATTCTTTGTGTTGCAAAGGACCGCTTACATCCTCTTGACTTCAGCAAATCCCAGTTCAACCGGTGTCTCACGGCCAAACATTTCTACATGCATCGTGATGGTTTTCTTGCTGTCGTTAATCGCCTTGATGGCTCCGACAGTGTCCTTCCATGCACCGGAGATAACAACAACCATATCTCCTACTTCAAAATCGACTAAGACGTCTTCTTCTCTCCTGAAGCCCAGGCTGGCCATCTCTTCTTCTGTCAGAGGAACCGGTTTGGAGCCCGGACCCACAAAGCCCGTGACACCGCGGGTGTTGCGCACCACATACCATGTGTCATCGTTCATGACCATGTTGATGAGTACATAACCCGGGAACATCTTCTTGTCAGCTTTTTTCTCCACACCGTTCTTAAGCTCCACTACAGGAAGCATGGGTACGGATACCTCTAAGATCTGGTCCTGAAGGTTTCTGTTTTCAATTGTCTTCTCAATATCGACCTTGACTTTGTTCTCATAACCTGAGTAGGTATGGACTACATACCAATGTGCTTCTGACATACAATCACCCTCGCCTTTAATTCAATCTCCATCATGAGTTTGCTTCAGTTAAAGAATAAAGCTCAAACCGAACTTCATGACAAAGTCCAGGACTGCAATTACCACGCCAATGAAGATTGACATGAACAGAACTGCCACTGTCTGTTTTGCTACTGTTTCCTTATCAGCAAAGACGATTTTCTTGTACTCTTTTTTCAGCCCTTTGAAAAAGCTTGGCTTTTTCTCCTTCTTAGCTGATTTCTTCTCTGCCTTGTCAGCCTTGGCCGTTTTTTCTGTGGTTTCTACAGTTGACACTGTATTCTCTTCCATATTATCACGTCCTTTACTGAACAGGATTACTTGGTTTCCTTATGCATGGTATGTCTCTTGCAGAATCTGCAGTACTTCTTGGTTTCCATACGGTCCGGATGAGTTTTTTTGTCCTTAGTCATGTTATAGTTGCGTTGTTTGCATTCTGTACATGCCAGTGTAATTTTTGTGCGCACGACTTCCACCTCCACTTATATTATCGTAGTTCACATTTTGCTGCTTAGATACTTAATTTTGAGCATAAAAAAAAGACCTAAGCTCTTCCATTCGCCTGACTACTATACCATACAAATGTGGATACGTCAAGGTTTTTTAGGTCTTTTTTCTGTCTGGCTCCGCATGCCTGCCGGACGTTTTCTGTCCTGCACTGTTTGATTTTACTTACTTTTTCTTTATTAATTGTTATACTTCTGCGTTTTATTTATCCTGCTTCTTTTCTTGTCCTGTCCTGTTTCTGCGTTTATGGTAAAGACAGAAGACCGTTCCTCCTGCCAGGAGGATTACCGCTGCGGCCACTACGGTATATTGTATCCTTTTGTCCGTACCTGGATTTTCCTCCTGCACACCGGGCAGGCCGGACGCTGTATCCGCCATATCTTCTTCCATCAGCTCCGGTTCCTGGACAGGAACCGCATTTTCATTGTCAGGTTCCTGGGTCTCAGTGTCTTCCCCTGACGGCATGCCGCCCACCGCAGCCATGGCATTGGATGGCGTGGCCGTGGCAGGGAGGCTGGCTGCTTCTGGGGATGGCTGGGCTGCAGGGGATGGCGTATAATGATTCCTGCTGCGGCCTCCTCCCCGCCGGATCGGGCCTTCCGGTGCATCGGTCTCCTCCTCTGCGCTGCCTCCGGCGCCGGAGAATCTGCCATAGGAACCGCCCTTACCGCTTCCATATGAACCATAACTGTTTCCATAACCGCTTCCTCCATACCCACCCCATCCATAAGAAAAGGTCAGGCCCTGCCCGGTATGCTCTGGTATGGCCACCCTTATCTTGGGGGTGTCGGCTGCTCCGTCCGGCCATTCAATTCTGGCCTTCACATAAAATGAACGGTTATCTGACTGAAAACGGTAGGTCAGATATTCATCCTCTACAATGCTGCGGTTCAGGATATTGCCTGGTTCTTTCAGGAAATTCTCATATTCTACGGTGCCCTGGCCTCCCTGGGCGGCAGATGTACCCACCTGGTTCTTTTCCTTTGTCCATGACTTTCCGTCGCCGCTGCGGTAGATATACAGGGCTGTGATATCAGGGGGCAGGTTCTGGAACCGCAGCCTGGCAATCCCGCTTCCATCCCCATTGATATTCATGAGCAGGGCTTCTGTCAGGTATGTCTCCGGATCCTTTACCGGATGGGTTGTTTCCGGCTGGGTTTCAGTTTCATCCGGCGGAGCAGGCTCAGGAAGGGGACCAATAAACAGCGGGCTGCCTTCGTTGAATTCCGGGCTTACTTTTATCTGTTGATCCTTGTTCCTGCAGATGATGGCCGGAGTGTCTGGTTTTGTGTTTTCTAATTTTATCTTTCCCTGGTTTAAATTCAGTTTTGCATTGCCTTCCACGGAAATCAGACGGTCTGGCCCGGTGATAAGCAGGTCGGGGTCATTGATGATAAGGGAACCATTGCCCCTTATCCGGATCATGCCGCCTGACCCGTCTTTTTCCCTCCGGATTTTGATTTGCGCCGGGCCGCGGTTGGGATTTGGGACCTCATTGCGGTTTCCAGCCTTTCCGTTCTGGTTTGGGTAACGGTCTGCCCCGGCCCCATCGGTGACGGGCGCTCCCAATAATATGGTCTCGTCCGTAATGATTAATTCCTTGGAAATGACGCCTATCTTATGATTCGTGCCTGTCTGGCGGTCATACCACTCCTTCAGTTCAGCAGGAGTATTGATTTGCTCTTCTGTCTCCGGTGTCCCGGTTTCCTGATGCATGGTTTCCTGGGCAAAAGCACAGGTACCTGCCATGTCTGTGCTTCCCGGCAGCCACAGACAGACAGCGGCCAGTATTGTTATTGGAAGTATGATCCTGCCCCGGTGCGGCATTGACCCGGTTTTCGTATGCTTGATATTGCCAGGCATTGGCGCCGGAGACATTTTCTCAATCCCTTCGGTTCGGTTCTGTACCATACGCATTATCCTTTCTATATGTACCTTATATTATACTGTGGGCGATAAAGAGCGTCAACGTATGCTTTCTTACGGTTTCTGTAATGAAATCCAGTGGTTCGGACAGTCACTGCCCATGCCCGATGAATATTGTGACAAAATACACATGTTCCATACCGGCTTTTTTCAATACCCGGGTACATGCCTCAATGGTACTTCCGGTGGTATAGATGTCATCTACCAGGATTACGGAGCGGATATTCGGCGGAATGTGTCCTGCCGTAAATGCCTGCTCCAGGTTTTTCAGACGGCCTGCCGGGTCCAATGATTTCTGTGGGGCCGTGTTTCTGGTGCGCTTGAGGATTGATTGGTCTGCAGGTATCCCTGTCTTTGCGGACAGCCGCCATGCCAGTTCCTCTGCCTGGTTAAATCCCCTTACCCTTAAACGGGACCGATGGACCGGGACAGGTACCAGGGCGTCTGCCCCCATACGCAGGATCCGCTTTCCCAAGCCCCTGAACATGGCTTCACTATAAAAGTCCAGGTATTCACGCTTGTTATTGTATTTTATCTGTGCCATGGACCTGCCGGCAATGTCATCATAATTAATCAGGGAAAGGCCGTAGTCAAAGCTTCTTCTGTGTTTTGTACAGTCGCAGCAGTATTCAATGGTATCGCTTATGACCTCCTTTCCGCATTTTTTGCAGGTCGGCCTGTGCACCCAGGACAATTTTTTCATGCAGTCAGGGCAGATGAGATTTCCCCGGGGCATGACAATCCCGGCGCAGACCGGGCAGCGGCGGGGGAACAGGAGGTCCAGGAGATGGCTGGTGACTGATTGGATTGGATTCATTTTCATCATTCTCCGTTTTGTATGGATTTTTTTGTTGATTGTTTACTTGATTATTTCTCATCCATAGTATTCTTATGGTATCCGGGGGTGAGGTTGAAAATTGCTTTCTGTCAGCTTTGTATCCCGCTTTGTGGAAGATTTGGTCACGATAAAGGAGGCGTAGCGGACTACGTTGACCGGGTTTGGAGCAAATATGCCGCGAAATGGGACATGCTTTGTCCTAAGGGGTACCTATGGTGGATTCCTTGGGGCAAACCGCAGGAGCAGGTTTTCAAACAAACCCGTATTGCTTTTCTTTTATGGATTATTTTTCATGGAATATATCTGACTTTACCGGCAACCCGGACAGGCTTTGCTGTGTAAATCTGGAATCTCGGAATTATGGCATGGAGTCATGGTATGGAATTTAAATATAGAATCACGATATAAATCATGATATGGAATTATAATATAGCATTATGACATAGAATCATGATATGGAATTATGAAATCAGAACGGACATCTGGGTGGGATACTGAATACCCTAACACAGATTTCTTATAAAATCAACTGTTTATCAATCTTTAAGTTCTTCTGCGAAACCCACTGTGAAACCATATGTCAAACCCTCTATTAAACCATCTGCGATACCATCTGTGAAATCCTTTTTGGAACCCTACGTAAAACCTTTTTGGCTAATACAATACTGATTTTAAGGTTTGCACCCAATTCAGAGGGTACAGGGGAATGCGGATAGGACATCAGGACCTGCTTCGAAACAGATTTTGGAAATAGGATAAGATAGGGGAGAAAAGCCGCCCACCGGCACGGCGAAAAAGGTTTCCGGGATTCATTGTCCCGGAACCCTTCCCTCATCCTCTGTCCATCCATCCTGTCCCTTCATCCTGCCCGGCCGCTTTGTCCGAACAGCTCCATATATCCTTTCAGACGCTGCTTATACCCTTCCCTGATACGGTGATATATCATGTAGGGCGGTCCTTCCTGGGCGCCGGCTGCAACGCCTGCCACGAACAGGTCTGTTGCTATGTTTATCTTTGTTATGCCGCATTGGATGGCTTTTACCAGGTTGTCATTCCCGGAACCGCTGCCGCCGTGCAGGACCAGCGGGATGTCCACTTCCCGGCCTATGGCTTCCAGACGTCCAAAGTCAAGATGGGGTTCCCCGCTGTATGCCCCGTGGGCTGTCCCGATGGCAACGGCCAGGCAGTCTATGCCCGTCCTGTCCGCATATTCACGTGCCTTGGCCGGATCCGTAAGACCTGGTTCCCTGTCCTGGGCATAATGTCCGCCGTCGCCCACATGACCCAGTTCTGCTTCCACGCTCACCCCCACCGCATGGGCAATTTTTACAAGTTCAGCCGTGTCCCGGATATTGTCTTCATAGGGCGCGCTGCTGCGGTCCACCATGATGGAGGTGAAGCCTGCCCGTATGGCCCATATGGCCTGTTCAAATGAAGCGCCATGGTCCAGGTTGACTGCGATGGGCACGGTTGCGGTCTGGGCCAGCATGCAGATTATCTTCCCAAGGGATACGATATCCGGATGGAACTGATAGGCAAAATCCAGGATAAGGGGCGCCCTCATTTCTACTGCAGCCTCGATACAGACCCTGGCGGTATCCTCATTTATCACATTGGGGGCCGCCACGCCGTACTTCCCGTTCCGGGCCTCCGCCAATATTTCCTTCATTGAAACCAGCATATGATTATTTCCCCCTTGTTATGAAAACTCTATGTCCGCAGTGAGCTCCTGTTCAATATCATCTGCGTCAGAAGCAGTTTTTGGTTTCATGACAATCAGCAGCAGGGCAGTTACCAGACACCCTATTATGAATGCCAGTATGAACATAAGGGGTTTGTTGCAGAATGGAATGGCAAATACCCCGCCATGTGGTATGGGCATCTCACATCCAAAGAATACGGCCAGGGCCCCTGAGACAGCAGAACCTGCCGTACAGGAAATAATGGTCCTTACAGGGTCGGATGCCACAAAGGGGAACACACCCTCTGTAATAAAGCACAAGCCAAGGGGGATTGCGGTCTTGGCTGCCTGATACTCTGCCCCTGTAAACCGTTTTCTGGCAATCAGCACAGCAAGGCCCACACCCACGGGAGGTGTCATTCCGCTTACCAGTGTGGCTGACATAGGGCCATAGACGCCATTGGCAATCATGGAACTGCTGAATGCATAGGCTGCCTGGGCACACGGTCCTCCCATATCAATACGCATCAGCCCCAGAAGTCCGCCCAGGATAAGGCCGGATGAATCACTCATGCTTAACAGGAACGCGGTTATGGCGCCATTTATCATAGAGACAAAACTGCCTAGTATGCAAACGAATATAAGGCCGGACGCCAGGGTGGCCAGCAGTGGTATGACCAGTACCGGCATAAGTCCGATCATGGCCTGGGGAAGTTTTATCTTTTTCTTAATCAGCAATGTTATGTATCCTGTCAGGAACCCGCCTATGAGTCCTCCCAGGAAACCGGCTCCCATGGAATTAGCCAGGGTTCCTATGGCAAGCCCCGGCGCAATGCCTGGTCTTCCCGCGACTGAATATGCGATGCCTGCCGTGATTACCGGCACCGTAAAGCCAATGGCAGCTCCCCCAATCTGGTCCAGGATGGCTGCAAATGTCCCGGCCGCAATATCCCAGCCGCCAAATACCTTTGCCAGCCCCATACACAGCCCTCCGGCCACAACCACCGGTATCATGTAAGATATCCCTGTCAGGGCATGTCTCTTTAACTGCATTTTTTTCCAATCCATATATATCCCCCTCTGCATTCGCTCTGTTACTTTTACTCTGCTGCCTTTACTCTGCTGTCCTTACTCCGCTGCCCTTACTCTACTGCTTTTACCCTGCTCCCTTTACTCTGCTGCTTTTACCCCGCTGCACCTATTCTGCCCCTTTCAGCTTCTCCTCAATTTTATTCAAAACCCCTTTTGGTGAATTGAGGACTACTTTCATGGGCAGCTCCACGATTTTCTTTCCCTTAAAACGCTCCCGGCCTGAGATAAGTATGTCAGCGGATATGAGCACCACATCCGCCCCGGCCACGTCTTCGGCAGTCAGTTCACATTCCGTCCCAATGCTTCCCTGTGTCTCTATTTTTATCTCATGTCCCAGGTCCCTGGCTGCTTTTACCAGCTTTTCTTTTACCAGGTACGTGTGCGCAATTCCAGCCGTACAGGCAGTTACACCCACAATCTTCATATAATCCCTCCTCTCGTTGATATGGCAGATTAATTTACTGCTGGGATTCCCATTGCTGCCGTTATCTCGTTGATGACTGCAAATACATCTTCCTTTGTTGCCACTTCCTTGATACGGCGGCAGATTTCCTCATCTGCCAGGGACCTGGCAACCATTGCCATCATCCGCAGGTGATTGTCCGCATCTGTAGTCTTGTTGACAGCAAACAGGAAAATGACTGAAACAGGCTTCCCGTCCACTGATTCCCATGTTACCGGCTGCTTCAGTTTCCCAAATGCAATACAATCCTTTCTGACGGTTCCCGATTTTCCATGGGGTATGGCAATCCCGTCCCCTATGCCGGTCTGGCCTTCCCCTTCCCTTATGAGGACATCCTTGAGGAATTCAGATTCGTCCCCTATGGCCTGGTCTTTGTACAGCAGATCTGTCAGGTATTCCAGCGCTTTCATCTTTGAGTCGGCCGGAATATCCACTGCAATTGCATTTTCGTTAAAAATTTCTGATAAATTCATGTATTTTACTCCCCGTGTCATGATTGTCCGACAGTATGCTTACCGTTGATATAATTACATATGTCCTGGGCCTTATTAAGGCTTTTGAACCGTTTCCTCGGTTCCTCTTCATCTAACAGTACTGCCAGTAATTTGTAAAACCCTTTTAATTCATCCATGTCCTGCGGTCTTTTATCCGTACAGGCCGCTATCAGGAAAATAGTGTCCACTTCCTCCCCGGAATGCCACAATACCGCTTTGTCCAGGCGCACCACTGCAATCCCTGAATGCCGCACATCCTTCGGGCTTCCATGGGGAATGGCAAAGCCGAATCCCACTTCGGTGGATACTGCCATTTCCCTTTTTATTACAGAATCCACAAACCCGTCCGTCACATATCCCAGTTTTTTAAGCATGTCGGATCCAAGCCTGATTGCCTCCATCTTATCAACAGCGCTGCAGCCAAATGCCACCAGTCCCGGCACACATAACCGCCTCTTCTTGCCGTCCACCGCCTCCTTTCTCTGATGCAGTTTCCTGGAAACTGTTTTTACCAGCTTTTCTATGGACTTTTCATCTTCCTCTGTCAGAATGGGGCTCACGCAGACAACAGGCTGCCTTTCCTCCAGCGGGCCGATTGTGGATATTACCATTTCCCAGCTCCCGCCTCCGTCCTGGCAGATCTGCCGGAATTTTTCATAGGACAGGACATCCGTCACATGGATATTGGGAAAACGGTATTTTAATTTCTCACAGATAAGCTGTGCAACACTGACGCCATAGTTACACACGATACATGCTGTCACGGTATAGTAATTCAGCTGCTCCCTGGCTGTCAGAAGATAGGTGGCTATATATGCAATCTCGTTGTCATTGACCATAAGCCCGAAGTATTTTTCAAACAGGATGCTGAAGGCCCAGGAAGCGCCGAACACACTGGGATATTTATCCTTAATCTCACGAAGCAGCGGGTTCCTGATTGTCATCCCTATCTTCATCCGGCAGATCATATCGGACAGATGGTATTTGAGGCTTTCGTACAGATGCCCGTCCTGGGGTATACTGATTCCAAGAACGCTGTTAACCATTTCCAGGAACTCGTGGACAAAGCTTGCGAACCGGGCGGATTCAAGGATACCGTTCCTTATATAGTCCATGCCGGCATTTCTGAATATGCCGGAGAAGATGACATATAAAAAGATATAATCCCTTTCGCTTTCTTTGGGTCTGTATCCCATTTTATCCTGGAAACACCGGTCTATCTCTTCCCTGTACCCGCCGGCCGACGCCGCCTTTAGGATAAAGTCATCAGTTTCCGTAAAACCCACCGTGCAGCCGTTTTTACTCCGGTGCAGGGAAAGGGCAATATGTAGGAATAATGTCACGTAATCCCGGTGTGTCTGGATGGAATCGTGCTTTTTTTCAAGGGCACGGATAAAGCTTTTGACGGATGCAGTGTCCGTATCCGGGATAATGGTATGGAGCATTTCCTTCTGATACCCGCTCAGGTCAGGTATCTGTCTGGCATAGTCAGATCCGGCATGGGCCTCCTTTGCAAAAAAGAGTTCTGCAATAGCCCTTCTCTTGTCAAATTCCTTTCCGTTGAGGCTGATGCCGTGATTCCTCCTCTTTTCAACCTGAAGATTATAATTGCCCAGCCATGGTATGATTGCGTCCAGCTCCCTGCTAATGGAACTCCTGCTTACAAATAACTCCTCCGACAGCCTGGTTTCCGTAAGCACATGGCCCGGCCCTGTGCAGAGAATACGCCTCAGCATATAAAATTTCCGGTCATCCTCACCTCCCAGTTCCTGTGCATCCATTTGAAGGAATGCCTGGTTACGCAGCACAAGACAGATGCCTACCCCGGGCTTGCGGCCGACCTCACCTGCACCGGATTCCCTGAGCAGCCTTTCTATGTCGTCCAGGTCATTCCTGATGGTATTTTCAGAGGTATCCAGCAGCCTGGCCAGTTTTCCGCACGTGAGGGCGGTGTCAGAGTCAGCTAAGATTTTTATAATTAATTTTTGCCTCTTTGTTTTGTTCACGCTCTTATTTTCCTTTCTAATTGAAGTTTAACACAGTTATTTTTTGATAATGGATAAGTATATGGCAGATTATTATGATAATTTTAAGCATTTACCCTTGAAATGATTATACTACCAACCAGCTCCCGGGGTTGTATGGTATATATTTCCATTGGGGCCGGACAGCAAAGAAGGCCTGGATCCCTCCAGGCCTTCTTCTCCCATGTCTTCAGTTTTCCGTTAGTCTGTACATTGTATCCGCTATACTGGACATGTCCTTTACTTCGTTTTTATCCCTTTTTTCCTTTAAGGCAATGCGGCACAGATCGATTGCCCCATCCAGCATGAATCCGGGAACCCCGATTTCATCACAGAGCTTCTTCATATACATCAGATCCTTAAGACCGAGTTCAAGGGAAAAATCCAGGCTGTATGTCTTATTTACATACTTTTTGCTGTAAAACTGAAAGAACCAGTTATCAAAAAACTCCGTGTTAAGTATATCATACAGCTTTTCCGGCTCCAGGCCATAACGGTTCATGACAGGATACAGCTGGGCATACAGGACCGCCTGCAAAAGACCTGCCCAGTTCTGTGCCAGTTTGACAAGATGGCCGTTTCCACTATCACCCACGTAATCATAGGATCTGCAATATGAGAGGAACAGGTCATCATATGACCCTATCACTTCTTTATCGCCGGCCACCACGGCTGTAAGGGTCTTGTCCCAGGCATCCTGTGGGCCTGCAATCAGCGGGGAGTCCACAAAATCACCTCCCAGGGCCTTCATCCTGCCATATAGTTTCCGGGTAGAAACCGGGTTGCTGGTGGACAGGTCAATGACAAGCTTCCCCTTAACCCCCAGGGAGAACACGGTGTCCATCACTTTCTCCACTGTGTCTGAGTTCGGGAGGGACAGGAACAGTACGTTACTGCCGGTACATACTTCTTCCAGGGTACCGCATATATGCGCCTGCCCCCTGAACCGTTCTGCGCACTCTTTGTCCACATCAAATACACTGACCTCATGGCCTGCCAGGATTACATTATGGCAGATTCCCTTTCCCATATTGCCCACGCCGATAAAACCAATCCTTCTCTTCATACATGACCTCCTGTCACGGTCCGCAGCCCATACCGAGCCGCCTCAATAACGCGGTAACAACCACGTTATGCCAATAAGATAGTTTCAATATAAATTGGGGGGTTCCCCGTGTCAACAGGAAGAAAACCACGGGCATTGCCAGCCGTATCCTGACTTTGTCCGCGGTTTCCATAAAAATCACGTATTTACAATGTTTTTGAATCGGTCCCGGCCCATATGTACATTTGTGGCAATATGTTCCGGAGGTAATTTGTCCATATCCAGACGCGGGGTACTATGGGGGCGTACAGATGGCGGGAATGGATTTTCAAACAGACCCTAGCCTTCCAGCTCATAAATCTCCCTGATCCGCACCTTCAGCCCGGAATACCGCTTCTGCTCAACGCAGTTGGCCGCCATGGTGTAAAAGGCGTCCGGCTGGCCCACCAGGCATACGCAGGCCCGGGCCCGGGTCACGGCCGTGTAGATGAGGTTGCGGGTCATGAGCATCCTGGGTCCGTTGTACATGGGAATGATGACAGCCGGGTACTCGCTTCCCTGGGATTTGTGGATGGTGATGGCGTAAGCCAGTTCCAGCTCTTCCAGCTGCTTAAAGCTGTATTCTATCTTCTTGCCCTCGTCAAACTCCACGGTGAGAAGTTCCGCGTATTCGTTAATCTCCCGGATGATCCCAACGTCCCCGTTAAAGATTCCGGCGCCGCGGTCCGTGGGTATGCCGTATTGGTTGCAGACCTCCCACTCCATCTGGTAGTTGTTCTTTATCTGCATTACCTTGTCGCCAACGCGGTAAATGATCCCGCCTGCCTCCCTTTCCTTCTTTGACTTGTCCGGGGGGTTCAGGTAGTTCTGGAGCACCTGGTTCAGCCGCTCCACGCCAAGGGCGCCTTTGCGCATGGGGGTCATGACCTGTATGTCAAATGGCTGGGCATGGACATAACCCGGCAGCTTCTGCTGGATCAGCGTGATGGCGGCGCTTATGACCGCGTCCGGGTTATCCCGGCGGATGAACAGGAAGTCATTGCTGCGCTTTGCCAGGTCCACCCGTTCTCCTGCATTGATTTTATGGGCGTTGACCACAATATCGCTTTGGGCTGCCTGGCGGAAAATATTAGTCAGCTTCACCACATTGAAGCAGCCGGAATCTATGATGTCCCGGAGCACGTTGCCCGGACCAACGCTTGGAAGCTGGTCCACGTCCCCGACCAGGATCAGACGGGTGCCCACATTGACGGCCCGCAGCAGGGAATGCATCAGGCTTATGTCCACCATAGACATCTCATCAATGATGATTACGTCCGCGTCCAGAGGATTTTCCTCATTCCTGTCAAAATGCATGCCGGAGGCGCCCAATCCAGATTTGTCGCTGTCCCCGCCAGGTGCGCCTGAGGGCACCAGTTCCAGCATACGGTGTATGGTCCTGGCCTCATAGCCCGTGGCTTCTGTCATGCGCTTGGCGGCCCGGCCCGTTGGCGCTGCAAGGAGTATTTCCATGCCCTCCATCTCAAAATACCGGATAATGGTGTTGATGGTGGTGGTCTTACCGGTGCCGGGTCCGCCCGTGATGACTAAAAGCCCGCTGTTGACAGCTTCGTAGACGGCCTTTTCCTGAAGGCTGTCCAGACGGATTGAATCCTGGCTCTGGAGCTCATTATCCTGTTCTTCCTGAGCCTGATTTGCCAGGCTCTGATCTGCCTGAGTCTGATTTTCCCGGTTCCGGGCCTGACGGTCCTGGGTCTGGCGGGCCTCCTGCGCCTGGATTTCCTGGACCTTCTTCAAGTTTTCCTTTATCTCTGTCTCAGGCGTGTCGCCCTTGATGTTCAGGTCATGAAGCATCCTGGCAGCGTTCAGTTCCAGGTAGTAGTACTGTGAGGAATAGATAACCGGCCCCTGTTCTGACTGCTTCACAACCACCCTGCGGTCAATCTGCATATCCATCAGGTGCTTTTCCATGGATGAGGGCTCCACCTTCAGGAGCTCGGATGCCTGGGCAAACAGCTCTGTCTGGGGAAGGTATGTGTGGCCGTTCCCCGTGGCCTGGAGAAGGGTGTACAGGATACCGGCCTTGATGCGGTAGTCGGAATCCGTGAAAATACCTACCCGCTCCGCTATCTCGTCAGCCATCTTGAATCCCACCCCGGGGATGTCGTCGGCCAGGCGGTAGGGATTTTCACGGATGATTCCGTAGAGGGAGGGTCCGTACTGCTGATATATCTTGGCTGCCAGGTTCATGGTTATGCCGTAGTTCTGAAGGAACATCATGGCCTGGCGCATGTCTTTCTTGTCCTCCACCTGCTCCGCAATGGCCATGGCCATCTTTTCGCTGATGCCCTTGACCTCTGACAGGCGTTCCGGTTCTTCCTCCATGACCCGGAAGGTATCTGCCTTAAAGTGGCGCACGATCCTGGCAGCCAAAGCGGCCCCGATGCCTTTGATTGCACCGGAGCCCAAATACCGTTCCATGGACAGTTCGTCCTGGGGTGTTTTCATTTCGTAGCTCTCTATCTGGAGCTGTTCGCCGTACACGGGATGTTCTGTCATATGGCCGCTGGCTTCTATCATGTCGCCCTCTGCCGCATAGGCCAGGGTTCCCACCATGATGACCTCATCGCCGTCATTCTGGTCCGTGACGCTTAAGACAGTGTATCCGTTGTCCTCGTTGCGGAACTTAATCCGCTCTATGAATCCTGTAATCGTTGCCATATTTTCAACCGAAAGAACCCGGAACGAAATGCATGTCCGGGTTCTGATTCTTAATAGTCTTCTCTGCTGCTTCCGCCCATGGATGCTTCCATCATCATATTCATTCCGTGGGCAAATTCAATGAACTTACCTGTTCCGATTGCCACCGCTGTCAGGGGATCTTCTGCAATCATGGTGGTAATGCCTGTCTTCTCCTCAATCAGGGCGTCCAGGCCGCTGAGCAGGGAACCGCCTCCTGTCATGACAATGCCCCTGTCAAAGATATCGGCCGCCAGTTCAGGCGGGGTGCGCTCCAGCACGTTGTGCACCGCATCCACTATCTGAAGGGCCGGTTCGCGAAGGGCTTCCAGTGTCTCGTCCGAGGTAACCACAATGGTCTTTGGAAGGCCGGTTACCAGATTGCGTCCCCTTACCTCCATGGTAAGGACTTCGGGCCTGCGGTATGCGGCGCCGATGTTAATCTTAATTTCCTCAGCAGTACGCTCACCGATAAGAAGGTTGTGCTTTTTCCTCATGTAGCGCACCAGGGCCTCGTCAAAGTCATCTCCGGCAATCTTGATGGATGTGCTCACAACCGGGCCGCCCAGGGAAATGACCGCGATATCGGCCGTACCGCCGCCGATATCCACTATCATGTTGCCGCAGGCCTTGCCGATGTCAATCCCTGCGCCGATGGCCGCTGCTACCGGCTCCTCGATGATGGCAACCTCACGGGCGCCTGCCTGGTAGGTTGCATCCTCCACTGCCTTTTTCTCAACTTCAGTTGCGCCGCTGGGGATGCAGACACTGATTCTTGGCTTGCGCAGCGTCTTCTTGCCCACTGCCTTGCTGATAAAGTATTTTAACATTTTCTCTGTAATGGTATAATCTGAAATAACGCCCTGGCGCAGAGGGCGCACGGCAACAATGTTGCCCGGGGTACGTCCAATCATGAGACGTGCCTCTTCGCCGATTGCCATGATTTTGTTGGTGTCACGGTCAATGGCCACAACGGACGGTTCCTTTAATACGACACCCTTGCCCTTAATATATACAAGGATGCTGGCTGTCCCTAAATCAATTCCAATATCATTGGACATCATCGAAAACATATAAATAATTCCTCCTCGCTGTCCATGCCGGCACGCAGGCTTATGGAACCTGTTTTCCCGGAACGGCTGCTTCTATTACTCCTAAAATCTGGCTGCTTGTTCTGTTTTGCTTTTATAGCATTGCTTCTATTATATACAATATTGTAAAGTTTTCAAAGGGTTTTTTTCTTTTTTATTTTCTTTAGGTTTTTTTTATGATGCGGACATATTTTTGTCACAATTATTGCTTATGATTATATCAAGTTCACCGAGAGGTGGACGAGGCCTTTGTTTCAAGTGATTACTTGAAATCACAAAGCTTTTTCATACTCATACCGGACGAAGCAATTCGTCCGGCCCCCCTAATAACATTTTCTTTTTTTATATACCTACCATTCCCACGCTGGCCTCGGGCCATGCAAAAAAAACAAAAAAGAACGCTGGCTGTGGCGACACAGAAAGGCGTTCTTTTTTGCTGTCCCCTGCCATGACGGAGGCAAATGGAAAATATCCGCCTTCTTTTCATCTGCAACCCATCCCCCCACCTCTTACATTTTCCGAAGATATAAATTACTATTGAAAATGGAAAATTTAACCACTAAAGAGGAGGATTAAAACATGACAGCTACACCGAAACTACAGCCGAACCATGCGCTGGACCTGTTTGAGAAGTATCTGGCCGCGCACAACAAATCGCCGAATACAATCTGTGTGTACCGCTATGCGGTGGAACAGTTCTACCATCTTTATCCGCAGCTCACCCCGCGCAACCTGCAGCTTTACAAGGTCTATCTCCTGGAGCATTATAAGCCCCAGACCGTGAACCTGCGGATCCGCGCCCTTAATTGTTTCATGGAATACCGGCAGGCATCCATTACTCCCATTACCATGATTAAGATACAGCAGAAGACGTATCTGGACAAAATCATCAGCCAGGCCGACTATGAATATCTGAAACGGAAGCTGGTTGAAAACGAGGAGTTCACCTACTATTTCATTGTGCGCCTGATAACGGCAACCGGGGTGCGGGTCAGCGAGCTGATTACATTTCAGATTGAGGACATTGACAGGGGGCATAAGGATATTTATTCCAAGGGCAACAAGATGAGGCGCATCTATGTCCCCAGCCAGCTGGGCCGGGAATTCAAACAATGGTTCCTGCACATCGGGCGCAAAAGCGGGCACCTGTTCCTGAACCGTTTCGGTTCACCCCTTTCCCCATCAGGCATAAGGGCCCAGTTCAAGGTGTTTGCGGCCCGCTACCATCTGGACCCGGAGGTCATGTATCCCCACAGCTTCAGGCACAGGTTTGCCAAGAATTTTATTGAAAAATGCGGCGACATCACCCTGCTTTCCGACCTTCTGGGGCATGAAAGCATCGAGACCACCAGGATATACCTGAGGCGCAGCAGCAGCGAGCAGTACCGGATCATTAATAAGGTGGTTGACTGGTGATTGGGAAGGAGGGAAAATGACATGGATTCCATAGAAGGACAAATAATGAATAATACCTGCGAATTCCAGGCAAACTTAGAGTATTTCCGTGATTTCCTCCAGAAACGCGGTTCCGCGGAAAATACCATTGACTCCTATCTGACATCGGTGCGCCATTACCACTCCCTGTACCAGGATGTGACGGTGGAATACCTGCAGGCGTATAAGGTATGGCTGATGGAGCATTATAAGCCGAATACGGTCAATACCCGGATTTATGGCATTAACCAGTATGTAATCGCGCTGCAGGATGCGGCGGGAAAAGACAGTGAAAGCAGCAGCATTTCCCTCCTTTCCCCGTACAAGCTGCCCGCTGTAAAGCATCAGCAAAAACCGTTCCTCGATAATATTATCTCCAAACGGGATTATGAGCGCCTGAAACGTTGCCTGAAACGGGACGGCAACATGTTCTGGTATTTTGTGGTGCGGTTCCTGGGGGCTACAGGCGCCCGGGTCAGCGAACTGATACAGATTAAGGCCGAACACATACAGATCGGCTGCATGGACCTGTATTCCAAGGGCGGCAAGGTGCGGCGCATCTATTTTCCGGAAAAACTCTGCGGGGAAATGCTGTCCTGGCTGGCGCTGCGCGGCATACGGTCCGGGTTCGTGTTCACCAACCGGCAGGGGAAGCAGATTACGCCGCGGGGAATCAGCAGCCAGCTAAAGGTCCTTGCCAGACATTACCGCATCAGCCCTGATACGGTCTATCCCCACAGCTTCCGCCACCGTTTTGCCAAGAACTTCCTGTCCAAATTCAACGATATTTCACTTCTGGCCGACCTTATGGGGCATGAAAGCATTGAAACCACGCGCATCTACCTGACCCGCTCTTCGGACGAGCAAAGGGTGCTGATTGACAAAATTGTCACATGGTAGATTGCATTTTCCGGCAAAACCCAGTATGATTAGAGTCATAAAGCAGAGCAAAGGATGAGTTTATATGTATGAGTATTCGTGGTACCAGTGGCTTACTTTTTTCTTTATATATTGTTTCTTTGGGTGGATTTTTGAGTCCACCTATGTATCCCTTAAAAAAAGGCAGTTTGTGAACAGGGGGTTCCTCCGCCTTCCCCTGCTTCCGCTCTACGGCACAGGGGCCGTTATGATGCTGTGGGTATCCCTGCCGGTCAAGGATAACCTGTTCCTTGTGTATGTCTCCGGCGTGGTGGCTGCCACTGTTTTAGAGTATGTGACGGGATGGGGCATGGAAAGGCTGTTTAAGATGAAATACTGGGATTACAGCAACCAGCGTTTCAATGTAAAGGGCTATATCTGCCTGAGTTCTTCCATTGCCTGGGGATTCCTTACCATCCTTCTCACAGAAGTCATCCACCGGCCCATTGAGCGGTATGTCCTTGGACTTCCGCTGATGGTGGATCTGGTATGCGTCATTGTGGTGTCCCTGCTGTTTGCAGCTGATACCGCCGAATCCGTAAAGGCCGCCCTGGACCTGGCCAAGGTACTGGACGCCATGACCAATATGCGGGCGGAACTGGATGACATCCAGGTGCAGATGGCGCTTTTAAAGGCTGAGACAGTACAGAGGATGGAGGAGGCCAGGGAGGAAGCGTCCCAGAAACTGGGGCAGGTCAGGTCAGAGGCTGCTTCCCGCACATCCGCGCTGAAAGAAGGGGCTGCGGAACGCCTGAATGTGATTGTGGAAAATACCGTGGAACGCATGGGAGACCTGATGGAAGATACCGCTGAACGCGTGGGCGTGCTGGTGGAAGGGACCGCTGATAAGGTGGCCCGGACAGCGGAACGGCTGGCCGAACTGACTGAAGATGCAGCCGCGCGTGTCAGCGCCACTTTGGGGCAGAAGGATATGTCCGGACTGGACGAGGCAGGGAAAGAAGGCGGCCTAAGAGAGGAAGCGGGCACAGACGGAGGCTGCCGGGACAGGAAAGCAGGCACGGACGGTTGCGGCTGGGATGAGGAATCGGCCAGACACGCCTTTGCGGCGGAACGCCGCGAGCGCATAGCTGCTTTATCCAGACGCCTGTCTGCCATTACGGAAAAGCGGCACAGCCTGTCCAGCCGCATGGGATATTACAGGCGCAGCCTGCTGAAAGGCAATCCCACCGCGTCTTCTTCCCGGTTTGCAGAGGCCCTGAAGGAACTGAGGGAGATTGCCAATCGGAAGAAATAGGTTTTACAGATTCAGGTTTTTACAGATTCAACCGCCGCCGTCCGGGCAGTCTGCCGGAACAGCGGCGTACCATATGCTTTTATTGCTGAAGGAAGGGATGCCCGGCAGCCATTGCCGCCAGGCATCCCTTCCTATATCCGTCATGATATTGTCTTACATCATCTTATCCACCATGGCCATCACTGCCGCTCCCAGGCTTTCTGCCTTGGCATCCGCATCTTCCATGGAAGTTCCCTTGATTCCGTAATAGAACTTAATCTTGGGTTCTGTTCCGGACGGCCTTACACAAATCCATGCGCCGTCGTTAAGGTCATAATAAAGCACGTTGGAGGATGGAAGGCCCGTAGGCTTCACCTCTCCTGTGGCCATGTCCGTAATGGTATCCAGCTTGTAATCCCTTGCAGAAACCACATGGTAGCTTCCCACCTGGGCCGGGGTGTTGCTGCGCAGGGTCTCCATGATGGACTGGATCTTGGCCAGGCCTTCGATTCCCGATAAGCCGATGGACTTGACCGCATCCTTATAGTAACCGTATTTGTCATACATGGCAACCATGGCATCCCACAGCGTCATGCCTTTCTGCTTATAGTATGCAGCTGCCTCACAAAGGGCTGCTGTTGCGGAAATCGCATCCTTATCGCGGGCATAGGTGCCGATCAGACAGCCATAGCTCTCTTCCATTCCAAAGAGATAGGTTCCGTGTCCGGTCTTCTCATTCTTAAGCACCTGCTGTCCAATCCACTTAAAGCCGGTGAGTACTTCAATCAGCTCACAGCCGTATTCCTTTGCAACCGCGTCAATCAGGTTGGTGGATACAATGGACTTAATGACCTGTCCATCGGCAGGAATCCTGCCAGCCGCCTGCTTCTGGCTGAGCACGTACTCACAAAGAAGAGAACCGGACATGTTGCCTGTCAGAGGGATGTAATCCCCGGAAGCGCTGTCCTTTACATATACGCCCAGGCGGTCTGCATCCGGGTCGGTTGCCAGTACCAGGTCCGCATCCTTTTCCTTAGCCAGCTTGAGGCCAAGCTCAAATGCTTCTGCTGCCTCGGGGTTGGGATAACTTACGGTTGGGAAACCGCCGTCCGGCAGTTCCTGCTCCGGAACCACATATACGTGGGTAAAGCCAATCTCTTCCATCACCCTTCTGGCCGGGATGTTGCCGGTTCCGTGAAGCGGCGTGTAAACGATCGTAATCTGGTCCTGCATCTGGTCAATGGCCTTCTGGTTCACAACCTGGGCCTTTACCTGGGCAATGTACTTATCGTCGATTTCTTTGCCAATGACTTCGTATTTGCCTGCTGCCAGTGCAGAGGCCTCGTCCGTGGTCTTAACCGTGGACAGATCCTCTATGGCCAGCACCTCGTCGGTAACGCCCTTGTCATGGGGCGGGGTGAACTGGGCGCCGTCCTCCCAGTATACCTTGTAGCCGTTGTATTCCGGCGGGTTATGGCTTGCCGTGATATTGATTCCTGCAATGCACCCCAGCTCACGTACTGCAAAGGAAAGCTCCGGAGTGGGACGCAGGGACTCGAATTTGTATGCCTTGATTCCGTTGGCTGCCAGGGTCATGGCTGCTTCCATGGCAAATTCAGGTGACATATGGCGGGAGTCATACGCAATGGCAACGCCCTTGTCAGCGCCGCCCTGTTTGATGATGTAATTGGCAAGACCCTGTGTAGCGCGTCTTACCACATAAATATTCATGCGGTTAATGCCGGCACCGATTACGCCGCGCAGTCCGGCCGTGCCGAACTCCAGGTCCATATAGAATCTCTCTTTAATCTCATTCTCGTCGCCTTCTATGGCGCGAAGCTCAGCTTTTGTGGCCTCGTCAAAATAAGGGTTTGATAACCATTCCTGGTATATCTTCATGTAATCTTTCATTCTGTACTCCCTCCTGAATGTGATATTCTATGCATAATCTGCCTGCATATCCTGATTAAGATTATACTATACCCAACCAGAAAAAGGAAGTACAAGCCTTCATTATTTTTCGCCGCGCAGCGCCGCCACAGGCGTCTGTCCGAAGGCAGCAGTCCTCTCTTAAACGCAGCAGCCCGCTCCTAAACGCAGCAGCCCGCTCCTAAGCGTAGCAATCCGCTCCTAAACGCCACAGTCCGCCCTCAGCCGCCTCAGGAAGCTGTTCCTCAGCTGCTGCTGTTCCTCCAGGCCGCGAAGCTTGTCGATATTGCGCTCCGGTATCCAGGCCTTGTTGGCATTAAAATAAAAGTTCAGCTGTTTCCAGTATTTTTCAGGATAAAGGAACAGGTAGTACAGGCAGGTCCGCTCCCGGCGGTCCATGGGAAGGACCCGCTCATAGGAGTCCAGCATGGACAGCCCCAGGTCCATATTCCAACCATGCTTTTCCATGACCTTACGCATGAAACGGTAAAGGTCCGATACCTGGATGCCGAGATGCATCCGGTTATATTCAATAATGGCCGTATAACCATTGCCCATCAGCACATGGTGCTGATCCAGGTCTCCATGGCACAGGTAGACGGGCTTTCCTGAGCGGTCATCGGCGCCGCCGAGACCGCGCTGCTGTCTTTTGGCGGCGATTTCCCGTATTTCCGCTGCTTCCAGGGCGTCATATTCAAAGGCTGGATCATATTCCTCCGACCACAGCCCTTTGATTCCATGCACGGCCTCCTGGGCCTGCTCGTAAAACATATTGTAATTTCCAATGACACACAGCTCAAAATCGGACTTTTTGCGCTTTCCCCGGATATAGTTGCGGGTACGCTGCATTTCCTTGTTATGGCGCTCTAATTCTTCTTCCAAAGGCGCGCAAAGATTGGAGCCCATGCTCCATTCCTCTTTAAACTCAACTGCCCTTAACTGACTGTGAAGCATAGCCAGGCGGGACAATGCCTGGCGGATTTCAAAGCCGTCCTTGATGTTGCATTCCCGGTCCATGAACCAGTCCTTAAATATGTAGCGGGTCCCATCCCCGGTCACGGTCAGAAGACTGCCTTCCCGGTTCCTGATGTACTGGTCCGCCCGCAGGCTTCCTCTTGTATCCAGTATCCTTAAGACCTCGTCCTCGAATTCCAGACGCTTGACCGTTCCACGGTATTCCTTTAAAAGCCTGCATCCGTTCCTGGTCTCACAAATCCATGAACCACGGCCCTTCCTGACTGATAAAATATCCATATCATATTGCTCTAAGGCTTCCACGTACTTCTCGTTCATCTACAACCCCTCCACACTCTGATCCCATCACATTTAGTCGAAACGGGAAGCTGCCGTTTCAGCTACTTCTAGGGTATGTGTAAAATGGGGGGATTATGACAGGTGGACGGAAAGAAAACTGCCTGCCGCAAAGGTGCGGCAGGCAATTTCCATATAAAAAACACGGCCTTATTTACAATACGCCAAACTGCGCATATACTTCATCAATAGGCATTCCCTCCGCCAGCATCTGTCTCTGGGAATTTTCCTTTTCATATATTTCCTCTACCCGTAAAAGGACTTCATCCACCACCTCTCCAGGAATCACCTGTACACCATCGTTATCCCCAAAAATAAAATCGCCTGGGTATATGGTGACATAATGGGTCAGATGACCAGGCAGCATGGCCGGAACATCAACCTCTGTTACAATCCATCCTCCAAAAGCATTTGGCGCCGTTCCAAAAGAAAACATAGGAAAGTCTTCCATTTTTAAAACATATTGGGTATCCCGGCAGTTTCCTGCCAGAAGCATTCCTCGGCATCCATGGGAATAAGCCAGCTGACAGCTCATCTCCCCAAAATGCGCAGGCTGCATATCTCCTCCGCAATCAAAACACAGCACGCTCCCCGCCGGGCTGGAAGCAACTTTGCGCATCATGATTTTCTGGGGATGCTCTTTTCCCTGGAGATATTCCTTATAAAATTCCTGAATCCCATCTGGCGGCGTATAGGAGTTATCGATGGCCAGTGTATGTAATTTTACCGGCAATGCCCTACCTACCAGCACCATACCCTGGCGCAGAGGTTTAAACCTCTGGGATAATACAGTATCGCATACCCCCAGTTCCCACAGGCTGTCGGAAACATTTCCTCCATACCCGGCCCTCCTGAACCGCTCAATCCGTTCCGAATCCGTTATATCCAGATGCCGTATGGTCTCTCTGGCAATATTATATTGACGTTTTTCCGGAAGCATAGCATTACCTCTCTTTCAATTTTTTTAGTATGTGAATTGGTTGTATATATAATTGCCTTTTCCATCATGAATGTAACCAATACAATCACATTGAATCCCGGACTCCCAGGCTTCGTCCTCCACAGTGAATAGTTCCAGCATCATACTGTCACAGGACATCATGTAACATGTAACCCTTGGGGAGTTTCCTGAAGAAACAGTAACTTCTGGATAAGCCACGGAAAAACCTTTGGATTTAAAGTAGGCAGAGGCCTTTTCCATGTCATCCACATATATCCCCAAATGTTCCAGACCGTATATATTAGGTACATTCTTCCAACTGCAATCCAGTCTTTGGCATAACTCCAATGGCACCCCCTGGTTTCCCTGGATATTTATAAAATCAGTACCAGTTCCCCATACATTTGGATTATGGAACGGCTTCTTGCCATCCGATTCAATTACGATTTCTTCTGATTCACAATATTGAACCGCTGCCGCTGCATCGCCTACAGCCAAGGCAATGTGACAGAACCCATATCTTCCGGTAATGTTGCGCCTCCCCTTATGAAGCTTCAACCGGCAGTCCCCATTTTCAAGCATATCCTCCCTGTTCCTGGCCTTTTGGAAAAAAAGATATTTCTGTAACCACGCCGACAACTCATCTGGGGTATCAACATACAGGCCTATACACCAGCCGCTTCCATCTTCGGACATCTGCATTCCCCTTATATTTTGTCCAGTACCCGCTTTCCCCGTTTCATTATTTCAAGACAGGTCCTGGTATTATGATAGGGACACTTTGCCTTGCTGGCTTTTTCATCCCCCACCATGTTTTTCATTGCTTCCATATCCTTAACCATTTCGCTGTCAAATACCTTATTGCTTCCTAAGGCAAACCATTCTCCTTTTTCATGGTCCGCAACATAGGCCTCCACATAGTCCCATATATCCAGTGTAGCTTTCAGATACTTCTGGTCTTTAGTCAACTCATAGCAATTGAAGAAAGAGGTGATGCCCTCTGCCTGTGTCCACCATACCTTGGATTTATTTATATGACCTGTCTTTAAATCCATATCAGAGTACATACCGCCATTAATGGGATCCAAACCCTCCAGATATACATGATCCATAATATCCAAAGCGGTATTTCTGGCCTTTTTTATTAAAGATCCATCGCCTAAAAGATTTGCTGCCCATGTAAGAAGATAACAGCATTCTGCATCATGACCATAGTTGATTTCATCATCAGTACGGTTTCCATCCTCATCCATTCCAGCTTTTAAATGGTGGTTATCCCTATCCACCGCCACATCCAGAAGAAACTCCAGAAATTCCTTAAGTACTACCCCAACATACTGATTTCCGGTGGCCTGATATAGGGTTATGGTTGCCTCAAACATATGAAGATGGGAATTTAACAGCTTTGGGGCCCCATCTGCATTCATTACCCAGCGCCATAGCCAGAAGTCCTTCTTCCATTCCCTGGAAACAGAATCTGCATATCCGCCATTTTCATATTTTGCACAGCTGTTTACAAGCTTGAAAGTCCGCATTGCCATATCCAGCGCGTTTTCATCTTTAAAAACACGATAATATTCCGCCATGGAATATACGATAAAGGCTTGTCCATATGTCCTCTTCTCTATTTCCAGAGGAATCCCTTTCTCATTTACCATCCAGTAAACGCCGTCATATGTATTATCCCAGAAATAATCCCGCAGGTACTCAAATGCCCTTTTAGCCAGTTTCTCATAATGTTCATCCCCAAATATGTCAAATGCGCTGGTAAATGCCCACAGCATCCTGGTGTTGAGGACTACAGCCTTAGGATATCCTTCAACTGGCTTTAAATTTCCGTCCACCTTTCCGAAAAAGCCCCCATTTTTTTCATCCACCATATTATTACACCAAAAGGGAAGGATACACTCCTTCAGGTTCTTTTCCATCCTTGACATAAGTGTTTTGATTGAATTAACTTCATCCATTCCATACACCTTCTTTTTCTTTTATTTTCAATTCCTTTTCGATTGATTCCATCAAGCCAAGCATATAGCCGGTTGCAAATAAGTTTCCATTTATCCCATAACCCGGATTGGAATTATCATCTCCATACATGGTCGGAACGTGGTCAGGGCGCATGACCCCCTGATATCCAATTTCATAATAGGCTTTCATAGCCTCATACATATCGGTATCCCCTACATGATGGAAGGTCTCCACAAATTCTTCCGGCTGGCCATGTATATCCCTGAAATGCGCAAAGAAGAGCTTCCCTTCCCTTCCGAATCTGCGGATACAATCCGGTACATCCTCACCCATGGACGCAAAGGTTCCCTGACACATGGTTATACCGTTATATTCACTGGGCACAAGCTTAGTAACCTGGTACATTGCATCCGCGCTGGTAAGTATACGGTCAACGCCTCCAATACAACTGACTGGCGGATCATCCGGATGCACGGCCAGCTGTACCTTATATTTCTCCGCCACAGGAATCACTTTTTTTAGGAAATACTCCAGGTTCGTCCATAGGGCGTCCGCACTGACAGGACCACAGGCAGGCGGCGGACAGTTTTTTACATCCTCCATTTTAAATCCGGTAACAGACGCTCCTCCTTCTGCAGCCACATTTACCCTGGTCCTGAACCATCCCCATACAGGCATCCAGTTAAAGCATACGGTCTTTATCCCCAGTTTCCCCATATTCTCCAACAGGGTACAAAATCTGGCAATGGCTTCATCTTTAGCCGGCAGTCCCAGCTTTGCACTATCGATAAAATCCACTCCTTCCAGTACAGACCATTCCATGCCGAAATCTTCCATTTCCTGTTTGAGTTCCCGCAAGGACATATAATGCCAGGGCGGGACTAGGCTGGTATATTTGCCGCCCTGGGGCATTGTAACTGCATACTTTATACCAAGTTGTTTTGCAAAATGCTTTAACGGGGTATGATGTTCCCCATAAAATGAATATGCAATTTTCAAATCAATTCCTCCTCGTCTCTTTATATAGAAGCATTTCCCCAATAACCGGAATCCAATAATCAGGCATTCCTTTTTTGTTATTTACATAATTTACAAACTTCCCAATCTGCTCCGTGTTTAATGTAAACATATCATAGTGACAGGGAATCATAAGGCGGATACCGGCTTTCCTGCATAGTTCTGCTGCTTCGCTGTACATCATATTGGATGCAAATCCTTTTTGGCGCCGTTCCTCATCCCATCCGTTTACTGGTACAAATGCCATATGCACATCTGCTCTGGCCAGCAGGGCGGGGAGTTCTTCATAGTATAGGGTGTCACCTGCATGATATAAGGTAAAAGGCCCCATTCGTACGATGTAGCCCAGATACGGGTACCCGGAAGCAATGCTATAGTCAAATCCGTTATGTTTACCCGGAATAGCCTCGATGCATATATTTCCAGTCATCAGTTTTCTTCCTGCCTGACAGGCCAGGATATCATCCTCACTGATTCCATCCTCAAGCAAGGACGGACGGGCAGAAAATGGAATCACAATCCTGGCACCGGGGTTTGCTTTTAAAACCGGTATCACTGTATCCCTGTCATAGTGATCCTTATGGTCATGGCTGCATAATATATAATCCACACATGTAATCCATGACGGCTGCACGGGTATGGGCATCATCCTTATATGCTGAATGACAGGACTATTCCTGGTCATATCCTCCAGGGATGTGGACAGATATGGATCAAAAAGTATGCAGCAATCCCGGGACTTCACAAGAAAACCGCTCTGTCCCATCCACCACACTGCCAGTTCCCCATCCCCTGGTTTGTAATGATTCATTTCATCAGCTAAGTTTCTATCATTTTCTATCATACATGGCCTTCCTAACAAACCCTGAGCATCAAGCCTCCGTCAACGAGCACCGTGGCACCGGTCATATAGCGGAATGCATCTGATACCATGCAGGCCACCACATCCCCAATATCCTCTGGAGTCCCAACCTTTTTCAATGGAATCAGCCGCTCTGTCTCAGCAAGTTCCTTTGCATCCGCTAAATCCGGGTTCATATTAGTGAGGACCGCACCCGGGGCACATGTATTGACCCTAATCCCATAGGGGGATAAATCTGCGGCCAGACATCTCATCAACCCCTCCAAGGCACACTTCGTGCTGGTATATACGGCCTGGGGAGGCAATGGATTTAACGCATTAACAGAGGTGATGATTACTATCTTCCCATCCTTCTGTCTTTTCATGATTTCTCCAGCCCGCTTCAGTCCGAACAGCGCTCCTTTTACATTCGTTGCATACAGTGTATCCATTTCCTCCTGTGTGGTTTCCATAGCCCGTTTCCGTATGGTGAATGCAGCATTGTTCACATATATATCAAGGCGTCCCGTCTCCTTTTCATATATATCAAAAAAATCCTCTACCTGGGACTGGACCGAAACATCTATCTCATATGCCGCCCCCTTGACTCCCAAATCATCAAGCTCATTTTTTACCTCTTCCAGATATTTTTTATTTCTTCCCAGTACGGTCACATCTGCGCCCAGCTTTGCCAGGGACATGGCAATTGCCCTTCCGATTCCCTGGGTGCCTCCTGTAATAATGGCTTTCTTCCCCTCAAGGCTGAATACCTTATTGATATAATCCATCTGCATATTTTCTCCTCCTACGCTTGTTTTCTGCCCTGGAGTGTATTCATCACCACTGCAAATATCATCAGTGAACCCCTTACCACATATTGGGCATATTCCCCAACGTTTAACAGGGTCATGGCGTTGCTTACCACACCCAGGAATACAAGGCCCACCATAGTTCCCTTCATTGTACCGATTCCTCCGTTAAAACTGGCGCCTCCAATGATAACAGAGGATATGACTGTCATTCCCCAGTCTTTTGCAAAAGTAAAATTTCCAGCCATAACCTGTGAAGACAGGATAATACCACTGATAACCGCAGTTATCTGGACCAACACCATACATACCGCCTTTGTCCTGATAACATTAATTCCCGATAACCTGGCCGCTTCTGCATTGCCTCCAGATGCATAAACGTCCCGCCCCAGTTTTGTCTTGTGCATTATGATATAGATAAGCAGAAAGACAATCAGCATAAAGATTGCTGCATTAGGAATTACCTCCATTGTAAAGCCAGCCCCAATTGTACTGTACCATCCTGGAAAGGTCACTACCGGAAAACCATTGGATATCATTGCGCAGATACCATATAATACATTCATCATTGCTAATGTGACAATCATTGATGGCATCTTGAATTTTGTGACAAAATATGTATTTACAAGTCCTGTTACCGTCCCAACAGCACAGGCTGACAGAATCCCTATAAGAAAAACAAGCCACCCAGGCATTACCCCGCTGCTCCCCCATCTCCCCCAGCACAATCCAATCATAACACCTGACATTGCTACCGTGGAACTGACCGATAAATCAATTTCCCCACATATAATTACCATGGTCATACCAAAAGCAAGAATTCCCTGCATGGATATATTTCTTAAAATATTAAGGAAATTACCAGGTGTAAGGAAATATGGACTTGCAAACGCCATCACGGCAATCAGGACGAGCAACAGCAGTTCCAGTAAATATTGATTCAATGATATCCTGATGTTTCTTTGTCCTGATTTGATATTTGTCCGGGTCATTATCTTTTCCATTGTATCCTCCTTTCTCACATGCACATTGCATATAAATCATCAATCCCCAGATGGCCTATATCCTGTTCAGAAATTTCTCCTACAAGGCGCCCCTCATGCATGATGATGATCCGATGGCACACTTCCAGTAATTCTTCCAATTCTGTAGATACCATGATGCTGGATATGCCCTTACGTGCCTCATCCCATATAATCTGGAATATCTGCTGTTTTGCGCTGACATCAATGCCTTTTGAGGGTTCATCGAAAAACATTATTTTAGGATTGGTATTCAGCCAGTTTCCCACTACCACCTTCTGGGCGTTTCCGCCTGATAACGAAGTAATTGGATCATCGGGACTGGACACTTTTATTTGCAGATCCTGAATCTGATGCTGGGCAAACTCCTTTTCCAGACTCTTTTTCACAAAAATACCCTTAGAAATCAAGTCAGTACTTGCCATGCATATGTTCTGTTTGATTGTGTGCACCATCACAAGGCCTTCTGATGTCCTGTTCTCCTGAATCATGGCAAGTCCCCGTTTCTTCATTAGCTGAGGTGTTGCCTTTTTTATCTTTTCGCCAAACATGATGATTTCACCAGAGTCATATCTGTCTGCCCCAAATATCCCCCGCAGGAGTTCTGTACGCCCGGACCCCAGCATACCTGCAATCCCCAGCACCTCACCTTCTTTTAAAGAAAAGCTGATATCAGTAAATTTATCTTTCCTTGAAAGATTATTTACCTGCAGCACCACCTTGTTGCCTGGCTTTAAATCTTCCGGACGCTTTTTTATTTCCACACTGCCAAACATCATACGTATCACATCTTTGCGTTCCAGTTTATCCATGTTCTCAGTACCTATGAGTTTTCCATCCCTAAGAACCGTGCAGGTGTCCGCAATCTCCCATAACTCATGCAGTTTATGTGATACATAGATGATAATCACATCCTTTTCTTTTAACCGCCTCAGCATGGCGAACAGTGCCTGTGTTTCATGTTTTGCAAGCGCAGAGGTGGGTTCGTCCAGCTGCAGGACCTTCGGATGGAAGGACATGGCTTTTGCTATCTCCACCATCTGTTTGTTTCCGGCGCTTAAATCTTTTACAAGTATGTCCACCGGTATATCCAGCTGCAATTCATCTAATATATCCTTCGCAATACACTGCCCCTCTTTCCAGTTAATCATCCCATGTTTCATGGGCATTCTGCCCAGCAGGATATTTTCCGCCACATTTAGTCCCGGTACCAGGCTTAAATCCTGATAGACAGTTGCAATTCCCTTTTCAAACGCATTCTTCGGACTGTTAAACCGCATTTCCTTTCCATCCAGGAAAAACTCTCCTGACGTTGGGCTTATTGCTCCTGAAAATACTTTTAACAAAGTGGATTTACCTGACCCGTTTTTTCCCACAAAAGCATGGACTCTTCCGCTGTCAAAACTGACATTGATATGATTTAAAGCCAGTGTCCCGGGATATTGTTTGCTTATGTTTTTGGTCTCCAGCACACTCATGGTCCTGCTCCTTCCCTCTATTTCATTACACCTAAGTCCTTCATCTGTTGTTCATATATATCAATTGTTTCAGGTTCCCTTTGGTTCAGCACCATGTCCTCACATGCATTCCACTTCTGTACATACTGTTCTGTTGATGTATCTCCCATCAATACCTGAATACACTGTTCTGCGGCCCTGTATCCTCCTTCATAGGAATTCTGTCCTACTGCTACCTGGCATATATCGCTTTCCCGCATCATCTGTGATATCTGCACAGAGACATCGATTCCGAACACATATATCTGCCCTTCTTTACCCGCATTTTTAACTGCCATCGTAGACCCGACAATAGCCCCTTCATTTGCACAGAATATAATATCCAAATCCGGATTACCCGTAATTACGTCCCCTGCTACCTGAATTGCCTCATCCTGCATCCAGGCATCCTGATCAGTAACAACGCTATAATTCACTCCTTCATTGGTTAATGCATCCAGAAAAGCGTTTACACGGGTACTGGAGGCTTCATTGGCAAGCGCTGCAAATTGAAGGACTGCTATTTTTACTTGCTTGTCCCCATACATCTCTTTGACAATCGGCGCTGATATCTGTCCACATGTTTTGCTCATACTGGCATTATCATTTGCAAATACGCCATATAGATGGCTTAAATCTACATTTGCGTTTGGAGTACCATTGACAATCGTAACCGGAATACCCTTATCTGCAATATTGTTTAATGGGGTCAGTACCACTTCCGAGGAAGGTGCCCAGACAAGACCGTCAACCCCTTGGGTAACATACGTGTTCATCAATTCCAAATCCTTTGCGTTGTCCCCTCCTGTATTGGCTGTCAGGATCTGTACACCATAGTCTTTTGCAGCCTGCTGTGCAGCCTGGGTTATGATTCCCTGATGCTGGTCTTCCTGATAAACCACACATGCAATGGTAATATCCTCCGGTTTCATTGGTGCATCTTTTGGTTTTACAGGAAGCGTCCCCTGTGAATCCTGGCTTTCGGACGCTTCTGTTCCGTCTGTCCGGGCCTCCGTCTGGACGTTTTCCTGACTGTTCCCCGGGACTGGCGGTTCCGCCTTACCACCTGCACAGGCGCCCAATACCATGCTGATGCCTATAACTGCTGCTATCCACTTTCCTGCTCTTCGTTTCATGTTACCCCTCCGTTTTTCTTTTTTAATGGTTTTTAGGTTATCTATGATCTAAATCAACTATATCGGATTTATCCACTGTTAACAATTTGAGATTTTTTTGATTTATTGTACTTTTTTTGTTAATATTAAGATATGAATTTTAAAATTATCAATCAAATAGGGTGGGGGCATGAAAAAGAAAGATAATATCACGAAATCCATGGGCAGTTTTCGTTTTAAAATAATATTTGTATTTTTAGTGATTGCACTTATGCCCTGCATTCTTATTACCTGTTATTTTTTTATATCAGCTAAAACCATCATCACCAAACGTACCATGGATTCTATCAACAGTTCCCTGTCCAATACCCAGGACCACATAATGTCCGTGCTGAACGTATGTGAACCTCAGATTGAAAATCTGGAAATAACTATAAATAACCTCTTTTCTGAATTTCCGGACAAGGACCAGTCAAAAAACGGAAGCATCATGATTGATGATTACCAGGAACTCCTCCGGATCCTCAAACGTTTAGATACCGTTATACAGACTCAGTTTCCCGCATATACACAGAATTCATGCATTTATATATATCTTCCCGGAGAGCACACATTCATTGATTCATCCACAACTTATTATGAGGATATTGACCCTGAATCCCTGGATTATTACTGCAAATACATAAATTCTGATAAAAGGCACTTTTGGGTTCCTACATCAAAAATAGATATCTACGCCCTTAATCTTATGGATAGATATGCAAAAAAACAAAATTATTTAAGCTATCTCACCAGCTTTTGTAAACCTGATGGTTCTCCTCTGGCCTATATAAGTTTTAATCTTCCTGTCAGTCTGTTCAGCGAAAGTTACCGACGCAATCAGATTGAGGATAAGGGGGATTTACTGGTATTTAATCAAAATGAAATCTTAATATGTACGTCCGGAAATGACGGACAATATTTACATACCCCCGAACTAATCAATTATCTGGATAAAACCGTTGATAATACAAAGACTCCTTCGTATCTACATATTGGTCAGGATAAATATCTGGCAATTGCGGGACATTCCTCTGAATATGGCGTAACCTTCCTTCATCTTCTCTCAGAAGATGTATATCTAAAGGATATAAAAAATGTGTTCACCCCTCTTTTGATATTTTTAGCACTGCTTATTGTTTTTCTGCTATTAATTGCCATTGGCGGCGCCAGCTATTTTTATCAGCCGGTATCTATTTTAAATCATGCAATGAGGCAGGTAGCTGCCAGGAACCTATCCTTCCGGATTAAGGAACAACGCCAGGATGAATATGGTCTGATTTATAAGGGATTCAATTCCACCGTATCAGAAGTAGAATCATTGATTGCCCACCTTACAAATGAACAGCTGCTTAATAAGGAAGCCACCATCCACCTCCTCCAGGAGCAGATGAACCCGCATTTTATCTATAATACCCTGGAAACCATCTATAGCTTATCTGAACTTGGGCGGATAGAAGATGTTTCCACTGTTACACGGGCCATGTCGGATTTCTACCGGATTAGCCTGAGCGAAGGCAGGAACGAAATCCCGCTGGGGGATGCAATCAAAATAGCCGAGTATTACCTTACTATCCAATGCACGCGTTTTAGGGGAAAGATCCATTATGATATCAAAATCCCCCCGCAATATAATAAGGTCATCGTACCTAAATACTCCATACAGACCATAGTGGAAAATTCCATTTACCATGGCGCGGAACCCCTGTCCAAATCAACTACAGTAACCATCCAGGCACATGAAGATGGGGATGGATTAATTATCATCATTCAGGATAATGGGATTGGGATTCCTGAACAGAAACTGAAACTAATCCAAAGTCAGATAGAACAACCGGATTTGGAAGGGGAAAACTTCGGGATCCACAATCTGAGCCTGCAGATCAGACTGAAATTCGGTGATGATTACGGCGTCAGGATTGAAAGTGTATATGGTGAAGGAACCCTTGTTTATATCCGTGTTCCTATGGCCTATCAACAGACTTAAGGGAGGTAACCGATATGTACCGTTTATTAATTGCGGATGATGAACCGCTTGTAAAAGAACGCCTGACAAAAACAATCCCGTGGAAAGATTTTGGAATTACCCAGGTATTGACTGCTGCTGACGGAAAAGAAGCCCTGGACCTTGCATTGGAACATAGTATTGATGTTATTATTACAGACATACGAATGCCGATAATGAATGGTATTGAATTATTGGAAACCCTTGCAAAGGGGAGTTGTAAGGCTAAGGTTATTCTTATAAGCGGTTATGCGGATTTTCAATATGCGCAGAAAGCGCTTAGATTGGGGGCCATCGATTATGTTATGAAACCTGTTATTGCAGATGAACTGATAAAAATTGTTTTGCGAATCACTGAAATGATAAAACAGGAGCGGGAGGACCAGCAGAAACTGCATTTTGCCAACCAGCAGATACACGAAAACCTGGATGTACTGCGCAAAGAATTTTTCTGGAACACGATTCTCGGAAGAATCAACACAGAGGATGAATTTTACCGGCAGGCAACAGATTTACAGTTATCAATAAGGAATCTGCCCTGTCTGTATTTTGAGTTTACTTTCATAAAAAAACGTCCTACGGAATCAACAGCTTATGTCCTACTATTACGTTCCACCATTGAGGCACTATCGGAACAGATATCAGACAGGGACATAAAATGTTACTGTTTTTCAGTTGAACATGACATAATATCCGGACTCCTTTTTACCCGCAAAGATATAAGTTATCTATCACACCGTATGGATGATGTTTTAATACATATCCGTCATATACTGAACACCATATCCCATTATTCGTTCCAGCTATATATGAGCAGCGTATATACATCCCCCACCCATCTCCAACTGGCCAGGGAAGAAGTATTATGCCTGAAGAGAAAAAACAATAGTTTCAATTATGGGATGGATACACATGTACCTCCTGAAGAATACTCCTTGAATTATTATAGACCAGACAACATTGACTCCCTGACCTATGCCATCATCCATGGAAGTATTGCCGAAACCACACAATGGGTAAACCATACGCTTTTAAACCTTCCCTCCGGATGCGTGCAATATGATTTAAGGATGACAGCTTTTAGTATCATAAACTCTGTTATCGAACATTTAATTGAATACGGGGCCTCTCCTCAGGAAAGTTTTTCCCAGCTCACCATTGTCCTGTTTACAAACCTGGATAAAATACAGGATATCCCCACCTTCCGGAATTTTTTAAATGCGATATTAAATGTCATCATATCTGATGTCCGGATGGACAATCCAGATACCCGCTCCAGTACCATAACAGGCATCCTGGAGTATACCAAAAAGCATTTTAGGGAATCAATCACATCCAAAACAGTAGCAGAGGCATTTTACTTCAATCCGTCTTATTTCAGTAAACTATTTAAAAATGAAGTAGGAATCCATTTTACAAAATACCTGACCAACCTGCGTTTGGAGGATGCAAAAAAGGCCCTGGAAAATACCAACGATAAAATCGCTAATATTGCCAGGGCAACTGGATATGAAGATATACAATATTTTGTGAAACTATTTAAAAACCATACCGGTCTTACACCGAGTCAATACCGGGAATCCAAACGGCTCAATATTGGGTGAAGTACCTTACATATCACTCTTCCAATGCAGCTGATGCAGCTCCCCCTTAAGCTCCATCTTCTCAAACCCATGCTGCCTCAGCGCCTCATACAGCACAATGGAAACAGAATTGGAAAGGTTCAGGGAACGGATATCACCCCACATGGGGATACGGACGCAGCGGTCTTCATTCTCTACCAGGATTTCCTCGGGAATCCCGGCGCTTTCCTTACCAAACATCAGATAGCAGTCTGTTTCGTATTTCACATCGGAGTAAACCTTGTGGGCCTTGGTGGTGGCAAAATACATGTGCTCCAGGGCGTCCGGGTTGCGCTCCAGGAAATCCTGGTAATCACTGTACACGGTCACGTCCAGCTTGTCCCAGTAATCCAGCCCAGCCCGCTTAAGCGCCTTCTCATTCAGCTTGAAACCCAAAGGCTCAATCAGATGGAGCCTGGTCTGGGTGGCCACACAGGTGCGGCCGATGTTGCCTGTATTGGACGGCATTTCCGGCTCCAGTAATACTACGTTCATCATAATACAGTCACGCCTTTCCGTCCAGCCTGTTAATAAAGCGCTCAATCCGGCTTAAGGCTTCCTTCAGGTTTTTTAATGAGTAGGCATAGGAAATCCTTACAAATCCCTCGCCGCAGCCGCCAAATGCGGTTCCCGGCACGACCGCCACCTTTTCCTCCTGCAGCAGCCTGGTTGCAAACTCCTCTGAAGTCATGCCAAACCGTTTGATGTTGGGAAAGGTATAGAATGCGCCCTTTGGCTCAAAGCATTCGATTCCCATCTCAGCAAATGCATGAAGGAGGAAACGGCGGCGCTGGTTATAGGATTCACGCATCATGGCCACGTCCGGGTCCCCATTCTTAAGGGCAGAGACAGCCGCGTACTGGCTGGTGGTGGGCGCGCACATGATGGCGTACTGGTGAATCTTGAGCATCTGTTCCAGTATGGCCGCCGGGGCAGCTGCATAGCCCAGACGCCAGCCAGTCATGGCGTAGGCCTTGGAAAATCCGTTAATCAGCACGGTCCGCTCCTTCATGCCCGGGAATGACGCAATAGTCACATGCGGCTCATCCCCATATGTAAGCTCAGAGTATATCTCATCGGATACAACAAACAGATCCTTTTCCAGGACAATCTCCACAATCTTCTCCAGGTCTTCCCGTTCCATAATCGCGCCTGTGGGGTTGTTGGGAAAGGGAAGCACAAGAATCTTGGTCTTGTCCGTTATCTTTTCCAGCAGTTTCTCCGGGGTCAGCCTAAACTGGTCTTTTTCTTCCAGCTGGATTGCCACGGGTACGCCGTCCGCCAGGGTGACACAGGGCATGTAGGACACGTAGCTGGGCTGGGGAACCAGGACCTCATCCCCGTCATTGAGCATGGCACGCATGGCAAGGTCGATGGCCTCGCTGCCGCCCACCGACACCAGCACTTCCCTGTCCGGGTCATAGACCACCCCGCATCTGCGCTTCAGGTATTCGCAGATTTCTACCTTCAGGGGCTTTAAGCCTGCATTGGAGGTATAGAAGGTACGCCCTTTTTCCAGGGAATAAATGCCTTCTTCCCGTATATGCCAGGGTGTTTCAAAATCCGGCTCGCCCACGCCAAGGGAGATTGCATCCTTCATCTCGCTTACAATATCAAAAAATTTGCGGATGCCTGAGGGCGGTATGTTTACAATTTTATCTGATAAGGGATTTCTCATGGGGTAATCAACATCCTTTCATCCTGTACCGGCTCACTTATGATGGTGCCGTGGTCTTTGTACTTTTTCAGTACGAAATGGGTTGCAGTGCTGAGCACGGACTCCATTGGCGCCAGCCTGTCAGATACGAACTGCGCCACCTGGCGCATGGTCTTTCCTTCGATGAATACAGTGAAATCATAGGCGCCGCTCATCAGGTAAACCGCCTCAACCTCACTGTACTGGTATATACGCTCCGCAATCTTGTCAAATCCCATGCCTCTCTGGGGAGTCACCTTTACCTCGATAAGGGCAACTACCTTCTCATCGCTGGTATTGTCCCAGTTAATCAGGGTATGGTATCCGCAGATGATGTGTTCTTTTTCCATCTGCGCTATCTCGTTGGCAACCGCCACTTCACTTTCCCCCAACAGGACCGCCAGGTCTTTAATATCAATCCTGCTGTTCTTCTCAATGACTGCAAGAATCTTCTCTCTCATGTTCAACATCCTCCATCCTGATTATTATATTGTAGTGACAATTTTAAGCAGTTCATCCGGCTTTGGCCGTTCCAGATAGCCTGCCGCCTCTTCTCCGTGACGGACCTGCCTTGCAATGCCCTCTGTCACACATCCGATGACAGCCGCCTGAATCCCTTGCGCGCTTAATCTCCTGACCAGCTGTCCTCCCCGGTCAGCCGCCATGACAACACAATTGCCGCACAGCAGCCTGTAAGGATTCAGCTCATAGAATTCACAAATCTCCACCGTAATCTGCCGGATAGGAAATAATCTCAAATCCACATCAATGCCGGCATTAAAAATTCCGGATAAATTCCAAAGGGCAGCTAACACGCCGCCCTCTCCTGCATATTCGTAGGACGACACAGGGCAGCGGCCCTGTGCAGCCTCACATTCCATCCATTGTTTTACGGAAATGTCTTCCGTCTGGTCCAGACACCTTAAGAACATAGGGGAAAAATGTGTCTCAAGTTCTTCCCTCTTATATTGGCCGATTCTGCGTGTACCGGCAAGACCGGTGAAACCCGCCATCACCAAATCCTGGCCCGGTTTCATAAAGCCATCCCGCTTCTCAAACCCTCCCGGGCCCTGGCCTGCAGTCCTCATCCCGCTGCCTCCGGTATGGGCGTGACCACCGGAGCCGGGTCTGCGGCCGGGGCCACCGGAGCCGGGTCTGCCGGCGCCGCCGGGGCTGGGTCCGCGGGTGCGGCCGGGGCCGGATCCGCTGGCGCGGCCGGGGCCGGATTCTCCGCCGGCTGCGTGACTCCAGGTCCGCCGTCAACGCCGGTTGCAGGCGCTGTCTCCACCGGAGCCGTCTCCACCGGGGCCGTCATGTTCGGGTCTGGCGGTACAATGGCCGGAAGTGCCGGCCCTACACGGTAGATTGCCTTGGACGCATTATAGGTATCCTTGTTCAGAAGGGTCCTTTCCTGCTCCACGCCGTCCACGGTCACCACCTTCCAAAGCCTGGACCTGAGTCCTGTATGGGAAGACTGTACCTTGACCTGGGCGCCTGGCGCCAGGGTATTGTCCACAATCAGCTGGGGGTCTCCCGGGCTGGTGCTTCCAATTGTCTCTGAGACATACTCCACCTTGCGGTTAGCAGGTCTGGTCTCCTTGCCGTAAATGGTAAATGTCAGTTTCTTGCCTTCGGTATACCCTTCCACATAAATGGGGGTGCCGTAATTGTTCTTAATCTTAAGATCCTTGTACGTGCCTGCAATGGCGGCATCCCTGGACGGTTTAACATAGGTTACGATCATGGAGTGGTTCTGTCTCTGGACAATCTCCAGTTCCGCTTCCAGTGATGCATTATACAGTGTGGTGGAAATCTGGCACACGCCTCCGCCAATGCTGTCAACGACCTGGCCATTCTCATAAGCCGCCGCTGTCCGGTAGCCATTGGCTGTTGTAAATGGCTGCAGGCACTCATAACCGGAAAGTACATCCCCGGGCATGAGCAGGTGGCCGTTTATCTTGGCCGCGCCTACTGCCAGGTTGGTGGAGCGCGATGCGCCGCTGCTGCTGAAATCAGTTGTATAGGTACCCAGCACATCCTGAATGGTTGCCAGGTCCCCGCTTGTAATGGCAGGCTGCTGTTCCGTTACCTGAGCCGTTACCTTGACCGGTTCTTCTAATCCGCCTTCTAAGGCTTCGTTGAGCGCTGCCTCGGTTGCTGCCGCGTCAACCACCTTGCCTGCCACGGAGTCCGTGATGACAAACTGGCCGTTTTCCCTTGTAATGGACGCATCCTGGGGCTGTGCCGTCACAGCCTGGCACTGGGTATCCACGAACGCTTTTACCTTTTCGGAATCCACCGCCGTGTCCAGTTCCAGGTCCACGGGCGCCGCCGCCAGGTCCTTCTGAACCATATACTGTTTAATCAGGCTGCCTCCTGCATACTGTCCGGCTGCCTCGTCTACTGCCTGTGTATTGCTCCAGTGAAAGCCCAGTTCCCTTGCCGTGGTTTCCACATCCTGTCCGTCCACGCTCAGAATCACCTTCTGACCCGCCAATCCGTCCACATACTGTTCCACTGCTGCCTTTGCCTCTTCGGCCGTCATCCCCGCCAGACTCTGGCTGCCTGCACTGATACCCTCAGGCAGTACGGGAGCGGCCCAGGCCATCACTGGAAATGCCGCAAGCAGCCCCATACTGATGACTGCCGCCAATCCGGCACTTCCTATTGCTTTTCTCATAATTTCTCCTCTTCCCGGTTTTAATTCAATGCTGCGGATCCTAGAGCGTGTTTGAAAATTGCTTTCCGTTGGCTGTGCGTCCCACTTTGTGGGAGATTTGGTCCCGATGATGGAGGCGTAGCGAACTACGCTGACTGAATCGGGGCCAAATATACCGCGAAGTGGGGCGTGCAGACGGCGGGAATGAATTTTCAAACAGGCTCTAGTACAACATATTGGGTCTGTCCTCTGAATCCCAGCACCAGTACGACTTAGTACATCAAAGCACTGAGCGCCATGGGCACAATCATTGCCAGCACCAATACCACTACAATGACAGTGGAAATGATTTTCTTGAATTTGGGATCACTCATATTCATCATGTACATTCACCTCTTTATAATAATATGCCTCAGAATCTCTTACTTAGTCTGCTGCAGACCACTCTTTTTAAAAGATTTGTCTTGGTATCCTTCCATACTGGGAGATAATGGTGTCAATCATCCGCGATGCCTGGCTGCGGCTCATGTCTTCTATCTGCACAGTTACGTCTATTCTATGACATTTTAATAAATCCTGCAAGTATTCTTTTTGTCTTTTTGTGGCTGCCTGGTCCCTTTTTGCTTTATAAATCAATGGTCTGGGTGCAAACATGTCCGGCTGGTCCTGGCCGTGGCGCGACATCAGCTCCTGGTACAGCAGGTGGGCGGCTTCTGCATCCGCCTGGGCCCGGTGGGCCGTGGACTGAGGGACATGGAAATAGGCACAGGCACAGGACAGGTTCTTCCTGGTATCTCCTGTCATAAATGCGCGGCACAGCGTCAGGGTGTCGATTCCATGGCGTTCAAACTCCAGGCCGCGGTTCACTGCCGCGTGTTTTAAAAAGCTGTAATCAAACCGGATATTGTGGCCAAGAAGGGGAAGGTCACCGCAGAACCTGACCACATCTTCTATGAGCTCCTCAATGGGAGGCGCGTCCGCCAGCATCTTGTCCGTGATTCCGGTGAGCTGGGTAATATGTGCCCCAAGGCTCCGGCCGGGATTTACAAATGTGACATATCTCTTGGAAATGACCCCGTCCACTACTTTTAAGGCTGCTATCTCCGTTATCTTCTCCTGCTTTGGCTCCAGTCCTGTTGTTTCCAGGTCCAGGGCTATGTATGAATTTGTCATTATCTTACATTTTCTCCTATTCTTCGCGGCCCGGGCAGTCATCCCTTAAAAAGCACTCACCGCACCTGGGCCTGCGGGCAATACAGATGGTCCTGCCCAGGGTTATGATGTGGATGTTCCAGAGGATCCAGTGGTCCTTCGGCAATACCTTCATCAAATCGTATTCGATTTTCTCCGGGTCCTCTGCCTTTGTAAGGCCCAGCTTCCTGGAAATGCGTTTCACATGGGTGTCCACCACAATACTTGGCTCATTGTAAATATTGCCTCGGATTACATTGGCGGTCTTGCGGCCAACGCCGGCCAGGGAAGTCAGCTCTTCCATGGCAGCCGGCACCTGGCCCCCGAACTTTCCCACCAGGTCTTTGCAGCAGGCAATGATGTTCTTTGCCTTCATATGATAAAAGCCGGTGGAATGGATGTCTTTTTCCAGCTCCTTGAGGTCGGCGGCCGCGAATTTCTCCAGGGTATCGTACTTTTTGAACAGGTCCTCTGTCACCATATTGACCCTGGCATCCGTGCACTGGGCGCTCATAATGACAGCAATCAGAAGCTGCCAGGGCGTTTCATGGTTCAGGTAACACCGGTATTCGGTTCCATACTCCCGGTCCAGGGCTTTTAGGATGCGTTCGATCCGGGCTGCCTGTTCCTTTTTGTTCTCGCGTATTTTGGGTTTTTTCACTTCTGTTTTTTTCATTCTTTAATTCCTTTATCCATTGTCATCCATATCGATTACACATGCCCTGGCATTGTAGGTCAATGGATCCCGGTTCCTGTAATCAAACAGCACAAGGGTTCCATCGGCCATTGCCTCAACATGGGCCATCTTACTGATCTGTCTGGAATCGTAACCTTTATAGTCTGTCAGATATTGCGGGGATTTTCCTTCTTTTATGAAGAAATCCTTTATTTTGGCCTTGGATGCTGCCGGGTCACGGGCAAAGACAGGGCGGCTCTTGACATTTTCCCGAAGGTAAAGGTCGGTCATGAGAAGGTCCCTGTATGTTTCCAGCCCAAGCCCGGCCGTGCCCTCCGGACGGGCTGCCTCCTCCTGTCCGCCGCATGGCGTGAGGCGTTCCCTTATAATATCAAACAGGATTTCATATCTGGCAATCCGGTTGTGGCTAATCCCAGCCAGCCCGCGGCGCCGGTAATACTCCCCCATGAAATAAAACATGGAATAGGGGGACGCAAACTCGTTTTCGAAGGCTTTCAGCGTACAGGTGAACTGTCTGCTGTTGTAGTAGACCTCCACCATGTCCTCCACTTCCTTTAATTCCAGGATGCCGTCATAGGACAGCCATCTGGTGGACAGGACTTCATAGGGAGGAAGGGATGAGTAGGCAAGTCCGTAGGAGCCAGCCATCTCTTCCATAAAGGAGCCCTTCAGTACCTTCAGGAATCCCAGTTGGAGCTGTTCCGGTTCCATGGCATACACATCGTTGAAGGAACGCCGGAAACTGTCCAGGTCTTCATGGGGCAGCCCTGCAATCAGGTCCAGGTGCTGGTGCACGTTCCTGCCCCGGTTAATCCTGGCGGTAATCCGCTGTATCTCCTCCAGGTCGGTTTTGCGCCGTATGGCCACCAATGTCCGTACATTGGTGGTCTGGACCCCGATTTCCAGCTGCACCAGCCCGGGACGCATCTTTGCAAGAAGGTCCATCTCCTCTTCGTCCAGCAGGTCAGCCGCTATCTCAAAATGAAAGTTGGTAATACCGTTGTCATGTTCCTGTATGAACTTCCAGATGGCCATGGCATGGCTCTTCCTGCAGTTAAAGGTCCTGTCCACAAATTTCACCTGAGGGACCCCGGCATCCAGGAAATAACGGAGTTCTTCCCGCACCAGTCCCAAATCGCGGAACCGCACCTGCCTGTCTATGGATGAAAGGCAGTAACTGCAGGAGAACGGGCACCCCCTGCTGCTTTCATAATAAATAATCCTGTGCTCCAGATCTTTCAATGCCACGGTATGATAGGAAAATGGAATCCGGTTCAGGTCCATCACGGGCCGGATGCCGGTATCTGTCAGGGTACCGTCGGGATTGCGGTAGGTCAGGCCGGCGATATCAGACATATCGGTCAGGTCATCCACATAATGCCGCGCCAACTGTGCAAATGTCTCTTCTCCTTCACCCTTCATGACTCCTGTGACAGAAGGGTTTTCCCTTAAAACCTTCTCAGCGTCAAAGGATACCTCGGGTCCGCCCAACCAGATGGGAATGCCTGGCAGTACCTTTCTAAGGTCGGCTGCCAGGGCGCGGATGGTCGCGATATTCCAGATATAACAGGAAAACCCGATTACATCGGGTCTTCTCCTGTAAATGTCCTGCAGACATACTTCCATCTGATGGTTGATGGTATACTCTGCAAGTTCAATTGTGGCCTGCCGGGACCGGCACCTGTCCATCTGCTGCCCTGCATATGCTTTCAGGCTGTAGATGCCAAGATTGGAATGGATATATTTGGCATTGACGGCCACCAGTAATATTTTCATGAAATTCATACCTCTATTTCGATTTTCCTGCCCGTGGGCTGGTACTGGTAATAGCGCACGCCGGCTGCGTTCAGCATGCGCTTAGACGCCCTGACGGCAGGAGTCTCGGCATACTTGTCCTCCCCATAGATAATGGTCTTGATCCCGGCCTGGATAATGGCTTTGGCACACTCGTTGCACGGGAACAGGGTCACATACAGCTTGCTTCCCTCCAGGCTTCCTCCCCTGTAGTTAAGGATAGCATTTAACTCGCTGTGTGTGGAGTAGAAATATTTGGAATTATAGGGATCTTCCTCCTGTTGTTCCTTGCCCCACGGGAATTCGTCATCCGAGCATCCCTTTGGGAACCCATTGTAGCCCATGGACAGGATTTTGTTGTCCTGGCTCACGATACACGCGCCTACCTGGGTGCTGGGATCCTTGGACCGTCTGCCTGACAGCAGGGCAACCCCCATAAAATACTCATCCCATGTTATATAATCCGCACGCTTTCCAGTCACTGCTGCATTCCTCCTTCTTAAGTCATCAATTAATGGAATATTTCTTGGAGCGTATTATATCATATAATCATGCATTTTCCTATTGTTTTCGGACTTTATATGGGTTATCCCGAAAAGCCCTGTTTTTCCCCAGGGCCTTTTGCCCCCGCGGGCCGGGTAACGTGCCATCGGGCTGCGTTTCATTTTTTATAAGGCTTTTCCCATCACAGCCCAAAAATGGTTTCCAGCCCACAACCGCGGGCTGGAAACCATTTTACATCACAACATTCACCTTCATATAATCCCCTGGATTCTTCTCAATATCAATGATTGTCCCAGGCGCTTCCTTTATGGTGACCACCTTGGTCAGTATCTTCCGGGCATCCACCTTTCCTGTATGGATCAGGTCAATGGCTTCCTCAAATTCATTGGCGCTGGTGCGGGCGCCGCGTATGTCCACCTCTTTCTTGGTAATCACATCCGTGGGAAGGGGCGTCTCCTTCTTGGGCCAGCCTGTGAGGGTAATACGCCCTGCGTTTGATACAAGGTCCAGGGCAGAACGCACGGCCGGGTTAGCCCCGGAACACTCCATCACCAGCTCAGCCATGCGCCCGCCGGTATACTCAGAAACCTTGGCCGCCGTATCCTCCCTGCCGGAGTTGACGGTATACCGCACGCCCAGCTTCCTTGCCGCCTCCAGCCGTTCATCCACCAGGTCTATCATGATAGGATGGGCGCCGTACGCAATGGCGGCCATGGCCGCCAGGATGCCGATGGGGCCCGCTCCAATGATTGCCACATGTTCCCCTGCCTTTAATCCTCCCCTGTGGATTCCGTGAAGCGCAATGGTAAGGGGTTCGGCAATGGGCGCCAGTTCCCAGGGCATATCCTTTGGCAGCTTCCACAGCATATCTGCCGGGTGGACAAAATATTCAGACATCCCGCCCTCTGCATGGACGCCCAGCACCTTTAAGTCCGTACAGCAATTGGTCCGGCCGATGGAGCAGGGATAACAGGAGCCGCAGTAGAGATAGGGGTCAACAATTACATGGTCTCCTGCTTTCAGACCCTTTTTATTGTGCTCTGGTATGGACAGGATTTCCCCTGCCACCTCATGACCGATGATACGCGGATATGTAACCAGTCCGTTGGTACCGCGGAACGCGCCAATGTCGCTTCCGCAGATTCCTGCCGACCTGACCTTGATTAAGGCTTCATTTTCCCCTGCTTGCGGCTTGTCAATCTCAACGCATTGAACCTTCCGCGGCCCGTCATATTTGATTGCATACATAATCTTTCCTACCTCTTTTCTTACATGGCTTTTTATATGGACTTTTATATGGCTGCTGCATGGCTTTCTGCACCATTCTATACCTGGCTATTACTTCGCTTTCTATATGGATATCTACATAGCCAATACTTCGTTCCATTTCTCCTCCACCACAGGAATCCCGTTTTCCCGGTTGTCCCGGATGGCAATTAACTCAGGTTCGCCCGGGTACAGGACCTGGCCGCCTTCCTTTTCCGGGACGGAGGATTTGACATCGCTGACAATATCAGTCACGATCCGGTCTGTCAGCTCTGGTGTGTTGGCCTTAGACGGGTCAATGGCAATCATGACCTGGGTAAGGCCCACCTCATCCCCAAAGGTTCCTATGGTATGCACGGAGTTCCCATTGGAAAGCACGGTTGCAATCAGGTCCAGGGCAATGGAAATGCCGCTTCCCTTCCAGTATCCCATGGGCAGCACGCGCCAGGATTTTTCAATCTCCGCCGGGTCCGTGGTCAGGTTGCCCTTGGTATCATAACCGCCTGGTACGGGCAGCTGGGTGCCCTTGAGCCTGCAGTCCTCCATCTTGCCGTAGGAGAACTGGGATACGGCGCAGTCAATTACCACATGCTCCCCGTTACTTCTCGGGATGGCCATGATAAACGGGTTATTTCCAATCTTCTTGTCAACGCCGCCCCATGCAGGCATGTTGGGCTGTGTGTTGGACCAGCAGATTCCGATGCAGCCCTGGTCGGCTGCCTGCCATCCATAACTTCCGCCGCGCATCCAGTGGTTGTTGTTGCCCAGCGCCACAACGCCGATGCCATACTGCTTTGCCAGCTCCACGGCGCGGTCCATGGCTTTTTTGGCATTTAATGGGCCGAATCCCCTGTGTCCGTTCCATCGCTCGAACGCGCCCATGGCCATCTCACAGCCAGCCGTGACCTGGGGGTCAATCTCCCCTTTTTTCAGGTATTCAATTACCCTGGGGAACCGGTTCAGGCCATGGGAGTATACGCCAGCCAGGGAATTCTGGGCAAATATCCCTGCGGCATCCGCTGCATTTTCTTCCGTAAATCCGTATTTGGCCAGAACACGTTTAAATTCATTTACCATATCCTCATATTTTACCCTCATCTTCTTCTCCTCTCATCCTCCCCTTTTCGCTGTCTATCTCCGCGGCCTCCGGCCGTTCCCGGCAGATATAGCGGGACAGGGCGTTCAGTTCTTCCAGCCTGGCCATATTGGTTCCTATCCCATATATCCTTCTGGAGTCCGTGTATGATTTTCCTGTGTCTTCCCTGATTGTCACAAGGATCAGGGAACGGATTGCGAATATATCCGCCCTTCCCAGGCCATAGGCCCCGCACAGGCGGTATATGGTATCCTCCACCCGGTGTATCCCGGCCCCTGCTTCAAGCATTGCCTGCCCTATGTCCACAAACAGGTCCAGATAACGGCTGACTTCCATCCTCAGTCCACGGTAACGCCCAGAAACCGGCATAATTCCTGGATACAGGCGTCTTTATCCTTTTGGGTCAGCTCCACCCCGAACATGAAACGGAAAATGGCCTCCATCTGCCCGGCCAGCATCTTGAGCCCAGGTACGGTCTTAAGGCCCCTTGCCCTGGCGGCTGCGATTACCGGAGTGTCAGCCGGATTGATGATAACGTCAAATACCACGCAGTCCTTTGGAAGATAGTCCACAAACCCCAGGTATTCGTGGGTCTTTCCGTATCCCGCCATTCCCAGGGGCGTCACCTGAAGGAACAGCTGGGCTGTCCCGGCCGCCTTATCAAGGTTCTCCGGCGTGGATGCCAGGGCCCTTGTCTCCATGGAGGTATGGGTGTTCAGTATGTCGGCGATTTCCTGTGCCTTTTTTACGGTCCTGTTTAATATGGTAAGTTTCCTGATGCCGTGTTTTGACAGTTCCAGCCCAATCACGCCGCTGATGCTGCCGCTTCCCAGCATCACCGCCTCTTTTCCCTCAAGCCGGGCGCCGCTGCTTAGGATGGCATTCAGGGCGCCCTTACCGTCCATGCCCACGCCGTGGCTGGTGCCGTCTTCGTCAATGCGGATTGCATTGACGGACTGGAATATCCTGGAGCTTTCATCCACATCATCCAGCAAAGGTATGATATCCTTTTTGTGCGGCATGGTAGGGGAAATGTAGCGGATGCCCAGCATTTTACATGCCTCCATAAACCGGGGCAGCATTCCCTTTTTTACCTCCACCGGAAGCATGATGGCGTTCATGTCCAGTTCGCCAAACAGTTTGTTGTACGCCCTGGGCGCATTGGTCTTGCCCATGGGGTCGCCTATATTTAACACAAGCTTTGTGTCCGTATTGAATTTAACATTTTCCAGATTCATGATACCCATTTCCCCCTTTATTTCCCGCTCTTGCCCAGGTACACTTCCAACAGCGCATCCTGGCTGGCGCCGTCGGAGGCATCCAGCTCACCGGCTATCTTCCCGGTATTCAGCATGTAGGAGCGGTCGCTGACCTTTATTGCCATCCTGGCGTTCTGCTCCACCAGAAGGATTGTGATTCCTGTCTGTTTCAGCTTTTCAATGATGTTGAATACCTGCTCCACCACCAGCGGCGCAAGGCCCATGGACGGTTCATCCAGCAAAAGGAGCTTGGGGTCGGACATCATGGCCCTTCCGATGGCCAGCATCTGCTGTTCGCCTCCGGACAGCGTGCCCCCCATCTGGCCCTTCCTCTCCGCAAGGCGTGGGAAGAATTCAAATACCTGGTCTAAGATTTTCTGGTCCAGCGCCTTGTCTGCGGCCCTTGTGTAGGAGCCGATGGCCAGGTTTTCCATAACCGTGGCATCGGCGAATATCTTGCGCCCCTCCGGCACGATGGAGATTCCCATGGGGATGATTTCATGGGATTTCCTGCCCACAAGTTCCTCCCCCTGGTATTTGACGGAGCCGCTTTCAATATGTACCATGCCGATGATGGATTTTAAAAGGGTTGATTTGCCTGCGCCGTTGGCTCCCAGCAGAGAAACCAGCTCTCCCTTGTCCACATGGATGTTTATGTCCTTGATGGCTTTAATCATCCCATAGCTGGAATGTAAGCCGGATATATCTAAAACCGTTTCCCTCTGGCCCATTAAGAATCACTCCTTCCCAGGTATGCCTCGATTACTTCCTCATTGTTCTGAATCTCTTCCGGAACCCCGTGGGCAATCCTCGCACCATAGTTTAACACCGTGATATCATCCGAAATATTCATGATCAGGTCCATGTCATGCTCCACTATGAGGACGGATATGCCAAAGTCATTGCGGATGCCACGGATTGTCCTTATGAGTTCTTCCTTTTCCTGGGCATTCATTCCTGCTGCCGGTTCATCCAACAAAAGGATTTTTGGCTGGGTGGCCATGGCCCTGGCGATTTCCAGCAGCCGCTGGTGGCCGTAAGGCAGGCTGGAGGCCAGCTCATCCTTTAAGTCCGCAATCTTTAAATACTCCAGAAGTTCCTCGCTCCTTTTCCGGATATTCCTGTCCTCTTCCAGCATTTTCCTGCGGTTGTAGATAATGTTGAACAGTCCGGCCCGGCTCCGGCAGTGGAAGCCTGTCATGACATTTTCCACTGCCGTCATTTTCTTAAACAGGCGGATGTTCTGGTAGGTCCTGGCGATTCCCATGTCCACTATCTTGTATGGTGCGCAGCCGCAGATGGATCTGCCCTCAAAGAAGATATCGCCTTTGGTCACCTGGTATACGCCGGTAATGATATTGAATACCGTTGTCTTTCCTGCGCCGTTGGGGCCAATCAGGGAACAGATCTGGTTTTTTTCTATCTTAAGGTCAACCTCGGAAACAGCTGTCAGGCCGCCGAATTGTTTTGTAACTCCCTTTAATTCCAATACTGCCACAATCCTCACCTGTCCTTTCCGTCGAATTTAGCCTGTGCATATCCAATGAGTTTTTTCGCATAGGGCGTGATGCCGCCCGGATAGCGGATAATGACCGTCAGGAGGATGACCCCGTACACAACCATGCGCCAGTCTCCCAGGAAACGCAGGGCTTCCGGAAGGATGTTCATGATAATGGCGCCAATCACAGGCCCGATGGTGGTTCCCATCCCTCCCATGATGGCTGTCCACAGGAACATGTTGGAATCGTTGCTGGTAAAGCTGTCAGGGCTTACATAGTGGATCATCATGGCGTACAGCACTCCTGCCACAGCGGAGTAGACCGCAGACAGCACAAATGCCCTGATTTTAAAGGTAGTGATATTGATTCCCGTCAGCTCGGCAACCTTGTCATCATCACGGATTGCCATGAACGCCCTTCCTGTCCTGGACCGCATCAGCCATTTCTGGTACATGATGCCGATGAACACGAAAAATGCAATCAGATAATAATATTTGAATAATGTATCAAACTTGAATCCAAACAGGTCCGGCGCCTTGATACCTACCACACCGGCCGGGCCGCCCGTCAGGTCAATCCAGTTCACCAGCACCATCCTGACAATCTCGCCAAAGCCAATGGTCAGAAGGGCCAGATAGCTGCCCCGCACCTTAAGGGCCGGGATGGCGAGAAACACGCCGAACACGGCCGTCACCAGGACAGACGCAGGTAGCACCACGAAAAACGGACATCCCAGCTTTGTATTCAGCAGTGCCGTGGTATATGCGCCAATCCCATAAAAAGCCGCCTGCCCAAGGGAAAGCTGTCCCGTGTATCCGGTCAAAATATTCACTCCCGTACCAACAATGGCATAAATGCCTATCATATTGACAATCTGGATGATATATGCATTGGGAAGGAGGAAGGGCAGGATCAGGATTGCCGCCGTAACCACTGCAATTAAAGTAATTTTCTTTGTCTGCTTCATCACAATACCCCCTACAGCTTCTGCTCGATGCGCTTGCCCAGAATCCCATTTGGCTTAAAATACAGGAACAGGAACAACAGCACAAATGAGATGATATCCTTATAAGCAGCCGTGGCATACGTGGCTCCCAGCGCTTCCACAATCCCCAGTATGATGCCTCCAAGCATGGCCCCCACAATGTTGCCGAACCCGCCCAGGATAGCTGCGGAAAATGCCTTCAGCCCAACCAACGTACCCATGTCCACGCTTACATAGAAAATCGGCGAAAGAAGGATTCCCGCAATGGCTGCAAAGGCTGCGCTGATGCCGAATGTAACCAGCCTGCACTTATTCACATTAATGCCCATCATGGACGCGCCCTCGGAATCCGTGGCAGCCGCCCTCATCTGCTTGCCGGTCCTGGTCTTATAAAAAAACAGCTGAAGCACCACCACAAGGCAGGCCGCCACGCAGATAATCCCTATGTTCTGCGGCAGAAGCAGCAGCTGGCCCAGATTAATGGGATCCGTGCTGAACAGGGCCGGGAACACCTGAGGCTCAGCCCCCCAGATGACAATAGCCAGATTCTTCATGATATAGGACACGCCCACCGTTGCAATCAGAAGGTTTGTAAATGAACTGAACTCCAGCTTCCTGTAAATGAACCGCTCCAGGCAGCATCCAATGAACGCGGCCGCGATAATGGTCAGCACAATGGCCAGGGGTATGGGAATCCCCACCGTAATCAGGGTAAGGCAGATAAAAGCAGAAATCATAATCGTATCACCATGTGCAAAGTTCAGCATGCCAAGTGATTTATATATCATGGTCACGCCAATGGCCAGCAAAGCATAGATGCTGCCATTGGTAAGGCCGTTTAAAATCTGTTGAAAGACCATAGTCTCCTCCTTACATTCTGTCTGTTTTGACACGCCTCCGTCAGTCCATGGGTACAATGGTATGCTTACCGTCCACTATCTGCACAACCATCAGGTCCTTAATCATCTCGCCATTGGAAGCAAAGTTATAGACACCGGCCGCGCCCTCAAAATCCTTGGTTGCCAAAAGCGCATCCCTGATAGCCTGCCCGTCCAGTGAACCTGCCCTCTTAATGGCATCCGCCAGAAGATAGACCGAATCATAGGCCTGGGGCGCGTTCTGGTCATAGCTCTGCTGGTAAATCTCTTTATACTTCTTATCAAATGCCTGGACCTTCTCATCCGGGTTTGCCTCTGTAAAAGCAGTCGTGAAAATAAGCCCATTTACAGCGTCCCCGCCCAGTTCAACCAGTTTAGGAGAATTAAATCCTGTACCGATAAGCGGAACCTCAATGCCATTCTGTTTCGCCTGCTTACAAATCAGGGCCGCCTCCGTATAATACCCCCAGAGGATGATGGCGTCCGGCTCAGCCTGTTTTAATTTAGTCAGATGTACGGAAAAATCCTTCTCGCCCGAATTATACATTTCATTGGCCGCCACATCGATTCCATACTCCGGCGCCAGCTCCTGGATAATCCCAAAGGCGCCTGTGCCGAAATCAGAGGACTCATATAGCACAGCCACTTTCTGTCCGTTTATTTTTTCCTTAAAGTATTTAAACAACGTCTTTATATGGGTTGTGTCCGTGGCAGTCGTACGGAAAATGAACTCATTTCCCTGTTCCACAATACTCTGCGCGCTGGAGCACGGTGTAATCTGGGGAATCTTAGAAGCCGCCGTAATCTCCATATCTGCAATGGTGCAGGAGCTGTTCAGCGCACCAATCAGCGCGGTTATCTTATTCTGGTTCACCAGCTTCTGTGTCACGGTAACAGACTTTGCCGGAACCCCCTCGTCATCTTCCTTCACAAGTTCAATCATATACTTTCCGTCAATGCCGCCGGCTTCATTAATCTCATTTACAGCCATTTCTACCGCATTGGCCTGCACCAGGCCGTTGGCCGCCGCATTTCCCGTAAGGGGCCCCACGCATCCCAGAACAACCGTCTCTTTCCCATCCTTACCCTTCGTATCCCCCTGGCACCCCGACATGGTCCCCATAACCATGGCCGCCACTGTCAAAACCGCTGCTATCTTCCAATATCTTCTCATAAAATAAACCCTTTCCCTATCTATGCTCTCAACAATAGCTCCAAAAAACCTCACATCCACCAGAAGCAGGCCCCCTACCCACTCCCTCTAATTCACTAAACTCCACATTCCAGGCCTGCCAGCCACTCTCATCCACCAAACCGCAGTACGGCCCATCAAACAATCCCAATCATTAAACTGCGTTCCGGCCCGCCGCATCTTCCCACGCCATAAGCTGTAATCCGGCCTGCCAGTACCGCAGCCGCGTCCCGGGTATCCTTCCTGAGAAGACCATCTTTACCCGCCGGCACTTAGACGCGGTCCTTCACGCGTCTTAGTACCGCTGCGCGTAAAACAAGCGCGAGCGGGTCTGAACAGGGAGGATACCCGGGATGCGGCGGACCCTACTCCGGAACGCCGCCCCCCACCTTACAGCGCCGCGATTTCCTTCGCAGCCCGCAAAAACGTATCAATATCCTCCACCCCATGACAATGAAGCGGTGACACGCGCACAATCCCTGCCAGGTCAAAGGGATGCAGTGACCGGACAGAATAATAATTGGAATCGCTTCGGTCATAGACAATGACATCCCTCTTCACAAACTCCGTAACCGCATCCGGGCAGCTGATGTTATCAAAGGTCAGCGGCATGATGAAATCCCTATTTTCCAAAGACTCCCTGTCAAATTCAACCCTGGCATGGGGAATATGGCGGATACCCGGAACCTCCTCCGTTCCCTCCAGCGCCCTGTATAGCAGCGCCCTCTCATGCATCTCAATGCGTTCCATGCCTTCCACGTACAGTTCCCTTCTGTCCGTGCTGTCAATGTAATGGCTGCCGATCCAGCATACATGGTCCACGATGGCGCTTACGCTTGCATACATGGCAGGCGCCGGGCCGCCGATTTCCCATGGGTCGCCCAGATTGCCAAAGATTCCGGGATGGTCCAGGGCTGCCAGACGGTCCGATACATAACCGGCGCCGAATCCCCTGCATCCGAAAATCTTGTATGCTGCAAAGTTGATGCCATCCAGCTGTAAATCCTGTACATCCACCAGTCCGTGGGGCATGTGCTGTACCGCATCGGAAATTATGTATAAGTCAGGCTTGATGGCGCGGGCGCGGGTTACGATTTCCTTCATATCCATCACCGCGCCGGTGTGGTTGGACGCATAGATGCACACCAGAAGGGCCGTGTCCTTATCCACCAGACGTTCAATCTCTTCCGCGTCAATTCCGCCCGTCACCTTATTTGGCTTTGCAATACGCACCTCCATGCCTGCTTTTCTTCCATAGTACATGACAGAATCATATGCGGAGGGATGGTCCAGGTCAGTTACCACCACATTGGTACCTTTTATATTCTCAAGTACGGTGCGGACCATCTCAAACATTACCTTAGAGGATGATTTCTCAGCAATTATCTGTCCGTACCTGGGGGCATTGAACATAATCCTTAAATCCCTGAACCCATTCAGGGTCAGCTGCCTTAACGCCTTTGCCCTTGGATGTTTCCTGGAATCACAGTCAGGGAATGTGTCCGCTTCCTCATAAGCCTTATTGACAGCCTTCAGTCTCAGGGAACCGCCTGCATTTTCAAAAAACAGCCTCTTACCTGCCTCCGGATCGGAATCCACGTTCCAGAACCTGTCCTTAATCTCTGCCTGAAGCTTCCCGTCAAATAATAAACCCTGTGGGTAATCCTTAATATTCATCTCTGTGCTCCTCCTGGTTTGAGCTATATTTTATCTGCTTACTTATTCTCTTAATCAAACACTACTTTTCCTTCATCAAAAATCACCTTGCCGTCCACTTCAATGGTCGGGTCCTTGAACATCATGTCGATGTGAAGCAGGCAGTCCTGGTTATCCGTCTCATTGTTGCCCAGCGCCACATGTACATAACCCATGCAGCCCTCATCCTCCAGCATCCTTCCGCAGAGACTTGCATCCGGGTTAAGTCCCACGCCGATTTCGCCGATGCGGTAAATCCTCGGGTCATAAATCTCCTTAAGGACCTTCTCAAACTTCCTGGCTTCCTCACCGCCCTCAATCTTTGTGACAAAGCTGTTCTCAATATATAAGGTAATGGGTTCCTTTAAAAGCCCCATGGCCGGATGGGTGATGCTGCCGTCAATCACCACCTTGCCGTGGGCAGTGCCGGGAATGGCGCCGGTTGCACATTCGATGTCCGGCGGTGAACAGGTCTGGCCCTTCTCATGGCTCATCCCGTACTGCGGGAATATCTTGTGCCCCTTGATGCTGCAGTAGTAGTCCGTTCCCAGGGCAGAAGTGATGTGTACCTGGTCTCCTCCTGCAAAACCTTTGGCAATCTGGTCCACGTATTTTTTGTTGGCCTCGAAGTCTGTGTAGAGGCCGCCTTTTTCCAACATTCCGAAGTCATAATCACAACAGTTTAAATCGCGTGCACCTGCTTCGCACGCCCTCCTTCTTGCATAGCTGTGGGATAAGGAAAAGGTTGTTGCACGAAAGATGACATCGGCTTTCAGCATAGCCGCAGCTACCAGATCCGTTGGCTCCTCTCCGTGCATTTTCCTGGGATTCATCAGGACCAGGGTGCGGTTGGGGAACCTTTCAGCGGCATCCCAGAGCGCCATTCCCATGTCCATGCTTTCCTCATCCGTCACAATCAGGATGTTCTCATCCTCTTTGCAGTGGGAACACACTGTCAGCAGACGTTGGCATGCTTCATAGATTTTCTTTTCTCTCATTTTCTCTCCCTCTCTTTGAAAAAGTTTTTGCTCTTTTTGATTTTTATTATATTTAACCCTTATCCGGGATTAAGTATCTAAATATTTATTCGAATAAATATCGGGTAAAATGAAAAGGAATACTTGGATTCCTCATCATTTTTCATCTTTCCGGGTGCACTCAGGCGCTCTCCCTTATAATAAGCTTCACGCCCATGTATTCATCCTCCACCTGCTGTCCCTCTACCAGTGCAAGCATCTTATCCACATACGTCTTAGCCAGCCTCTCCTTTGAAACATCTACCGTGGTAAGCGCCGGCGTGGTGAGGGGCGCTATCTGGGTATTGTCGCATCCGATGACGGACAGATCGCCCGGCACGGAAATGTTAAGCTTCTTCAGATACTGCATGATCTGGGCGGCAAGATAGTCGTTCCCCACCACCAGGGCCGTGGGCCTGCCATCCTTCTCAGAGGTCACCAGCATGCGGAATACCTCCTCGCATATATCGTCCACGGTCTGGGTCCTGGTACACACAAGCTCCGGCCTGACCGGAATGTTGCTGTGCCTTAAGGCCTCCACGTATGCCCTGACACGGAAGTCATCTCCCTCCACGCCCTTTGTCAGGTACTTGACCGGGGGCACCATGCCGATGCAGGTGTGGCCCTTCAGGATCAGATAATCCACCGACTTCCTGACCGCGTCATAATAATCCGGCACAACCGTCACAATCCTGGAATCCAGCGCCTCATAATGCTTTGTCCTGTATAGGATGATGGGAATGCCGTTCATGGCAATGGTGTTGAGCTGCTGGGCGTCAAACATATTGGTAGCCATGAAGATTCCTTCCGGCTGCCTGCTGATTAACATATCCAGGAACTCCTTGGTATTCCTGCTGTAATTAAGGGATATATAGTATCCATGCTCAAAAAGCCTGGTCTCCACTGCCTCAAAAAGTTCTGCCTGAATATTGTCGCAGACAAATATGAACTGGGCGGAGCGGCTGGTCCTAAGTCCCCTTGCCAGCTGGTTCGGTATGTAATTCAACTCCCTGACAGCTTCTAATACCTTCTCCCTCTTTTCCTGGCTGACATAATTGGAATTGTTCAGCACATACGATACAATGGTCGGAGAAACATTCGCAAGCCTGGCAACGTCTTCGCGGGTAACTGTTTTGCTCATGTTTTCTTCCTTTCTTCTGTGTTTTATAAATACGTATAAATATCTTATGGTTTATATATATCACTTTTAAACCATGATGTCAACATATTTTAAATATTTTTTCAACATTATTGATATATTCTTCCTGTTTTATCCTTATTTATTATGTAAATTATCCATATTTATATATTTATATTATTTACTAACCAGATTACCGCCTAACCGCCCTATTCTCCCAGCAGCCAATCCCCGGCAGCGTTCCCAGACATTCAGTACATGGCCATACATCCCTTACATTATATATTCCGATGTAACAGCGTAGCCAAAAGCCGTGGCCATCTGTGGTCACGGCTTTTGGCTCTAATATGTCTGGCCCTGTCATGTCTGGCACTATGTCTGCTTTTATCAAGCTTAAACCCTGCAGTCATTTAAGTCCTGCGTAAAGGAATCCAGATATACAGCCCGGCCAGTCAGGACATCCCCGGCCGCAGCTCCCTTCATCAATCCAGCACTACATTCACCTTCATGTAATTCCCCGGATTCTTCTCAATATCAATGATTGTCCCCGGAGTCTCATCCATACCCACAACCTTGGTAAGGATTTTCCTCACATCCACCTTCCCGGTATAAATCAGGTCGATTGCCTCCTCAAACTCATTGGCGCTGGTGCGGGCGCCGCGGATGTCCACTTCCTTGCGGGTAATGGCATCGGTTGGCAGGGGCGTCTCCTTCTTGGGCCACCCGGTCAGGGTAATGCGGCCCGCGTTGGACACAATGTCCAGGGTGGAGCGGACAGCGGCATTGGCGCCGGAACACTCCATCACCAGTTCGGCCATGCGGCCTTTTGTGTACTCAGATACCTTTTGGACCACATCCTGGGCGGCAGAGTTGATGGTGTACCTGACCCCCAGTTCACGTGCAAATTCCAGCCTCTCATCCACCACATCAATGACAATCGGCTCTGCGCCGTAGGCCAGCGCTGCCATGGCTGCCAGCAATCCGATGGGGCCTGCGCCGATAATCGCCACATGCTCCCCTGCCGCCAGCTCCCCTCTGTGGATCCCATGAAGGGCAATGGTCAGCGGCTCTGCCATGGGCGCGATATCCCAGGGCATGTCATCCGGCAGTTTCCATAGCATGTCGGCCGGATGGGTCATGTATTCAGCCATCCCGCCTTCCACATGCACGCCTAATACCTTAAGGTCCGTACAGCAGTTGGTGCGGCCGACGGAACACGGATAACATGTGCCGCAGTAGAGATACGGATCCACAATGACGCGGTCGCCAGCTTTAATACCCCTGGCATTATCTTCCGGTATGGACAGCACCTCACCCACAATCTCATGACCGATTATCCTTGGAAATGACACCAGGGGGTTAGTCCCTCTGAATGCCCCGATATCGCTGCCGCAGATGCCTGCCGCCCTTACCTTAATCAGCGCCTGTCCTTCTTTTGGCTCTGGTTTTTCTATATCAATGCACTGAACCTTCCACGGTTCCTCAAACTTAATCGCCTTCACGGTTTCTTCCCTCCTACTACTAACTATATGCTGCCGGCTCTGACCGGCCTGTTCCCCGGCACTGCCCAGGTTTTCTGCGCTGCACGGATTCCGGCTGCGGCCGGCCCATGTCATCAGCCGCCCAGATACGCCTTCTTAATATCATCCGAATCCATCAGCACCTTGCTGTCCCCGCTGGCAACCAGGTTGCCAACCTCCAGGACATAGGTCCGGTTGGAGATGGACATGGCCATGAACGCGTTCTGTTCAACAATTGCAATGGGGATATTCCTTACCTTATTGACACGCACGATGACGTCAAACATATCGTCCACGATTACAGGCGCCAGCCCCAGGCTGGGCTCATCCAGCATGAGAAGTTCAGGATCTGACATCAGTCCCCTTGCAATGGCCAACATCTGCTGTTCGCCCCCTGACATGGAACCTGCTTTCTGCTTTGCACGCTCCTTAAGCCTTGGGAAGATTTCGTACTGTTCTTCCAGGTGGCGGTCCATGTCGGCCTTGGACATTTTCACGGAATAAGCGCCCATCTCCAGGTTTTCCTGCACGGTCATGTTGGGGAATATCTCACGTCCCTCAGGCACGTACACAATCTTATGTCCCACTACCTTGTGGGAGGGCAGGCCGCTGATGACCTGTCCGTTGTACTCAATGGTTCCCTTCTTAGGCTTGTTGATGCCCATGATGGACTTCATAAGGGTTGTCTTGCCTGCTCCGTTGGCTCCGATGATGGAGACAATCTCGTTGTCCCCCACTTCGATGGACACGTCAAACAAAGCCTGGACCTTGCCATAATATACGTCAATTCCGTTTACCTTAAGCATGTGCAGCCCCCCTTGCCATGTTCTGCTTATACCGGTCGCCCAGGTAAGCCTTGATGACCACCGGATCCTGCTGGATTTCCTCCGGCGTACCCTCTGCAATCTTGGCGCCGAAGCTGATGACCGTGATATAGTCGCTGATGTTCATGATGACATCCATGTTGTGCTCAATAAGGAAAATGTCAATGCCGGAATCAAATACCTTAAGCATGATATTGACAAATTCCACACGTTCCGACGGGTTCAGGCCGGCTGCCGGCTCATCCAGGAACAGCAGCTTGGGGTCTGACATCAGGGAACGGGCCAGCTCGGTCAGCTTCTGCTTTCCGTAAGGCATGTTGGCCGGGTATTCGTCTGCCAGGTCCTTAAGCCCGATGAACTCCAGGATGGAATCAGCTTTTTCCTGAATCAGCTTCTCCTCCCTTGCAGCTGCCCCGAAGTTAAACATGAATGGGAAAAATCCCTGTTTCATATCCATCATGCTGCCCATCATCAGGTTCTCCTTCACGGTCATGGAGCGGTACAGCTTCAGGTTCTGGAAGGTACGGCTGCAGCGTGTCTGGGCAATCTGGTGCGCGCTCATTCCGCTTATTTTGGTTCCCTCATGGTAAATCTCGCCTTCCGTTAACGGCAGGAGCCCTGTAATCATATTGATGGCAGTGGACTTGCCAGCGCCGTTTGGCCCAATGAGGGCGTGGATGGTGCGCTCCTTCATATCAAGGGACAGGTCATTGACCGCAACCAGTCCCGAGAAACGTTTTGTCACATTCTTCAAGGTCAGTACGGATTTTCCTTCTCTGTTATCAGACATTTGCCTGTCCTCCTTTCACTGCTTTTTCCGCTGTTTTCTTAACCCTGAACAGGGAAACAATCCCGTTTGGCAGGAAAATGACGAACAGCAGGGTAATGATGGAGAATACCAGCCAGTAATAATTCTCCATGAACCGTAAGAACTCAGGTACCAGGGTAACCAGAATTGCGCCCAGCACATTGCCCGGCACGGAACCAATGCCGCCGATGACCAGCATGACCACGTAGTTAATTGAAAATTCCAGGTTGTAGGCGCTTGGGTTGATGAAGCCCACATAATGTGAATACAGGCTGCCTGCAATGGTTGCATAGATGGCTGCCAGGGTAAATGCCATGATCTTGATATTGGCAATGTTGACGCCGCCTGCCTCCACCGCATCCGGATTATCCTTGACAGCAAGGAAGGAACGCCCCCACTTGGAATTGACAATCCGGTACGCATTGAATATGAGCAGCACCGCAATGACCAGGTACAGGTAGTAAATCTCCTTGTTGCTCTGGAACTTGAAGCCGAAGATGGAGAAGGTGGGGATGCCCGTGACGCCCAGAGCCCCTCCGGTAAGTCCGGTCAGGTTGGTCATCAGGATCCTTACGATTTCGGAAAACCCGATGGTGGTCAGCGCCAGGTATACGCCGGACACACGCAGGGAAGGATATCCAAGCCCCATACCGATGAGACATCCCATGCCCACGGCTGCCACAAGGCAGATCCAGGGATTCAGCCCAAGCTTGGTAGCCAGCAGCGAGGATGTGTAAGCGCCCATGGAAAAGATTCCCGCCGTGCCGAGGTTCATCTGGCCCGTAAGGCCCGTGATGAAGTTAAGGCCCACCACGATGATGATGTTGATAAGCACCTGTATCATCAGGTTCAGGTGGTAGTTATTGGTTATGAACATAGGGAGAACCGCTGCCAGAGCAATCGCTGCCAATGCAATTATCATTGCTGATTTATTCTTTTTCATAGCTCTCCTCCTTATCTCCTGTTTCCTAAGATTCCTGAAGGCTTAATCAGCAGGAAGATGATCAGCAGCACAAAGGACAGGCAGTCCTTATACACGGAAGGGATGATCATGCTTCCGAAGATTTCCACAACCCCCAGCAGGATGCCGCCTACAATGGCGCCCGGAAGATATCCGAACCCGCCAATCACACCAGATGCAAAGCCTTTCAGGCCAATCATGGATGACATCTGCAGCTCTACGTTGAAAATCGGTATGACCAGGACACCGATGGTTGCGCAGATCAGGGCTGACAGGCCAACCGTAAATGCAATGTTCATGGGAACGTTGATGCCCATCAGGGACGCGGCTGTCTTGTTCTCAGACACACAGCGCATGGCCTTGCCCATCTTGGTGGTCTTAAAGAAGATCTGAAGGCCTGCCGTTATGATGGAACATACAACAATGATTACAATGTGCGCCTTGGACACCACGATGGGGCCCAGGTGAAAAGAGCCCCTAAGGAAGTTGTCCAGGGTAAATGGCAGCGGTCCCCAAATCAGACGTACGCATTCAGTGATGATCCTGCCAAGTATGACGGTTCCGATTACAGCAAATAGATTCGTTGATAATCTGCTCAGGGGGTTAAATATGGCAAATGCGCTTACCATACCAAGCAGGAACATGGTAAGGACCGTGCACAGGATTGCCAGTACCGGCGGGAGCCCTAAGCTCAATACATAGGAGCCTGCAAACATATAGGCGCCAAAGAGAATGAATTTATCATGGCTGAAATTAAGGAGCCCGGTTGAATTCCATATAAGTGTATACTCAATACCTACCAGGGCATAGATAAAGCCCATGGCAACACCGGTAATAAGCAGCTGTACAAAAACCTGCATATGTAAAACCTCCTATTAATCAAGGGATATCTGCTGTGTTACGTTCATATTCTTATCGCCGTCAAATTCCAGGATGTACAGGTTGGTGTTCATCTCGCCCTGTGCATTGCAGTTCAGCTTACCGAATACTGCGTCGAAATCCTTTGTCTCAGACAGTGCCTTCCTGATATCCTCAGGTTTGTCGGAACCGGCCCTGTCAATGGCGTCTGCTGCAAGATAAGCTGCCGTATAGTACATGGCTGCGTATCTCTCCACGTCCTCGCCCCAGCGTGCATGGAAATCATCCAGGAACTTCTTCATGACTGCATTGGATTCGTCTGCGTAGAAATCCGTGGACGCATAGGTGCCTTCCAGCTGCTTTGCATCACACAGGTCATAGGTCTGGGACTGTGCAAGTGCGTTTGGTCCGACATGAGGAATATCGCCCATGCCAAGCTCGTCTAACTGACGTACAATCAGCGCTGCCTCGGCGTCATGTGAGAAGTCAAACACAACATCCGGTCCCCATCCTTTAATCTTGGAAAGCTGGGAGGTCAGGTCCTTGTCGCCGGAGGTAAATCCTTCTGAATAATACTCAATGCCGTTGTCTGCACAGTACTGCTTGGTTGCCCCGTCAGCAGCCACGCCATAGTCGTCCGTATCATACAGGGCGCCAATCTTCTTAACCCCGAACTTGTCCTTTGCAAACTCCACCATAGCTGGTCCAACCGCTCCGTCGGATACGGAAATACGGAAAAAGTATGGGTTCTCAGCTTCCAGAAGCTTTGGTGATGTGGCTGCCGTGATAAAAGGAACCCCTGCCTTTCTGTAAAGTTCCTGGGTTGCAGATGCCATTGGGGAAGTGTGCGGTCCAATGGAAACAGATACGTTCTCGCCCAGGATCTTGTTGACCGCGTTAACAGCGCCTGTGGGTGTTCCTGTATCATCTACCAGGACCATCTCAAGGGGTCTTCCGCCCAGTACGCCGCCGTTTGCATTAATCTCTTCAAATGCCATGGTAATGGCCTGTTTCATACGGATGCCGCCGGCTGCCATGGGGCCTGTCACCATGTTGGAAACGCCTACCTTGATGGGCTCTCCGGTTGCAGTGGACTGCGCTGCCTGTCCTGCCCCTGACTCTCCTGCTGCCGGTGCTGCTGTTGTCTGCTTGCCCGGGGATCCGCTGCATCCTGCCAGTGAGGTTGCCGCCATACATGCCGCCAGTGTTACGCCTAAGATTTTTTTCATGTTTTTCTTCATGTTCTAATCCTCCTCTGCTTATCTTTATACCTTCTTAATGCTGTTGCTAAGAATCTTAACGATATATTAACACGGGTGTAATATATCTTAATGCAATTAATATACTACTACCGAATTACAAATGCAATATTAAATATTTTTTTAACAATACTTTTGTTACTTTTTACATTAACATCATAATTTTTTTGTGCAATTTAACCGTTAAGATTTATTAACACCCTATTGACATACCATATTTTTGTATATCACAACCTTCTGTCTTACTTGACAGATTGATGGCAAAGACGATATACTAGAAAAGTAAAATTTAACAGTTATATAACTTAATATATTACTCAAATCGTGGTATTAATATATATATACTGCCAAAGGAGACCTGAATATGGAAAATTTCACTCAGAAGCCCGGGGAAACTGCCCGCGAATACGCGCAAAGGTATCTGCTGTACCAGATCATCAACCTTAACTTTGAACCTGGACAGAAGATTTCAGATGTAGAGATATCAAAAGAATTAAATATAAGCAGGACGCCGGTCCGCGAAGCCATCCTCTCCCTTACCAACGGACAGCTGATTGAAAGCTATCCCCAGCGCGGGATTTTCGTGTCTTTAATTAATTCAGAGATTGTGGAACAGGTATGTACCATGCGTAAGATGATTGAAGGTCCCCTGGCAGAGATGAGCTGCGGCCTCGTTACCCAGAGCAACCTGGACAACCTTTATGACACAATCACCCTGCAGAAAGACTATGCTTCCGGAGGACCAAGGGAAAATTTTGAGAAATTCCTCTCCCTGGACATTGCGTTCCATAAAGAATTTTATGATATATGCAGCATGTCCTTTATCTATGATACCATGCAGAATGTAATGCCCCACTTTGACCGTCAGAGAAAGCTAAGCTACCACATCGCCATCTCCGACCGTGTGATCAGCGAACATGTGGCCATCTGTAAGGCTTTGGAGGACAAGGACCCGGCAGCAGCCGGCAGGGCCATGGTGGCGCATATATCCACCGCCCTGGTTGACCAGGGAATCCTGAAGAAGAAATTCCCGGATTATTTCCTGTAGATAAACACATAGCTGGATGTGAAGATGCAGAAAGCTTCCCAGCATACATGCCGGCGTGGTACCGTACCGGCATGTATGTTTTGGGAAGCTTTTTTTACTAATCGGTTAACATCCAGAAGTGTGCCCTTATAATATATTTATCTTAACAAATTTATCTTAATATATCTATCTTGATATAATATATTACTTTTCGGCATTTTCCGGTATATCCTTTGTCACAATCACATCCGTATCATAACCAAGAAGATTATGGATGACCACGGTTCCTGATTCCACCGGGGCAGTCAGGGTGCATTTCCTGATTTCAGCCATGGCATCAAAAATGCGGCCTTTCGGGATTGGCGCTGTCAGGCGCACACTGGCTAAGGGAAGGATCCCTCCTTTGACAAGGACAGAAGTAGCAATATTCCTCTGGGGGGCTTTTAACTCCTGTTCCACATAGGCGTTGCCTTTTTTGCAGGCTGCGCCTTCAATGGAAAGGATTTCCACTGCGCCGCCCTCTTTTTCTTCTATCTCAGCCCTGATTTCACACCCATTGGGGCAGATGATACATGTAAATTCCCTCATCATTCCACACACACCTCCAGATTTCCGGATGTTTTAAGTTTCTCCGGCTTGATTTCCATCTGGATCATCTCTGCCGGTATGGCTTTTTTCATCTTCTTTGCAGCAATCTCCACGCCGTCCTGGCGCACAACAATGCGGCAGTCCTTCATGGGACGGTTCACACGCATGGACAGCTTAAATCCACGTGTGCCGCTGATGCGCTGAGGTACGGTATGGTTTATATTCCTGTCCGTCTTAATCTCAACCGGACAGTCGGGAAGGCTTTTGTCCCTGATATATTCCGCCGCCGAATCAGCCAGGTTCTCGGCTTCCATGGACACAAAGTCCACCAGGTCGTGGACATGGAGCACATTGCCCGCGGCAAAGATGCCCGGCACATTGGTCTGGAAATATTCATCCACCACAGCGCCCTTTGTCCTGCCGTCCAGGGCAACGCCTGCATCCAGGGAAAGTTCATTTTCCGGTATCAGTCCCACTGAAAGGATTAACGTGTCGCAGCTGTATTCCTTTTCCGTGCCCGGAATGGGTTTAAAATGCTCATCCACTCGGGAAATGGTCACGCCCGTAAGGCGCTTGCCGCCATGGATTGCAGTAACCGTGTGGCTCAGGTACAGCGGGATGCCATAATCGTTAAGGCATTGTTCAATGTTGCGCGGAAGTCCGCTGGGGTATGGCTGGATCTCGAACACGGCCTGTACATGGGCGCCTTCCAGGGTCAGCCGCCTGGCCATGATCATTCCGATATCGCCGGACCCCAGAATCACCACTTCCCTGGCAGGCATGGTGTTATAAAGGTTAATGTACGCCTGGGCAACACCTGCCGTGAACACACCGGTGGGACGTTCTCCGGGAATCCCAAGCGCCCCCCTGGTCCTCTCCCGGCAGCCCATGGTAAGGATGACGGATTTGGCCTGCCACTGCCTTAATCCGTCGCGGGTGGCAGCGGTTACCAGCTTTGCGTCCGTTACTTCCAACACGGCCGCATCCGTAATGTATGGGATTTTCAGTTCCTCCACCTCGTCAATGAAGCGCTTGGCATACTCCGGCCCGCTGAGCGTGGTGCAAAAGCGGGTCAGCCCAAAGCCATCGTGGATACACTGGCGCAGGATCCCCCCAAGCTGTTTTTCACGTTCCACAATCAGGATATCGTGGATTCCCTTATGATACAGTTCTACTGCAGCCGCCAGCCCCGCAGGGCCGCCACCTACGATAACCACGTCAACGGCCTCTGTCCTGATTCCATTTATCTGACTGCATGTTTTTTTATCCATCTGCCCGTCCATGCCCTACACCTCCTGCCTGACTTTGCCGAAAAACATCCGGGAGCCTTTTCTTGCATATTGTACTTCAGTTTCCTTCCTGCCCAGCTCCTCCTCTATCATCTGGGCAATGCGCATCTGGCAGTACCCGCCCTGGCAGCGCCCCATCATGGAGCGGGTCCTGTACTTGATGCCTGCCATGGTATCCACGCCCAGGGGGTTGTGGATCGCGGCAAGGATTTCAGCCCTGGTCACCTTTTCACAGCGGCATATGACCTCGCCATAGTCCGGGTCCTCCAGTATCAGCTGGTTCTGTTCTTCCTTTGTCAGCTCCTCAAATCTTGGGATTCCCCTGCGCACAGGATTAAAGTCAGGGTTCGGTTCTAACTTCTCCCGCTCTGCCATAAGCCCGATTGCATATCGGGCAATGGGCACCGCGGCGGTCAGGCCGGGGGACTCAATGCCCACCAGGTTGATGGCCCGCGGCGCAATATCATCACGGATTTCAATCTTAAAATCCTGGATGGCGCCATTGTCGTCCACCCACTTAGGAAGGATGCCGGAATAATTGCGGATATAATCCTGCTTGCGGATGCAGGGCCAGAGATTGGACGCGCTCTCTGCAAGGTAATCCATATTCTCCTGAGGCACGCCGTAATATGTAAAATCAGATACCATATCCGCATTAGGCCCAATGATCACATTGCCATCCGTGGTATTGGTCACATGGATTCCCATATAGGTATTGCTTGGCACCGGATATACCGGCATGGGAAGGAGGGGTCCTGTCCTCTTGTCCAGTATGATATAATCACCCTTTGAGCCGATGATCTTATAACCTTTGATTCCCAGCATATCGGAAATACGTCCGCAGCCCAGTCCTGCGCTGTTGACCACCCAGCGGGTGTGGAATATGCCGTGAGGGGTTGTAAGGGCGTAAATCCCATCCGCATCCCGTTCAATGGCAGTCACTTCATGGTCAAAAAAATAGTCCGCCCCATTGGCATGTGCATTCTCAGCCAGAGCGATTGTGTAGTTAAACGGATCCACAATGCCGCTGTTATGTGAAAACATGGCAAACTCACCCACCACGGCAGGTACCAGCTCATGAAGGCGTTTACTGTCAATCAGCTCCAGCCCCGAAGCGCCGTTGGCCTCCCCCTGCCTGATGGTACGTTTCAGCGTCTCCATATCTTCCTCGGTGCTGCCTACCAGCACTTTCCCGCAGCGGATGAATTTAAAATCCAGTTCCTCTGCAAGTTGTCCCATGTTTTTATTCCCCTCCACACAGAGCCTGGCCTTAAGGGACCCGGTGTCATAGGCAAACCCTCCGTGGACCACGCCGGAATTGCGTCCGCTGGTCTCATAACATACGTCCAGATTTTTCTCCAGCACACCGATTTTCAGGGTGTATCTGGACATTTCCCTGGCAATGGCACTGCCTACCACGCCGCCGCCGATAATGAGTACATCATATAGCTGTTTCATGCCGCTGTATCCTCCTTGTTTTAATACTTAGGGCCTGTCCGGATCTGTTTGCATGCAGCCCCTAAATGTTGGGTCATCTTTCTATAAACCGCATTATTCATCCTATAAATATAGTCTATATTTATCATATATAAAATGGATTGTCAATATATATTAATATATTTTTTCAAATTCATGGGATGAATCTTATTGAAACATATATTTCCACTGGCTGATTTACTATACGGCATATGATCATTATCCACTGGACTGATTTTCCATAGGACATATTATCATTTACCGCAGGACAGATTTCCAATAGGACACTCCTTAATATTTAAAAAAGCCCTGATACCGCCATACAGCCAATGCCATGGGTATCAAGGCTTCCGCCTTTCCTATATGATGTTATCTGCCAACCGTAAATGCCCGGTTCCGGTCCAGCATGAACGGACGGTAATACCCGGTAAGGCAGGATAAGGGCAGCACTTCCTGGTGCAGGAGGATTCCCAATTCTTCCTTTATGTAATCCCGTCTTTCCTCTATCCGTGCCCACGTCTCTGGGTAATGTTCCTTCAGCTGGTTCCTCAAGTTCTCATCTGCCAGGGCAATCCCGCTTTCAGCCCCGGCGCCCCCATAACCGGGTACGCTGGGAATGATGTCTGCCTGCAGCAGCATCCCGCTTTTAAGCAGATGGGCGGAATCTTTCCATATGGGAGATGAAAGCCATTCCTCATCCGCAGTCAGATGCCCGGGATTCAGGCTCCATCCGTATGTGTCCTTGGGCAGGACGGTTTCTATCAACCGGTACATTTCTCCTCCCTTCATACCGATTTTAATCTGCTCCAGCCATGCCGCCATAGCTGCATAGTAAGGGGCCGCCACACGTTCCAGATAATCCCTGGAATCTTCAGGAAGCTCTTCCTTACAGCTCACCGCATACCCGGACCGGCTGGTGAGGCCGCCCTTAAACCCCGTTGTTAAGGATAGTTTGTCACCTGTTTTTATCCTTTTCCTTCCCGGGTAAAGGGATGCGTCCTGAAACCGCTCGCCAGCTGCGCTGATTGACACCACGCTGTTTGGCTGGCCCCAGATTTTCAGGCTGCTCCCAATCTCCATCTCAGTTTTCCCCGGCCCTAACTGATTCATGGCATCCAGCACACAGTTGGCGGAAAGGGCTGAACCAAATTCATAATGGGCTATCTCATTGCAATTATTCACCGTGCGGATTCCATGTCCGGGATGGATGAAGATGCCTGTTTTATTTATTATCTGTGTCTTCTCCCCGGTCAGCTTTTTCAGCGCGTCGACGATATAGTATGGAACATCAAAAAGTCCATCCTGGTCAGGGCATTTTTCTTCAAGCAGCTTCCATCCCACAACCCCGATCCGCCCTGCCTCTGCTGTCCGCGCCTGCATAAGCCCATCCCTGACTGTAAGCCCCCTGTCCATGGGCTGGTTCGGCAATGAAAATGCCGGTACATGGACAGGCTGGGCCTGTATCCTGGAATGGTGGGCCATTTTCAGGTTTTCATTTCCCAACAGCAAAAAGGCAGTATCCTTGCGGTGGATTACCAGCAGGGCCTCCTCAAACCTGGGAAGGAAGCCGGTGAGATATTCAAAATTAGACCCATGCTCTAAATCCCCATAAATAATAAGGCAGTCTATCTGTTCCTCTTCCATTGCGCGTAGTAAGTTCTTCCTTCTCTCCTCCATGGTGGAATCAGAAAGAGGAACCGGCTCCAGCCTATCCGCCTTGGGCTGGCTTACCCTTTTTAACACCATGTTTTCCTTGTCATACCGTTCCAAACCAGATTCCCCCTAAATCCCGGCCCTCTCATAGACCTGCTTCATCCTATGTCCAGCATCCGCCAGTATGGCCTCCTCATCCAGGGTCAGCACCTGCCTTTCCTTCATGACCAGTTTTCCGTTGATGATGGAATCACTGACATCGCTGCCATAAGCGGTTTCCGCCACGGTGTAGGCCAGATTGCTGGTGGGTTCTAGGTGGGGGGCATGGGTACGGATGAGTATAAGATCCGCCTTCGCCCCTGGCCTCACAGCTCCCTCTACCGCCTCCATCTGCATGGCGGCGGCGCCTCCCATGGTCGCCATCCTCAGGATATCCTTATTGGGCAGCGCCGTGGAGTCAAAGACAGGAAGCCCCCATGCGGCAGATAACCCGGTCCGGATTGTTTTCATTTCCTCAAATATACTCACATCATCCCTGGCAGCCCCATCGCTCCCCAGTCCCACGGTTACCCCACGGTCTAAAAACTGGGGCGTTTTCGGGAAGCCCTGGCAGCAGAAATTCGCCCTGGGACAGTGGACCACCTTCATGCCGCTGGACGCCATCAAGGGTATCTCCCTGTCCGCTACCGCCACACAGTGGGCAGCAACCACATTTTCCCCAAGTACCCCCGTCTTATGGAGATATTCCAACGGTCTTAGGTGGTAATGTTCCAGACAGTAAACCACCTCATCCTTATGTTCTGCCAGGTGTAAATGGATTCCTGTCTTTAATTCCGCTGCCCTCGCCCCTGTCATGCGGATTAGCTCATCCGAGCAGGAAATAATCTGGCGCAGCCCAAACCAGATGGCCAGCCTTCCATCCCCTTTTCCGTTATAATGCCTGTACAGTTCTTCCGTGCCCTGGATGCACGTTTTGGCAGGCGCTTTCATGGATGCCGGTATCATTTCCCCCTTATCCATGGTGGACCGGGTGAGGGAAGCCCTCATTCCGGATTCCAGGACAACTTCTGCCACCTGTTCCATGTGCGTGCCTCCGGCATCCGCAAAGGAGGTTGTCCCTGATTTTATCATCTGCAGACATGCAAGCCTGGCGCTGGCAGCCACATCCTCCTCCGTGAGGCTGCTCTCAAAAGGTACCAGGAACCTGGTCCAGATCATGGGGAACTCATCGGAAATCCTGCCCCTAAGCAGCTGCTGGCATACATGGGTATGTCCGTCCGTAAGGCCCGGCATGACAAGCTTACCCCGCCCATCTAGCACCGTGATTCCCTGGTACCTTTCCTCCATCTCCTTTGTCGGCCCCACCTCCAGCACCATGGATTGGTCAATGGCCACTGCCATATGTCCAGGCGTGGAGTAATCCTGCATCATTACCGTACAATCCTTAACCAAAATATCACATTTCATGTTCTTTTCCCTATCCTTTCACCATACCGCTTGCAATGCTTTTTTCCACCTTTTCCTGTGCCAGAAGATAGATGGTTACCGTGGGAACCAATGATATCATGATGGCTGCAAATATTACGGAGTACAATACCCCAAAATCCCCTTTCAGGCTTAAAAGTGCCACGGAAATGGTCCTTAAGCTTTTATCATTAATCAGGACATTGGCAATGGGCAGTTCGTTATATGTAAACAGGAAGGTGATGATGGCGCAGGTTGCCATGGCAGGCTTTGCCACCGGCATGATGACCAGCATGACGATTTTGGTCAAACTGCAGCCGTCAATCATTGCAGCCTCATCCAGGTCCGAGGGGATTCCCTCAATATAATTTTTCATGATAAAAAACACAAGCGCCATATTTAATCCCGCATATATGATGGTTAATGTCCACAGGCGGTTCTTCAGCCCCAGACTGCTTACCATCTGTACAATGGGTACAATGGCGCTCTGTATGGGAATCATAAGGGCCGCAATCAACAGGCCCGAAACCGCGGATGCGAAAGGTACCCTTTTCCTTGCCGTCACATAGGCTGCCATTGTACAGAATAACAGCATGATTGCAATGGCGCTGCCGGATACAAACAGAGAGTTGGCCGTGGCCTTTAAAATCCCGGCCATCTTCTGGGCCATTACATAATTGTCAAAAACCGGCCGTAACGAAGGTATCAGGAATGCGCTGAATATCTGGCTGTTGTCCTTAAAGGACGATATAAATGTAAAATACAGCGGGAACGCAGCAGCCAGGAACCAGATGATTGCTGCCGACCAGTATAGAACAGTTCCCGGCCTTATCCTTTTTTTCATAATCCCATCCTTTCTCAATCCCTTTGACGGAATACCAGATTGACGACAAACGAAAACGCAAGGCAGATAAGGACCACCACCACTGCAATGGAATCCGCATATCCCAGGCGGCTGTATGTAAAGGCATTGTTGTAAAGCAAGGTGTTGGGGACCTCAGTGGCCCCGCCCGGGCCGCCTGAAGTCAGGCCCATCACCAGGTCGAACATTTTAAATGCCCCGGTAAATACAAACACCAATACAATCTTAAATGTGGACTTCATCATGGGGATTGTGATATAACGCAGCTTTTGAAAGCTGCTTACCCCGTCAATCTGGGCCGCCTCGTAAATCTCATCGGGTATGGCGGCCAGGCCGGATGAGAACACAATCATCTGGAAGCCCGCATCACACCACATATAAATCAGGCATACCGCCGGCATGGCCGTGGCATAATTCCCCAGGATATTAACGCCTCGGATTCCAAACTCACGCAAAAGCACGGTGACCGGCCCCATCTTGGGATAGAGGATAAATGTAAACATCAGGCTGATGGCAATCCGGTTAATGACCACAGGCATGAAATAGAATGTCTTAAACAGGCGCAGTCCCCTGAACTTTTGGTTGATGACGGTTGCCAGGAAAAATGCAATGGGGATTGTCAGGAATACGCCGGTGCCTGCCAGCATGAACACATTCTTAAATGCAGTGGCTGTCTGATAATCATGAAAAAAGGTCCTGTAGTTCTCAAGTCCAACAAAGCGGTAGGCCTGCTGCTTAATCCCATTCCATTCAAAAAAGGATGTATAGAATGTGCTGCACACCGGAAACACAATGACTGCCCCATATAGAAGAAGGGCCGGAAGGAGGAGCAGTACCCCTTCCGGCGAATATTTCTTGCCATTTATACGAAACTTCATCCGGCAGCTCCTTTCCTCACACAGCGCCCGAAAGGCTACCGCCCTTCCTTGGCATACTGCTCTGCCAGGGTCCTGCAGACTTCCTCAGGACTTCTGCCTACAAACAGGGACTGGAACTCTGATCTGGTGGTATCCACCAGGCTGGCATTATTCAGGTACGCCGTAAATTCATCCGTGGATGCCGTCCTCTTAGAAAATTCCTCCATGAAGCTGCCCACCACATTCTTGGCCTGGGAAAGATCAAAATCAAAATCCACAGGGAACGCACCGCCGCCGTTCCTCTCAGCATATCCCTTAAATGTGTCTGCTGAAAGCATGAAGGACAGCAGGCTGCAGGCTGCATCGTATTCCGGGGTGCCGGGTTTTGAAGAAATCATGAACCCTTCACTGGCGCTGGCAATCCAGATATCCTTGTTTTCAGGCCTGTCGCTGAAAGAAGGGAAATTCACACACACGATATCGTCTGAAAAGTCCATCTGCTGGAACCGGTCAAAATGATACGCAGCCGTGTACATCATTGCCACCTGCTTCTGTTCAAACAGTGAGATGGTGTCCTGTACCTCAAAGGAAACAGCGTCCGGGTCAAGCACGCCTTCATCTATAAAGGCCTTAAACTGTTTTGCAAGGGCCATGCCTTCCTCGCCATCCCATTTAATCGAAGCATCTGCCAGCTGATCCCGGAACTGTGTGCCGTACATCATACAGGACAGCGCGCTGATAAACCGCCCCACCTCTGCCTTGCTCTTTGCAGCCACGCCAAAGGGTACAATTCCTGCCTCATTGAGTGCGGGCGCCATGGCCTCAATTTCTTCCCAGGTCCTTGGAACCTCTGTAATGCCATGTTCTTTCAGCAAGCCGGTATTTACAAATACCTGTCCTGTATTTAACGCATTGGGGACGCCATAGACCTTACCTCCAAAGGTAAATGCCTCCAGCATCTCGTCGGACGACGGACCTGTCCAATCAGGCGATTTCACCACCTCAGTCAGGTCTGCCACCAGCCCGTTTTCAACCCACTGGTCCAAAGGAAAACCATTATTGGCAATGAAAAGGTCAGGCAGGTCTCCCGAAGCAACCCCGGCATTGATTTTAGCCTTAAAGGCTTCCGAGTCGTCACCAATGGAAATATCCTCTATCTCTATATTGGGATTTTCCCCACGGAACTGATTTAACTTTTCAATATAATAACCAGCCCTGACCAGCTCCGGATTTACAAATCTGGATAGATACGTTATCTTTACTGTTTTGCCGTCTGCCCCCTCTGCCTTCGGCTTTTCCTCATTTGAGTCCATTTCTTTTGATTCCTCTGTTTTCGGCTCTTCTTTCACAGCCTCTGTTTTGGCATTTCCCCCCTGGGTCCCAGATGACCCGCAGCCCGTCAGAAAACCTGCTGTCATGGCGGCTGCCACTACCAATGATATCACCCGTTTCATTTACTTCTCCTCCTCCTTATTTTTTCTATCTGCATTTATTTTATCACCTATATGATTCATTGCCATGGAGACATTTTTTCTATTTTTTGTATTTTTTTGCAGTTATGTATGTATTTTTCCTTTATTATCTTCCTCATCCCACTTTATTCTCAATATTTTTATACTTTCTTGTCCTTTTTGTATTTTTTTGTCTGGTTAAGCCCGGAAAATTGACAATATTATTTTTATTATAGTATGATAATACTGTATCAGGAAAGGAGATTTGAATGACCCTGTTCAAAAGAACCTCGCTGCGTTTCCGCCTCAACCTATTCTGCATGGCAATCAACCTTATCATTATCATCTGCATTGCTGCAGGCATCGGTTTCATCAGCAACCGGATGCTGAGGCAAAAATCCGTTGCATCCCTGGAACAGCAGGCAGCCCTGGCATCGGAACGGCTGGATGCCCTGCTGGACCGTGTTGAGAATGCATCCCTTCATTTTGTGGTGAATGAGGCATACAAGGAGACCTATGAATCCCAAAAACAATCAGGTTATTATGATTCCTATCTTTATTCCGCCACAATCACCAGCCATCTGCTGGAGTTCTTAAGCGTCCAGAAGGATATCTACTCCATGGCATTTTTTACATATGACGGAAAAAGCTTTTACCGGGCCTTCAATGAGGAAAGCAGCTTAAAAAGTTCCCCGGGCCAGGAAAAGTTAATCGAGACCTTTCTCTCTGACGGTTATTCCCATCACTGGTATGTCATCCCCAGGGAAGGGAATCCACAATGTGCAGAGTTTGTATTTATCAGAAAGATGTATAATCTCAACGGCCATCTGCGGGGCATCCTTTCCCTGACATTGGCTGAAAAAAGCGTGACCAGCCTTTTTCCTTCCGAACTGTCAGGAGATGCCGCTTATGTACTGCTGTTCCCGGAGGACCTTTATTCGCCCACGCCCCTGTCAGGAACCCCGGTCATGTTGGATGACTCCCAGCTTATGGTTACCAGGCCTTATGACCGTCTCTCTGCCACCACCGCCACACTGGTCTCCAAGGCCTCCGTTTACCATGACTCTTATATCCTTGTGACAGTCATCATACTCATTGGCTTTGGCGCGCTGGTTCTGTCCTTCTTTGTATTCCATCAGGCAACACGGTATTTCCTGGCGCCCTTGGAACTGATTGTAAATAAAGTAAGGCTTCTCTCCCAGGGAGATTACTCCACCAGGATCCATGCCGCATTTCATGACGAACTGGGTTCCCTTGCAGGCCAGATTGACCAGATGGCGGCAAATACAGAGCACTTAATGGAACAGATCCGTACCTCGGAGGAGCGGAAAAAGGAATATGAGGTGGCCTATCTCCAAATGCAGATGCGGCCCCATTTTCTTTACAATACATTGGAAAACCTATGCGGCATGGTTGCAATCGGAGAGAACTCCACTGCTGTTTCCATGATCCATGATATCTCCCAGTTCTACCGGGCGGTATTAAATCAGGGCGATTCCATCATTTCCCTGAAGGCGGAACTGGAAATCTCAGAAAGTTATATGAATATCATGGACAAGCGTTACCCTGCAATGTTTGCCTGGGATATTGAGGCAGACGGGGATGTGATGGATTGCTGCATTCCAAAGCTCACCCTGCAGCCGCTTTTGGAAAACTCCATCATCCATGCCTTTGCCTCCTGCCCGGACTTTTCCTCGGGAAAAATCCGGGGAAAAATCCTTATCTCATGCAGACGGGAATCAGATGTAATCCGCCTGACTGTTTCTGACAATGGGGCCGGCATGACAAAAGAACAGCTGAACTGCCTTTCAGGGGAATCCGTTTCCCGTCCAGGTATTTCGTTTGGCATCCGCAGTATTGAAGAGCGCCTCCGGCTGAATCTTGGGGACTCGGTGTCCATTTCCATTGAATCGGAGCCCGGCAGGGGGACTGTCATCTGCCTGTTGTTTCCCGCAGAGGCAGCCGGCAATCACAGGAAAATGAAAGGAATATAAGCATGATGTATCGTTTTTTAATCGTTGATGATGAATATTACATACGCAGGCACATCCGCTGCTCTATTCCATGGGAGGATTATGATTTCCAATATGCAGGCGAGGCTTCCAACGTATACCAGGCCATGGAATTTTTGGAGCACAACGCAGTGGAACTGATTCTTCTGGATATTTCCATGCCTGGCCAGAGCGGCATGGACCTTCTGAAGCTTCTGGATGAGGAAAAGCATCCCCGTCCCCATGTAATCATCCTGACCGGCTTTGCCACCTTTGAATATGCCAGGGAGGCTCTGAAATTTGGTGTCAGTGATTATCTCCTTAAGCCAATCAGACCTGAAACCCTTACGGCGGCCATCACCTCCCTGAAGGCAGAACTGGACCGGGAGAGCAGCCGCGCAAAGGCGCTTCTGCAGTTGGAATGGACCAGTGCTGCCATCGAACAGGAAACGCGGCGGAATTTTTTCCGGAACCTTTATACCGGGCACATCCCGGACCGTGCCAACGAGCTGTTGGAAACCTACGGTATCCGCCCCTCTTCCCGGTACCTTATCCTGATTCTTGATACCATATCAAAAAATGGCCATGACAGGCATGACGGTCAGAAGCAGGCTGACCGTCTGGCTGTAAATAACTGTGTGGAACAGCTTCTGGCTCCTGCCTGCTTTTATCTCATTACCCCGGATGGATACGGGCGTTCCGTTATTCTTCTGGAAAATCTCCCTGCCTCCATATCGGGCCAGGAGCTGACATCCAGGCTGCAGGCCTTAGTCAGGGAACGCTTTCATCTGTCCTTACTGTCAGGCTATTCCATATCCGCCTCCGGCAATGCCGGGGATATCCTTGCCGCCTATCAGAACAGCCTTCAGTTTTTCTGGCTCCGCACCATTTATGGAGAAACCATTGACATCAGCCAGGTCTTAATGCCCTCCCTCCCGGTGCTGGACAGCCTGTCCGCCTTAAACAACAGGCTCAGGCTTGACCTGTCCGGCAGACAGGAAGCCGCTATGCTCCACAACCTGGACCGGATTTTTATTTTGCTGAAAAAGCACCTGTTTCCCATTCAGGCCCTTGAATCCGAAATTGTATCCCTGATGGGTATGGCCATCCACCATGCAGCAGAAAAACACCTGGATATCCTGAGCAGTGAAAATGACTGGAATTCCCTGTCCTGCACGGAATTAATCCAATCCGGGCTAAGGCTGGAGCAGATAAAGGATACCTTCGCACGCCTTTTCTCCGCTTTACTGAGCGCACAGGAGCTGGGGGACCGCCACTTTATAGAAGAAGTGGTCCTGCAGTCCAAGAAGATAATAGACCGGGATTTTGCCAAGGCCTGCCTCAGTCTTAATACCATTGCGTCAGAACTGCTTGTCAGCCCTTCTTATCTGAGCCGCAGTTTTACCAAAATACAGGGGATTTCCCTTACCGCTTACATCACCAGATGCAGGATGGAGCATGCCAGGAACCTGCTGAAACATACGGATATGTCCATTGCCCAGATTTCAGAACAGGCCGGTTACAGTGATTTATTCTATTTTTCCAAACGTTTTAAATCGTTTTGGGGAGTGCCGCCCTCCAGATACCGTGTGTCCGGCCCATCGGACGAAACCGGACAAAGGGAGGAATGAGCGATGATCCGCTGTCTGAAAAAGCGGGAATCTGATAGGAGGAAAAATGAACTATATGATATTGAGCGTTGATACGGGAATCGATGACGCGCTGGCCATTGCCTACGCCCTGGGGCAGAAAACATACCGGCTTCTGGGGATTACGGTATCCTATGGCATGGCCCCATTGGAAAAAACCTACCGCAATACCCGCCATCTTTTAAATCTCATGGGACATCCGGAGGTTCCTGTCTATCCGGGCAGCAGCGCGCCGCTTCAGGGAATCCGTACCTATAACGGGGATTTTCATGGGATGGACGGGGCAGCCAATCTTCTAGGGGAGCCGGCATGGGAAGAAAGGCCGCCAGAGCATATGAAAAGCAGCGTTGCATTTATTCATGAATCCATTGAGCGGTACGGCAGGGATTTAACGCTTGTCACCACCGGTCCGCTTACGGACCTGGCCAGACTTCTAAATCTGTATCCCAGCCAATGCCGGGCCCTTGGACAGGTCATATCCATGGGCGGCGCCCTTACCTGCCCGGGTAATTCTTCCCCTGTGGCTGAGGCCAATATAAAGGCTGATGTGGCAGCGTCAAAAGCAGTACTTGAAGCAGGGCTTCCCCTTACCCTCATTGGTCTGGATGTAACCAGGAAAACACTGCTTACATGGGAGGAAATCCAAACATGGAAAAACATGGGCACGGCAGCCGGGTCCTTTTACTGTGACCTCCTTACTTTTTATCTGAATGAGTACCGCCGCTTCTATCCCTACCTGCAGGGATGCGCCCTTCATGACCCCCTGGCAGTGGCTGCTGCCTGCTGCCCGCAGATTTTCACCATGCTGCCCTTCCATCTGACCGTGTGCACCGACGGCCCCGTGATTGGAAGGATAACGGAAAATCTTATGGCGGACCACGGCGGGACCGAAGAAACCATGGTGGCGCTGAAGGTGGATTCCCACGCGTTTAAATCCATGTTCACAGAAATGATGTCTTATGTTTTAGGGGGATTTGCATAAAGCACTTGACATCCCCCTATTTCATCTCATCCCTATACCGGTTGTCATTAAACATCAGATGGAAATACATGGCCTGCTGGGCGTCCACCGGCCTCCGGTCACGGATTGCCTCGTAAATCCGCCGGTGGGATTCCCTGGTCTTGTCATACTCTGTCTCCCGGACAGAGCCGGCAAATACGCGTACCCCGTCTGTAATCACAGGCACCAGGTTGGTCATGACCAGGTTGTGGCTGCAGCCGGCTATGTGGGCATGGAACTGGGAATCCTTGTCCGCATAATCCTCATGCCGTTCCATGCAGTCTTCCAGTTCCAAGAGGATATTCCCTAAAATCCGCACATCCTCCTCTGTGGCGTTCTGGGCAGCCAGGGCCGCTATGGGAGGTTCCAGCATGACCCGGATCTGGATTAAATCCTCTGTCAGCTTGCGCCTGTCCTCTATCATGGAAAATCCCAGCGGATCGTCAGCCACCCCGTTCTTATCCGATATGAAGGTGCCTGAGCCCTGGCGTATGGTCACGATATTCCTGGACATAAGGATGCGCAGGGCCTCACGGACCGTGTTGCGCCCCACGCCCAGACGTTCCACCAGTTCTGCCTCCGTAGGCAGCTTATCCCCGGCCGTGTATCCCTTATCCTGTATCATTCCTAAAAGCTTCTGGGCTGCAATTTCCCCCAGGGTCTGTTTTTCCATGTTGCCTCCTTGTCCGCTCCGTCCTAGCTTGTGTATCACCATAAACAGGCCATTCCATACCCGTATGGTCTTAAATCCGTACAATTCATACCCGGGCAATCTATACCTGTACAATATTATACCCGGGCAATCTTATACCTGTACAATCTCATACCCGCGCAGTCTTATACCCGCGCAATCTCATACCCGCACAATCTTATACCCGGCCGCCTTTGAAAGCCGGTTCATGATTGCCTGTCCCAGGTGATCCTCTGAAAAACTCTCCGAGAATATATACTCCACCTTAAGATCATCAAATTCCCTAAGCACCGCATACAGGTTATGGGCCACCGATTCCTGGCTCTTCCTGGCTCCGATGCTGCGGACCGTGCCTTCGGTATAGCAAGACCGTGATTCGTCCGTACAGATAATACCCACCTGGCAGCCCTGGATGAGCTTTTCATGGGCCAGCTCCTTCACTTTCCCCACCATGCGTTCCACCTGTCCGTCTCTCATCTGCCCACCGCTCATCTGCCCGCCGCAGCCAACCCTTTCCTGTCCACGGACAGTTTCATATCTGGCAGCTTCACATCCGGCAGTTTCATCCTCCGCGGCTTCCACCAGTGTAAGCTCTGCTCTCGGCGCATAATGACGGTACTTCATCCCGGGCGCTTTCGGCCTTATATCTTCCTTCATGGGTCCCAGTATGGCCGGGTCAATGGTCACCTCCCCCAGCACTTCCCTGAGCATTTCCATGGTGATGGCCCCCGGGCGCAGGACAGACGGCACAGGGGAGGACACGTCCACAATGGTGGACTCCACACCGATTCCTACCGGCCCTCCGTCAATGATCATGTCAATGCGTCCATTCATGTCCTGCCACACATGGTCTGCCGTGGTAGGGCTTGGACGGCCCGAGGTATTGGCGCTGGGCGCTGCCACAGGAACCCCGGCCAGGGCTATCAGGCGTCCAGCCACCGGGTCGTCGGGCATGCGGACAGCCACTGTGTCAAGACCTCCCGTGGTGCCGTAGGGCACCCTGCCGCTCTTTGGGAATATCATGGTCAGCGGGCCGGGCCAGAAGGCTTTCATCAATTTCCTGCCGGCCATGGGTATCTCCTTTACCAGGGGCGCCAGATCTGCGGCGCATGATATGTGGGCAATCAGGGGATTGTCAGAGGGGCGCCCCTTGGCAGCATAAATCTTCCTGGCCGCATCTTCATCCAGGGCATTGCCGCCCAGGCCGTATACAGTCTCTGTGGGGAAAGCCACAAGGCCCCCGCTTCTGAGTACCGCCGCAGCCTCTGCCAGCTCCTCATCCTTTATGTTCTTTCTATCTTTAATAACAATTCTCTTTGTTTCCATGTCATTACCTCTGTATCCAGGATGTTTTTTACAGGACTTTTTTATATGACTTTTTTGCAAAATGCCCTGTTCCAGACCTTCATCAGCGACCCGCCTGTTTCTGCAGTCAAAAATGCCGGTGTCCAATTTATTGTAACACCGGCAGCCGGGAATGTAAAGTTCATGGCTTTCTATATAGACCCTACAATCCCTTTTACATATTCAGATGCTTTATCCCACGCATCATTTTTCACGTATTCCTTTGGCATCAGGTTGCTTCCAATCCCCACCCCGATAAATCCATTGTCCAGGAAGGTCTTGATATTACCTGCGTCCACACCGCCCACAGCCACGTACTCGGTGCCGTCAAAGGGTCCTTTCAGGCTTTTGATATAGGAAGGAGGCATATCCCCTGCCGGAAACAGCTTCATGATGGTATATCCGTACTCCAGGCACACGGCCACATCCGTTGGGGTAAGCACGCCGGGAAGAAGAGGGATGTCGTATCTGCGGCAGAATTCCATGGTGCCCGTGGTTGCCGATGGGGTGAGGAAAAACTGGGCACCCGCCTCCCTCGCCGCCTCACAGCGCTTTGCGCTGATTACAGTACCTGCGCCCACATAGGCATTGTCCCCGAAATGCTTCCTCATAAGCTCAATCTGCCTGGCCGCATCCCCGGAATTCATGGCCACCTCAAACATCCGCACGCCTCCGCGGTACACGGCGTCCGCATAATCCAGCGTCTTGCCTAAGGGCACTCCGCGCATGATTGCACAAATCCTGTTATTCTCCAAAATATGTTTCATTGGTTCCCTTTCCTTTCTTTCCGGCATCCTTACCGGTAGATGATGTCCTCACCTTTCATTGCCGTTTCCATCTGTTCCATGGAGGGATACCCTTCCGTATCCCCATAGGTCTCCGTTGCAAGGGCGCCAGCCACAGCGCCCATCCTTCCGCAGTCCGCCACATCCTTACCTTCCAGGATGCCGCAGAGGAAGGCGGCGTTGAACGCATCGCCCGCGCCCACCGGATCAATGCTGGCACATGGAAACGGCGGGATTTCCGTCAGTCCGTCCCCATCTCCCACAATGGCTCCCTTGGCGCCGTTCTTAACAGCCACATACCTGGCCTGCCCCTTTTCAAACAGGATGTCCATGACCCTGCGGGCCTCAGATACCCCCAGCAGCGCCTCTGCCTCATCCGCTCCCAAAAGCACGATCTGCGCCCTGAACATCATATCCCGCAGCATCGGGACAAAGTCCCTGCCCTTCCAAAGCTTCCTGCGGATATTGGGGTCAAAGCTGATAAGCTTTTCATGCTTCACCGCCAGATCCATGGCTGCCTGCACGGTCTCCCGGCAGCTGTCCCCCAGCACGGGCGTGATTCCGGTAAGGTGGATGACATCGGCCTGGGCCAGATATCCCTCGTCCAGCAGCTGGGGCCGCATATGGCTTGCCGCTGAATTTTCCCGATAGTAAAATACAGAAGTCTCCGATGCGTTCCTTACCTGTTTGAACATGATGCCTGTCCTGTACTCAGGGTCAAACACGACCCTGCTGGTGTCCACTCCCTCTGCCCGTATGCTGTTTTGGACAAACTCCCCAAACTCATCCTTTCCCAGACAGCTGATCCATCCGGCGCTGTGTCCCAGCTTGGATACGCCGATTGCAAGGTTGCTTTCCGCACCGGCAATCCGCATCTCGTAGTTTTTCACATACCGCAAGAATCCCGTGGAACCAGGGGTAAATGCAGCCATTGTCTCTCCAACCGTAACAATCTGAGGCATGTCTTCCTCCTTTTACTTTCTCTTAATGCGAAGATTCCTTCCGTAATATCCGCCTAAGGGCTTTCCATCCCTTAAAGCAACATTGCCGTTGACCATGCAGAGCCACAGTCCCTCGGCCATCCTGGCAGGGTCAGGGAATGTGGCGTTGTCCCTAAACCGCGCCGGGTCAAATATGTTCACATCCGCATAACATCCCTCGGCAAGCCTTCCGCGTCCCTCAAGCTTCATGCGGTCCGCGGGCAGGGAGGTCATTTTCATGACTGCCTGTTCCATGGTAAGGATGCCCCGCTCCCTTACATATTCCCGGATGATTTTTGGAAATGCACCGTACATCCTGGGATGGGGCGTATTGGTGTCCGCATAGATGGAATCCGATATGACCACGGAATAGGGAAGCCTGGCCACCGTGTCAATGTCTTCCTGGCACATGCTCATGTTAATGATGGCGGTCCTTCCGTCCTCATCGTGCATCAGCCAGGCCGCGAAGGCCGCGGCATCCTCAAACCCAAATGTCCTGGCTGCTTCCGTCACGGTCATCCCAAGGTACTTTTCATTATGCTTCCTCACAACCCCGGATATAAGTATCCTGTCCCATCCAAGGGTGATTGCAAAGTTATCCCAGTCATCATAGGTCACGCTGCAGGCTTTCCTGAACTCAGCAATACCCTCAGGCGTGCCCATGCGCTTTAACGCACGGTTCATGTCCCCCTGCACGTACACAGGCGGGATCATGGTGGTCAGGGCAGTGGAACCTCCCTCATATGGATAGAAATCGCAGGTCACATCCTGTCCCTTGGCCCTTGCCTCTTCTATCAGCCCGATGGCCCTGTGGATATCCTTTCCCCAATTGGCCATGCCGCAGGATTTGAAGTGGCTGATTTCCACGGCGCAGCCTGCCTTCCTGCCAATCTCAATCATTTCCTTCACGCTGTCCACCATGCTGTCGCCCTCCCCCCGTATATGGGCGGTCACGACCCTGCCGTAACGTCCCACCGGCTCCAGCAGCCTGGCAAACTCATCCGTTGTACTGTAGCATTCCGGAAGGTACATGATGCCCACGGACACGCCCGCGGCCCCCTCCTTCATGGCATCCTCCACCAAGGCCCTGGCCTCAGCCATCTCCTTGTCCGTGAACGGGGTGTCGGCAAATCCCTTGACCGTTATCTTCACTGCCCCGGTCCCTATCATGGACCCAAAGTTCACCGGAAGCCCTGTCTTATCCAGCGCTTCCATATAGTCATGATAGGTGCGGATCCGGTTGTCCTTAATGGGCCCCAGCACCGGCTCATCGAATTCATACATCTCCTTTGCGCGCACCGGGTCCGCGCTGGCCGGCGTCATGGAGATGCCGCAGTTGCCCACCACGGTGGTTGTAATGCCCTGGGTCAGCAGGACATCCCCAAAATCAGGGCTGTTAAATGGCTTGGCATCACAGTGGCGGTGTATGTCAATAAATCCGGGCGTCACCGCCCTTCCTGCCGCATCCACCACCAGATCCGCTTCCCGGCAGATGGTTTCCCCAATCCGTTCAATCCTGTCATCCTTTATATATATATCAGCCTTTTTGGGTGCATTTCCCAGGCCGTCGTATACCAATCCGTTTTTTATTAATGTAGAAGCCATTATCCGTCTTCCCCGCTTTCCTTTGTCCCATTTCCTTCGTTCAGATAATTGTACACGGTAAACCGGGAGATGCCAAGGAAGTCCGCTACCTTTTCAGCTGATTTCTTAATGAGGAACGCACCCTTTTCATCCAGATAGCGGACCACTGCCACCTTGTCTTCCTTGGTCAGCATGGCCAGCTGCCTGCCGGTGCTCTGTACCGCATCCTGCATCAGGGTGTCCAAAAGCTCGTCCACATTGGCGGTGAATACTTCCTTGGTGTTTGTCTCAGCGCCCTGACCGCTCAGGGCCCTCATGGCTGCCTCGCCAATCATAAGGCCTGTAATATCAAGGTTGATGCAGAGGCTTCCCTCTACTTTGCCATCCTCGCCCATGAAATACTTGCTGGAGGTGCGCAGCGTCCTGCCGTCCTTTGTATAGTTGATATAACCATACTGGTCTTCAGGCATGGCTGTCCCCCTCAGTATCTCCAGGCCCGCATTGGTGCCGCCCCCGCCTACCTCACGGCCCGTCACATGGCCGTTATAGATGGACACGATCGTGCGGTCATATGGCAGCGTCAGGTCGTGGAGCACCACCTCACAGTTCGTCCCGAACTGGATGGCAATACACTTTGCCAGACTGTCAAGAACCTCGAAATTATCTTTTACAAACCCCATGAACCTATCTCCCTTCAAGCCTTAAGGCATCAGGACTTAATCCCGATGCCCGGCTGATGCTTATTTTACAGCTCCTCTTGATTCCACAACCAGAGCCAGTCTTTCCTCTTCAGACATTTCCTCTTTCTTTGTACATAAGGAAACAATCACTTCCGCTGCAAGGGCTACCAGTGTTGCAGGAATGGCAGGTCCGGTGAAAATGCCTGCCACCGCGCCGGAGAATGCAGGGACCGCCAGATACAGGACGCCGAACAGGGTTCCCACGCCTACCGAAGCAATGCCTCCCTGCCAGGTGGCGCGTTTCCAGCATGCGCCTAACAGCATGGCAATGGATACGCCCGGAATGATGGAGCCGATTACATTGCTGATGTAGCTCATGACATCCTTTGCAAACAAGGTTGCAAAGAAGGCAAGGAGCAGGGTTGCCACGGTGGCTACCCGTGAATATTTGCCAACCTTCTCATCCTCCAGCTGCCGGCCGGTGAGGATCGGGTAGATGTCCTGTATCAATATGGTTACTCCTGCGATTGCATCGGAGTCACCGGAGGACATGGTTGCGGACAGGCCGGAAATCATGAACATAAGACCCAGGACCGGTCCTAACACAACGGTTGCGATATAGGTAAATGCAAAATCCGGCTGTTCCAGCACTGCCTGCGCGCCTGTATTGGTTGCGATTGTAAATGCCGCCATACCAATAATAGCAGGAAGAAGGGAGAAAATCAACAGCAGCCAGCCAGAAAGGCTCAAAGCCCGGATTGCGGTCTTGTCATCCTTGGCCGTGTAGATACGCATACGGTATGTAGGCGTGCCCAGACAGGGGATGGCAATGGAGAACATCAGTGAGAACAGCGCCATGCCTCCCATGGACTCAACACCGTAAAAGCTTAAGTTGCCTGCCTTGCCGGCTTCGGTGATGGTCCCGGATATGGTCCCCCATCCGCCTGCCATGGGAATGGCAATGGCTGTGATGGCGATGAATCCGATTACAAGCACGGTCAGCTGGATCAGGTCTGTCCATACAACCGCCAGATATCCGCCGATGATAACGTAGATTCCAAATGCAAGCACTGCCACCAGCTTGGAGGTGGTCAGGTCCATTCCGGTTACATAGCTTAAATAGGTAGCCCCTCCATTGATATGGTTCCCCAGCCATACAACCTCTATGATGTACATCATGAAACTCATGACAGCTTTGACCATCTTATTGCCATTGTAATGGAACTGTGCTTCCTCAGCCATGGTCAGCAGGTTCTTGGCCCTTAGCTTGGACTTCTTGGCTACCAGTACCAGGGCCAGGATCCCAAGGGCGGCGCCCATACCATAGGCAGAACCGCCAAAACCATTCTTAAACCCGTTGGCCGTTGCCCCGATGGACGAGCCTGTACCGATAAGGGTGGCGCCCATGGTGGCAAAAATAAGATACATGGGCATCTTACCTCCGCCTGTAAGGTAATCTTTTCCTTTGGATTTGCCCTTGCTGCAGATAATGCCTACCACAATCATTAAAAGCACATAAAGCATGAATCCAATAATAAAGAATGTTGCATGGGTCTTTGTTAACATACTCTTCCTCCTTTGTATTATAAATGGATAGTGTCACACAGGATTGTTGGACCCGTCTCTGAATTCTGCCAAATTTTTGAACGGTTCAACAATTTGTTTAACCCCATTGTAATAAGCTTTAAACAAATTGTCAATATGTTTTTTGACTTTTTTGTGCACTTTTTTCTTTATCCCCATATTATGTCTAGCTTTTTTGCATATATTTTTATTTTTAGCCTTGTAAGCTTCAACAATTTGTGTTATAACCATAATGAACAGTGTTTCTGGTTCTGCCGAGTTCAGATGAGAAGGAGGTTGTTATGGAAAATCATTATAAGTTTGAAGAATCCAAGGATGTAATCACCCCGGCCCTGGTCTATTACCTGGATATCATTAAAGAAAATATTAAGAAGGCAGTGGACCTGGCCGGCGGACCCGGATATCTGTGGCCCCATGTAAAGACCCACAAGATGGCGCAGATGGTCCGCCTTCAGATGGAAGCCGGCATAACCCGTTTTAAGTGCGCCACCATAGCGGAAGCAGAGATGGCAGCCAGCTGCGGGGCAGCCCATGTCCTTGTGGCATACCCTCTGGTAGGTCCGAATATCAGCCGTTTCATCCAACTGATGCAAACCTACCCCCAGGTCTGTTTCTGGGCAGTGGGTGACAATGAGGGACAGGTACGCGCCCTTGGGCAGCAATGCTCCAAAGCCGGTCTCAGGGCCAATGTCCTGGTGGATGTGAACCTGGGCATGGACCGCACCGGCGTACCGGTTCAGGATACAGGTGCATTCTTCATGGAGTGCGCTTTGATGGACGGTATCTCCATGATGGGGCTTCACTGTTATGATGGCCACCGCACCGAGCATGACTTTGACCGGCGCAAGAAGGAAACAGACGCAAGCGCTGCCCAGATCCAGGCAATCTCAAGCGGCCTGTGTGAAAAAGGCTACTCCTGCAGGACCCTGGTATTGGGCGGTTCCCCTTCCATGCCATGTTATGTGGATTTTCCCAGGACACAGTATGAGGTGTACCTCTCCCCGGGTACCTATTTCGTCAACGACTATGGGTATACAATGAAGTATCCGGACCTTGTGTTCACTCCGGGCGCAGCCATCATGACCAGGGTCATCAGCTGTCCGGTGAAAGGGCATTTTACACTGGACCTGGGATATAAGGGGATTGCCTCTGACCCGGAAGGGACCCGGGGCGTCATTGCCGGGATGGAACATGTCAGGGAACTGTTCCAGAGCGAGGAACATTGGGCCTTTTGCATGGAACCCGGATACGAAGACCAGTGCCCCGGGGTGGGGGATGAACTTTTCGTGGTGCCCACCCATATCTGCCCCACAAGCGCCCTGTATCCATCCGTACCGGTGGTGGAAAAGGGACATATCCGCCATACTTGGGAAGTAACAGCCAGAAACCGTAAAATAAACATTTGATTGAAAGGAAATAATACTATGGCAAACGTATATGACAAATTAAACGAAAAAGGAATCACCCTTCCCGCGCCGCCGCCAAAGGGCGGTGTTTATACACCGGTCCAGGAATTCGGGACAAACCTTTTATACTGCTCAGGCTGCGGCCCTGACTTAGGAAACGGCAATACCGTGGTCGGCAAATTAGGAAAGGACCTGACCGTTGAGGAAGGACAGAAGGCCGCCTATAACTGCATGCTGAACCTTCTGGCAAACATTGAGGCCAAAACCGGCGACCTGAACAAGATCAAACGTTTCGTAAAAGTGCTGGGTTTTGTGAACAGCGCAGATGATTTTACCCAGCAGCCCCAGGTGGTAAACGGCGCTTCCAACCTGCTTGTTGACCTGTTCGGCGAGGAAGCGGGCTGCCCGGCCCGTTCCGCCATCGGTACCAATGCACTTCCCGGGGGGATTGCATGTGAAATCGAAGTCCTGGTGGAAGTGGAATAAGAAATCCTGATGGAAGCAGGATAAAATCCTGTTGGAAACAGAATAAAAATCCTGCCAAAGGCGGAATACTACAGCATATTGCAAGTCCTTATGTACTAAAAAGCTCCTGTATACGGGAAACACGGCATTTTGCCGCCAACTTCCCGCACAGGAGCTTTTTAATTTTATAGTTTAATCAATCTCTTCTCATGACCGAAACGGCTTTTTCCAATGGATTGCATCCACACTGCATTCCTTCATGCATTCCCCGCACTGGATACATTCCATATCCCCAACATTCCTAATATCCATCCTGCAGGTGCGCACGCACCTGCCGCAGTTGGTACAGGCGCCTTCATCTATCCTTACCCCCAGCATTGCCACCGGGGCAAAAAGGGAATAGATTGCCCCAAGAGGGCAGAGGAAACGGCAGAAGCTTCTGTAAATAAAACATGCGCTGATGAGGATGACAGCCATCACAAACACTTTCCAGGAAAACAGCGCCCCTGCAAGGCTGCCCAGCGATTCGTCCAGGAGCACCAGCGGGATACCGCCTTCCAGGGTTCCTGCGGGACATATGTATTTGCAGAACGCAGGCACCGGAAGCCTTGTGGCCATCTTAAGTATAATGGGGAGCAGGATTACAAATACAATCAGTATCATGTACTTCAATTTGGATAATACCCGGGTAAACCGGCTCTTCTTAAGTTTGGGGACAGGAATTTTATAAAGCAGTTCCTGCACAAGCCCGAAGGGGCACAGGAAACCGCATATGGTCCTTCCCAGCGTGACCCCAAGAAGCAGCAGCACCCCCAGTATATAAAAGGGTATCTTCCGGTCCAATGCCGCCAGGGAGTTCTGAAGCGTTCCCAGCGGGCATGAACCCACCGCGCCTGGACATGAGTAGCAGTTAAGCCCAGGCACGCATAAGCCCTTGGCCTTGCCCTGGTAGATGGATACCTGGGCAAATCCCTTCAGGTTCAGGTTATATAGTAATGCAGAACAAAGCTGTATCAGCCGCCTTTTCATGGTCCTCATCCTTTCATCCGATTCCTATGCATTCCAGGCATACCCGTATGGCCTTGTGCAGGGTATCCTGATATCCGCCCTGGTACAATCCGGTGCACAGGAATATGATTCCCAGAAAAAGAAGCAGGACAGCTATTTTATTCTGTCTTGTCATATGCCTCATATGGGACAAACCTCCTTTTCACGTGTCTCCATAGCCAGGACGTGCCCTGTCTGATAGTACGTGCCCTGGCTGATAGTACGTGTCCTGGCTGATAGGACACGTACTGGCTGATAGGACACGTATTGGCTAATCATCCATCCCATCCCTGACACGCCCTGATATCCCTGTATCCTTATAACCCCAGCGCCTCTTTATACCTGTCGTACATGGTATCTGCGTCATATGCGCCTGTTGATACATGGGTAATCTTGCCATTGGCGTCAAGAACCACGGTATATGGTATGGAATTGGATGGATAGAGCATGGCTACCTCATAATTTTCATCCAGCGCCACCGGGAAGGTGTATCCGTTCTCGTCCACAAAATCCTTTACCGTATCAGCATCATCCCCGCAGTTCACTGCAATAATGCCTATTTCATCCCCAAAGTCCTCTTTTAGACGCTCAAATGCAGGCATCTCCCTGACACATGGTCCGCACCAGGTTGCCCAGAAATTAATGATGACAGGCTTGCCTTTCAGGTCCGAGAGCGCGAGGCTGGAACCGTCAATCAGCTCTGCCGTGAAGTCAGGCGCCTTATTGCCTGCCTTTAAAGGCACGCCTGGCTGGGCCTCGATACCGCTGTCGCCCTCGCCCTGACCGGCGTCTGCCTGGGCTTCATCCGCCGCTGCCTCACCGGCGTCTGGCCGGGTCTCACCTGCCGCTGCCTCACCGTCTGTCTGTCCGGCGCCTTCCGGCGCTTTGTCTTTGGCTGCCTCACCGGCATCCTGGCCAGCATCCGTCTTATCCTTATCTGCCGCGGCTTTCCCTGCAGCCCCGCCGGTCTGCCCGTCTCCTGGATTTCCTGCCGTTGTGCCTGCTGCTTCCTTCACATCCCCATCCGCCTGCGCAGCCGTTGTCTGTTCCCCACCTTTGCCCGCAGAACTGCATCCCGCAGTCTGAAGGGCCATACATATGGTCAGGGACAGTACCGCCCCCATCCTGACCGCTGATTTCCTATTTACCATAAAATACGGTTTCCTCATATAGATTTCCTCCCATCATTCCAAACCGCGCCATGTCCGTTCCGGCGCAGCCAGTGCCCTAGAGCGTGTCTGAAAATTGCTTTCCGCCAGATGTGCGTCCTTCATTTGGCCCAAATCTGCCACATACCGGGACACACAGCGGATGGAAAGCAATTATTAAACACACCCTGGTTTCAGTATCCAGTATCATGATTTACAATCTGCAGTGACAAAAAAAGCTCGGCTGCCCGGGCTTCCCTAAAATAATAAATCCAGGCAATGGCTTTCATACCATTACCTGGAATTTACTCTATCATATTTATTATCTTCTGTCCACCCGGCATTGCGGGGGTTTTTATGAAAGTTTTATTAACCTTTCATAAAACCGTCACTGAGCCTTATGGCTGATACTCCGGTACGGATTGCATACCGGTCATACCTCATCCACCACAGGGACCACTTCCCTCTCGCTGTAGTGGTGGGCTTCTTCGAGCATCATATCCTTAACCTTCATAAGCCTTGTCTGGGAACTGCGCTCATTTTCATCCAGCTTCATGGTGATGTAGCGGATATTCTGCTGGGTCTGGGGAATCATCACATGCTCCAGGGCATTTACACGGCGGCGGGTCTTTTCAATCTCCGCTGCCATGAGCTGGCAGGACTTTTCACACTCGGCCAGGCGCAGCATATCCGGCAGAAGGTCTGCCAGGCTTTTCACCGCATCATCCAGATCGCTGGAGGTAAAGGCAAATCCATAGGAATAGATATCATTGGGGTCCGAAGTCCTGGTCTTATACTTGAACACAGGAATCTCCACGCTCATCACATTCCTTGTCTCGGATTCCAGATAAACCTCCTGCTTGGGAGCCATCAGGGCCACATTCAGGGCTTCGTCTGTCATGCCGGAGCGGGCCAGCACAAAATTCTGGTTGGCCGCCGCAATGCCTGCCTCTACCTTTTCACGAAGAGCTTTGTTCTCACGCACCAGGTCCAGGAACTGACGCATCAATTCATCCCGCTTATCCTTAAGGAGCTTGTGTCCCCTGATTGCCGTCGCCAGCTTTTTCTTGAGACGGGTAAGCTCCATACGGGTGGGATTCACATGTTTTGCACCCATGTTATGTCAACTTCCTTTCTGACTGCTGGTTATTTTGCATCATAGTAAAGGTCAAGGAATTTGTCCTTGATACGTTTCAGCTCGCTCCTTGGAAGGATGCGCAGCAGCTTCCAGCCGATTTCCATGGTTTCCTCAATGTCACGGTCGGCGTAGTAGCCCTGGGATACGTATTCTTTTTCAAACTCATCTGCAAACTTGGCATACAGCTTATCCATGTCAGTCAGGGCTGCCTCGCCAAGGATTACCATCAGTTCCTTTGCATCCTTACCACGGGCATAGGCTGCAAACAGCTGGTTCATGACATCGGCATGGTCCGCCCTTGTCTTGCCTTCGCCGATACCCTTATCCTTCAGACGTGAAAGGGATGGAAGCACGTCGATTGGCGGTGTTACGTTCTTGCGGTATAAGTCACGGCTCAGGATGATCTGTCCCTCGGTAATGTATCCCGTAAGGTCAGGAATCGGATGGGTCTTGTCATCCTCAGGCATGGTAAGGATAGGAATCATGGTGATGGAACCGCTCTTGCCCTTCTGGCGTCCGGCTCTCTCATACAGGGAAGCCAGGTCGGTGTACATATATCCGGGATAACCGCGGCGCCCGGGAACTTCCTTACGCGCAGCGGAAATCTCACGAAGGGAATCTGCATAGTTGGTAATATCGGTCAGGATAACCAGCACGTGCATATTCTTCTCAAATGCCAGGTATTCTGCCGCGGTCAGCGCCATACGCGGTGTTGCAATACGCTCAACCGCAGGGTCATTGGCCAGGTTGATGAACATGACGCTTCTGTCAATGGCACCTGTTTCACGGAAGCTCTCCATAAAGAAGTTTGCCTCCTCAAAGGTGATACCCATGGCCGCGAATACAACGGCGAAAGGCTCACTGGTACCGCGCACCTTTGCCTGACGCGCAATCTGTGCGGCCAGGTTGGCGTGGGGCAGACCGGATGCGGAGAAGATAGGAAGCTTCTGTCCGCGGACCAATGTATTCAGTCCATCTATGGCAGAGACGCCGGTCTGGATAAACTCCTCAGGATAGCTTCTGGCTGCCGGATTCATGGGAAGGCCGTTGATATCCATACGCTTTTCAGGCAGGATGTCGGGGCCGCCGTCAATGGGCTTGCCCATGCCGTCAAACATACGGCTGAGCATATCCTCGGACACGCCCAGTTCCATGGTACGGCCTAAGAAACGCACCTTGCTGGAATCCAGGTTGATACCGGTAGCCGCCTCATACAGCTGCACCATGGCGTTGCCGCCGTCTATCTCCAGGACCTTGCAGCGGCGTTTCTCGCCGTTTGCCAGTTCAATCTCACCCATCTCGTCATAGGTTACACCCTGTACGCCGCGGACCAGCATGATAGGACCTGCTACCTCTTCAATTGTTCTATATTCCTTGGGCATTAGAAGTCCTCCTTTCTGCTCAGCTCATCGCTCAGTTCTGCTTCCAGCGTCTTGATCACATCTGCATAAACGCTGTCAAGATCGGCTTCCTCGGTGTATTTGAAACGTCCGATAGCCTCACGCACCGGAAGGTTGACCAGACGCTCGATGTTCACGCCCTGGCTTAAGGCCTGGCCTGCTTTATCAAAATATGCCATCATAAGCATCATCATCATGTGCTGCTTCTTCAGGGATGTAAAGGTATCAATCTCATGGAACGCGTTCTGGTGCAGGAAGTCCTCACGGATGGAACGGGCTGCCTCCAGTTTCAGGCGGTCAGGCGCGGACAGGGCGTCCATACCGACCAGCTGTACGATTTCATTTAACTCAGACTCTTCCTGGAGCAGGCGCATGAGACGGGCGCGAAGCTCGGTCCAGTCGCTTTCCACCTCTGCGTTGAACCATTTTTCCATGGTGTCCACGTACAGGGAATAGCTGGTCAGCCAGTTGATGGCCGGGAAATGTCTCTTGTATGCCAGGTCGGCGTCCAGGCTCCAGAATACCTTAACGATACGCAGGGTTGCCTGTGTGACCGGCTCGGAAATATCGCCGCCTGCAGGGGATACTGCGCCGATTACGGAAAGCGCGCCCTCGCGGTTATCCTTGCCCAGGGAAATCACGCGTCCCGCACGCTCATAGAACTGTGCCAGACGGGAACCCAGGTATGCGGGGTAACCTTCCTCACCAGGCATTTCCTCCAGACGTCCCGACATCTCACGCAGTGCCTCCGCCCAACGGGATGTGGAGTCTGCCATCAGGGCCACGGAATAACCCATGTCACGGAAATACTCGGCAATGGTGATACCCGTATAGATGGATGCCTCACGTGCAGCAACCGGCATATCCGAGGTATTGGCAATCAGGACCGTACGTTCCATCAGGGACTTGCCTGTCTTTGGATCCTTCAGTTCCGGGAACTCGTTCAGAACATCCGTCATCTCGTTGCCGCGCTCGCCGCAGCCAATGTAAACCACGATATCCGCATCAGCCCACTTGGCAAGCTGGTGCTGTACAACCGTCTTGCCTGAACCGAATGGTCCGGGAACAGCCGCAACACCGCCCTTTGCGATAGGGAACAGACAGTCGATGACCCTCTGTCCTGTTACAAGGGGCATGTCAGGGGACAGCTTCCTCTGGTAAGGACGGCCCTTACGTACCGGCCATTTCTGCATCAGGCCAACGGGATGCTCCTGTCCCTTCTCATCGGTCACCACAGCAACCGTATCCGTTACCGTGTACTCGCCGCCGCTGATATAGGTCAGGGTGCCTTCGATGCCGACAGGAATCATGATCCTCTGCTGTACCACATCCGTCTCCTGTACCGTACCGATGATATCGCCGCTGCCCACCTTGTCGCCCACATTGACTGAAGGCACAAAGGTCCACTTCTTCTCACGCTTCAGGGAGGGAACCTCCACTCCGCGGTTCAACAGGTTTCCGCCTGTCTTCTCCATGATTGCATCCAGGGGACGCTGGATACCGTCATATATACTTCCAATCAGGCCAGGCCCCAGCTCAACGCTCATGGGTACGCCTGTGGATTCCACAGGCTCCCCTGGTCCCAGTCCGGAGGTTTCCTCATAAACCTGGACCGAAGCCTTGTCGCCATGAATCTCTATGATTTCACCAATCAAACGCTGGTCGCTAACGCGTACAACGTCGAACATGTTGGCGTCGCGCATGCCCTCTGCGATAACCAGGGGACCTGCCACTTTTTTGATTACGCCTTTGCTCATCTTTTACCTCCTCGTCAAGAGCACCAGACACCCGTCAATGGGGCGCTACTGCCCGTTAAATATTATATCAGAGCCAACTGCCTGCTCTACTGACTTCTTCACTGCCATGATTCCCCTGCCCGTGTTGCCGGACACGCCTGGAATCAGTATGATGGCCGGAAGGTCAGCTTCACGGAAGCGGTCAATCTCCGGTTCAACCTGGGCTGCCAGGGCTTCCGTGATATAAATCACGGCATACCCGCTTTCTCCCAGCTCCCTTAATTTCTTTCCTGCCACCACCGGGTCTGTCAGGGGAAATGGTTCCAGACCCAGGGCTGCGAAACCGTAGATACTGTCCCGGTCGCCCATCACTGCAATCTTATACATACATCTCCCTTACCCTTTCCCGGATGGACTCTTCGGGAAGATGGTTGAGTTTCCCGGAAAGTACGATCCGAACTGACTTGATTTCGTTCTCACGCGCCAGAATATAAGCGGCCAGCGGCCCAAGCCCAAAGGGACTGTACTGCTGAGGCTTAATCTTGCGGATCATCAGATTGTCGCACCACCGTTCAAAGGCTGAAGGTGAGCGGCGAAGTTCCTCTACCGCGTCTGCATAGGTGGTGGATTCCAGGTAAATGCCGATGGCATCCACTCCTTCTATGGCCGCCTGGGCCAGGCGTGTTATATCCAAGGTATCACAAGGCGCCAGCGCCTGTTCCAAAAATGCCCTGTCCTTACCGGTACGGGATGCCCGCACCGCTGTCTTTATATCTGCCGCTGCCACTGTCAGCTCCGCATAAAGCTTCAGGAACTCATTGCCGGATGATTTACCGGCATGATAAATCGCATCCAGGGCCGCTTTGTCAATGATGATGTCGCAAAGCTGTCCGTCCTGGGTGTGCAGAAGCGCCTTATACGCCTCCTCCGCCGGTCCCCTCATGGGTTCCGGAAGATTCTGGAATTCCCGGTTCTGTATGGAGTCGCGTATCAGCTTCACATCCACGGAGCCCTGGTCAATGAAAATCCCCGGATAGTCATGGCCGGTGCGTTCCGCCTTGACCGCCTCCTTGATGGCTGCCTTCAGGTTGTGGTAATCGTTGCCGTACAGGAACACGTCGAATACGGACACATCCTCCACCAGTTCTGAAATCAATCCCCAGGTTTTTTCCCGCTCCAGGGCCAGAAGCGCCTCAGCACTTGCAGTGCTGTCGTCGCCCCAGCCTTTTTCCATGAGAAGCTGGATACACTCATCGTAGTCTTTTGCAGCTGTCAGCTGATCTAAAAATGCGCCGGATAGCAGGGACAATTCTTTGGAACGGATACGGGCTACTGCATAAACATATTGTTTGTCTGCCATTTAAATCGTTCCTCCGTTCATGAAAAAAGAATTTCCTGCACCTTATCCTGCAATAATTCGTGGGCTGAATCAAAGATTGCGTTGATGGAGCAGTTCTCCTCGATCCCGCCGTAGGTCAGCACAAATCCGGCATCAATATCCCTGGTGTCCTTGGAAATGTGCAGGGCCGCGTCCTTATCCTTTAACGCTGCATTAAGTCTGTCCTCAAATCCTTCCGGAACCCGGGCAAGGTCTTTTGCTGAAAACAGAAGCTCGCCCTTACCGTTCTGTGCGGATTTGACAGCCAGTTTAAGAATCATGTCAAAGTAGGCATCCGTATCCATTCCCTTAAGTTCTGCTTTCGCCTTCTCAATGGTGTCACCAATCAGCTTCTGCTTCTCGGCCAGGATACTTCCGCGTTTCTTAAGGTCGGCAGCGGACTGCCCCCTTTCCAGGATGTTGGCAACGGACTGCCTGGAACGCCTTTCAATGTCGGCGCACTCGCTTTCCGCTTCCTTACGGGCAGCTGCCAGGACCTTATCTGCCTCATCCCTGGCCCCTGCCAGGGTGCGGGCTGCCGCTTCCTGGGATTCTTCTTTTATCTGGCTGATGATTTTATCTAATCCCGCCATGCCATGTTCTCCTTTCCTGATTCTCTCCTGATATCCGTACGCTGCTTACGCATTAACGCCTGCAATACCGAAGATAGCAAGAATGGAGATCAGCAGTGCCAGGATGGCGTAGGTCTCAACCATGGCCGGGAAGATCATTGCCTTACCAAACTGGTCCGGTTTCTTAGCAACTAAACCAATACTTGCAACAGCGGCCTTGCCCTGCTTGATGGCTGAATATAAACCAACGAATGCCATTGGAAGGCAGGCAGCCAGGTATAAAAATCCCTTAGCTACGGAAATGTCGGAGCTTCCGCCCATGATACCGATCTGTGTCAGGGTGATGAAACCGATCAGCAGGCCGTAGATACCCTGTGTACCAGGAAGCAGCTGTAATACCAGAACCTTACTGAACTTGTTGGGGTCTTCTGTTACAACTCCGGCAGCAGCCTCACCTGCGATGCCAACTCCGATAGCAGAACCAATCCCTGCAAAAAGTGCTGCCAGAACTGCTCCTAATAACGCTAAAACAACTCCCATATTCTCCATAACTAAATGTCCTCCTTGACTTTATAATATTTGGTGTGAATGGCGAAGGGTTCAAATTTCCTTCCGCCTCCCTCATAAAACTTTCCGAAAAATTCCACAAACTGCAGACGGTTTGTATGGACATAAGCGCCCAGCGCGTTGATTGCCAGGTTCAGGCTGTGTCCGATTAAGAATACCAGGATGAATACGATTGCTCCCGGAATGGTTCCTCCCACCATGCTTCCCATCTTGTTGAATACGGTGGAGATGACGCTGGTAGCAAGCCCCAGGGCCAGAAGACGGGAATAGGAAAGGATATCACTCAGGTATGAGGTGACCCCATACGCCCCGTAAAGGCCTTTCAGGATACGCTTGAACCAGCTTCTTGATTCCCGTCCGCTGGTAAGTACAATTCCGATCAGGCCAATCACCGCCAGCACGGCTGCCACGGTTCCTGCCGCCGCCGGAAGGGTGAAGCTTAAGCCCAGCATATCGGTGAACATGGACATGGTCAGCAGGTAAACAATACCGCCGCCCACCAGCATATACCAGAATACGGCATCATAGATACCGTCCTTCAGGCTTCCGTTCCTGACACAGGTATAGAATTTAATCCCAAGACCTGTAAAAAGATGGATGATGCCAATCAGGAATGCAAACACCAGCATCTTCATGGGCAGGCTTACCGGCTCAAACCAGATAGGCGCCAGCCTGATGTCCGGCCTGTTGAAAAATGTGGTTGCTATCACATTGACCGCATCCCCGAAAAAGCTTCCGAACATAAAGCCCCAGAACGCGGTGGAAATACCGCAGTACATGAACATCTTCATGAACTTCCTCATCCCGTCTTCCATGTTCTTATACTTGGTCAGACAGTATGCGGTGCCTGCAATCATGATGAGCCCGTAAGCCGCATCAGACAGCATCAGCCCAAAAAGCACATAGTAGAAGCACGCCACCACCATGGACGGGTCAATCTCGCCCTGGCCCGGAAGGCTGTAGCTCTCAATGACTCCCTCCACGGGTTGTGCAAACTTGTTGTTGCGCAGCACCACGGGCACGTCGTCCTTTTCTTCCGGTTCGGAAAATTCAATTACCACCTCATACTTATCCTGAAGCAGCTTTTCAAGCGCGGGGGCCGCCTCCACGGAAACATATCCCGTGATAAGGAATACCCTTCTGGACTGTACCAGACCATTTAACACCCCGTACTTCTCGGACCGCATGGTATAGTAATCCATTACGAACTTGATGGAGTCCCGGTCAGGCGCCATGTCGGCGATTGCCTTCTCGGCTCCTGCAATCTCAGCCTTTACCTTGGAAAGTTCCTCCTCCAGCTGCTGCTGCCGTTTGGCAGGCACCAGGGAGCTGAGGGGCGGCTTCACAAAATTCAGCTTCTTTAACGCGTCTTCCACTGCATCCGCGTCCCCTTTGGCGCACACAATGAAAAGACAGGTCTGTTCCTTGGATGAACTGACAATGTTAAGGTCAATTGTCTCGGCCTCAGGCGCAAGCGCGCCCAGCTGTTCCCTCAGCTGTTCCAGTGAGATTTCTTCCTGGATGGAGCCGATGAATGCCACGGATTTCTTCGTCCCTTTAAAGTCAAGGGGCAGATCAAAGGACTTCCATGGCGCCAGTGCTTCCATCTGCTGTTCCAGCTTCGGGATGACGGCACTGTTCTCGCCAATCTGTTTTGCAAGTTCCTGTAAGCGGTAGGCTTTCTTCATGGTCTCATCATGCTGGCCTGCATTGGCCTCATATTGCTCCACGGTCAGGATTTCCCTGCCTGCGAATGAGTCAAGCATGCCCTTGTCTTCCGGCGCATATTTATCCAGAATACCGACGGCCTGTTCCGCTATGATGGCATTGCGTTCAAATACGGTTTTGGAAGACGTTACATCCATTTTCCTGAACATATCATCTTCCTGCAGCACATTGCTGATTTCAAGTACCCCTTGGCGCTGCAGAAGCTCAAGGGTGCCCTTGCGGTCCTTTTTCAGTCCGCAGATCAGCACTTTTTTCATGGGCACTACTGCCAACCCTAAGCGCCTCCTTCCTTACCTTTCCACGATGGCTTTTATCGTGGAACTTCCTTACCTTTCCACGATTTTTACCGTGGACTCACCTTACAGCAGTTCTGATAAGATAACCTTGACTGCCTGATCCTGTTTCGCGGCCACGGCGCTGCGCAGATTTTCCAATTCCTTTACTTCCTCTGCCTGCGCAGCCTGCATCATCTGCTCACCTTGAGCCTTTGCGTCTTCTTCGGCCCGCGCCGCAGCTTCCCTGGCAGCACTTGTCATGTCTGCCTTTAACTGCACGCCCTGGGCCTTTGCCTCCGCCACAATTGCTTCCGCCTGTTTTACCGCGTCCTTTTCAGCTGCTTCGGCAGCTGCCTCTGCCTGCCGGATCGCATCAATTGTCTCCTGGGCCAATCCAAATCCCCCTTTCCTTCCCGGAATTCCTCCATGCTTATCTCCGGTATATGTAAATAGTCTGTGCAGATAAGCCTGTAGGAATACTATGGCAAATACGTTTCAACTATAAAATGACAAGTTAATAGTATTTGTCCACACCTTTCCTATTATTTTTGTACAATATGAATAGATTATAACCCATGACTAAAAAATTATCAATCCACTTTCTTACTTTTTCATGAAAAATTTTTAGGATTTCTAAAAAATTTTGTATATCGTACAAAAAACGTCAAAAGACTTCCATATTCCTACCCATTCTGCACCTTCCGAATTGTTATGAAAATAACAATTCCTTATACCAAAATAGGCTGCAGGTCAAAGGGGCGGTTGACCTCTCTGCTGCAGCCACATTTGTTCTTATGATACCACTATTTTTCAGTTTTGCAAATAGTAAATTTTTAACATCTTCTTAACGCCATTTAATCTGATATAATCACCCGTTTCTTCCCGCCGCCGTTCATCAGGCTGTAATATGCAGGAAGCATCAGCAGGGACAATATGGTGGAAGCGGTCAGGCCGCCGATGTTAACAAGCGCAAGTCCCTGGGTTGTGGAACCGCTGTCCCCCAATGCCAGCGCCATGGGCACCATGGCCACCACCGTGGTCAGGGTGGTCATGAGGATAGGCCTCAGACGGGTGGCTCCTGCTTCCACAAGGGCCGTATTCAGATCCATCTCCCTCCTGTACTGGTTCACCGTATCCACATAAAGGATACCGTTGTTAACAACCGTACCTACCAGCATCAAAAAGCCCAAAAGCGATGTCATGCTGATGGCGCTGTCCGCCAGCCACAGAAGGCCGAAGGCGCCTATGAGGCAGAACGGGATGGTGGTCATGACCATGATGGAGAACTTGGGTGACTCAAACTGGGCCGCCATGACTACGAATACAAGGAAGATTGCCAGTCCAATGGCCTGGAACAGCGCACTGAACTCAGTTGCCATGGATTCTTCCTGGGCATTCTGGGCAATGGACACCGTGCCGCCTACATTGGGTTTTACCACTTCGTCCATCAGCTGGGTCTTTGTATTCTTATTGGAGTTCTCCGTGTAGATGCCGCTCACCGTCACACGGTACTGTTTATCCTGCCTTGTAATGGATGCCGGGCTGTCCGCGAAACGGATATCCGCCACATCTGTCAGGGCCACGGACCTGCCGCTTGGGGTCTGGAGCGTAACACTTTCCACCTGGTCCAGGGAACGGTAACGGTCCTTGGGATACTCCACCTTAACATCAATATCGTCGCCGTTGATGTTCATGGTAGTTGGGGTCACGCCGCTTAACATATTGTTGAGGGTACCGCCGATCTGCGCCGGCGACAGGCCTGCCGCCCTGGCTTTGATGGGGTTCACCGTAACTTTTACAACGGAAGCCGCGTTCTCCAGGGATGAATGCACCTTGGTCAGTTCAGGCCGCTGGCTCAGCTTCTGGGCAATGTCATCGCTGACCGCTTTCAGGTCATCGTAGTTGGTGCTCTGAAGTTCAACCGTATAATCACTCTCAGAGCCCATCATGGCGCTTACCTGGGAGTAGGCCTCAACCGTTATGTTGGTATCGGAGATGCCTGCCAGCTGCTGTTTCCACAGCTTGACAACCTCATCCGTTTCCATCTTCCTGTCCTTTTTAAGATACACGGTTATATTGGGGTCGGAACTCATGCTAAGGCCTGAGCTTCCTGCCATGGTGAAGTAGGATTCCACATCAGGCTGCTGGGAAATGATTCCTTCCACCTGCTTCATGATCCCATCCACCTTGTCAATCTCCATGCCCGGCTTAACTTCCGCCGTGATGGTGATTTGGCCCTGGTCATCCTCAGCCATAAGCTCCATCCTCAGGAACCTGGCAAGGAAGAATGAGAATAACAGCAGCAGTACGGATGCCAGCATGACAAGGCCGCGCTTTTTAAGAAGGCTTCTCATGATGGTCCGGTAAGCTTCCTGCATTTTTTCAACCGGCCTTGATAACGGCGCTGTCTTCTTCTCAATTGGTTTGTATATCATGTAACATAAGGGCACTACCGTAATAGCGGATATCAGGGAGGCCGTCATACAGAATACGATGGTAAAGCCCAGGGGCCGGAACATCATGCCTGTCATGCCGCCCAGCATGGCCAGGGGCAGGAACACCACGCAGGTGGTCAGCGTGGAGCCGATGACCGACTGGTACACAACCCCGGTTCCGTTGAGCGCTGCCTTTGAAAATTCCCTGAAGCCCGTATCATCCGTGGCCCTGAAGCAGCTCTCCAGCACAACCGTGGAGTTATCCACCATCATACCCACGCCCAACACCAGGGCGCTCAGGGTGATGACGTTCAGGCTGAAGCCCATGAGCTGCATGAGTATCAGGGAGGCCAGGATAGACACAGGGATGGAACTTCCTACAATCAGCGAGGCCTTCAGGTCCCCGAAGAACAGCCATATGATGACCATGGAAATGATAACAGCCATAATCATGGTCTCAATTACAGAACTTAGGGAGGACATGATGGAGTCCTTATCATCATTTACCACTGTAATCTGAAGAGTGGGATCCAGCTTTGTAAGCTGGTCCACCACCTTGCTCACATCCTTTGACACGGTAAGGGTGGCCGCATCCTGCTGCTTACTGATGGTCAGGGCCACGATATCTTCCGGCACCCCGTTCTCCGCCTTGTAACGTGCAATACTCTCAATGTCGTCCGCGCCCATGTATATGTTGGCCACGTCGCTTAAATATACGGTCTGGCTGCCATTCACCGTAAGGGGGATGTCATTGAGGCTTTCCATGGTCTCAAAGGGCTGCTCCGTGGACACGGCCAGCTTCTGGTCGCCCACCTCCGTGTTGCCCGCGGGATATGTAAGGTCCGCGCCGGTGATATCGCCTGCAATGGAGTTCATGGTAACGCCGTACTGCTTCAGCTTCTCAGGCAGCAGTTCCACCTTGATGTACTTCTGTACGCCGCCTGCAAGGGATACCTCTGCCACAGAGGACAGCTTCTCAAACTCAGGTACGATATTATTATTGACATAGTTATAAAGGTCATCGTCCTCGCCGTGGCTGACAGCCATGATTACATTCGGCTTTAAGCTGGTGTTCAGTTCCAGCATGATAGGGTCTTCCGCATCATCAGGAAGTTCCGTCTTTGCAAGGTCCATCTGCTTCTTAAGGTCATCATAGGCATCGTTCATATCCGTGCCGTAATCATACTTTAACATTACAATGGACATATTCTCTTTTGACTGTGAGGATATGGTATCCAGACCGCTTAGTGTACTGGCCCTGTCCTCAATGGGTTTTGTAACCAGCTCATTTACATCATCAGGGCTGGCTCCGGGATAGACAGTCATAACAATCATCATGGACATGTTCATATCCGGCATTAATTCCAACGGTGATTTCATCACAGAGGATAAGCCGAACACAATCAGGCACAGGATTGCAAGAACCGTACTGACCGGTCTTTTTAAGACGAGTTTCGTTAAGCCCATTTTCCTGCCTCCTTCTACTGTGCTTCACTTTGGTCTGCGGCTGGACTTTCAGGTTCACCTGTCTGGCTGTCCTCACTCACTGCGCCTGTATCCAGGGTCACCTTGGTTCCTTCCTTAAGCTCGGAAGTCCATGTGGTTAGTACCATGTCATCCAGGGTAAGCCCTGAGGTCACAACAATATTGTCCTTATCAAATATACCCACTTCCACAGGAACCTCATGGATGACGGCCTGGGACTGGTCGTATGTATAGACATATGCGTCCCCTGCCTTGTAGTATACACAATGGGTAGGAATCAGCATTACATTCTTTTCGGTTGCTGAGGGAACCTTGATTTCCACACTGGTTCCGGGCGCCATGGTTTCATTATCCTCCACAGAGGCCTTTACCTTAAACAGGCCAATGGAAGCCTCGGCCATGTTGTTGACCTCAATCACGCTGCCGCCGTACTGGGTCCCTTCTTTTGTAATTGTTACAGGTGTGCCTGTACTAAGGTTATTCTTAACCTTCTCAGTCACATAGAAGGTCACATTATTGCCTCCATCGCCTGCAATCACACACAGCTGCCCAGAGGTTCCCACACTGTCATGGACTTCCACGTTCAGCTGTTCCACCCGTCCGCTGATAGGGGATGTGACGTGGCTGAATTCCATCTGGTTGTCATAACCGATCTTGGCAGCCTCATACTGCAGGCGCTTTGCCTCAGCCGCTGTCTGATATCCCTCAAACTCCTTGTCAGATACAAAACCGGAGGCATGGAGGGGCGCCATACGGTTTAATGTAGAGACGGCGTCATCCCATGCAACCTTAGCGGTATCCATGGCGTTCTTGGCTGATGCCACCTGCTTTGTATCAATCTCCACAAGTACCTGCCCGGCTGCAATTGTATCTCCAGCCTTAACATTCACTGCTGTCACATCACCGCCAGCCTTCGGATATATGTATACAATATCCGCGGGTTCGATGGTGCCTACCAGATCCGTTGTCAGTTCAATATCCCCCATGAACGGGGTCTGAGCCGTAACTACCGGGTCCGGGGTGGGGGCAACAGGCTCTTCCTTTTTCACGATGCGGGCAATCAGGATTACTGCTATGATTACAATAATGATTCCCCAGATAATGCGTGTCTTTGCCTTTTTCATCTTCTCCTCTTTCCTTTCATATCCTTTATTATTTTGAGATGCTGCTTAATGTTAGAAAAAAACAAGGGAAATGGGCGTCTGCCGCCAGCGCCCTTCCCCATATAAGCTCTCTTTATATATAAGACCAACCATCTAGTATTTTAGACAGTTATACCCATTTTTGTCTAACATCAAAATACGGATAATTAACAACAGCAAGTTGTTAATTATAAAGTTTTTTCAGATATTTAATAAAATTTTCAAATCTCTTCTCATTCTCTTTACGCCATACCACAATCACGTTGGCGCTGACCTGGTTTTCCTTATTGGGAAGAGGGAACATTTTCAGGCGCTCCCCATAGTTATGGTAGAACTCCTTAAAGCCGATATGGATCCCCTCATTTGCTATCAACGCCAGCTCCAGGCTGTTGACGTTTTCAAAAAAACGGGCTTTCTGAAGGATATGCTCCTGTCTTGACAACAGTTCGAACAGCTGCATCTCGGCGCCTGCAAAAAAATTCTTGTACAGGCAGAGCATGGTTTCCCCCTTAAAGTCCTCAATGGTTATTGTTTCCTTTTCTGCCAGGGGATTCTTCCTGGACAGCACATAATACAGAGGGAGTTTACCAATGCACAGCACCCCGTAGCGCTCCCTCAGCTGTTCATGGGTGGGCAGGAAGCTGACCGTCATCATCAGGTCCGGATTGCCATTGGTCATATCCTTGATGCAGGTAAATTCATTTATCTCAAATTCCGTGTCGGGGTCAATGGCCATATAGTCGGCCAGAAGGCTTCCCGCCCTCTCTATGATGCCGTTCATCCCCACCACTGCCAGGTTAATCCTGCTTTTTGCCCGCTCGCCTTCTTCCCTGGCCATATCCACGGAATCCTTTATTTCCGCAGGAATATCCTTCCACCTCCAGAGCAGCAGTTCGCCGCTTCTGGTAAGTCGCACATCCCTTGTGGTCCTGTCAAACAGGCGCAGCTCCAGCTCCTTTTCCAGCGAAGCAATCTGCCTGCTTAAGCCCTGCTGTGATATATAGAGCCTGCTGGCCGCCTCGGTAAAGTTAAGGGTCTTGGCAGCTTCCAGGAAACACTCTATCTGATGAATGGTCATAAGCAGTCCTCCTGCGCCTTGCTGCCGAATCCATAAAAGCCCTTCTGCTCCAAAGGCCACTTGGGCATCTCCAGACGCACGGTCTTATATGGATTGACAATCTGACAGACCACCAGGTTGCCGAACATATCAATATACATCCCTGCATCCAGAGGGGACAGCCCCGCCTTAGCGGTGAGGAACATAAACATCTGCTCCGCCGCCTGTGCACAGGCCCTGTCCACGGTTTCCCCGGAGGAAATCACAATCCACCGGTCCGCCAGTTCCACAAGGGGCCACGGAAGATCCGGTGACTTTAACACATCCACCCGCACCGTGACCCTTCCTCCGATTTCCACGCCGCAGTTGCCGCATTCCCCATCTCCCATGATTGCATGCAGGTCCCCCATGGCTAGAAGGGCCCCGGGCACATTCACAGGCAGGTAAAGCACCGCACCCGGGGCAATGCTGGTACAATCCATGTTGCCGCCGTGGTCCTTTGCGGTCAGTGTGCTCTCCTCCCCGCGGCGCGGCGCGGTGCCGATTACCCCGACCATGGGACGGACCGGTATTTCCAGCTCCCCGTATAATATGGTTCCATCCTTTACAGGCAGGCGCCGGATCACATACTCAGGGAAATGCCCCTTAAGCGCGCCTCCTGTGGGTCCTTTGTCCAGGATCCCCACCTGGTCCAAATCTATGTCCAGTATCTCCACCAAAACCATGTCGCCGGGACACGCTTCTTCTATATATATGGGTCCGGTGGCCGGATTGGCCAGCCTGTGGTCCACATGGGCAAAATCCGAACCTTCCAAAAGGAGCTGGCCCATATGGCAGTCGTATGTCTCAAATACAATGGTATCCCCGGCCTTCACCCGGCACACAGGCCGGTGGTCCGGGGAAAATGAATGGATTACATGTGTTTTTTCTATATAATGGCTCATACCGCACCTTCTCCTTTTTCTGCATGGCTGCCTTTCCCATCTTCTTTTTCATCTCCCGGAACCGCGGTTCCCGCCTTTCTGATGGTCATGACAGCGGACGGGTCAAGGGCATCCCTGAGGGCATCCCCCACAAAGTTAATGGCAACCACCAGGATGACAATCAAAAGGCCCGGAGGCAGCCACAGCCATGGCTGCTTCGTCAGCACGGTCATGGACTGGGCGCTGTTTAACATATTGCCCAGACTGGCTGCCGGGGGCTGTACGCCCATGCCGAGAAAACTTAAGGACGCCTCGTCCAGCATGGACAGCGCCATGACCGAGGTCGCATATACCAGGATGGGGGCCACTGTGTTAGGCAGGATATCGGAAAACAGGATATGCCGCACCGGCATGCCGGCCACAATACTGCTTTTCACGAAATTGGTTTCCCGCAGGCTTAATACATTGCCCCTGACCAGACGTGCTATGCCCGGCCAGTCCACAAACCCGAGTATCAGGATGATGCTCCACAAACCGGGTTCAAAGATGGCTGCCGCCACCAGTACCAGAAGGATATAGGGAAATGACATCACCATATCCGTAAACCGCATGATGGCTATGTCCAGCCACCCGCCAAAATAACCGCCCAGCAGCCCCAATATCACACCGATTGCAGTGGAGATGGCTGTTGCCAGGACGCCCACCAGAAGGGAGATACGGGTGGCGTAGAGCAGGCGGCTTAACATATCCCGCCCAATCTGGTCCGTGCCCAGGATAAACTTAAAACTGGGCGCCGCCCCAAAGGGACCGGCTATCTCTTCCGGGTCATAGGGCGCTATGACGGGCGCCAGTATGGCTGCGGTACAGATAACTGCCAGCACTGCCAGGCTCACACAGGCCAGGCGGTGGTGGCGGAACCTGCGCCACACGGTCTGCCAATAATTTTCTCTTGCTATATCTTCATATGTCGTTACTCTGTGTTTGTCCATTTTATCCCTATCCTACTCCTGTTAAAGCAATACATCCGCCATGTCCGTATCAGGCGTCTGTCAGTCATACTGGATGGCCGGGTTCACCACCGCATACACAATATCCGTCACCAGGTTGGCAAGCAGTACCACCACGGCGGACAGCAGGCACACGCCCATGATGACCGGGTAATCCCGATTAAGGATTGCGCTCATGGTCATCAGTCCAAGACCGGGCCAAGAGAACAGCTGTTCCACAATCACGGCCCCGCCAAACAGCACGGGAATCTGCATCCCTATGACCGTAACAATGGGTACCAGGGCGTTGCGCAGCGCGTGCTTGTAGATGACCGACCGTCTTCCGATGCCCTTGGCCCTGGCCGTACGCAGGTAATCCTGCTGGAGGATTTCCAACACAGCGCTGCGGATGTACCGGATGTTGGTGCCTGCCATGGATACGGACAGCACCAGCACCGGCATTACCATGTGGGCCGCCACATCCCCGGCCCCGCCTGAGGTTCCCAGGGTAACCATACCGCCAGAGGGCAGGATGCCTAAGGTCACGTTGAAAATATAAACCAGCAGCAGGGACAGGAAAAAACCAGGTATGCTGCTGCCAAAAAAGGACGCCGTGACCACGGCATAATCCCCCTTGGAATACTGGTGGATTGCGCTGTATATTCCGGCAGGCACGGACATGATCAGGCTCACGATCAGGGATACCCCCATAAGCAGGAGGGTAGGGCCCAGATGGCTTCCGATCATGCTGCTCACCGCCTCATAGGATTTAATGGAAAATCCCATGTTGCCCTGGAGCAGCTGGCCCAGCCACATGATGTACTGGATATAAAAGGGCTTATCCAGCCCCAGCGCAGCCTCCTTGGCAGCCACCGCTGCCTGGGAAATACGCGCTCCCTGCATCATTTCCAGGGGGCTTCCCGCAAAACACATGATGGCATAATCAATAATAGTGATCCCAATCAGGGTTGGAAGGGCTATCAAAAGCCGCTTTATAATATATTTTGTCATATCAGTCAACTCCCTCCTGCCCTGCATGGATACATGATACAAGATGGCTGCTGCCCTCTGAGGCAGGCCTTAGTTCCATCTTGGCCGCCGAACACTCCCGGCTGCGCCTGGGGCATCTGGGATAAAAAGGACATCCCTCTCCCGGCCCCGGCAGGATTTCCGCCTCCCCTTCAATCACTCCCCCTCCCAGCCGTTTCCTGGTCCTTGGGTCAGCCAGGGGCACTGCATCAAACAGCGCTTTGGAATAAGGGTGGAGGGGATGGTCAAACAGTTCCCTGCTGTCAGCCAGTTCAACAATCTGGCCCAGATACATGACCGCGATCCGGTCGCTGACATAATTGACAGCGCCCAGTCCATGGCCGATGAATATGCTGGTTAGGTCAAGCTCCTTCTGCAGGTTCTTAAGCAGGTTCAGGATCTGGGCCTGGATGGACACATCCAGGGCGCTGACCGGCTCGTCGCAGACAAGCAGGCTGGGATTCAGGGAAAGGGCCTTGGCAATGCCGATGCGCTGGCGCTGGCCGCCGGAAAACTCATGGGGATAACGGCCAAGGGCATTTTTGGCAAGGCCCACCAGATCCAGAAGGTATTCCACCTTCTGATGTATGTTGTTCCTGTCAGCCAGCCCATGATACAGCATGGGTTCTGCCAGGATTTCAAATATATGCTTTCTCGGGTTCAGGGAGGAATAGGAATCCTGGAACACCATCTGCAGCTGGGTGCGGATGGCCTTCAGCTCCGGTTTCCTCATATGGGACAAATCCCTGCCCTTATACAGGATACGTCCGCCGGTGGGCTGCTCCAGGCCCACAATCTGTCTGCCCAGGGTGGACTTGCCGCAGCCGGACTCACCAACCAATCCCAGGGTCTCGCCTTTATGGATTGAAAACGATACCCCGTCCACAGCCCTTATCTCACCTATGTTCCGGGAAAAAATACCGCTTTTAGCAGTATAGTATTTCTTCAGTCCCTCCACCTGCAGAAGAGGTTTGGTGTCCATACCGTCATTTTCCAGCATCGCTCTCTACCTCCCCTGCCCGGCAGCACCTTACCAGATGGCTGTGCCGTATCATCCTGTCTATCTGGGGCCGGCCGCAGATATCCCTTCTGTAAGGACACCGGTCCGCAAACCGGCAGCCCGTAATCATGTCATACTGTTCCGGAACCATGCCTTCAATGGACTCCAGCACCCGGTCCCTCCGGTCCATGATGCCTGGCACGGAGCGCAGCAGGGCCTTGGTATATGGATGGGCCGGATGGTCAAACAGCTCCAGCACCGGCGCCTGCTCTATCATCTGGCCCGCGTACATGACCAGCACCCGGTCCGCCATCTGGGCCACAAGCCCCATGTCATGGGTAATCAGCAGCACCGACATGCCCAGTTCCTCCTTCAGCTCCAGAATCAGCTCCATTATCTGCGCCTGGATTGTCACATCCAGCGCAGTGGTGGGCTCATCCGCAACCAGAAGGGAAGGGCTGCAGGACAGGGCCATGGCAATCATCACCCGCTGGCGCATGCCGCCGGAAAGCAGATGGGGATACCGGCGCATCACGGCCGCAGCATCGGGCAGCCCCACCTTCTTAAGAAGCATCAGGGCGCGGACAGCCGCTTCCTCTTTCCCCAATCCCATGTGGGCCCGTATGCTCTCCGTCATCTGGTTTCCGATGGTAAACACCGGGTTTAAGGATGTAAGGGGGTCCTGGAAAATCATGGTGAGCCTGTCCCCCCTGATCTGGTCCAGTTCCTTTTCCGTCATGGCCAGCAGGTTCTTCCCCTCAAACAGCACGCGGCCGGAGGTCACGGAACCTCCCCTGCCAAGAAGGCCCATGATGGACAGGGACGTGACGCTTTTCCCGCAGCCGGATTCCCCCACGATACAGACCACTTCGCCGGGATCCACATAGAAGCTTATGTGGTCCACACTTATATTCTTTCCTCCGTCGCCGGAAAAGGACACCTCCAGATCCGAGACCTCCAGGATATGTGACATAATATTCCTCATTTCTATAAACTGATGAATCAGACCCGGAGCGTGTTTGAAAATTGCTTTCCGTCAGGTGTGCGTCCCACTTTGTGGGAGATTTGGTCCCGATGAGGGAGGCGTAGCGGGCTACGTTGACCGAATTGGGACCAAATATACCGCGAAGTGGGGCGTGCAGATGGCGGGAATGAATTTTCAAA
>Ga0129317_1000088_pt1 | contig 112741 bp, 105 predicted proteins | sample Cm1ome_FD_94430 | JGI IMG/M metagenome (GOLD analysis project Ga0129317, IMG submission 94430) | Eastern black-and-white colobus group fecal microbial communities from Wisconsin, USA - Cm1105 metagenome | ecosystem: Host-associated > Mammals > Digestive system > Large intestine > Fecal...
ATTCCAATTAAAAAGACGATAATCAATTCAATGTGAAAAAATGATTATCGTCTTTTTTTCCTAAAACACCACTAACTTCGTTAAAGGTGATTTTTACAAAACCCCTAAAAAGTTTATAGAGCCGCAATCATCGCAGCAACAAGCATGTTCTGCCATCCAAGCATCAGTCCGGCTGCCGCACAGAGCTTAATATCTCCGCCACCAAAACTATCCTGCACCACCAGATTCATCACTATCATCGGCACCGAAATTGCTAAAAACCCGATTACCGATCTTACTATATTCACATCCTGCGACAGCCATATCCACACCGGTACCATCACCAGCATAGCTATATTAAGGCCGTCCGGAATCTCCATCGTATCAATGTCTATAAGTGCAATCACAAGAAGGATGCATAATACCACAAAAGCCGCTGCGGCCTGCCATGTAAATCCCAGAGCAATCGTGCAAAGTATTGCAATTGCTCCTCCAAGCAGTTCTATCAGCGGATAGCGAATAGATATTCTTGATTTACAGTATCTGCAGCGCCCTCCGAGCACCGCATAACTTAAGATCGGAACAAGATCCGCCGCTTTGAGCTGATGATTGCAGCTCGGGCAAAACGATCTTCCCTTCGCGAAGCTTATTCCTGCCGGGATTCTGTAAACGAGCACGTTCAGAAAGCTGCCGATGCAAACTCCCGTCACAAAAACAAACCCGTAAATCACAGCCCAGGCTGCGTACAACTGGAGCAAAAGCTTCTCCTCTCTCCTATTCTGAGAATATATTCTTAAAAATATATTTGTGAAGGGCTGCCGCCATGCGACAGCCATTGTTATTGTATTTAATTGGTTAACTTATCAACAGTAAACTTCTCAGCTGCATTCACATCATAATTCACAGCATATTTTCCATCTGGCGATGTATATCTGAAACGCACTACCTGATTTGTCTCACTTAACAAAACAGGATAAAAATAAGTCTGAGTTATTTCTGCAAGTTCAGCAGCATCAGAACCTGCAGCTGCGGACATCTTATAATATCCATCCTGCATTCCATCTCTACCTTTATCTGCATCACTGTAATGTTCCGATGCAGAAGTCTGTGCAGCAAGCAGTATTGTTCTAGCCTCAGTAACCATAGTCTTCTGTTTTGCTTTCTCAATCCAGCCTGTAAGTGCCGGAATCATAATCGCCGCCAAAATAGCAAGGATTACAAGCACTACAATCACCTCAACAAGTGTGAATCCCTTCCTATTTCTTCTGTACCTTAACATCTCTATACCTCAAAAACTTATGTATTTTTATATAGAACACTACTCTAAATATAATGTATTTTTCTCACAATTACAAGTTTGCATACCCTACCCGCAAGTAAAAAATATGTAAACCAAAACCGCCGCTCTGCCCCTTTCTCGCGCTCACTCTAGATGAACGCGGTAAGCTCGATTACAAATACAAAGATGAGTATTACAGACTGGCAGAGACCCGCAACAAGAATATAAACATCGATTTTCAGGAATACCTGAACAGCAAATACACCACAAGCACACACATGATGCACAAGAAGAAAATCCACACCGACGCAGGCATAGACGTGCGCTCCAAGTCGGAAGCAAGCATAGTCAACATCCTGCACGAATACGGAATTCCGTTTATATATGAGCCCGTGATACATATAAAGAATGAGAATGGCGAACTCGAGCAGCGAGTTCCAGATTTTATATTCATAGATCCGGCGACAGACAAGCTGTAGATGTGGCAGCATTTTGGAATAATGGACAAGTCCGACTACGCGGCCAAAAACCTTGGTGATCTCCCGTTATTCCACCGCTCCGGTTGGGTGCTCGGTCAGAATTTGATAGTTACGACAGGTACACTTGAAAAACCCTTCACCCAAGCAGATGCAAGAGCACATTTCAAGCTTCACTTCCCAGCATTGTAAAGGCAAACAGTAAACCATCTATACGTGGATAGACTGCTACCGCCGCTGGTCCACACCAACCATCTTTTTGATTATCGACAGCAGATTCCGTAGAGGAATCTGCATATTTGATAAAACCCTCTCGGCATCCGTAGAGGAACAGGCATTTGGTGATGAATCCTCTCGGAGTTCGTAGAGGAACACATGCTTTTACAAATTCCCTCTACGGACCTGCAACTGTTTTATCGTAGAGCATCCATCCAACATCAATGAAACCTCTACGATTTTAACCGTCATTAGTAGAGGAACAAGTGCAACCCCGCAAATCCTCTACAAATCAGTCCCAAATCAGTCCCAAATTACCGTAGAGGATTCTTTGGTTACTACATAATCCTCTACGTAATTACCTTTACAGCAAAACAGGGATAGTAACATATAAAGGAAGGAAGCATTCAGCCAGCAACCTCAGCTTGACGATGAGCAAGAGCATGCTAGGCTAAAAGCCGCCAGGCTGGCAAGAGCGGAGAATCCGCCCATGCCACCTGGCGCCAGCCACATCGCATGCTCTTGCTCGTAGTCAAGCAGTTGCAAACTGAATGTTTCCTACATCTGAAAATCCATCGCATCATAAAAGGCTGTCACTCGGACAGCCTTTTAAATAATCTAGATAATTGTTAGAAGCTATTTTACTACAGTAAACTTTTTATTTTTATACTCAACTTCATGCTTAGTATCTTGTGTTGTATACTTAAAGCTTTCTACTTTTGAGGCTGTGATAACAACCTCTGAAATGGTACCATCTACATCAGCAAGGGTAGCAACCTCTGTTGATGGAGTCACTCCATTCACAGCTGTAGTCTTAAGTGCTTTGTTATCAACGATACTATCTGGGTAACACTCTGATGCTACAGTCTGCATAGCAAGCAGGTAACATCTTGCTTCTACTACTGACTTTTTCTTATTTGCCTTATCGATGTATCCTGTGAGTGCAGGGATCATGATTGCAGCAAGAATAGCAAGGATTACGAGCACTACGATTACCTCAACTAGTGTGAATCCCTTCTTGTTTTTCTGTTCTTGAACATGTTAAACACCTTCCTCTTTTATAGTTAGTTATTTATTACGTACTTACAAATAATATACTATAATCATCAATGCATTGCAAGGAATTAGAATATTTTTGTAATGCTTGATTTACAGTTTTTACTTTTATTTTACATAGTGCCGTCTCTGTCTGGGATGACCTCGAGCCAGTAGCCGTCCGGATCTTCGACGAAGTAGATTCCCATCTCTGTATTTTCGTAGCAGATGCAGCCCATTTCCGAGTGGAGGGCGTGTGATGCCTCGTAGTCATCTGTTACGAAGGCGAGATGAAATTCCTGGTCGCCGAGGTTGTAGGGTCTGTTCATGTCACGGATCCATGTGAGCTCGAGCTCGAAGTCGCTTTCGGGAGTCTGCATGTATACGATGATGAATGAGCCGTCATCAGCGTTTTTGCGCGAGGTCTCCTTCATGCCAAAAGCTTTCTCGTAGAACGTCATGGACTTCTCGAGGTCGAAGACATTGTAATTTTCGTGAACCATTTTGAATTTCATGATGTCTCCCCCTTTCAGACTATTCTGTGAAAGCTCTGCAGGCTCTGACAGCTCTGTGCCATCCGGCAAGCTTAGCCTGACGTTCATCCCCAGCCATTGAAGGCTCGAAGGTGCGATCGATTGTCTTGTTCTCAATGATGTCCTCGAGCGACTTGAAGTAGCCGACCTCGAGGCCTGCAAGGTATGCAGCACCGAGTGATGTTGATTCGATTGACTTGGCACGTGTGATTGTGACATTTGAGATGTCAGCCTGCATCTGCATCAGCAGATCGTTAAGAGCTGCGCCGCCGTCAACCTTAAGAGTTGTGATATCGTAGCCGAGGTCCTTCGACATTGCTCCGAGAAGGTCCTCGTTCTGGTAAGCGAGCGACTCGAGAGTTGCTCGAACTATGTGGGCGTCTTTGGTGCCACGAGTGACGCCGAAGATTGCGCCCCTGGCGTCGGCATCCCAGTACGGTGCACCGAGACCTACAAAGGCAGGAACCACATAGACGCCATCTGTATCCGGAACCGATGACGCCACAGCCTCTGATTCTGGCGAGGCGTGTACGAAATGAAGCTCGTCGCGGAGCCACTGAATTGCCGCGCCGCATACGAACACCGAGCCCTCAAGCGCGTATGTTACTTTGCCATCGTAGCCCCAGGCGATTGTTGTCAGAAGGCCGTTATCCGACTCGAGCGCACGCTCGCCGGTGTTCAGGAGAAGGAAATTTCCTGTGCCGTAGGTGCTTTTGACCTCTCCGTCCTTAAAGCAGCATTCGCCAAAAAGTGCGGCCTGCTGGTCGCCGGCTGCTCCGGTAATCGGAATTGGTCCTCCGAAAAGCTCCTTGATTGTCTCGCCGTAGTGGTATGAGCTTGGTACCGGTTCAGGGAGCATCAAGCGAGGAATATCAAGAAGCTCGAGAATTTCGTTGTCCCACTCCAAACTGTGTATGTTAAAAAGCATGGTTCTTGCAGCATTGGAGTAGTCAGTTACGTGTGCCTGGCCACCTGTCATTCTCCAGATGAGCCATGTCTCGATTGTACCGAAAAGGAGCTCACCAGCCTCAGCACGCTCGCGGGCATGCGGGATGTTGTCGAGAATCCAGCGTATTTTGGTCGCACTGAAGTACGCATCAACGATAAGGCCGGTGCGCGAACGAATCATCTCCTCGTGTCCGTCTGCCTTTAGCTTCTCAGCATAATCCGCAGTTCTACGGCACTGCCATACAATCGCGTTGCACACGGGCTCACCCGTCTCCTTGTCCCACACAACGGTCGTCTCACGCTGGTTTGTTATTCCGATTGCGGCGATGTCTCTGTATGTAAGGTTTGCGGCCAAAAGCGCCTGCTGTGCTGTCGCCATCTGTGTCGACCAGATTTCCATCGCGTCGTGTTCAACCCAGCCCTCGTGCGGGAAAATCTGTGTGAATTCCTGCTGCGCCGAGCTGACAATATTGCTGTGCTTGTCATAGATAATTGTTCTTGAGCTTGTAGTGCCCTGGTCGAGCGCCATAATATACTGTGGTTTTAAAAGTCTTCTCATAGCTCCTCCTTCTGGCAGCTTCTATACAAAAAGCGCCATAATTGTGTTGCTTATGTCGATGCCGGAGTCTGTAAGTCTCATGCCCTGTTCATCGATTATTATATATCCGTCCTTCTGGAACTCAGAAAGCTCGGATTTTATATCTTTATAATAGTTCCAGAAAGCCTCCGCCGCACCTGTGAGGCCGCTGGCCGTTTCAGAAGTCTGAACAGAAGCTGGGCCGCTGGCCTCGGCTGAAGCCGAATCGCAAGCGAGGCCTCCGGCCGTTTCAGAAGTCTGAGCAGAAGCTGGGCCGCTGGCCTCGCCGGCGAACCTCATAACTTCCGCGAAGGTCACGCCTTCGCTTCGTCTTAAGCCTGTGAACACCGCTTCCGAAATATTGTCGTGCATACTGTTTCGGTGTTTCTCGCTTCGCCATCTGCCTGCAAGGTATTCCGTCATGTCACTTGTGTTTACATATCTTATTCCATCCAGAAAGCCGCTTGCACCAAGTCCTGCACCAAGATACTCTGCCATGCACCAGTACTTGGAATTGTGGCGTGATTTCTTGCTCTTGTCACGTGCAAAGCTTGAAATCTCATATCTGTCGTATCCAAGCTCCTTAAGAAGCTTCACGCCCTCGTGGTACATCTCCCTATCGGCTTCGTCCGAAAGGATTTCAAATTCGCCTCGTTCCCAGGCTTTATAAAGAGGCGTACCTTCTTCAAGCTGAAGTGTGTACATTGAAATGTGATCCGGGCCAAGTGCAGCCACCGCCCGGATGTCCGACAGTGCATCTGCAAGGCTCATGCCGGGAACTGCGGTAATCAGATCCAGGCTTATGTTCTCAAAACCGCAGTCCCGGGCGAGGGCGAAGTCCCTCGCCACTTCCTCGGCCGAATGAATTCGGCCGAGGAACATGAGCCGCTTGTTATCCATTGACTGGACACCCATAGAGATTCTGTTAACACCGGCAGCCCTGTAACCGGCAAGCCTCTTTCTAACAGCTGCCTCATCATCTCCAAGCGTACCCGGATTGACCTCGAGCGTAATCTCGAGGTCATCGGGAAAGCGGTACGATTCTCTCGCCAGCTCTATAAGCTCGCCAATCACCGCTGGCTCCAGAATCGACGGTGTTCCTCCTCCGAAGTAGATAGAATCGAAGACTCTATCGCTACTATAGAAGCGGAGCTCTCGCTTGAGAGCTCCCACATATTCTCTTATTGCTTCATCGTCCGCAGGACCTGACAGGAATGCACAGTATCTGCACTTCCTTACACAGAATGGAATATGAATATAAAGTCCGAGCAGCGCCCTGCCACTGCGGCCAGCGGCCATCTCAGTTTTCAGCGCTTCTGTTTCCGTTTCGCGAAGCGCGTCATCTCTGTGGCCAGCGGCCTTGTCAGTTCCCAGCGCTTCTGTTTCCGCCTCGCGAAGTGCTTCCTTTGCCGCTATTTGGGCAGCACCCGTAAGATTTATTGCTGTTTCAGAAGCTTCTGGCTTGCTTGGATTTTCGCTCGCCGGAAGCTTTCCGCTTTCGCTTGCCGCTGCCTTACTGCTCATCATCAAGCTTCAGTACCTCTGTGAATGCCTCCTGCGGTACCTCTACCTTACCGAACTGACGCATTCTCTTCTTACCAGCCTTCTGCTTCTCGAGGAGCTTCTTCTTACGGGAAATATCTCCGCCATAGCATTTTGCCAGTACGTCCTTACGATATGCACGAACAGTCTCTCTTGCGATAACCTTCTGTCCGATAGCCGCCTGAATAGGAACCTCGAACTGGTGCATTGGAATAATTTTCTTAAGCTTCGCGCAGATTCCACGACCCTTTGCATAAGCCTCTTCCTCAGGCACGATTGTGCTGAGTGCATCGATAACCTCCTTGTTAAGAAGAATATCCATCTTAACTAGCTTAGCCTTCTGATATCTTAAGAACTCGTAGTCAAGTGAAGCATAGCCTCTTGTTCTTGACTTAAGAGCATCGAAGAAGTCGTAGATTACCTCGTTAAGAGGAAGCTCGTACTTGAGCTGAACTCTTGTCTTAGTGAGATAATTCATCTCAATCATAGTTCCTCTTCTGTTCTGACAGAGCGACATGATGCTTCCAACATAGTCGTTAGGAGTCATGATTTCTGCAAGCACGATAGGCTCCTCGATGTGATCAATCTCCGCAGGTGAAGGAAGGTTAGTCGGATTTTGGATCATCTCAATAGTTCCATCAGTCTTAACAACCTTGTATATTACACTTGGGAGAGTTGTGATAACGTCAAGATCAAACTCTCTTGAAAGTCTCTCTGTGATTACATCCATGTGAAGAAGTCCGAGGAAGCCGCAGCGGTATCCGTAACCGAGAGCTGCGGAGTTCTCAGGCTCGAAGTTAAATGCCGCATCATTAACCTGCAGCTTCTCAAGAGCATCCTTTACGTTCTCGTACTTCTCGCCCTCCGCTGGGAAAATACCACAGTAAACCATTGACTGCGCCTTCTTATATCCCTTAAGTGCGTGCTCTGTAGGTCTGTCAGCGTGAGTGATAGTATCTCCGACTCTCGCATCAGCAACCTGCTTGATGCTTCCGCAGATATATCCTACCTCACCAGCCTTAAGCTCCTTGGCAGGAAGCATGCTTGGAATGCAGTAACCTACCTCAGTAACCTCGTAATTCTTTCCGGTATTCATCATCTTGATGATATCGCCCTTCTTAACAGTACCATCAAAAATTCTTGTATAAATTACAACACCCTTGTAGCTGTCGTAGTATGAGTCAAAAATAAGGGCCTTCAGTCTTCCGTCCGGGTCGCCCTGTGGTGGTGGAATAACCTCGACAAGCTTCTCGAGCATGTCTTCGATACCCATGCCTGTTTTGGCAGAAATCTTCGGCGCCTCAGAAGCATCGAGTCCGATAATCTCCTCGATTTCCTCTCTAACCTCGTCAGGTCTTGCACTGTCGAGATCCATCTTGTTAAGAACAGGCAGAATCTCGAGATCCTCATCGAGAGCGAGGTACACGTTACCGAGAGTCTGCGCCTCAACACCCTGAGTAGCATCTACAACAAGTACCGCACCGTCGCACGCTGCAAGAGACCTTGAAACCTCGTAGTTAAAGTCAACGTGACCCGGAGTATCGATAAGATTAAGGATGTACTCCTCACCGTCCTGCGCCTTGTATGCAAGTCTTGTAGTCTGAAGCTTGATAGTAATTCCTCTCTCCCTCTCGATGTCCATGTTGTCGAGGAACTGCTCCTTCATTTCACGCTTGTCAACAAGTCCGGTCTTCTCGATAAGACGGTCCGCAAGAGTTGACTTTCCGTGGTCGATGTGGGCTATAATGCTGAAATTTCTGATTTTGTCCAAATAGCTCATATATTAATTCTCCTGTGAATCCAAATTTATTTCTATGCTTACAGGGCAGTGGTCGCTGCCGTAAATATCTGTGTGAATCTTCGCCGACTCAAGCTTCTCTCTAAGCCTGTCGGAAATAATAAAGTAGTCGATTCTCCATCCCGCGTTCTTCTCTCGCGCCTTGAATCTGTATGACCACCACGAGTAGATACCAACCTCATTCGGATGAAGATATCTGAATGTGTCGGTGAAGCCCGATGCCAAAAGCTCGGTCATTTTGCCCCTCTCTTCGTCCGAGAATCCCGCGTTACCGCGATTAGTCTTAGGGTTCTTTAGGTCGATTTCATTGTGAGCGACATTAAGGTCACCACAGTAGATTACAGGCTTCGTCTGATCAAGCTCCATAAGATACGATCTCATAGCATCCTCAAACTCCATTCTGTAATCAATACGCTTTAAGCCGTCCTGCGCATTCGGCACATAGCAGCACACCAGGTAAAATTCCGGATACTCAAGTGTAATCACACGTCCCTCGTTATCATGATCTCCATGAATTCCGTAGAACACATTCTCTGGTTTCTTGCGGGCAAAAATCGCGGTTCCCGAGTACCCCTTCTTCTCCGCGCAGTTGTAATATTCGAAGTAGTCCTCCGGATTCCAGTTCGCCTGTCCTAGCTGCATCTTCGTTTCTTGAAGACACATAAAATCCGCATCAAGCTCGTCCATAATCTCAGGGAAGCCCTTCTGAAGCACTGCCCTGAAACCGTTTACATTCCAGCTAACAAATTTCATTAAATTCTCCTATTTTATTCTGAAGCTAATCGCGCACTTATCCTTGTAGTCGCCGATTCCACTGACTACAGCCTGTGCCGTACCCTCTTCAGAGTTATTTACATATCCTACAGTGTAGTCTCTGCCTTCCTTAAGTTTCCTGCCTCCGTCGCTTACAATCACGCCAGGCTTAACCGGTCCTGACCAGTACTTCGGATTGTGATTCTTAAGCTCAATTCTGCAGTCGCCAATCGGAGTCCTATCCGAATCAAGCGGACCTGTCGCAATATTCTCTCCGGTCTTAAGATACCAGAAATTTCTATCTACATTGCCACTTATTCCATTGACCTTCAGGCTGTCAGTACACTGCCAGAAATTATATGTACCCTCAAAATCACAGCTATTCGCATACTGCGCCACCCATATATTGGTATATTTCGAAAGTTCTCCGCCAGGCATCGTATGTGTGAGGAAGCTGTAGTTTCCGTACACCGCCGAGTCGTAGCCATTCTTCTCAACCTCGCGGGCAAAAGCTATGGCGTTCTTATAGAGTCCCGCCGCCCCGAGTTTACCGCTCGAGATCTTCTTCTCAAGTCGTCCGCCCGGATATGTCTCATAATCCATTACGAGCGGAAGATCAAGCTCATAGCCATCAACTATCTCTACAAGATACTTAGCTTCCGCAGCCGCTTCCTTAGCAGTCAGTGCCTGCGAGAAGAAGTAGGCTCCTGTCAGGAGCCCGGCGTCATGTGCTCCCTTAAGATTCTGCTCATAAAACTCGTCCGGATGAAGCTTGCCATCTGCCGAAGCTCGGTATCCGCATCTTACGAATACAAAATCAACTCCAGCTCTCTTAAGCTTCTTCCAGTCTATGTCTCCGCCCTGCGCATACGACACATCCACACCGTTAACGATAGTGTAGCCGTCAAATCTGTCCGCGTGAACGTAGTCACCTTCTGAGATTCTGCTTGGCTTCTCCAGCATATGTGCAATCACCACACCAAGTATTATTATCAATGCAATTCCAGCCAGTATCAGCTTCAGTCTGTTACGTTTAAACCATACCGAAATCTTACGCTTCGTGTTGGTCTTAAACTTCTTGACCTTCTTCTCGAAGTTCTTGATAAACTGAGGCTTTCTGCTCTTCTTGCGACTGTGTTTACATTTAGTCCTTTTGTTATTTCTCGTAGCCATCTAGTACTCCATACTACTATTACAAATCAAATTATTATATCACAAAACCTACAATCAACGGTATCCGATAATGTGCTATAATCTGCTCGTGTCCGCGTTACGCAGACTCCCCAAAGGTTAATTAACAACCACTGCGAACTCACGGGACATAAACAGTGACGATAATTTCTTTTTGGCAGGAGGTAAATATAGATGACAAACAAGAAGATTGATATCGTAGGTGTACAGATCGACCTTGGCGCTTCACAGAAGGGTGTTGCGATGGGCCCTGCAGCAATCCGTTACGCAGGCCTTAAGGATGGCTTTAATGGAATGGATTACGATGTTAATGATAAGGGTGATATCATTCCGCTAAGAGATGGCGAATCGAAACCTGACATGCTTCACTGCGAGCAGGTTATCGATGCCAACAAGAGACTCTACCACGAGGTTTACGATTCACTCGAGAATGGTCGTGTACCAGTAGTTCTCGGTGGAGATCACTCAATCGCAGCCGGCAGCATTTCGGCCGTATCTAAGTTCTATGAGGACAAGGGTCCAATCGGAGTAATCTGGATTGATGCTCACGGTGACTGGAATGACAACCACACATCAGAGACAGGCAATATGCACGGTATGCCTTACTCAGCAGCTTGTGGTTTTGGCCCAGACGAGATGGTTGACTACGGACAGAAGCCTTGCTATGTAAGCACTAAGCACTGTGTTCAGGTTGCAGGTCGTGACTTCGACAAGCTTGAGGCAGAGCGCATGAGAAACTCAGGCATGAACATCTTCCCAATCTACGACGTAGACAGAAGAGGTATGTACGAGGTAATGAAGGAAGCAATCCGCATCGCTTCAGAGGGCACAGTTGGAATCCACCTGAGCTTCGATGTTGACGCAGTGGATCCTGCTTACGCACCTGGAACTGGCACACCTGTACTCGATGGAATTACAGCAAGAGAAGCATTTCTCGCAGCAGAGATGGTAGCAGAGAGCGGCAAGCTCCTCTCAATCGACATGGTAGAGGTAAACCCAATCCTCGACGAAGGAAACAAGACAGGCAGACTCGCATGCGAGCTGATCCTCTCATCATTCGGAAAGTCAGTTTTCTAAGCTTGAAATAATATATAAATAAGATAATCGAGCAGGGGCTAACAAGTCCCTCTCGCACCAAACTGCAGCGGGCTTCGGCCTGCTGTTTTTTTATGATTCATAACTTTCCTCGGGGCTGTTTACCATTTCTGTGTGCCGACATGTCGAGATTTCTACTGGCAGCTGCTGTTACCAATTTACACTATTTACCAACATTGGATCCTTAAAACTACCAATTTAAATTTTATAAAAGAAATGGTACGCAGTGTAGCTGGTTTCAAAGCATCTGACAGTCATACTCATATCAAATTGAAATCCGTTATGGAAAGTTAGGGAATTCTAACAGTGGTTATTTCTCAATTAATGTGAACCATTAATAAAAGTATTGCAAAATTGGCGCCTTCCTAAGCTTATGAGACTACTCGCGGTATTGAAAGATATTAAAAATGCTTGGTACCATATTCAGTATTTATGTGTGTTCGGTAACACCTAAGATCCAATCGAGTAATTATTCTCAAAATGGTAACAACCCGCCTGGCACCATACTTTTACATTTATTATTTTTATTAAATCTACGAGGATAAAGTGATGAACCTTTTGTTATATCTAAATTTAGGAACCTGCTAAGAGAAAAATTCATTGACTTCTCTTAGCAGGTTTTTATGCATCATAATTCTTACACTGCACATGTCGGCACATATGTCGACACCATATCGCTGCCGTCATCGCAATCACCGCTCCGTCAAATTTCAAAAAATAAAAAAAGCGAAGGGAGACACTCCTTCGCTTAAGCGTATTTAACTGATACGCGGTGGGGACGGGTGAGATTACTTAATGTTGTTAAGCTTCTTCTCAAGACGAGAAATAGTTCTTGACGCTGTGTTCTTGTGGAAAGTTCCCTTAGCTGCACCCTGCATGATTCTCTTCTGAGCAAAGTTGAATGCCTTAGTAGCCTCTTCAACATTACCTGAAGCAAGCGCTACGTCGAATGCCTTTACAGCTTCCTTAACGTGGTTCTTAACTCTGATGTTTCTTGCAGTCTTCTTGTCAATAACCTTAATTCTCTTCTTAGCGGATTTAATATTTGCCATTTGAATACCCCACTTTCATTTTCTAAATGTATTATAATTCGCTGAATCATTATACTCTGCAAAGTCCCCTATTGCAAGCCTTTTCTGGCACTATTTCTTGTCAAGTTTTAAATCCCATGAATTTCTACCACTATTCGCAGGCTTCTCCACGGAATCTTGCAATACCCTCACACGTGAATTTTGGCGGCCAAAACAGGGGTTATAATCTCCCCGAAAGCATTCCGCGAAACCGAGTTTTTGCCCGGCAACATATTCAGGAGGGAAATCTATGAAGAATTTAAACATGAGTATTGAGGCTTTTACTAACGAGCTTGAGCGTGAGATGAAGCGCCTTCGTCCAGGTCGCAACGTCAGAAGGCTTACAACAAGCAAGCCGGAGCGTGACTATACAACTCTGGCATACGAAGTGGATCGCAGCTCGAGTGAGCCTTCAATCTCACCTTGCATCTATGTAGAGATGTTTTACGCTGACTATCTTAAAGGAACTCCGATGGATGACATCAAGAACGCTCTTGAAGATATAGTATACTCGAAGCCACCAGAATTTGGTTTCAACCCTGTAAGCTATGATAGTGTTAAGAAGCATCTTCTTATCAGAGTAATGAGTCTCGAGCAGGGCACGCGATATATGAACACGCATCCGCACAAGGTGGTGGAGGATCTTGTAATCTTCTACAGCATACATATGCCTAGCACCATTGATGAAGGATTCTACCTGTGTATGATAACCAACTCTCTTCTTGAACATTTTGGAATTACAGCAGATCAGCTACATGAAGATGCATCAGAGAACTCAGTTGAGAATTTCCCAGTCACATTCACACCAATGGACCATCTGGCCATGGAGGCTACAGTTGATGAAATGCCTGAATGCCTATTCGAAGAAGACAATCTTGACTGGGTTACAGAGTATCTTGAGGAAACCTGCACTGGTAGCAATATGTATATACTCTCCAACGAGCTTAAGAGTAACGGCGCCGCTGTGCTCTTCTACCCAGGGCTGTTGCAGTTCCTTACAGAAGAGCTTGAAGCAGAAGAACTGCTGATTCTTCCAACATCAGTTGATGAAATCATTGTCATCCCGGATGCTATAGATGAGGCTGAAATGTACAGACAGAGTGTCATCCAGACAAATCTCGAATACCTCGAACCTGCAAGACGTCTTTCTAATAACGTGTACGGCTATCACGCAGGAGATGACATCTTCTACAAGATCAGTTAGGCAACCTGCCAATCACCAGCTTATATATCACAAAAGCCACCGCTTCAAATCCGAAACGGTGGCTCTCATAATTATTAAATTATAGCTCAAGCTTCTCAAACTTTGACTTCTTAGGGTATGCACTATCGCTCATCTCATCAGCCATCTTCCTGACAGCCTTCTTCTCCTTAGAGCTTAGTTTAGTAGGAATCTCAACGATAACCCTTACATAAAGGTCACCCTTGCGTCCTGTTCTTGGGTTAACAACACCCTTGCCCTTAAGTCTGAACTCTGAACCCGACTGCGTTCCCGCAGGAATTGTGTAAGTATAGCTCTCACCGAAGCAAGGAACCTTAACCTTATCACCGAGTACTGCCTGATCATATGAAATAGGAAGATCGATGTAGAGGTTGTAGTCTCTTCTCTTATAAATGTTGTGAGGCTTTACATTGATGATTACATAAAGATCTCCATCAGGTCCGCCGTTCTTACCAGGCTCACCCTGTCCTCTTACTGTAATCATGTTGTCGTTATCGATACCAGCCGGGATGTCGACCTTAATCTTAACCTTAGTACGCTTTACACCTGAACCGCCGCAATCCTTACATGGATGCTCGATCATCTGACCTGTTCCGTGGCACTTTGGACATGTAACGATGTTCTGGAAACGGCCAAAAGCAGTATTCTTAACCTGGCTAACCTGTCCAGATCCTCCGCACTGGTCGCAAGTCTTCTTGCTTGTTCCAGGTTCAGTTCCCTCGCCATTACAAGTCTTACACTTAATGTTCTTAGAAATCTCGATTTCCTTGCTACATCCGAAGAGTGCTTCCTTGAAATCAATTGTAACTGTCTTCTGAAGGTCATTGCCCTTCTGTGGTCCGGTTCTTCTAGAACTGCTTCTGAAGCTTCCTCCACCGCCACCGAAGGCTCCGCCGAACATATCGAAGATGTCTCCAAAGTCGAAACCGCCACCTCCGAATCCTCCGAAGCCGCCGCCTCCACCAAATCCGGCATTAGGATCTACTCCTGCATGTCCGAACTGGTCGTAACGCTGTTTCTTCTCGGGATCCGAGAGCACCTCATAGGCTTCATTCACTTCCTTGAAGTGCTCCTCGGCTTCCTTATTGTCAGGATTTCTGTCAGGGTGGTACTTCATCGCCTTCTTACGAAAGGCCTTCTTAATTTCTGCTTCGGAAGCGCCCTTGTCGATGCCCAGCACCTCATAATAATCCCTTTTCTCTGCCATTATTACTTATCCTCGTCAACTACTTCGTAATCTGCTTCAAAAGCTCCATTGTCAGGACCTGCTGTTCCTGCTGCACCTGCGCCAGCTCCCATATCAGGACCTGCTGTTCCATTAGCCTGAGCCTGTGCCTGTGCCTCCTGGTAGATTCTTGTTGAGATTGGGTAGAATGCGTTAGTAAGCTCCTCAATCTTAGCCTTCATATCCTCTACATCGTTAGCATCAATAGCCTTCTGAAGGTTTTCCTTTGCTGTCTCAACAGCTGCCTTCTCGTCAGCAGTTGCCTTATCACCAAGCTCGTTCATCTGCTTCTCAGTCTCGAAAATCATTGTCTCAGCCTGGTTCTTAGTCTCTACTGCTTCCTTTCTCTTCTTATCATCCTCAGCATACATCTCAGCTTCCTTAACCTTAGCGTTAATCTCTTCCTCTGAGAGCTTAGTTGATGATGTGATTGTAATCTTCTGCTCCTTACCAGTTCCAAGATCCTTAGCGCTTACGTTTACGATACCATTAGCATCGATATCGAAAGTAACCTCGATCTGAGGAATTCCTCTTGGTGCTGGTGCAATTCCTGTAAGCTGGAATCTTCCGAGAGTGATGTTATCAGCAGCCATCTCTCTTTCACCCTGCATTACGTGAATATCTACTGAAGGCTGATTGTCAACAGCAGTTGAGAAAATCTGGCTCTTCTTAGTAGGAATTGTTGTATTTCTCTCGATAAGCTTAGTAGCTACTCCACCGAGTGTCTCGATTGAAAGTGAAAGTGGAGTTACATCGAGAAGAAGAAGTCCGTCGTTGTTCAGGTCGTTAGAAAGGATACCAGCCTGAATTGAAGCACCGATTGCTACGCACTCATCAGGGTTGATTCCCTTGAATGGCTCCTTACCAGTTACTCTCTGAACTGCAGCCTGTACTGCAGGAATTCTTGTTGATCCACCTACAAGGATAACCTTGTCAAGCTCTGAAGCTGTAACGCCAGCATCTCTCATAGCCTTGTTCATAGGTTCGATTGATCTCTCAACGAGTGATGAAGTGAGCTGATCGAATCTTGCTCTTGTAAGATCCATATCCATGTGGAGAGGACCCTCAGCAGTTACAGTGATGAATGGGAGGTTGATCTTAGTTGACTGAGCACTTGAAAGCTCCTTCTTAGCCTTCTCAGCAGCTTCCTTAAGTCTCTGAAGTGCCATGTTGTCAGCTCTTAAGTCAACTCCGTGCTCCTTCTGGAAAGTATCAGCAAGGTAGTTCATGATTGCATTATCGAAATCATCACCACCAAGGTGAGTATCTCCGTTAGTTGCAAGTACCTCGATTACTCCATCACCAAGCTCAAGGATTGATACATCGAATGTACCACCACCAAGGTCGTATACTAGGATCTTCTGAGCAACGTCAGCCTTATCAACTCCGTATGCAAGTGATGCAGCTGTAGGCTCGTTGATGATTCTCTTAACCTCAAGACCAGCGATAAGGCCAGCATCCTTAGTAGCCTGCTTCTGAGCATCTGAGAAGTAAGCAGGAACTGTGATTACAGCCTCAGTTACCTTCTCACCAAGATATGCCTCAGCATCAGCCTTAAGCTTACTAAGAATCATTGCTGAAATGTCCTGTGGAGTATACTGCTTACCATCGACCTCTACGTGGTAATCCTCACCCATATGTCTCTTGATTGATGAGATAGTTCTGTCAGGATTAGTGATTGCCTGTCTCTTAGCAGTCTCACCTACAAGTCTCTCACCATTCTTAGTGAAAGCAACTACAGATGGAGTAGTTCTCATACCCTCAGCGTTAGCGATTACTACAGGCTCTCCGCCCTCAATTACAGATACACAGCTGTTTGTTGTACCTAAGTCAATTCCAATTACCTTTGCCATTGTTATATCCTCCTGATATATATGAATAAAATTATTAACTATCTAATGTGGTCGCACTACTTAGCTACTGCAACCATTGCAGGTCTTACGACTCTGCCGTTAAGATCATAGCCCTTCTGAAGAACTGTGCAAACCTTGCCCTCATCGTACTCCTCAGAATCTGCATGCATAACAGCGTTATGCTTGTTAGGGTCAAAATCTGTTCCAAGACTCTCAATCTCCTTGAGGCCAACCTTAGTAAGTGCATCCACAAGCTGATCAAATATCATGCTCATTCCCTTGGCATAAGCCTCCGGATCATCGGCTGCACTTGTCGCAAGTGCTCTCTCGAAGTTATCGAGTACTGGGAGAATGTCTCCTACAAGCTTCTCATTAGCATAAGAACGGATATCATCCTTCTCCTTGGAAGTTCTCTTCTTGAAGTTCTGAAACTCTGCAAGGAGTCTCATGTACTTGCTCTCATCTGACTCTTCAGGCTCTGTCGCCTCTTCAGTCTTCTCTTCACAAGGAGCAGCGTTCTCAGTTTCGTTCTCAGCTCCGCCTGCAGCCTCCTCAGAATCCTCTTCGGAAGTCTCAGCCTGATCTTCTACCTTGATCTCTTCTTCAAACTTCTGTTCTTCAGTCATTACTATTCCTTTCCCTCCTTCAGCATAAATGATTCGCTGAGGTTATTTGTCAAATATTCCATAATAGAAGTAACTTCATCATACTTCATTCTTGTTGGTCCGATTACACCAATCTTACCGACAAGCTTCCCATCAATGTGATAGCTTGCTGTGATAAGTGAACAATCCTTCATCTGATCACTCGTGTTCTCATCACCGATGGTTATCATCACGCCATCGCCTCTTTCAATCATTCTCTTAGCAAATTCATCCTTGCGGTTGAACATTTCGAGAAAAGCCTTGGCTTTGTCAATACTGTTGTATTCTGGAATGTTGAATATATTCGTCATACCTTCCATATAGAGGTTAACATTCAGCATATCCTCAAGTGTCTTAAGGAAGCTTGGCATTACATTGCTTCTAAGAGATGCCATCGCTTCTATATCTGTTCCGACATTCTCTATGATGTTGCTCTTGAGAACATCATCAATTGTATGTCCCTTGTAGTTAACGGTCATTGTCTTGCTCAGAATCTCCAGACCCTCAAGCTCATAAGGAACGTTAAGTCTCAAGGTTGTATTAGTGATGTTACCGGAATCAGCTACAATCATAAGAATCACAGTTCTCTCATCTACCGGAATCAGCTTGATGAAATTAAGTGTGTCCTGGTTGATTGCCGGTGTCATCGCAAAGGATGCAAGATGTGTTATCTCTGATAGAAGCTCGGCTGCATGCTTGATTGTTGCATCAAACTCATTCTTGCTTGCCGAAAGTCTATTGCTTATATCTCTCTTCTCCTTAGCTGTCAGATTTCTCTTCTTCATAAGGTTGTTTACATATAGTCTGTAAGCCTTATCTGAAGGAACTCTGCCGGCTGATGTATGCGGATGTGTCAGATAACCCATATCCTCAAGATCTGACATCTCATTCCTTATAGTTGCAGGACTGACACCGAGATCATACTTCTTAGCAATCGATCTTGATCCGACCGGCTCAGCGTTCTGAACGTAGTCAGTAATGATTGCCTGAAGAATTCTTAATTGTCTTTCACTAAGATCCATTGTGCCCCTCCTTACCTGCGTATTTTAGTTTGCAAACTTGACGCTCACTTGAATGTTTCTTGTTGCATTCGTGATTCATTGCGTTTGCTTGTTAGCACTCAATCAGGTGGAGTGCTAATCACAATTCATAATATACTACCACCCGTAAATATTGTCAACACGCGAATGTGAAGATTACGTGTGATTCTACAGTATGAAAAAACCGACATGCCCTCGCACGCCGGTCTCTCATTACCATATTTACAATATTAGTTCGCCTTTACCTTCTTCCATGCATCAGCATACAGATCAACTGCATCCTGTGGCAGGTCACGAAGCGAATGGCATCTTGCAAGGATATCATCAGTTGGGAAAATTGCAGGATTCTCAAGCGCTTCCTTATCGATCAGCTTGTACGCAGCCTTGTTAGGCGATGTGTACCAGAGGTAGTCGAAGTTAGTTGCTGCAGTCTTCGCCTTGCAGCAGAAGTTGATCCATGCCTCTGCGCCCTCCTTATTGGTTGCAATCGCAGGGATAGCCCATGAATCAATGAAGAACTCACTTCCCTCATCAGGAACACAGAAATCAACATCCTCATTATAATCTGTCATATATGCATACTCACCGTTCCATACAACTCCGATTGCAGCTGAGCCATCAACAAGTCTGTCTCTTGCGGCATCGTTAGAGTATCTGTAAACGAGAGGCTTCTGAGCAATAAGATCCTTCTCAGCCTGAAGAATTTCCTTCGCGTCAGTTGAGTTAAGCGAGTGTCCATTCTTAGTGAGAGCAATCATAAATGCATCGCGCATGCTGTCAGGCATGATAATCTCATCCGCATACTTCTTATCCCAGAGAACCTTCCAGGACTTTACTTCCTCAGCACTTACCTTCTTCTTGTTATATGCGATACCTGCAACTCCGACCTGATAAGGAACAACGTAGTTGTTTCCCTTGTCGAACTCAGCAGACTTCTTCATATATACATCGTCGATATTCTTAAGAGCAGGAATATTCTTCTTGTTAAGCTTTGCAAGAAGACCTTCCTTCATCATCTTCTCCATCATGTAGTCGGATGTGCAGATGCAGTCATACTTCGCTGAGCTGTTAGACATCATAGTGTAAAGTTCCTCTGCAGTATCGTATGTATCGAGAACAACCGCGATTCCAGTCTCCTCCTCGAAGTCCTCAAGCACCTTCTGATCCATATAGTCTCCGTAGCAGAGAACATAAATCTCGCCATTTACACCACTTCTGCAAGAAGACAGCGATAGCATGCATCCAACGAGCATCACGAAAATCATGAATACGCCGATAGTTCTTCTAGCCATATTATTTCTCATCATAGATTGAACGCAACCCCCTTTCTGTCGGAGTTTCTGTTAACAACAACGAGTGCCACAAATGCAATCACGAAGATGATTGTCGAAAGGGCAAAAAGTGATGGTCTTATGCCGACCTTTACCTGGCTGTAGATAACTGTTGAAATTGTGTTAATTCCCGCACCTCTGTTGAAGTATGTGATGATGAAATCATCAACTGACATTGTAAATGCGAGTAGGAATCCAGATACAATACCAGGCTTAAGCTCCGGAAGTACAACCTTACGGAATGCATAGCCCCTGCTCGCACCAAGATCAAGTGCCGCCTCAAACAATCTGTCAGTTGTGCGGTTAAGTCTCGGTCTTACCGACAGCACCACATATGGAATGCTGAAGGTGATATGTGCGAACAGTATTGTGCAGTATCCGAGTGGAATATGCAGAATAATGAAGCACAGCATCAGAGAAATTCCTGTAACGATATCCGCATTGAGCATCGGAATGTTGTTCGCCGCGAGGATCAGATCCTGATTCTTTTTCTTCATGCTGCTGAGTCCAAGAACTGCAAGAGTTCCGATGATTGTAGCAATCAGGCTTGAAATAATTGCAATTGAGAATGTGTTCACAACTGCGTACATAAGCATTCTGCTCTGGAAAAGCTCCTGATACCACCTAAGCGAAAAGCCTGTAAAGACAGCCATCGACTTCGCATCATTAAATGAAAGCACCACGAGCGCCATAATAGGAAGGTACAGAAACAGCATAATAATCGCGATGTAAATAACGCTTATAGTCTTCTTCATATGCCCCTCCTTCTAGATCAGTGACTGTCCGCCAGTCTTGTCGAACTTGTTCAGCAGAAGCATGCTCGCGATAATGAAAATCATCATTACAAGCGACAGGCCCGAGCCGAGGTACCAGTTCGAGTTGACAGTGAACTCCTGCTCGATGATGTTACCGATAAGGTTAACCTTACCTCCGCCGAGCATGTTAGAAATAACAAACGTTGTAAGTGCCGGAATAAATACCATTGTGATTCCGCTCACGATACCTGGCACAGTCAGCGGAAGAATTACTCTCATATAAACCGTAAACTTGTTCGCACCGAGATCGTATGCTGCCTCAATGAGGTGATCATCAATCTTCGATACAGTGTTATAAATAGGAAGAATCATGAACGGAAGAAAGTCGTAAACCATTCCGAGGATGATAGCTCCCGGCGTATTCATAAGCTCCTGGGGTGGAAGGCCAAAAATTCCGAGGATTGAGTTGATAACTCCCGCTCTCTCGAGGAGTACCTGCCAAGCCATAGTTCTTAAGAGGAAGTTCATCCACATAGGAAGGATGAATACGAATATCATAAATCCCTCCTTGCCGAACTTTGAACCTTTAAGAATCATTGCCATAGGAATAGCGAGAATCAGACACACAAGCGTACTTGCAATTGCAAGTCCAAGTGACAGGCCGAGCGCCTGAATGTGGTCATGCTCAAAGATTGCTGTGATATTACGGAATGTGAATCCTCCGTCTCTAGTAGTAAAGCCATAGTAGATAATCGAAAGAATCGGAATTACGGTTCCGGCAATTATCCAGATTATAAATGGCGATGCCCATTTCTTGTTTGCCACTTCGCGTAACCCTCCTCTTATAGCTCCAGACTCATTCTCTTCTCATAGTCGTTCTGCGGCTTGTGCATGATCTGGATGTTCTCAGGTCTTACATACATTCCGATCTTGCTTCCAACCTCGTGCTCATCGTAGTTCTGAAGGAGCCACTCGAACTTGCCCTCCTCCATCTTAACGAGCATCTCGTAGTGAACGCCGATAAAGAGCTTACTTGTAATAGTTCCATTGAAAAGACCCTCTCCATAAGGTCTGATTTCGACGTCCTCAGGTCTGATTACGACGTCGACCCTCTGACCCGGCTTGAAACCATTATCAGTACCATCGATACATGGGAACTGTACGCCCTTGACCTCGACAAGCTTGTCTGCGATCATTTTGCCCGGGATGATGTTGCTATCTCCGATAAAGTCCGCAACGAAGGCATTCTCAGGCTCGTTATAGATCTGCTCTGGAGTTCCTTCCTGCTGAATGTATCCGTTGTTCATTACAACGACCTTGTCAGACATTGTAAGCGCCTCTTCCTGGTCGTGAGTTACAAAAATAAATGTGATGCCAAGTTCCTTCTTAAGTCTTACAAGCTCGTACTGCATCTCCTGTCTGAGCTTAAGATCGAGTGCTCCAAGAGGCTCATCAAGAAGAAGAACTCTAGGCTCATTAACGATAGCTCTCGCCATCGCAATTCTCTGCTGCTGTCCACCTGAAAGCTGATTGATTCTTCTGTCCTCGAAGCCCTTAAGATTAACTAGCTTCAGCGCGTACTTAATCTTGTCCTTGATGTACTGATCACTCTTTCCTGAAACCTTAAGTCCAAAAGCAATGTTCTCACTTACTGACATGTGCGGAAACAGTGCGTAGTTCTGAAATACAGTGTTCAGAGGTCTCATATTCGGTGGAAGATCTGTGATGTCCTTACCGTCAAAATACACTCTTCCCTCATCAGGCATTTCAAAACCTCCGATAATTCTAAGTGTTGTAGTCTTACCGCAGCCCGATGGTCCGAGCAGCGTAACAAATTCATTCTCTTCAACTGTTAGTTCGAGCTCATCGAGTACCTTGTTATCTCCATAGCTCTTGCTGATATTCTCAAGTCTGATCAGTTCTGCCATATAATAATTCCTCCGCAATACAACCGGAACTTAATCCTAAATCTTAACCTCTAAAAACTTGGTGGCGAGCTCACCCAGATTACCTCTGCTCCCTTCTCTGAGCTTATGTAGTGAGGCTTCTCGGGGTAGATGTAGAATGTCTCGCCCTTATTTGCAATATGCTTATCCCTACCTATATGTATTGTAATTGAGCCATCAAGAACGTATCCGAACTCCTCGCCCTCATGCGGATTGTCGGAAATAGTTCTGCCTCCAGCCTCGATTGTAACCCTAAGAGGCTCCATCTCGTTCTTCTGAGCATTTGGTACAATCCACTCAACGTTGTACATATAGTCAGTGTCGTACTTCTCGAAATAGTCCTCATCCTTGAAGACGACCTGTGGCTTCTCATTCTCCGATGAGAAAAAAGTACTTAAGTCACTTCCAAGAGCCTGCAACACGTCTTCGAGTGTTGAAATCGAAGGCGACGTAATATTTCTCTCCATCTGAGAAATAAAGCCCTTGGAGAGCTCGGCTCGATCCGCCAGTTCTTCCTGCGTAAGGCCTCGCTCAATTCTCATATCTTTAATCTTCTCGCCGATATCCATAATTTAATCCTTAAAATCTATCTCTTCCTTTTGCAAATCTGCAGGTGAATCCTATCGAAATTCGAAGCAAATTCGCAGCTTACATTGTTTAGTAATATTTAACATCCGGTTGTATACTAAATTGTGTGTTTAGTATTTGTAAACCGAACGACAGCATTAATTATATATCTGTGCACCCCTTACGTCAACAAAATTAACGCCTTATTTTCACAAGATTGTCACATTATTTACAGCACCCAGTGAGACTTGTCAAAAGCCCTTGTTTTAAATAAAAAACCCACAGATCCATCTCGTGAATCCGTGGGTTTACTACGCATATATTTGCAATTAATATAGCTGCTATTTCTCAAGTCCGAGCTCATCAAGAACTGTAAGGATGCTCTCCATCTCTGTTCCTGGTGCAAACTCAATCTTTCCTGCATCAGCAAGCTTTGCAAGCTCAGGGTTGATTGGAAGCTTCTCGATAAGCTTGATTCCGTTAGCCTCTGCAACCTTCTCTGCTGTACTCTCGCCGAAGATCTCAATCTTCTTACCGCACTCTGGGCACTCATAGTAGCTCATGTTCTCAACAAGTCCAAGTACTGGAACATTCATCATCTTAGCCATGTTAACAGCCTTAGTAACGATCATTGAAACGAGCTCCTGTGGTGAAGTTACAACGATGATTCCGTCGATTGGAAGTGACTGGAATACTGTTAGAGGAACATCGCCAGTTCCAGGTGGCATATCTACGAAAAGTACGTCGAGGTCTCCCCAGCATACATCAGTCCAGAACTGCTCAACAACACCTGCAATTACAGGACCTCTCCAGATTACCGGATCAGTCTCATTCTCAGTAAGAAGGTTGATTGACATAAGCTTGATCTCGCCAGCAGTCTCTCTTGCCATAAGACCCATCTCTGAAGGCTCAACCTGACCAGTCTGACCGAACATCTTAGGAATTGAAGGACCAGTGATATCGGCATCCATGATACCAACCTTGTATCCGTCTCTGTTAGCAGCAACAGCAGCAAGTCCTGTAACCATTGACTTACCAACTCCACCCTTACCGCTGACAACACCGATAACCTTCTTCACGCTGCTGAAAGCGTTAAGCGGCTTCTTCTGAATTCCGTTCTCTCTTGAACTGCAGTCTGACTTACCGCAACTTGAGCAATCGTGTGTACATTCTGACATCTCTAATACCTCCACATTTTATATAGTACATGTTATTTATTGTTAGCAAGTTCTGAAACGATCTTGATTGTGCCGCCAAAAAGTGCATTCTGGAACTGGGCATTTCCGTTAAGAGATGGCTTCCATTCATCGTCGCTCTTAGTGCACTTTACAGTGACCTTCTCGCTGTACTTCTTGTCCTTAAGCTCGCTCATCTTCTTGAACATTGTTCCGTACAGCATATCCTGTGTAATCTTGTCAGGATCGTTCTTCTGAAGAAGCTCCTCATAAGTGTCGAGGTAAGCATTACCGAAGTCATAAGTTGTAATCTTTACAGTGACATCAGCGCTCTCTCCATCGTCTGAAATCTTCTCATCTGTGATTTCATAATCAAAATCATGAAGCTTCTCCATGAAAGCCTTGTAAGCTTCCTTAGTATTATTATTTAAGCTTGCATCAGCATTACCGAGTGCTGAATCTGAAATCTCACTCTTCTTAAGCTCATCGAGAGATTTCGAAACCGCATCAGATGGTCCATTAGAACCTCCGCACGCCGCAAGCATCATCATTGCAAAACAAAGCATAAAAGCAATGCCGCATTTAAGCATTTTCTTCATATTAGAATTACCTCCTTGCTACTGCTGTTCTTGTCTCTCCAACAAACATTGTAACACCTGCTCTGTCAAAAGAGTTTAAGAAAATTGACGCATACTTTCTTGAAGTATCGAGCTCGTCTCTATATTCTGCAAGAGTGAAGTTCTCGCCAAGACGGAACGCCGCATCAACGGCCTTATCCCATGCAGCCTTTGATGCAAAATACTCTGCATCCACCTTCACGATCACCCCGTTATCAACAAGGTCTGAAAGAAGTGCCGCAATCTCATTTCTATCCTTAGACAGTGCATAAACATCATCGTTTCTGATAAGCTCGATGTCTGCAGTCTCATACATTCCGGCAATCTTCGACTGAAGAGCCTTCTGATCAGCGGAAAGCTCGACCTTGTGGCCTGAAAGCGCGATGCTTTTGCCCTTATCTGAAATAAGTCCAGTCTCGATGTAGTATGAAATCAGCGCTGAAAGAAGCTTGTCATCCTCGATGTGCCATCTCTCCTTAAGTCTACTCATCAGCTCCTGCTTAGGAATTCCATCCGCAAGAGGGTTACCTGCATGGAACTCCTCAATGATACCTGTCATTGAAGCTGACATTGCATCAAGCCTTACTGTGCTCACTAGTGTGCCTTCAGAAAGCTTGGCAATCTTCTTCTCTTCAATCTCTCTCTCAAGAATCTTGTTAAGCTCTGATCTTAGAATTCCGATATCGGTTGCAAGCTCGTCCGACTTATAGAAATGTCTTCCGCTTGTCTTCTGCGCTACAACTTCCTCGATAGTTCCATTCTCAAGAATCTCAATTCCATTAAGAACGTCCTCACGATTTCTCTTGTGCTTGTCAGGAACAGCATCAATTATTATACCACCTGCGATAGTGATCATAGGTGAATAAAACCTCACAATGAATCTGTCGCCACGTCTTACCGCAATCGGTTCCTCGAGTCTAAGCTGCGCATAGCATGACTCACCACCAGTAAGAGCATCTCTGTCGAGCAAAATAACCTTTGCAAGTGACTCCTTACTTCCCGTATAAAGATGAACTCTTGAATTGTTCAGGATAAGCTTGTCGCATGAATCAAAAGCATTCAGTCTTACGTCGATCATGCTTGTAACTGATGCTGCGCCTTGATATGAAAGCACATCTCCCCTGTCGATATCTTCCTTCTTAACACCTGAAAGGTTAATCGCAGTTCTCTGTCCCGCAATAGCAGTTTCAGCATCCTTACCATATGTCTGGATACCTCTGATCTTCACATTCTCACCTTTAGGGCATATTGTAACCTCATCACCAACTGAAATCTTGCCATCAATCAGCGTACCGGTTACAACAGTACCGAAGCCCGACATTGTAAACACTCTATCGACAGGGAGTCTGAACAGTTCCTTCTCCTCAGTTCTCTTATTCTCTCTGTTGCACTTCTTAAGAATCTCTTCCTTAAGCAGCTGAACATTCTCTCCTGTTCTTGCAGAAACAGGCACAATCGGCTTGCCTTCAAGGAATGAGCCCTTGAAATAATCCTCGACCTCCTCAAGAAGCATCTCAAGCCACTCATCGTCTACCATATCCTTCTTGGTGATAGCAACGATTCCGTCGTCGATTCCAAGAGCCTTCAGAATTTCGAAATGCTCCTTCGTCTGTGGCATGATTCCCTCATCCGCTGCTACGACAAAAAGAACAAAGTCTATTCCGCCGATTCCCGCAAGCATGTTCTTGATGAACTTCTCGTGACCCGGTACATCGATTACTCCGATGTTGTATCCCTCATCGTTAGGGATATGGGCAAAACCGAGCTCAATTGTGATTCCTCTCTTCTGCTCTTCCGCGAGTCTGTCAGTATCAATACCAGAAAGTGCCTTGGTCAGCTGAGTCTTTCCGTGATCGACGTGACCCGCAGTTCCGATAATAATATTTTTCATATATAAGTACCTCTTTATCTGATTACTTATTCTTATACTCCTGCTTAGCGCACAGCGCCTCTGCAACTGTCTCAAACTCATCTTCCATAATAGTTCTTACGCACAGAAGCAGTCTGTCATCATTAATTCTTGCGATAACAGGCATGCTGCTCTTACGAAGGAGTCTCTCTATCGCCTTAGTAGTGCAGTTATCTGATGTTACAGAAACTGCAAAGCCAGGCAGTCTTACCATAGGAGCTGAGCCTCCACCGATCTGATCCTCAACCGGTACAATCTCAAGAGTATACTCGTCTGTATGCTCTGAAATTACAGCCATAAGCCTCTCGGCCTTAGCCTTCATATCCTCAGGCGATGCACTGATCATCGAAAGAACCGGGATGTCACGAAGAGCGATCTTCTCGTCACGATATTTTCTAAGAGTCTCCTCCATAGCGGCAAAGGTCATCTTGTCTACTCTGATCGCTCTTGCGAGAGGATGTTTTTTCATCTTCTGGATCCACTCTGCCTTACCTGCGATAATTCCGGCCTGTGGTCCTCCAAGGAGCTTATCTCCACTGAATAGGATTACGTCGATTCCTGTAGCAAGTGACGCTGGAACATTAGGCTCTGAAAGTCCATACTTAGACATATCTACCATAAGTCCGTTACCCATATCATAGATAACAGGAACGTTCTTTTCCTTACCGAGTTCTACAAGTTCTTCAAGAGTAGCCTCTTCTGTGAAGCCGACTACATCGTAGTTACTCTTGTGAACCTTCATAAATGCGCCAGTCTTCTCTTCATCGTAAGCCTTCTCATAATCGCTGATTTTAGTCTTGTTGGTTGTTCCAACTTCCTTAAGAAAGCCTCCGCTCTGCTCCATGATATCCGGAATTCTGAAAGCTCCACCGATCTCAACGAGCTCGCCTCTTGATACGATGCACTCCTTGCCATATGCCATTGTTGAAAGAACGATCATAGTTGCAGAAGCGTTGTTGTTAACCATCATCGCATCCTCTGCACCAGTAAGCTCCTTAAGAACCTCACTTACGATGTCGTGACGTGAGCCTCTCTTGCCTGCCTTAACGTCATACTCAAGGTTTGAATATCCCTTGCTGACTCTTGCAACGTTCTCTACAGCCTCCTTACAGAGTGGTGCTCTTCCGAGGTTAGTGTGAAGTATTGTTCCTGTTGCATTGATTGCTGCAATCAGATTGTTTGTATCATCATTAATAAGCTCATCTGCAATTGCTGCTGCAGCGTGATCAGGAGACAGTCTCATCTCATCAAAATCACATGCATCATCATCGAGCCTAAGGATATCTGCTCTCAGTCTGTCAATGTATTCTCTGGTTGCGTCCGTTACCACAGTCTGTCCTAAAGTGTCAAAAAAAACAAAAAGAGGTTCCTTCTGCAGTACCTCGTCAACCTTTGGAATTCTTCTTAGAATCTCTCTCTTATTCATAATTGTCCTCCATAAAATACAACCCTAAAAATGGCGGGAGTATGTGAGAATCGAACTCACCCGAGAAGGTATTAACTCCTCAAATCGGTTTTGAAGACCGTTAGGCACACCAGCACCTATCTACTCCCAAGTCGTACTTGTGGAGTATAACATATCTAAAGGGGATTCTTCAAGCATATTAAGCGAATAATATTAAGAATCTCTTACGGATAATGAATTATATATCGTTATTCTTGATATTTGTACTGCCAATCCCTATGTTATAATGTATTGAATATTTTGATAAGTATATCGTGTGATTTTTTGCAGAATTTTAATATAGGAGTATTTACATATGTCAGAGAACAAACCAGTACGTCTAACAGAGATGACTAAAGCCGGCGGATGAGGAGCTAAGATAGGGCCGGGAGTCCTAAGCGACATTCTATCCAATCTTCCTAAGATTAAGGATCCAGACATCCTCGTTGGCTTTGAGAGCAGCGACGACGCCTGCGTATACAAGGTATCAGATGATATCGCAATGATTAACAGTATTGACTTCTTCCCGCCAATCGTTGATGACCCATACATGTTCGGTCAGATTGCGGCAGCTAACTCACTTAGCGATATTTTTGCCATGGGAGGAACACCTAAGCTTGCAATGAACCTTCTTTGCTTCCCTAACTGTCTTCCACTTGATGCCGTTAAGGGAATCCTCGAGGGTGGTAACGATAAGGTTAACGAGGCTGGCGCAGTAATCGTCGGCGGACACAGCATCGAGGACAACGAGCCTAAGTATGGACTTTCCGTAACAGGTTTTGCCCATCCTGATGACATCCTTGCCAACACTTCACACGAGGGTGAGCTTCTTGTCATCACTAAGAGAATCGGAACAGGAATCCTCACAACAGGTGCCAAGGTTGACTTTCTGAGCAAGGAAGAAGAGGACGCGATGATCAAGACTATGGCTGAGCTTAACAAGTACGCATTCGATGCAATGAATGGTGTTAAGTGCGGTGGCTGTACTGATATCACAGGCTTCGGTATGATTGGACACGCAGCAGAGATGGCTAAGACAGGTAACACCACTCTTGAGATTTTCTCATCACAGGTTCCTATCTTTCCTAAGGCGCTTGAGCTTGCAGCAATGGGTATCATTCCTGCAGGTATGTACAGAAACAGAGACTACCTTACTAATGACATTGCCGATCTTACAACTAACACTAAGAGAGAGGTTGTTGACTGTCTTTACGATCCACAGACATCAGGCGGACTTCTTATCTCAGTTAAGGAAGACCAGCTCGAGAGACTTCAGTACCAGCTCGGTGAGCAAGGACTCGAGAACGCAGTTATCGGACAGTTCAAGAAGAAGACAACAGATCACTTCATCGAGATCAGAGACTAATATTACGAACAATAAAACAGGGATTCGAAATTCAATAGAAACTCGAGTCCCTGTTTTAATTTTCCCTATTATCGTTTTACTTAAAAAGATCTGTCGACAGATATCTGTCTCCTGTATCAGGAAGGAGAACTACGATGTTCTTGCCCTCGTTCTCTTCCTTCTTCGCAAGCTCAATAGCTGCATGAAGTGCGGCTCCTGATGAGATTCCAACAAGAACGCCTTCAGCGCTTCCCATAAATCTTGCTGCCTCGAAAGCTTCATCTGTTGTAACTGTAGATACTGAATCGTAAACCTCTGTGTCGAGAACTTCTGGGACAAAGCCTGCACCAATTCCCTGAAGCTTGTGAGGACCTGACTTGCCCTCAGACAATACAGGCGAGTCTGCTGGTTCTACTGCTACAACCTGAACCTCAGGATTAACCTCCTTGAGGTACTTGCCTGTTCCCGTAACAGTTCCGCCGGTTCCGACACCTGCAACAAAGATATCCACCCTGCCGTCTGTATCTCTTATAATCTCAGGACCTGTTGTCTCATAGTGAGCTCTTGCATTAGCAGGGTTTACAAACTGCCCTGGAATAAATGAGCCTTCAATCTCTGATGCAAGTTTATCTGCAAGGGCAATTGCACCCTTCATGCCCTCTGCACCAGGCGAAAGCACAAGCTCTGCACCGTAAGCAGTCATAAGCATTCTTCTCTCAACTGACATTGTATCAGGCATTACAATGATTGCACGGTAGCCTCTTGCTGCTGCTACTGATGCAAGACCGATTCCTGTATTTCCCGAAGTAGGCTCGATAATTACTGAACCTTCCTTAAGAAGACCTCTTTCCTCTGCATCGTTTATCATATAAAGCGCTGCTCTGTCCTTCACAGAACCTGCGGGATTGAAATATTCAAGCTTGGCTAGAACCCTAGCCTTAAGTCCGAGCTTCTCTTCGATCCCCTTGAGCTCGAGAAGAGGTGTATTTCCAATAAGCTGACTAGCCGAAGTATAAAAGTTCATTATTGTTACCTCCTGTATACAAATGACATCACGCCGGGAACCGTAGTGCCCAGCGTGTATATTGTGTTAGATAGACATATTATAGTCATTTATTTGGTTTTTTCAATAACAAAATCTTTAAATGCCTGAGCAACAGGTGAATGTGATGTATTCTTAAGTGAAATCATATAGAATTCTCTCTCTTCATCAAAATCTGTAATATCAACAATCTGAAGTCTCTCATTAACCATAAGCTCAGCCATCTTCTTAGAGATAATAGATACTCCAAGACCCTCCTCGATTGCTCTGACAATTGCATCGAAATCAGTAAACGTTGCTGCAATGTCGAATGAACCCTTGTCGAAACCTAGCTTCAGTGCTGCATTCTCAAAAGACTTCCTTGTTGCAGAGCCAGTCTCTCTCCAGATAAACGGATACTTAACAGCTTCCTTAAGAGTAATCTTCTCGTTAATGTCAAAAGACTTAGGCGCAAGAAGTGCTATCTTGTCTGAGAAAATCTTGTATGACTCAATGTTTGACGTTGATGGCTTTGTTCCGATGAAACCAATCTCACCTCTTCTGTTCACGATATTGTCGATTACAGTGTCAGTATCGGACATTGCCACATAAAAGCGAGTGTTGTTATAAGTCTTTCTGAAGCCGCTAAGCATTTCAGGAAGGAATACCATACCTGGAATAGATGATGTCTGAAGCTCAAGGATTCCCTCTACGAGATCAAGACTGTTACCGAGAGCGTCAATTGCCTGTGATCTTGCATTGACCATCTCGATTGCATGCTTGTAGAAGATTGAACCCTGTGGTGTCATCTCAACTGTGCGTCCCTTTCTGTCGAGGAGCTTGATACCGAGCTCCTTCTCCAGATTACTTATATGAGTACTGATGGTTGGCTGAGTAAAAAATGTTGCGTCAGCAGCCTTACTGAAACTTTTGTATCGTACAACATTAATAAACGCTTCTATTTGTTTAAAATCCATAAAATACCTCAATACCTCTATTTGTTATTTGCTATACCGCCATTTCTATAGAATTAATCTATAGACGCTCCGAATATGATAACACATTTCTGAACTTTATTATCACAAATTCTTCACATATCAAAAAACTCTATCTTCCCTATGGAAAGATAGAGTTTAGCTATCAATCAATTCCCAGAAGCTGAACCTTCGAAAGTCCCTTAAGGCTCTTGATATCCGTAATCAGATCATCGATGCTATCCACCGAATTTCCTATATCAAGTGTAATGACAATATTGGCTTTGCCGTCTACGGGCGGATTCTGATTTATCGTCCAGATGCTGAAGTCATATTCTGATACTACACGAAGCATCGACGACAGAAGTCCAACCTCGTGCGTCATCATCATCGAGATGATGGCATGCTTTCTCATAGAAACCGAGCTCATTTCCTTAACAAAATCACGATATTTGTAGTATGTGCTTCTTGAGATACCGACCATCTTAACCGCTTCGGAAACATCCTTCGCATCACCGTACGAAATGAGTCTCTTCGCTTCGGCAACCTTCTCACAATGAGCGGGCAGAAGAGAACTGTCAACCACAAAATACTTTGCGCTCATTACATCACCTTCTTAGATGCCTTTCCTACAACATAATCCTTCATTTCAGAGCACTCGATAACATCCTTGTGTCTGATTTCCTGTGAGAAAATATTCTTAAGTCTCTCTGGAATAGGGAATCCTGTCTTCGCTTCAAGCACCTTCATGCACTCCTCGTCGCTTGATGGAATCTCCTCACCGAGATACTCGTGCACGGATCTTGTGAACTTGTAAGGAGATGCAGTTGAGAGGATAACATTCTCTCTTCCATCAGAATCCATTTTGGCAGAAGCACCCCACGCAATCGCAGTGTGAGTGTCCATAAGATATCCAAAATCATCAAAAACCTCTCTGATGGCCTTCGCGCCCTCTTCCTCATCGCAGCATACACCGGCAAAAATCTTCTTGATCTCGCCGAGCTCTTCCGCGCTGATTGTGTACTCGCCCTCCTCCGAAAGTGCCTTCATATATTCTCTTGTCTTCTCCATTCCGCAGACGAAATACAGAAGTCTCTCAAGATTACTTGAAACGAGAATGTCCATTGAAGGAGATGAAGTCTTGAAGAATGTTCTCTTCCTATTGTAATGGCCAGTCTCCAGGAACTCTGTCAGCACGTCATTCTTGTTTGACGCGCAAACGAGCTTGCCTACAGGAAGTCCCATCTTCATGGCAAAATATCCGGCCATGATATCTCCGAAGTTTCCTGTTGGAACTGTGAAATCAATCTCATCACCGACCTCGATTCTGCCCTCTTCCACAAGTGACTTGTATGCAGAGAAATAGTAAACGATCTGTGGAACAAGTCTTCCTATATTAATTGAGTTCGCACTTGAAAGTGAAACGCCTTCGCAAGGTCTTGGAATTTCTGTAAAAAGCTTCTTAACACCTGACTGTGCATCGTCGAAGTTTCCTCTTACGGCAACGGCCGCAGTATTCCTTCCAGCCTGCGTAACCATCTGAAGCTTCTGTGTCTCAGACACGCCGCCTTCTGGGTAAAAAACAATGATTCTTGTTCCCGGAACATCCGAGAATCCATGAAGTGCCGCACTACCTGTATCTCCGCTTGTCGCAGTCAGAATTAGAATCTCATCCTTGAATCCTGTCATATCTCTTGCGACAGTCATAAGGTTAGGAAGCGCTGAAAGCGCCACATCCTTAAATGCAGATGTTGGACCGTGATAAAGCTCCAGAACATGTTTATCAGAAACGGGTACGAGTGGAGTAATCTCATCACAGCTGAACTTATCAGCATAACTTTTCTCGACAATCGCATCGATTGCATCCTCGCCGTAGTCTGGGAAGAACCTTCCAAAAACAGCCTTAGCCATCTCTCTATAGTCCATCTCTATTACTTCTTTATAGTCAAGTCTGATCTCATCAAGGTTCTCAGGAACGTAAAGACCTCCGTCTGGAGCTAGTCCGTTAAGAACTGCCTCTGCAGATGAAACACTGACTGAATTATCTCTTGTACTTACATAATTTAGCATTTCAGCACCAATTTCCCTTCATTTCTTGCATATGTTACACAAATATGATACATTATTTTCAGATTAAGGACAAGTGTTTTTATTCTACGAACACTGACACAGTCCTTTTAGGAGGCAGATATGAAAATTGCAATTATTGGGTTTGGAGTTGTTGGAAGCGGTGCTTATGAGACTGCTAAGTCTGTAGCTGGTCTCGAGGTCACCGCTATTTTAAGCAGACATATCAGAGCCGGCTACGAAGATATCGCACATCTTTTTAAGAAGTCCATTGATGATATCGTTACGGATCCTGAGATCGAGCTCGTTATTGAGTCTATCGGCGGCACCGATATCGCTAGGGAGTACGTTCTTAAGTGCCTTAATGCCGGCAAGCACGTTGTCACGCCTAACAAGAACCTGATAAGCGCATGCTATGATGAACTTTCTGAGGTTGCACGGGATAACAATGTTAAGCTCGCATATACAGCTTCAGCCGGCGGCGGCATTCCATGGCTTTTCAACCTAAGAAGAACAAGACGAACTGACCGCATTAAGGCTGTTAGGGGAATCGTTAACGGCACATGTAACTACATCCTTGATGCAATGCATCAAAGTGGAGCTTCATTTGATGATATGCTTAAGGATGCACAGAATCTTGGATACGCAGAGAGCAACCCTGCGGCAGACATCGAAGGAACAGATACATTAAGGAAGACTGTCATCAGCGCGAACACCGCTTTTGGCACCTCATTCACAGAGGATCAGGTTCCATGCTTTGGAATCGACAGGGTCACAGGCGAGGACATCAAGTGGTTTAACGAACACGGATATACCTGCAGACTGATGATGAACGCCAAGCTCTGCGGAGGATCGGCGGCTGCCTACGTAGAGCCAACGCTTTTTACAGGAAGCGCTCTTGAAGCAAGTGTTGGAAAGAATAACAATCTCATCACGCTTGAGGGTGAATGCGTTGGAACACTCGCTTTCTTTGGTCCTGGTGCAGGACAGATGCCTACAGGCGAGTCTGTAATTCAGGACGTAATTGATATAAGAGACGGTGTTACACTTTCATGCCTTGAGGCTGATTGTGATTATAAGGTTGATAACAGTGCTGAGCTTCACAGATACTATCTTAGATGTGATGCTGCCTGCACCTGCTTTGATGAGATCCTAGAGAGCGAAGAGGTTAATGGTGATATTAAGCATTGCATTACCAAGCCGGTTTCTGTATCAGATATGCACAAGGCAGCAGATAATATGTTAGAGAAAGGACTTGCCTTCTTCATGGCGGGTTTAGGTGAATAATAGTGAAGGTGTGTAAATTTGGCGGTTCATCGCTAAGCGATGGAAGACAGTTCGCCAAGGTTAAGGATATAATTGAGTCTGATTCAGACAGATCAATAGTAGTAGTTTCAGCGCCAGGCAGAAGATTCAGTAAGGACACTAAGGTCACTGACCTTCTGTACCTCTCCCATGCACATCTTAAGTACGACGTGCCTTTTGACAATGTTGTCGACATGATTAAGGAGAGATACGCTGCAATCAGAAATGAATGCAATCTCTCGCTTGACGTTGAAGCAGAGATTGATAAGATGTTCGAGGGCGTCAGCAAGAAGACTTCTGTTGACTACATTGCATCTCGCGGTGAGTACCTAAATGCACTTCTTATGGCGGAATACCTCGGATTTAGATTCGTCGACGCGACAGAGTGGATGACATTCAAGTATGATGGAAGCGTCGATTTTGTCCGCACAGAGGAGAAGCTTCGCGACATCGTAGGAATTTACGGTCACATCGTAACTCCTGGCTTCTACGGCAGCCTGCCTTCAGGCGAGGTCAAGGTTTTTTCAAGAGGAGGATCTGATATCACTGGCGCAATCGCCGCAGCCTCAATTGATGCTGAGATGTATGAGAACTGGACTGACGTTTCAGGAATTCTGATGACTGATCCGAGAATCGTTGACAATCCACATTCAATTCCGCGTGTAACTTATGCGGAGCTTCGTGAGATGTCATATATGGGCGCATCTGTTCTTCACGAGGACACTGTTTTCCCGGTAAGAAACAAGGATATCCCTGTTAATATCCGTAACACTAACGATCCAGACGCTCCCGGAACTATCATCCGCGAGAAGTTTGAGGAAGATACTGAGATTGAGAATGAGCGCTTCATCACAGGAATCACAGGTGTTAAGGACTTCTCAATCGTTAACATATACAAGAGCCATCTTGAGAACAAGATTGGACTCCTTCGCAAGGTGCTCGGACTGTGTGAGAAGTTCGGAATTTCTGTTGAGAACATCCCTGGCGGCGTTGACTGTTTCTCTCTCGTAGTTCCAACAAGAGAGATTAAGCCAGTAAAGTACGATTTTCTTTCAGCGCTTCGTGAGGAGTGCACTCTCGATGATGTTTCTGTAACTGACGGAATCAGCCTTGTGGCAATCGTTGGAAGACAGATGGCTTACAGAACAGGAATTTCAGGAAGAATTTTTGCAGCGCTTGGTAAGAATGGCATCAACATCAGAACTATCGAACAGAGTTCTGATGAGATTTCAATTCTTGTAGGCGTCTACACAGAAGACTTCAACAAGAGCATACAGGTGCTCTATGACAGCTTTGCTAAGTAAATTTTTTAACTATATAATTGATATGATTGGGTTACTAAGATTATTATACGGAGGAACAAGATGAAGGTTGGAATTATTGGCGCAACTGGTGCAGTTGGCCGTGAAATGATAAAGATTCTCGGAGAGAGAAGCTTCCCTATCGATGAACTTAGACTTCTTGCAAGCAGCAGAAGTGCCGGTAAGATTGTAGAGACTCCTTGGGGCAGCATCACTATACAGGAAACAACAGAGGACTCATTCGAGGGTCTCGACGTGGTTCTCGGAGCCGCTGACAACGACACAGCGAAGCGTTTTGCCCCAAGCATCAAAGCAGCAGGCGCAGTATTTGTAGATAACTCAAGTGCTTTCAGAATGAATCCTGATGTTCCACTGGTCGTACCTGAGATTAATCCTGAAGATGTAGAGTGGAATAAGGGAATTATCTCAAATCCTAACTGCTCAACAATCATCACACTTATGGCTGTTAATCCTATCAACAAGCTATCTAAGATTACTTCTATGGTTGCTTCAACTTATCAGGCTACAAGCGGCGCAGGTGCTGCAGGTCCTCTTGAGATGTACGAGCAGTCACAGCAGATTCTCGACGGCAGAAATGATGAGATTGAGCCTAAGGTATTCCAGCACCAGATTGCTTATAATCTGATCCCTCAGATTGGCGGCTTCAACGATGTTGGATATTCTTCAGAAGAGATGAAGCTTCAGAACGAAGGTCGCAAGATTATGCACCTTCCAGAGCTTAAGGTAAGCTGCACTTGCGTAAGAGTTCCAGTTGAGAGATCTCACGCAATCTCAGCAGTTGTAGTAACAGAGGATAAGCTCGACCTTAACGACGTAAGAAAAGCAATCTCCGAGGCACCTGGCGCAAAGCTCTACGATGACCCTGATAATTCAGTATACCCAATGCCACTTGTTACAAGCGACCAGGATATCGTATACGTAGGCAGAATTAGAAGAGACCTCGTTAATGACAGAGGAATCAACCTCTGGTGCTGTGGCGATCAGGTTCGTAAAGGTGCAGCAACTAACGCAGTACAGATTGCGGAGCTGCTGATTAAATAAGAGGTGTGCTGCAAAGAGATTGGGGCGTTGCCCTCGAATGACGCAGTTGGGGCGCTGCCCTCGAACGATGACGACATAGTAATACAGTACGAAATGATATAATAGGGAAACGCATCCGTTGCGACCTCGTTTTGGTCAATCAGTCGCAATGGGTGCGTTATTTCTTTGGCTCCGTACTATTATCTCAAAGGATTTAATAAAAAGCCTGCATTGGATAGCAATAGCTTGACTATGAGCCTCGAAGGAACTGAAGAAGGATGAGCGTGTTTGAAGCTGCAGCATACGGGCTATAATCTGAGAATAGGAAGAGAAAGCCCGCAGTGTGTGGGCTATAGTCTGATAATTAGTCATGGTAACCCGCAGTGTGCGGGCTATTACCTGGGAATCGAGTGATGAAGCCCGCGGGTTGCGGGCTACAACTTGAGAATTCGATGATATAGCCCGCCAGGCGCGGGCTGCAACTTGAGAATTCGATGATATAGCCCGCCAGGTGCGGATGATTGAGGTTACTGATTGATTTGACGATACAAAAATTGCAGAAGGGCTGATTCTTCCCGCCATCCGGGAAGAATTGGAAGTTTATCAAAATTCTTATCGGAGATTTCTGATTTTTGCAGGTAGAACTACATGAATACTTCAGATTTTGTGCAAAAATCTTTGGATAGGATAGAGTCAGAGCTGTATTATCTCTATATAAATAAGCTATGCTTATCAATCACAGTTCTTGAGTAAGCATCACTTAATTTTAAAGCTCCATTTTGCGTTAGTAATCGCTAACAAGTGCTTGCACCAGCACTATTTTACCAAATTGTCCGGGAAGAAAATTGCAGGATCGCAGTTTCTTCCCGCTATACGGGAAGAATTGGAACAATTGTAGAAATCGTCTCGGACACGCCCAGTTTAAGAATTTGAGTTTCAGAATTTGAGTTTCAGAATTCAAAACTCTGAATTAGAAAAACTTTCCCACTTCATCTTTCTCAACAAAATCTGTTGTTCCTCCGCAGTCGGAGCACAGGCAGCCTTTGTAGATAAAGCCTTCACCGTACCCTCCGAAGCCGGCTTCGAGTGCCTCTGATCCGCAGAATGCGCACACACGCTCGGCGCTTCCTTCTCTATTATCCACTTTAATGTGCTTGCCGAAATTAGGAAGGCTGTCGATGTCCCTTCTCTCAAATCCACAAGCCGTGCTGTTAAGTTCATTGTCGGTCATGACCCATCTTCCGTCTGCCACGTTATTCCTTCCTTTCACTGCCAAAAATCGCGTTGCTTCATCCGCAAACCCCGTTTCCTCTGCAGGATTCGCCTCGTTCACAATTACAACTTCTAATTATACCTACACCTCAAAAATAGGCCGGACTTCCCAGTCCGACCCATTTAAGTAATGGATTATCCTATAGTTCTACTTCGCAAGAGCCTGCCTGATTGCCTTAGCAAGCTGGTCCGGACAAGATGTTGCCTTGAATCCGCAAGTGATGCCTTCAAGCTTTGCCGCCGCATCCTCTGCCCTCATTCCCTCAACAAGCTTGCCGATTCCCTTGAGGTTACCATCGCAGCCTCCGAGGAACTCAACGCCTGTGAGTGTTCCATCTTCCTTAATCTCAAAATTGATTGCCTGTGAGCATGTGCCCTGTGTTCTATAATTCATTAAAATCTCCTTAAATCGTATTCCGTCATATTTTATACACAACTGAGCCGGCTGTCCAGCACTTTTCAATTATTATTGATATCACGAATACTTAAGTCCGTTCACTATTCGGTAAGAATCCTATCCGATTAAAGTCCAATCTGATCTGCAATCTCGAGCATTGCTGCCATTGAGATATCGATGAACTCATCGAAAGTGATGCCAGTCTTCTCGATCTCGCTCATGTACTGTCTGTTAGCACCTGCAGCAAATCTTGACTCCTTGAATCTCTTAGCTACAGACTTCTTCTTAACGCTTGCAAGCTTCTTATCAGGGTAAATCTGAGCGACAGCCTTGATGAAACCACTCATTGGATCTGCAGCGATCATAGCGTACTCAAGTGTAGTCTCAGGGTTCTTTCCGCAGATTGGGTTATGAGCCATAATAGCATTAGCCATAACCTCATCGTCATAGCCGGCATCCTTAAGCATCTTAGCTGAAGTTGGGCCGTGTGTAGCAAGATCCTCTCTCCAAGGGCAAGTCTCCTCATCAAGATCGTGAAGGAGTCCGCAGATTCCCCAGTACTCAACATCTTCAGGAGCAAGTCTCTTAGCAAGACCTCTCATTATTGCCTCAACAGCCATGCTGTGTGTGATGTAGTTCTCACCTGATACGTTGTCGTTCAGAAGCTTCCATGCAGCTTCTCTTGTAATCTTCTCACTCATTGTTTCGTCTCCACTTCCTTAATATATTTGTAATGTTATACACCAATAGCAAGCTTCATAACCTCGTTAAACGAAGCTTCAACACCGAGGCTTGCTTCATTAACCTCTTCAGCCGTAATAGGGTTGCCGGTGATGCCCGCAGCCATATTCGACAGGAATGATATGCCTATAATCTCAAGGCCCGCGTGATTCGCAACGATTGCCTCCGGAACCGAAGACATGCCGACAGCATCCGCACCGATAGTTCGAAGGAATCTGATCTCCGCTGGGGTCTCAAACGAAGGTCCGTTCATTCCGGCGTAAACGCCCTCTACGAGCTCAATTCCCTTCTCAAGAGCCATCGCCTTAAGCTTGACTCTAAGATCGCGATTGTAAGCATCGCACATATCAGGAAATCTTGGTCCGAATTCACTTATGTTCTCGCCAATCAGTGGATTGTCGCCAAGCAGATTGATATGATCGCTTATAAGCATCATCTGCTGCTCTCTGAAATTCTCGTTGATTGCGCCCGACGCATTCGTGATGATAAGTCTCTTGATGCCGAGCCTGATAAGAACCCTCGTAGGGAAAACAACGTCCTGCAGGCTGTGTCCCTCGTAATGATGATATCTTCCCGAAAGAATCACAATCTTGCGGCCCGAAAACTCAGCATAAATCAGGTTTCCGCTGTGACCGCTTACAGAAGTCGCCTTGAAGCCCGGAATGTCCTTGTACGGAATGACTACTGGGTCTGGCATTCCATCTCTTCCCTTAAGCTCCATCACCAGACGGCCAAAAGAAGCGAGCCCGCTACCGAGGATTATTCCCACTTCGGGTGTATCCACGCCTCTGGCTCTGAGATATTCCGCCGCTTCGTCTGCAGCGGTAAGTATTTCATTAGCTGTTTTCAGTCTAGTCATTTTGTCACCTCATCACGTAATGATAGAACAAAACCACCAAGATTTCAATAAAATAGCGAGGCTTAAAGCCCCGCATTTAGTTATTTCTTCTCGCTTTCAAGATACTTGCTTAAGTTATCTCTGATCTCCTCAAGTGATGTATAGAGAAACTCACGATTCTCAGCACTCATATCAAGACCCACCCTGCTCATTGCCTCATTAATCGCACTTACAGTTGCCTTGGCAAGCTCAGCACCCTTGTCTGTTAGATAGTAAAGACTTCTATAGGTGCGCTTACCCCCACCAGGTCCCGCAGGCTGGTCACAGTAAATAAGTTCCTTATCTGAAAGCTGTCTGAGAGTTCTCGAAATAGCAGCCTTGTCAATGATGCAAAGCTCAGTAAGCTTTGTTGCAGTCAGACCCTCAGGATGCTGCGACAGATAATATAGACACATAGTGTGGCTCGCCTTAAGACCGAACTTTCCCATCTCCGCATCCTTGATTCTCTGAATATCCCTATTGATTTCAATAATTAGACTTAAAAAATTCTCAAATCTGCTGCTCATCTGATTACTTTCCCTGCTTCTTCCTCTCGTTAATAATATTCTCGATCTCCACAAAACGCTTAACCTTACCAGTTGTAGTCTTAACCATCTCCTGATCAGTTACGATAATTCGTCTGATTCTCTTGTAGTTAGGTGTCTTGTCGTTAATAAGCTCAATGTCCTCCTTGACCTTAGCATAAACCTCATCAGGGCTCATGTCGCCAAGCACTTCCTTATTATATACCAGCTTCAAGGTAACAACCAAGTCTCTATCATCATCTGGTTCCGGAACACCGAGAACAACCGCCTCAGCCACATACGGCAGCGGAGCAATCAGCTGCTCGAGCTCCTCAGGGAAGACATTTTTGCCATTCTTGAGGACGATAACATTCTTCTTTCTTCCGGTGATGAACAGATGTCCCTTGCGGTCAAAACGTCCGAGGTCTCCTGTATGGAACCATCCGTCGATAAGAACCTCATCTGTCGCCTCCTGATTTCCGTAGTAACCGAGCATGATGTTCTCACCGCGAGCGATAATCTCACCGATGCCGTTCTCATCAGGATTGTCGATTACAACATCGATTCCTTTTAAAGGAACGCCTACAGAACCAGCGCACTGGTGGCCCGGCATTTCGGCAGTAAGGATTGGTGAAGTCTCAGTAAGACCATAACCCTGCAGAGTCAGGATGCCAAAATCCGAGAAGCCTTCGATGCACTCCTTATCTCCCGCTGCGCCGCCGATGATGCACATACGAAGTTCTCCGCCGAGTGCGTCGATAACGCTTTTGAACATCTTTCTTCTGATATCAATATGCATTCTGTTAAGAGCACGGCCAACCTTAGCAAGCTTCTTAACCTTGCCAGCGATGCCATTTTTCTCAGCCTGGTGCATGATTCTCTTGTATATTGACTCTACAATCAGCGGAACTCCGATGAAAATTGTAACGCCATACTCAACCATATTCTTCTGGATGTGCTTAAGTCCATCGCAGAAAACCGTTCTTGAACCTGCAAGAAGAAGTACCCACATCGCAATTGAGCCCATTACATGATGAAAAGGAAGTAGCGCAAGATTTGTATCTGTCTCATATACCGGCTCTGATGCAAGTGTGAGGTAAGCGTTGCTTACAATATTATTCTGGCTGAGCATTACGATCTTTGACTGTGAAGTTGTACCTGATGTAAAGAGCATGATTGACATAGCACAGTCATCAATTTCAACTGCATCAAATTCTCTGTTTCCAGCTTCGATAAGAGCCTTGCCCTTTGCAATCAGCTCTCTGATTCCAAGCTTTTCATCTGCAAATAGTGGGAATGCGTGAAGAACGCAAGTGCTTCCCTCTTTCATAAGCTGCTCTACATTATCTTTCTGATCTGGTGCATAGAAGATGTAGCTTATCTCAGCTCTGTTAAGGGATTCCTTAAGCTCGTCTAGCTTAAGTCCCTTATCTAGCGGAACAGATACGCTTCCGGAAAGGAGAGCCGCACAGTGTGTGAGGAACCACTCGTAGCAGTTTGAGCCGATGATAGCGACTCTTTTGCCCGCGATTCCATATTCAATCATAGAAGTTCCGACTGCGCGAATCTCTTCGTAGAATTCATTGTAAGTGACGTCTCTGTATTCTGGATTCTTGCCCTTGCTTGTCTTAAGTGTAAAAGCAATGCAGTCTCCGTGCTGTGATACCGTATCTTTTATTAAATCTCTGAAATTTGCCATTTCTGAATTTGCCTCCCAATTTAGATGTTGACATAACAACTTTCACAATTATATATGTTTTTGTTGAGTTGTCAACAACTTTATCTGAAGGTTATGTGATATTAGTAAATCTTATCAACTCATTACGTAAACTTTTAGATATTTTACCAAATTTGTATTGACATATTGTTGGTTCAGCTATAAAATAAGCGAGAACTTAATAGTAAAGGCTATGACGAAGACGGATTTGATTGTAGGTTGTATAGAGAGCTGAGGACGGTGGAAGCTTGGCGAACTTCTTTCATAATATCCCATCACTTCCGAGCCGGAGCTTCCGAAAGCAGCATTTGCAAGTAGGTTCTCCCGAGTGGACTGCGTTAGTGTCTAGGGTTTGCTAGAACCTGAAGGTGGTGCGGTTAGAAGCACAATTTGAGTGGTACCGCGGGAATTGTTATTACAAGACTCGTCTCAAAGTTATTTGAGACGAGTCTTTTTTTTGTAGGATTCAATTCAATAACACTGACAGGAAATTTACTTTAATGTACAGAGAAAGGAATCACACATTATGAAACTAAGTAAGAGAAACCTTGTAGCAGTAAGCGTAATGCTATTTGCACTATTCTTTGGAGCAGGAAACCTTATCTTCCCTCCATTCCTCGGACAGAATGCCGGTGAGAACACGTTCGTAGCAATGGTCGGCTTCCTCGCTACAGCAGTAGTGCTACCTGTTCTTGGAGTTGTAGTCGTTGCAAGATTTGACGGACTTGAGAAGCTTGGACAGCAGGTTGGTAAGAAGTTTGCTCTTGTATTTACACTTCTTATCTATCTCTCAATCGGACCTGGACTTGGAATTCCAAGAGCAGCATCTGTTCCTTTTGAGATGGCAGTTGCCCCTTACCTTCCTGAGGGAAGCAATGTAACACTGTTCATGCTCGCTTACTCATTTGTTTTCTTTATGGTAGCTCTATGGCTTTGCATGAATCCTGGTAAGCTTGTTGACAGAATCGGAAAAGGTCTTACACCTGCACTTCTGACTCTTATGACAATCCTTTTCCTCTGCTTCCTCTTCAAGGGAAATGTTGAGGTAGCTGCAACTCAGCCTGAGTACGCAGGAGCTCCTCTTCTAAAGGGATTCACAGAAGGCTACAATACAATGGATACAATCGCGGCACTGAACTTTGGTCTCGTTATCGCGACAACACTCGGAACTTTTGGCCTTACAGAGAAGAAGGATAAGATGCGCTACACAGTAATCGCAGGAGTTTGCGCAGGAACAATCCTCACACTCGTTTACGCTATGCTTTCATACATGGGAATGTGCAGCTCAGGTGTTTATGACATCCAGGACAACGGAGCATGGACTCTAAGATGCATCGTAACTCAGGTATTCGGAGCTCCTGGTGCGGTTCTGCTCGCAGCGATCTTTACGCTCGCTTGCCTTACAACTTGTGTTGGACTGATCAACTCAATCTCACAGTATTTCTCAACACTGTTTACTAAGGTAAGCTACCGCACATGGGTTTATGTAATCACTTTCTTCTCATTCCTCGTGTGCAACCTGGGTCTTAACATGATCCTCAGCATCTCAGTACCAGTACTGAACGCAATCTATCCAGTATCAATCGTACTGATCCTGCTCGGACTCAGCCACAACCTCTGGAAGAACAACCGCTTCGCATACCCACTTACAGTAGGCGGCGTTGCAGTAGTAAGCGTTCTCTTCGCACTCGGTGATGTTGGAGTTCCTCTTGGAGCAGTAGCAGATATGCTTCACAAGCTCCCTCTCTACGGTCTCGGCTTCGGATGGGTTCCAGTAGCAGTCGTAATGCTTGCAGTAAGCTTCGGTGTAAATGCAGTAAGCAAGGGAACAGCTAAGTCAGAGCAGTTTCAGCTATACTAATCCAGATTAATAACGAATAATTTATACGATAAATGAAGAGGACCTGCCGGTCGTGGATGAGCTCCATGACTGGCAGGTCTTCTTTTGTTCAGATTATTAAGATTATTCAGCTACGTTGCTGTCGTTATCATAGTTGGCAAGCTTGCCCTTGTAAGCTCTGCCCTCTGCGAGGCTTCCGAACTTCTCTGTCTCCTCATCAGGATTGTCCTGATCGTTAGTGAGGTGAAGTCTGTCAAGGATATAGAAAATAAGTCCCATAACCATTGCAACTGTTGCAGCAAGGCTCATTCCCTTCATCTGTGAGCTTCCGATCTGAATTGCAGCTCCTGAAAGTCCAGTTACGAATACTACAGAAGTCAGCGCAAGGTTTCTTGACTTAGAGTAGTCGATCTTTGAATCAACCATAAGTCTGATTCCGGATGCTCCGATCATTCCGTAGAGCAGGAAGCTTACACCACCCATTACAGGACCGGGAATTGTCTGGATAAGTCCTGAAGCCTTACCTACGAATGAAAGCAGGATTGAGAAAATTGCAGCGCCCGCGATTACGTATACACTGTAAACCTTAGTGATTGCCATTACTCCGATGTTCTCACCGTAAGTAGTTGTAGGACATGATCCGGCGAGACCTGAAATTGCAGTTGAGAGTCCGTCTGCAAAAATTGATCTGTGAAGACCAGGATCCTCCAGCAGGTTGTGGCCTACGATCTCAGAAGTTACTACCTGGTGTCCGATGTGCTCTGAGATGATTACAAGTGTTGCCGGAATTATAATCAGAATCGCATTAAGATCGAACTTAGGTGCTGTGAAATCAGGCATTGCGATCCATGAAGCCTGCTGAACCTGAGTGAAATTAACAAGTCCGAGAGCGAGTGCAGCAATATAACCGCAGATGATTGAAATCAGAATTGCGATTGCTGATGCAAAGCCTCTGAAAAGAACCTGTCCGAATACTGCAACAAGCAGTGTGATCAGAAATACTGTAACAAACTTAGGATCGATAGCAGTATATGTATCAGTAGTTACGATACCACCGTTCTGTGCTGCATTTGATGCGAGCTCAAGTCCGATAAGTGCCACAACAGGGCCCATCGCAGCCGGAGGAAGCACGATATCAATCCACTTTGTTCCGATAAACTTGATTATTACCGCAATCAGCATAAACAGGATACCTGTTACAACGAAGCCTCCGAGTGCGTATTCAAAGCCATACTTAGGATCGTTAATAAGCAGAAGTGCCGGTGAGATAAAGGCAAAGCTTGATCCGAGATAAGCCGGCGCCTTACCCTTGGTAATTGCAATAAAGAGCAGTGTTCCGATACCGTTCATCAGAAGTGCGATTGCAGGGCTGATTCCGAAAATATAAGGAACCAATACAGATGCTGAGAACATCGCAAATGTGTGCTGAATTGAAAGAGGAATTGCCTTGATTAGAGGAACTCTCTCCTGAACTCCAATAATTCTTCTTGTCTTAGCCATTTAATACTCCATTCTTACTAAAGGTTGAAAATTTTCTCAAATATTATACACTAAAAGTAATCTCTATTGAATAAAAGTACACAAAGGAGACATGATATTTATGAATAAAGTATTCTCTGAAATAAACGGATGCTTTGGATTCGGAATGATGAGACTTCCGCTCCTTGAAGAAGCATCAGATGGTAAGCCACCAGTAGTTGATCTCGATCAGACATCAGCGATGGTGGACCTTTTTATTGACGAAGGTTTTAACTATTTTGATACAGCACACGGCTACCTTGATTACGAGAGTGAGATTGCAGTCGGAAAGTGCCTGTCAGCAAGACACGACAGAAGTGAGTACCTTCTTGCTAACAAGCTAACGGGTGACTACTTCAAGACACAGGAAGATATCAGGCCATTTTTCATGAGACAGCTTGAAACATGCGGCGTGGAGTATTTTGATTTTTACCTTGTACACTCTGTATGCAAGGGTAACTATCCTCACTTCCAGAAATGTCACGCATATGAGGAGGCTCTTAAGCTTAAGGAAGAAGGTTACATCAAGCACCTCGGAATGAGCTTCCACGACACAGCAGATTTTCTTGAAGATATTCTTTCAGATCATCCTGAAGTCGAGTTCGTTCAGCTTCAGGTTAACTACATTGACTACGAGGATGAAGCCGTTCAGAGCAGAAGATGCATCGAGGTATGTCAGAAGCACGGACTCGGAGTCAGCGTAATGGAGCCTATTCGTGGAGGCTCACTGGCGGTACTTCCGGACGCAGCGAAGGATATTCTATCCGAGCTTGGTGATGCATCACCATCTTCATATGCTCTTAGATTCGCTGCCGGATGCGAGGGTGTATATATCACACTTTCAGGAATGAGTACACTTGAGCAGATGAAGCAGAATATTGAAACAATGAAGGCTCCTGCACCGCTCAGTGATAAGGAGATGGAAGCTATTAATAAGATTTCTGAAACATTCAGGACATCTGACTTCATCCCTTGCACAGCATGCAGATACTGCACAACGGGATGTCCTGCGAACATCGATATACCGGCCATTTTTGCCGCAATGAATCACAAGACAATGTTCGGAAACGGATGGAATGCAGACTTCTACTACAGCAGAGCCTGCAGCAGCGGAAAGCCTGCGGACTGCCTTAAGTGCGGTCTTTGCGAGGCATCATGCCCACAGCACCTTGAGATCAGGGAGCTTCTAGAGAAAGTTGCTAACGCTTTTGCGAAAAAGGAGGAAGAATAATGAGCGATATTAAGAGATCATGCATCGACTGCGGAACAACTAACTGTAACCTTCAGGATTCAGTTTATCCTGATTTCTGCCTGACAACAGGAATGGACGAGAAAGTTCTGACTCGTGCTATGGCTGCGTACGATGATCCTGAAGACAGAAAGATATCACAGGTTTCAGCGAGCGTTGAGCATGATGGATACATGCAGTGGACAAGAGTTGAGGAGCTTATGGTTTTCTCTGAGAGAATGGGCTACAAGAAGCTTGGAATTGCAACCTGTGTAGGACTGATTCGTGAGTCAAGAACACTTGCACAGATTCTCAGAAACCACGGATTTGAGGTTTATGGAGTTGCATGCAAGTGTGGTGTTCAGAAGAAGGCTTCTGTTGGCTGTGATCCATCATGCGACGAGCTTGGTCCTAACATGTGTAACCCAGTGCTTCAGGCTGAGCTTCTTAACGAAGAAGGAACAGACTTTAATGTAACAATGGGACTATGCGTTGGCCACGACAGTCTTTTCTACAAGCATTCTAACGCTCCTGTAACTACACTCGTTGCTAAGGACAGAGTTCTCGCTCACAACCCATGTGCAGCACTCTACCAGGCAGATGCTTATTACAAGAGACTTAAGAAGTAACCTTAATAATAAGACAAATAAAACATCCCGACCGCCATCATCTGATAGTGATCGGGATTTATTATACCTTAATTCTACAGCGCTCTACCGAGCTCATAGGCCTCTGTCATCACAGCCCCATGGTCAAGTGCCGCCTTAGGCTCTACCATTCCGCCGCCAGCTACAAGACCCTTAAGAGTTGCATGCTCGAAGCAGTCAACCCAGCCCTGAAGGCCATTATATGCTTTGTCAAATGTACCCTCGTGGTCCTCTGCAGCAGTCGCAATCATATAAATATCGCGGAAGCTGTAGTCTGCTGTATAAAGCGGATTCAGTCTGTCGAGCAGAGTCTTCATCTGTCCACACATCTCGTAATAATAGATAGGCGTTGCGAAAACGATTACCTCCGCCTCCTTAGCCTTCTCCATTATATCTGAGACATCATCTGAAAGAACACAGTGTCCATCCTGATGACATGCGAGGCATCCGATGCAGTACTTGATTTCCTTGCCAATAAGTGAGATAAATTCGACATCATGACCGGCATCACCGGCACCTCTTGCACACTCCTTTGCGAGAAGCTCAGAATTGCTTCCCCCTCGGAGACTTGTTGACACTATCAAAACTCTTCTACCCATAACTAAATCCCTTTCTGCCTTAAATTAACGACATGCCTTGAGTACTGCCTTGATAAACTCCCATGTTCTTGCAACTGATGAGATCTGCATTCTCTCGTCTGCAGTATGAACGTTGATAAGGTTAGGTCCGAAGCAAACGATATCGAAGTCAGGGTTCTTACCCATAAGGATACCGCCCTCGAGTCCTGAATGAGCATTGATTACTGTAGGCTCCTTATCGTATAGAAGTCTGAATGTGTTAATCATGATTGATCTCAGCTTTGAATCAGGTCTGTAAGCCCATGCAGGATATGAGCCGTTTATCTCAATGTGTCCACCAACCATATCACACCATACCTGAAGCTCGTACATCATTGAATCAAGCTTTGACTCAACTGAACCTCTTACCTGGTAGCTTACTCTGATTTCATCATCATTTGTTACGATAACTCCGCCGTTAAGCGAGCTCTCAACGTTGCCCTTGATTGTTCTGTCGTAAGTCCTTACGCCGTCAGGTGATCCGAATACGTAGTTGATTACTCTCTTAGTGCTGTCGCTGTCAAAAGCATTTACTTCTTCCTCTGCGAGAACCTCCGCTCTGATTGTAAGTCCTGGCTCCTGTCCGAAGAACTCGTTATAGATAACCATTCCAAGCTCGTTAACCTTAGCTGCGAACTCCTCTGCCTTAGCTGGATCGATAATAACCTGTGCAGTTGAGTACTGAGTGATTACGTTAGCGCCTGAACCGCCGTCGATTGACTCAAGAACGAAGTCGAAATCCTTACCAAGAACATAAAGAATTCTTCCCATGATCTTGTGAGCATTACCCCTCTGAAGCTGGATATCGTTTCCTGAATGTCCGCCTAAAAGATCTCTGATCTTGATAGTAACCTTTACTCCCTTTGCAGCAGCTCTTGTAACAGGAACAACAACGTCACAGATATATGCACCTGCGCATCCAACGATGAACTCGCCTTCAGCCTCACCGTCAAGGTTCATAAACGTCTTACCCTCGAGAAGTGAAGTGTCGATAGCGTTAGCTCCGCCCATTCCGATCTCCTCGTCTACAGTAAACACAGCCTCGATTGGGGGATGAGGAATATCTGTGCTTGAAAGTACAGCCATAGCGTATGCGAGGGCAAAACCGTCGTCGCCACCAAGAGTAGTATCCTTAGCTCCGATGAAATCTCCGTCAACGAAAAGATCCAGCGGATCGTTATCGAAGTCATGGTCTGAGTCAACTGTCTTAGTTGCTACCATGTCCATGTGCCCCTGCATGATTACAGGCTCACTGTTCTCATAGCCCTCTGTTCCAGGCTTCTTGATGATAACGTTGCCAACCTCGTCCTGGTGGTACCATAGATCATGCTTCTTGGCAAACTCCACGCAGAAATCGCTGATCTTCTCATTTCTGAATGTTCTTCTTGGCACCATTGACAGTGCTTCGAAATGCTCGAAGACCTCTTTAGGCTCGATATTGCTTAATACACCCATTGCTTTAAAATCCTCCACTCATTTAAAACTTTAAATTTTAATAAAACGACTGTGCCGCTATGGACACAGCCGCTATTAACGATTATAGCATGTACTATGATAGACCTACAATTGTTCCGTCTTCAAGGACATCCATTCCTGTTGCAGCTGGGTTCTTAGGAAGTCCAGGCATAGTCATGATGGATCCTGTAAGCGCAACGATAAAGCCTGCACCAGCAGAAACCTTAACCTCTCTTACAGTAATCTTGAAATCCTTAGGCGCGCCAAGCTTCTTGGCATCGTCTGAGAATGAATACTGAGTCTTAGCCATGCAGATAGGAAGCTTATCAAGCTCAAGCTTCTCGATAGTCTCTATCTGCTTAAGTGCTGCAGTCTCATACTCAACTCCGGCAGCTCCGTAGATTTCAGTTGCAATTGTATTAATCTTGCTCTTGATTGAAGCCTTAGTGCTGTAAATTGTCTCAAAATCAGCCTTACCTGATTCAGCAATCTCAACTACCTTCTTAGCAAGCTTGATTCCGCCTTCGCCACCCTTAGCGAATACATCTGAAAGAACAACGTTCACACCGTGCTCCTCACATAGCTTCTCAAGAAGCTCAATCTCAGCATCTGTATCTATAGGGAACTTATTGATAGCAACTACTGAAGGCACGCCGAACTTCTTAACGTTCTGGATATGCTTAAGAAGGTTAGCGCAGCCCTTCTCAAGAGCCTCAAGGTTCTCAGGTCCAAGCTCCTTCTTATCTACTCCGCCGTGCATCTTAAGAGCTCTGATAGTAGCAACGATAACTGTTGCATCAGGCTTAAGACCTGCGTATCTGCACTTGATATCGAAGAACTTCTCAGCACCAAGATCAGCACCGAAACCAGCCTCAGTAACAACATAGTCGCCGAGCTTAAGAGCAGTCTTGGTAGCCATTACAGAGTTGCAGCCGTGAGCGATGTTCGCAAAAGGTCCACCGTGAATGATTGCAGGCGTGTTCTCAAGAGTCTGAACAAGGTTAGGCTTGATAGCATCCTTAAGAAGAAGTGCCATAGCACCTGTTGCACCGATATCGTTTGCAGTTACAGGCTCTCCGCTTGTATTGTAAGCAACAATCATTCTTCCGAGTCTGTCCTTAAGATCCTCTAGGCTTGTTGCAAGACAAAGGATAGCCATGATCTCAGAAGCTACTGTAATATCAAAACCAGACTCTCTCATCACACCATTACCTGTGTTACCAACGCCGATAATAATGCTTCTTAGAGTTCTGTCATTCATATCAACTACTCTCTTCCATACGACTCTCTTTGGAGCGATGTTCAGAGGGTTGCCCTGGTGCAGGCTGTTGTCAACCATTGCAGCCAGCAGATTGTGAGCTGAAGTGATGGCATGGAAATCACCAGTGAAGTGAAGGTTAATATCATCCATAGGAACAACCTGTGAATATCCGCCGCCGGCAGCTCCACCCTTAACACCAAAGCATGGTCCAAGTGATGGCTCTCTAAGAGTCGTAACAGTCTTATACCCAAGCTTGTTAAGTGCCATTGAAAGACCAACGTTAGTTGTAGTCTTACCCTCTCCAGCAGGCGTAGGGTTTATAGCAGTTACAAGAATCAGCTTACCATCAGGCTTGTTCTCAAGCTTCTTAAGTACATCGAGACTGATCTTAGCCTTGTATTTGCCATACTGTTCGAGATCAGCATCATCAATGTTAAGCATCTCAGCAATCTCTGTTATTGGTTTCATGTTTGCTTCCTGAGCAATCTGTACATCTGTCTTCATTACATAATCTCCCATTTTCTGTGAAAATTACCTACTCACTGATTATAACATTTATTTCTAGAAACAAATTATATGTTTATTTGTTCACAAGTCTTGTACAAATAAAATACGTTAGAGATTGCTTTCCCTGTGACTTGATGCCGCTCTGTACCTATTTCCTATGTCTGTAAGCGCCATTAGGAAGATTACGAGCACTAATCCCGGGATAAGAGCGACCCACCATGCACCGCTTGTAAGAGCATTTTGTGAGAGACTTAACATACTTCCCCATGAAACGCTCTCAATCGGGAGTCCGAGCCCCATAAAGCTGAGTGTTGACTCCGATGCAATCGCCCCTCTTATGTTCATAATTACCATAAACATGATTGAAGGAATGAAATTGGGGAGAAGATGACGTCTTAGTATGTAGCCGAAACTTCCGCCCATAGCCTTCGACACGAGGATAAACTCGCTATTTCTAAGCTGTCTTACCTCCATTCGAACGACCTTCGCAATTGATGGCCAGCCTGTAACTCCGATTACGATTGCAATAGATGCAGGATTAGGCTTACCTAGCATAGCCTGAACGAATACTACAAGAAGAAGTCCCGGAATACTCACAACAATCTCCGCTGCTCTCATCATAATTGTATCAACAGTATCTGATGCCATTCCGCTTATTGCACCGTAAACGACTGCAATAAATGTAGAAATCAGTGTCGAAACAAGTCCGATCGCAATTGAAAGCCTTCCACCGTGCCATACTCCAGACCAGATATCTCGGCCGAGAGTATCGGTTCCGAACAAGAATTCCCCGCAAGGTGTTCTGAGAGTGTTTATCATATCCATGTATGAAGCATTCTTAGGTGCAATCACATCTGCAAGAATACATCCGAGGATAATAAGTCCCAGCACCCAGACCGCCGGGATGTTCCAGTAACGAGATGACTTTTGGCCTACGAGCTTCTTAGTCTTATTAATTTTCATACGCCGCCTCCTCTGCTTTTACACGAGGATCGATTCGCTCGCTTATTATCTGTCCAAGAATGTTAAGTGTGATTACGATTATACCGGTCAGCATGCTGAGGTACATCAGAAGATTGTAGTCAGCATAGCGCGCACTCTCGTAGCAGAGCATTCCGATTCCTGGATATGAGAATACCATCTCGACAACATATGTTCCGCCGAGGATGTGCGACACGGAAATCGCCATTACGCTTATAAGCTGCGGCATTATATTCCTGAGGCAGTGGCGTCTCATAATCTCCTTGGCAGAAAGCCCGATCGATCTGTAGAGAAGCACATAATCCTGCCTTACCTCTTCAAGAAGCATATTTCTTATCATGTACGCGTAGTACCAGAGATGTCCGATAACTACGACAATCATCGGAAGCACCAAGTGGTGAAGTCTGTCTCCAAAACCGCCGCCTCCTACCGAGTACGCATTACTGCTAGGAAAGATATGCCATGTTACGCTGAAGAGGAATATCAGCATAAGTGAAATCCAGAACTCCGGAATACAGCTCGTTATCGTTCCCAGCCTGCAGATAATCTTGTCTGCACGCGAATCCTCTCGTCTCGCGCAGTACATTCCTATCATTGTCGCTCCGGCAAAAATTATCACAAATCCAATTCCGCCGAGAAGTGCTGTGTTAAGTACACGTCCTGCCGCAACGTCAGTTACCGGCTGCTTGTACTTATATGAAACACCAAGGTCACCGTGAAGTGCTCCTGAAGCCCATCTTATGTACTGCACAGGCACCGAATCATTAAGACCTAGTCTTTCTCTCGCAGCGTCCTTCTCTTCTACGGACATCTTCTCTGTTCTCTCACCGTAATATGATGTCAGCGGATCCATCGGAGTGAATCGTGACATCGCAAATACCAGCATCGAGAGGGCCAAAATACTGATCAGAAGTATTGCAGTCTTTCTCGCATAATATGCTGTCTTGCGTTTTGCTGCATTACTCATCAAGCATTCCTCCTTCCCCCGGTATTGCTGCTATCAGCTTTCTTGTATATTCATCCTTAGGGTTTCGGAAGATCTCTTCTGTCTCTCCGATTTCCATAAGTTTTCCATTCTTCATTACAGCTACTCTGTCGCAAAGCATTCTTGCAGCACGCAGATCGTGAGTTACAAAAATAATCGAGCAGCCGTGCTCTTCTCTCATATGTCTCAGAAGCTTGATTACCTGAGCCTGAATCTGCATATCAAGTGATGAAACCGGCTCGTCGCAGACCAGAAGTCCTGGGTCCATAGTAAGTGCTCTTGCGATTGCAACTCGCTGTCTCTGACCGCCGCTTAGAGCTGATGGATATCTGTCCGCATAGGATTCATCCATTCCGACATACTGAAGCTGGAAGATTGCTTCTTCTCTGTAGCTTTCTCTCGCTGTCGTTCTGCGCTGAATCTGAAGCGGCTCTGTTATGATATCAGCAACCTTCATTCTGTGGTTCAGAGCCGCCTGTGAATCCTGAAGGATTACCTGACGGTCTGACTGAAGGAGCTGTCTGTTAGCTCTGTACTCCTTAGAATCTGATGTATCGATACCTTTGTAGATTACAGATCCCTGCTGAATCTTGTGAAGATTCATGATGCAGCGAAGAAGTGTAGATTTACCTGAACCGGATTCGCCTACGATTCCGAGGATCTCTCCGTCGCGGAGCTCGAAGCTTATATCTTTGACTGCTTCGAGCTTCCGCTTTCCCCTGCCTTTGCCTAGTGTAAAGGTATGGCAAAGGTTCTTAACTTCTAATATTACTTCGCCGGGCGCTCGGTGTTCTTCATGGTGAAGCTTTGACGCTTCCACGAGCGCCCTTGTATATTCTTCCTTAGGATTATCGAGTATTTCAGCTGCTGTTCCTGTTTCGATTACCTTGCCGTCCTTCATTACCGCGATGCGGTCTGCTATTTCTCTTGCTACAGACAGGTCATGTGTTACAAGCAGCATCGACTTGTTCTGCTCTAAGCAAAGCTTCTTAAGGAGCTTCAGAATTTCGTCCTGAATCGTAACGTCGAGTGCAGTTGTCGGCTCGTCTGCTATCAGTATCTCGCTTTGCATGGCAAGTGCCATTGCGATTACGACTCTCTGGCGCATGCCGCCTGAGAGGTTCGCAGGATACTGCATGGCTCTTGCCTCAGGCTCATCAAGACCGACCTGATCAAGAAGGCTTACCACTCTGTCCCATGACTTGCCTTTAAGCTCTGGCTGCCTTATAAGTATTGCTTCCTCGATTTGCTTTCCGACAGGAAGCGTAGGATCAAGCGATGTAAGCGGGTCCTGAAACACCATCGCACATCTTCCATCGGCCTTTACGGAACCTCCCGTAATCTTTGCAGACCTTGGCATGAGATTCATTACGGCCTTGCATGTCATACTTTTGCCCGAGCCCGATTCTCCCGCTATAGCAAGAATCTCACCCTTATTCAGGGTGAGATTAGCGCCTGAGACAGCTGTTATAACGCCCCCAGCTGTCTCAATATCAACATTTAGATTATTTATCTTAAGTATTTCCAATGTATCTTATCCTTCAATTGTCCAGTCACATACATTCCAGAAGATTCCAACACCGTGGTGTCCGAGAACTGTGTCAGGATCGATTCCCTTGATGTTCTTGTCTGCAACATAGATTGCATCGATGTAGCAGAAGAATGTGAATGCAGGATTCTCAGCTAGTGCCTCCTGGAAGCGAGCATAGTTCTCAGCACGAACGCTATCGTCGTCTGACTCTCTTGCAGCCTTGAGGTACTTATCTACATCAGCATTACTGTATGATGAGTAGTTAGCTCCCTTATCTGTTCCGAATACCTTGTAAGTGTGATCGTCAGCGTCAAATGGTGATCCCCATCCGATGATGCAGCACTCCTGACCTGCCCAGTCGATTCCCTCTGCAGGAACCTCAGCCTTTACATCAAGACCAGCCTCACGAAGCTGCTGAGCTGCAACCTGTGCCATATCGATTCTTACCTGGTCATCAGGTGAAGCGTTGATTGAAAATCCAATTCTCTTACCATCTCTTGTCCAGTATCCATCCTTATCCTTAGTGCAGCCTGCAGCCTCAAATACCTCAGCTGACTTCTTAAGGTCAAAATCGTAATGGTTTACGTTCGAGTTGTTGTACTTATTTCTCTGAAGTGGGCCGTATGCAACTTCTCCCTCTCCGAGGATTACTGACTTAACGATTGCTTCCTTATCGATTGCATAGTTGATTGCAGGGATAAGATCAGCATTCTTCTGCCAGTACTCGTTGTTGAAGTTGTACAGAATTCCACGGTAGTCAGATGTCTTCATATCATATACGTTGAAATCATCCTTGCCATCGAACTTCTTAGCAGCCTTAGGTGTAACCTGTGAAAGTGAAAGGTCGCCTGACTCAAGCTGAAGTGCAGCTGTGTTGTCATCTGGTACAATCTTGAAGATGATAGTTCCAATGTTTGCTGCTCCGGCAAAATAGTCCTCGTTCTTCTTAAGCACGATTCTCTGTCCCTCGTCCCAGCTATCGAGTGCATAAGGACCAGTTCCTACAGGCTTGCGGAAGAAATCTGATTCCTGCATGTCCTCACCCTTCAGAAGGTGCTCAGGCAGAATTGCCATTGTCATATAGTCAAGGAATGCTACATTAGGAGCAGTAAGCTCGAAGCTTACAGTGTAATCATCGATTACATTAATCTTCTTAACATCCTCGTAGTTAGGAGCGTTCTCCGACTCGTTCTTAGGATCCATAATCTGCTCAAATGTGAACTTTACGTCCTTAGCAGTGAACTCCTCACCATCGTGCCACTTAACACCCTTCTCAAGGTTGAATGTATAAGTGTTAGTAGCCTTATCAAACTTCCATGACTTAGCAAGTCTTGGAATAACTTCGTTATTTCCATCGTGGTCAGTAAGACCATCGAATATCAGTGCATTTATTTCTCCATGCTCATCCATAGCGGGATTGATTCTTGTATAGTCATTTGATCCATACACAACTGTGTCAGCATCGGGGCCACTTGATGAACCGCAGCCTGTTAGCAGCATACCTGCACACAGTGTTATGCAAAGCACCATAGCTGTGCAGAATTTCATTGTCTTTCTCATTGATTAAACTCCTCTCTTGTTAAAAAATTCACTCACAATATGGAGTTTATTATGTAAATGAAAGTCTCACAAGCCCCACAGGGGGATACCCATGCCAAAATTGCTCAAAATAACACGATTTTGAATCTTTTTGAGTTTTGGTGATTTTACCGGTTCATCATGAGGTGCTTTGAAGCCAGCTGTATTGCGTACCATTTCTTTTATAGAATTCAAATTGGTATCTTTCAAGGTCCATAATTTCCATAATGTGTAAATTGGTAACAGCAGCTGCCATTAGAAATAACGAGGTGCCTGTAAGCTACCAGCAGACCCAATGCTCCTGTGAGCTGCCACGGGAATCGCTAAGTATCGGCGCGCATAATAGGTAAGCATTAATCCCCTGAGGATATGCTGATAACTTTTTCAATCCTATTTAATTAATAGGAAAAGCGCGACCCAAAGGCCGCGCTTTCTGACATATTAAACGTATATTATTTTACTTAAAGTACTCAACTGCACTTTCGAACATCTTGATGAAGTAGTTTCCTGGTACGTTTCTGTACAGTCCGTCTCCTACTCTCTCTGCATGTCCCATCTTACCGAATACTCTACCATCTGGTGAAGTGATACCCTCGATAGCGTATACAGAATTGTTAGGGTTGAAGTGAATATCGTTAGTAACATTTCCTGCAAGGTCAACGTACTGAGTAGCAATCTGACCGTTAGCAGCAAGCCACTTAACGAGTTCCTCACTAGCAAGGAACTTACCCTCGCCGTGTGAGATAGGAGCTGAGTAAACCTCTCCAACCTGTGTATTCTTAAGCCATGGTGACATGTTTGATGCAACTCTTACCTGAGCAATTCTTGACTGGTGGTGAGCGCATGAGTTGTATGTAAGTGTCGGACAGCTCTCATCAGTGTCGATAATCTTTCCGTAAGGAACGAGTCCGAGCTTCACGAGTGCCTGGAATCCGTTACAGATACCGCACATCAGACCATCTCTATTGTCAAGAAGATCAGTTACACCCTCCTTGATAATCTCATTTCTGAAGAATGCAGTGATAAACTTTGCTGAACCGTCTGGCTCATCTCCGCCTGAGAATCCGCCCGGGATAAAGATCATCTGTGAATCCTTAAGAGCTCCTGCGAACTCCTCAAGTGAACCCTTGATGTCATCGCTTGTTCTGTTCTTGATTACCATGATCTGTGGATCAGCGCCAGCCTCTCTCACAGCTCTTGCACTGTCAAACTCACAGTTAGTTCCAGGGAATGCAGGGATAAGAACCTTAGGCTTTGCAACCTTGATTCCTGCTGTTGGCCACTTATCTGCTGCAAACTCAAATGTCTCGAGCTTAACCTCGTGGTTACCCTCATTGCATGAGAATACGCTCTCAAGCTTGTTCTCATACTTGTAAGTTAGCTCAGCCATTGGAATAGTCTCATCACCGAGTGAGATGCTCTGCTCATCAGTAACAGCACCGAGAGCGATAACATCGTAGTCATCTGACGATGGAAAGCTTGTGCTCTCATCAAGCTCGAGTACGAAGCTTCCGTAGCTGTAGCCAAAAATCTTCTCAACTGTAACATCGCTGTCGTACGCGAAGCCGAAGCTGTTTCCAAGACACATCTTGAGTACCGCCTCAGCGATTCCGCCGTATCCTGGAGTATATCCTGAAAGAACCTTTCCGTTCTTCATCATTTCATGTACTGCATTGTAAACTGCAATCTGTGACTCTGCTACAGGAAGTCCCTCGCTGTCAGTCTTAGGACTTACAAGAACAACACCTGAACCAGCCTTCTTAAACTCTGGTGATACGATTTCAGGAACCTTACCAGTAGTTACAGCAAATGAAATCAGTGTTGGAGGAACATCGATGTTCTCAAAAGATCCTGACATTGAGTCCTTTCCTCCGATTGAACCAACACCGAGTCCGAGCTGCGCTCTGAATGCTCCAAGAAGTGCAGCAAGTGGCTTACCCCATCTTGCAGGATCCTTACGAGGTGACTCGAAGTACTCCTGGAATGAAAGATATACATCCTCAAAGCTTGCGCCTGTAGCAATAAGCTTTGATACTGACTCAACTACCGCAAGGTAAGCTGAGTGGTATGGTGACTTCTCTGAGATGTATGGGTTATAGCCCCATGACATAAGTGAGCAGTCATCAGTGTGTCCTTCAACGAGTGGAAGCTTGTGAACCATTGCCTGAATAGGTGTGAGCTGGTTCTTTCCACCGAATGGCATAAGAACTGTTCCTGCACCTACTGTAGAGTCGAATCTCTCTGAAAGACCTCTCTTTGAGCAGATGTTAAGATCATCTGCTGCAGCAATATAATTCTCCTTAAAGTCGCCCTTAACCTCTCTCTTCCAAGCCTTAGGTGCCTCTGGTGCAATCTCGATATGCTTGTCAGCACCGTTTGAATCAAGGAACTCTCTTGAAATATCGACAATCTTCTTGTCGTTCCAGAACATTGTGAGGTATGGCTTCTCAGTAACTACTGCAACAGGAACGCACTGAAGGTTCTCAGTAGCAGCAAGCTCCATGAACTTGTCAACGTCTGAAGCTGCAACTACGCAAGCCATTCTCTCCTGTGACTCAGCGATTGCAAGCTCTGTTCCATCAAGTCCCTCGTACTTCTTAGGAACAGCGTTGAGGTTGATCTCAAGTCCGTCAGCAAGCTCTCCGATTGCTACAGATACACCACCTGCGCCGAAGTCGTTACATCTCTTGATAAGTCTTGTAGCCTCTCCATTTCTGAAAAGTCTCTGAATCTTTCTTTCCTCTGGAGCATTACCCTTCTGAACCTCAGCTCCGCAAGTCTCTACTGAGCTTGTATCGTGAGCCTTTGAAGATCCAGTAGCTCCACCGATTCCGTCACGACCTGTGCTTCCTCCAAGAAGGAGTACAACGTCTGTTGGCTCAGGTCTCTCGCGACGAACATTCTCCGCAGGCGCAGCGGCAATTACCGCACCTACTTCCATTCTTTTGGCAACGTAGCCTGGGTGATAAATCTCATCAACGATTCCTGTTGAGAGTCCGATCTGGTTTCCGTATGATGAATATCCTGCTGCTGCAGTCTGAACGATTGATCTCTGTGGAAGCTTGCCTGGGAGTGTCTCGCTTACAGGCTGAAGCGGATCAGCCGCACCTGTAAGTCTCATTGCTCCGTAAACGTAAGCTCTTCCTGAAAGTGGGTCTCTGATGCATCCGCCTACGCATGTAGCCGCACCACCAAAAGGTTCGATCTCTGTTGGGTGGTTGTGTGTCTCGTTCTTGAAGAGAAGCAGCCATGGCTCCTTAACTCCGTCAACCTCAATCTCAATCTTAACTGTGCAAGCATTGATCTCCTCTGACTCATCGAGCTTATCAAGCTTTCCTTCCTTCTTGAGCTCCTTAACTGCAATAGTTGCAAGGTCCATGAGGCATACAGGCTTGTGGCTTCTGCCAAGCTCATCTCTAAGTGCCATGTACTCGTCGAATGCGCCCTGAAGCAGCTCATCCTCAAAAGTAACCTTGTCGATTACAGTTCCGAAAGTTGTATGTCTGCAGTGATCTGACCAGTAAGTGTCGATCATCTTAATCTCAGTAATTGTAGGGTTTCTCTGCTCTTTCTTGAAGTATGCCTGGCATACATCGAGGTCTGCCGCATCCATTGCAAGACCGAGTTCCTTAATAAACTCTGCCTTCTGCTCTGCGTTCATGTCGATGAAGCCATCCATTACAACAACATCACCAGGAGTCTCGTACTCCATCTCAAGTGAATCAGGAAGTGCAAGTTCAGCCTCTCTTGTCTCTACAGGGTTGATGATGAACTTCTTGATTGCAGCAACATCAGCGTCGCTTAGCTCACCGTAAAGAGCAATAACCTTTGCAAATCTTACAAGAGGCTTCTCTCCCTGTGAGATGATCTGGATGCACTGTGATGCTGAGTCAGCTCTCTGATCGAACTGTCCTGGAAGCTGCTCTACGGCAAAAACCTTTGCGTCTGCTCCAACGCCAAGTCCCGCAAGATCCTCTGATGTGTTGTCGAGCTGTGGCTCTGCGAAAACAGTCTTTACAGCGTAGTCAAAGAGATTTCTCTCAATATTATCTGCATCATATCTGTTGATTACTCTTACATCCTCAAGGCTCTCGATTCCGAGCAGTGTTCTGATGTCCGCAAGAAGACCCATAGCCTCGTTAGCAAGTCCCTCTTTCTTCTCTACATATATTCTGTATACCATAATATCTCCTTATCACTACTTAACAGCGAGCGCTCTTGCACCAATGTCTTTTCTGAAATACTTGTTGCTGAAGTCAACTGATTCAACCATCTTGTAAGCTTCCTTAACAGCATCCTCAAGAGTGTCCTCTACAGCAGTCACACCGAGAACTCTTCCACCGTTAGTCAGAAGCTTTCCGTCGTCAAGCTTTGCACCAGCAACATAAGTTGAAGCCATAATCTCCTCAGGAATTGTGATTTCAAAGCCCTTATCGTAGCTCAATGGATAACCTTCTGAAGCAGCGATTACACAACATGCACTTCGATCAGAGAACTTAACCATATCAGCAGTAAGTCTCTCTTCAGTAACAGCCATCATGATGTCGAGAAGATCGCTCTCAAGAAGTGGCAGAACAACCTGAGTCTCAGGGTCGCCAAAACGACAATTATACTCGATAACCTTAGGGCCATCAGCAGTCAGCATAAGACCGAAATAAAGGCAGCCCTTGAAGGTTCTCCCCTCATCCTCCATCGCCTTGATTGTTGGAAGAAAAATCTCCTTCATACATCTGTCAGCGATCTCAGGTGTGTAGTAAGGGTTAGGTGCAACAGTTCCCATTCCGCCTGTGTTAAGTCCAGTATCTCCGTCACCGGCTCTCTTGTGATCCATTGAAGAAATCATTGGAACTACAGTCTTACCGTCAGTGAACGAAAGAACTGAAACCTCAGGTCCCTCGAGGAACTCCTCAATAACGATTCTGTCGCCGCTTGCTCCAAACTTCTTGTCCTCCATCATCTCGATAACAGCCTGCTTAGCAGCCTCTCTTGTCTCCGCGATGATTACACCCTTACCGAGTGCAAGTCCGTCAGCCTTGATAACTGTTGGAATCGGACAAGTCTCTATATAGCTAAGTGCATTATCGAGGCTGTCAAAATTCTCGTACTTCGCTGTAGGAATCCCGTACATCTTCATTAGATCCTTTGAGAAGGCCTTACTTCCTTCGATGATTGCAGCTCTTGAGTTAGGACCAAAGCAAGGAATTCCCTCTGAGCTCAGTCTGTCAACGCAGCCCATTACAAGTGGATCATCAGGTGCAACAACAACATAGTCAATTGCGTTGTTTACAGCGTACTCTACGATTGCATCGATATCAGTTGCCTTGATGCTAACGCAAGTAGCATCTGCTGCAATTCCACCGTTACCAGGGAGTGCAACAATCTCAGTAACCTTAGGATTCTGTTTAATCTTCTTAATGATGGCGTGTTCTCTTCCGCCACCGCCTACAACCATGATTTTCATAGTCCCGGTCTCCTTATATATTCTAGTGATGGAACAGTCTCATTCCTGTAAATGCCATTGTGATGCCAAGCTCATTGCAGCAGTTAATAACGTCCTCATCTCTGATTGAACCGCCTGGCTGTGCAATATAGCTTGTTCCGCTCTTATATGCTCTCTGAACGTTGTCGAAGAATGGGAAGAATGCATCTGATGCACATGTTACGCCTGTGATTGTGTCGAGGTAAGCTCTCTGCTCCTCATCAGTGAATCTCTCTGGCTTCTCTGTGAAGTACTTCTCCCAGATTCCATCAGCGCAGCAATCCTCTTCATTCTTGTTGATGTATGCATCGATTACATTGTCTCTTGTAGGTCTTCCGATGTCTGATCTAAATGGCAAGTTAAGAACCTTCTCATTCTGACGGAGGAACCATGTATCAGCCTTGCCACCTGCAAGTCTCGTGCAGTGAACTCTTGACTGCTGTCCGGCACCTACACCGATAGCCTGTCCGTCATATACAAAGCAGACTGAATTTGACTGAGTGTACTTAAGAGTGATAAGAGCAATAATCATATCTCTTACTGCTTCCTTAGGAAGATCTTTCTTCTCAGTAACAATGTTCTGCAGAAGCGCTTCATTAATCTTGAAGTTATTTCTTCCCTGCTCAAAAGTAATTCCGTAAACCTGCTTATGCTCCTGCTCTTCAGGTACATAGTCAGGGTCAATCTTAATGATGTTATAGTTGCCGCCCTTCTTCTTCTTAAGAATCTCAAGAGCTGCCTCAGAATATGAAGGAGCGATGATTCCATCACTTACCTCTCTCTTGATGATTCTTGCAGTTGTCTCATCGCACTCGTCTGAAAGAGCAATCCAGTCACCGAATGAGCACATTCTGTCTGTACCTCTAGCTCTGGCGTATGCACATGCGATTGGGCTCTCGTCAAGACCTTCGATATCAGCAACAAAGCAAGCCTTCTTAAGGCTATCAGGAAGAACAGTACCAACAGCAGCTGATGTAGGGCTTACATGCTTAAATGATGCAGCTGCAGGCATATCAAGTGCCTCCTTGATTTCCTTAACGAGCTGATATGAATTCAGCGCATCAAGGAAATTGATATATCCAGGTCTGCCGTTTAAGATCTCAAAAGGAAGATCCGATCCGTCAGCCATATAAACAGATGCAGGCTTCTGGTTAGGGTTGCATCCGTACTTAAGTTCAAATCTATTCATACTTGTTCACCATCCTATTCTCAACTTCGCCTGTAACCAGATCAACAGTTCTAAGGTACAGTGAAATCTTATTATCGTCATCTAGAGAGCTCCAGATTGTGTTGAAGAACTCATCCATATCCTCAGGAATAGCTACTCTCCTTGGCTCTCCCTGGAATGTTGGAAGTGGGCTCTCATTTCTCTCATATGTGTGAATGAAGTGTCCCATTCCGGCAAAAGACTCATACTCATAGAAGAATCTGTTGCAGAAGCTTCCGTCAGCATCGCCGCTCTTAAGGATGCTCATGTTATATGAGAAGTCACCCTCCTCGTCAAAAGTCATAACACCTGAGATTCTTGGTGTCAGGTTCGGTGCATCTGGCTCAAAACATCTTGTTCTAAGTGTCTCATACTCAGACTTTCCTGCCATAAGTCCCTCATAGACAGTGTCTGTCTGGTTTCCGTTCGAAACAATCAGCTTGTTCTCCCATGAACGGATTGGTGCATAGATGATGAGGCTCGGATCCTCGAGCTTGCTTGGGTCAAAAGGCTCTGTGAATACAGCGCCGTCTCTCTCAACAAAGATTCTGTTTCTTGAGTTCTGTGATCTTCCCATAATGAAATATGCTGTTACAGCCTTCTTTCCATCAGGTGTCTTTCCGATGATGATTCCTCTGCCCGGATAGCTGTGGCCTGCCACTATTTCACTAAACTCTCTATTTGCATAAATGCTCATGACTTATCCTTTCAATCGTTTCAGGCAGGATGATCCATTCTGCCTCTTCCATTACTCTTCTCTGTAGCGTCTCAGGAGTGTCATCCTCCTTAACACAGACAGCCTTCTGTGCAAGAATCTTGCCGCCATCTGTAATCTCATTGACAAAGTGAACTGTAGCGCCAGTCACCTTAACACCCTTGGCAAGAGCCGCCTCGTGAACCTTAAGTCCATAAAAGCCATCTCCACAAAATGAAGGAATAAGGCTTGGGTGAACATTAAGTATTCTGTTCTCGAAGTGCTTTATGAACTTCTCACTCAGAACAACCATAAAGCCTGCAAGAACGATAAGCTCAATTCCTGCCTCATCGAGAAGCTCGATAAGCTTGTCCTCCTGAGAAGCTCTGTCAGCTGCCTCATAAACCGGGATATCAAAGTCGCAGGTAGCGCCCTTCTTTCTTGTAACAACAGCCGCAGGAATCCCCTCGTTTGCGGCTCTGTGTAATGCATAAGCAGAAGCATTGTTACTGAGAACAAGAGAAACCTTCCCGCTCTTAATAATTCCGCTCTTCTGAGCATCAATTATCGCCTGCAGATTGGTTCCTCCGCCAGAAACAAGAACTGCTATCTTAGTCAGTCTGTTCATGGATTTCTCCTGTTATTCTACACCAGAGTGATCTTCTCATCAGACTCTGTGATCTCTCCGATTATGTAAGCATCCTCGCCGTTAGCCTTAAGAATCTCAAGAGCTCTGTCGGCATCCTCCTTAGCAAGGATGATACACATTCCAACACCCATATTGAAAGTATTGAACATGTCATGTTCGCTGATTCCACCAGTCTCAGAAATAAGGTCAAAGATTGGAAGAACCTTTACAGCACCCTTATTAACTCTTGCACCGAGTCCATCAGGAATGCTTCTTGGAATATTCTCATAGAATCCGCCACCAGTGATATGGCTGATTCCCTTAGCTTCAATCTCTTCAAGAAGAGCAAGCACAGGCTTAACATAAATTCTTGTTGGCTCAAGAAGTGCCTCGCCAAGTGACTTTCCGCCAAGCTTCTCAAGAGGAGTCTTAAGATCAGCGTTCTCGATATCAAATACCTTTCTTACTAGTGAGAAACCATTTGAATGAACACCGCTTGATGGAAGTGCAATGATTACATCGCCTGCCTTCATCTTAGAATTGTCGATAAGCTTATCCTTATCAACAACACCTGTTGTATATCCTGCAAGATCGTACTCATCTACTGAATAGAAGCCAGGCATCTCAGCAGTCTCACCACCGATAAGTGCTGCACCTGACTGTACGCAACCTTCGCATACACCCTTAACGATTGCCTCAATTCTCTCAGGATAGTTCTTGCCGCATGCAATGTAATCGAGGAAGAAAAGTGGCTTAGCTCCTACACATACAACGTCGTTAACGCACATTGCAACGCAGTCAATTCCGATAGTGTCATGCTTATCCATAAGGAATGCAAGCTTCAGCTTAGTTCCTACACCATCAGTACCACTTACAAGAACCGGCTTATTAATTCCTGTAAGGTCAAGCTCCATCAGGCCTCCAAAACCACCAACGCTTCCCATTACACCTGGTGTCACAGTTCTTGCGATATGTGATTTCATAAGCTCTACCGCCTTGTAACCTGCGGTAATATCTACACCTGCTGCAGCATAGCTGTCTGATCTTGATTTGTTATTCATAGAGATTGTGCTCCTTTATTATTCCTTTCCGTTCCAGCAGTAAGTACACATCTGCTCCGGGTCTAGCCCGATAGCTTCATAGATTCCCTCAAGAGACTGAAACTCCAGAGAATCAAACTTAAACTTGTCGCAGATAGCCTTTCTCATCGCCTTTCCTCTTTCAGTCTTACCGTCTGAGTACTCTTCGATGTGGTTCAGGCCCTCCTCACCCTCAAGCTCGATGATGGTTCTTCTTGTTATAAGCTCCATCTCGTTCTTTGATGCTGAGAAGTTAACAAATGGGCATCCATACATGATTGGCGGGCAAGCCGATCTCATATGAACTGCCTTCGCGCCATTATTATACAGGAATTCTACGGTTTCGCGCAGCTGAGTTCCTCTAACAATGGAATCATCTACAAACAGCAGATTCTTATCCTTAATCAGTTCCACAACCGGAATCTGCTTCATCTTGGCAACCTTGTTACGCTCCTTCTGGTTAGTTGGCATAAAGCTTCTCGACCATGTTGGAGTGTATTTGATGAATGCGCGGGCAAAAGGTCTGTGTGCTTCGTTCGAATATCCGATTGCGTGTGGTGTGCCTGAGTCTGGTACTCCGCCGACATAATCGATTGAATCGATATCGAAGCCGTTTTTGATATCGTCTCTTGCCATGATATGTCCGTTACGATATCTCATAACCTCAACATTCACGCCTTCATAAGTAGTTGTAGGATATCCGTAGTAGCTCCAGAGGAAGCTGCAGATCTTCATCTCCTTGCCCGGCTCAGCGAGAACTGTCATCTTATCATGTGTCAGCTCAACAATCTCTGCTGGTCCGAGGTTCTTGACGATCCTAAAGCCCATCTTCTCAAGAGCATATGACTCGAAGCTAACTCCGTAACCATCCTCAGCTTCTCCGATAAGTATCGGAAGCCTTCCTACTTTATCTCTCGCCGCGATAATCGAACCATCATCTCTCAGGATAATAATTGAGCATGTTCCCACAATCATCTCCTGTGCAAACTTGATACCTTCAACAAAGTCATCCTTCATGCTGATCATCGAAGCAACCAGCTCTGTCTGATTAATCTTTCCCTCAGTCACAGCATTGAAATGACCCTGTGCTTCAAATGTCATCTGAGCAAGGCTCTCAATATTGTTGATTCTGCCAACAATGCAGATTGAGAAAATGCCGAGCTTAGATCTGATAAGCAGTGGCTGCGGATCTGTATCTGAGATGCATCCGATAACCGATGTACCCTTCATTGAGTCAGTAATATTCTCAAACTTAGTCCTGAAAGGTGAGTTTGAAATATTATGTATCTGTCTCTGCATTCCGGCATCCTTGTCCCAGGCAGACATTCCACCTGTCTTTGTTCCGAGATGCGAGTGATAATCTGTACCAAAGAATACATCAAGTACGCACTCATCTCTTGATGCTATTCCGAAAAATCCACCCATTGTATAATCCTCCTTCAAACCGGCGTCGCGGCCTCATATCGCCGGTCATTCACTAAAACTTTCTGTTATATCTTCCCTTGTTATCCTCACTCAACAGGGAAGCTCTTCCCCTATGCGAAGAAGAGCTCTGAAAGTGTCATTGGATCGATGTACTCGCCATCCTTGTAAACTCTCATGTTACCTGAAGCGATCTCATCGATAAGCATTACGTTTCCGTCCTTGTCGTAACCAAACTCGAACTTGATGTCATAAAGGTCAAGACCCTTATCCTTAAGATCATCAGCAACGATCTTAGTGATTTTCTGAGTCATCTCCTTAATCTCGTCATACTGCTCAGCTGTCATAACGCCGAGAACAACGATTCCGTCCTTAGTTACAAGTGGATCTCCAAGATCATCGTTCTTGAATGTCATCTCTACGTAAGCAGGGAGATCAGCGCCAAGCTCGATGTACTGTCCATATCTTCTGTGGAAGCTTCCTACAGCCTTGTATCTGCAGATTACCTCAAGTCCCTGTCCGAATACAGTTGCAGGGAGAACCTCCATAGTAGTGTCATCAAGGTTAGCCTTTACGAAGTGTGTTCTGATTCCTGCAGCATTGATCTTCTCAAAGAAGTACTCAGTCATTCTGAGGTTAACATCGCCAACTCCCTCGATTGTAAGTCCAACTGAATTCTCACCTGGATCAAAAACTCCGTCCTTACCAGTGCAGTCATCCTTGAACTTCAGTAGAAAGTTTCCGTTCTCGAGCTCAAATACGTTCTTAGTCTTTCCTGTGTAAACCAGCTTCATAACAAATCTCTCCTTTGCTTGCTATTATATAAAAAATAAAATGTTTTACTGTTAAAATACGTAATTGTTTTTACTTAGTACATGCTTCTCTGTGTATCCGTTAATTAAAGGCGTGACATAATGTCTGCGTCCTTCTTTAGTACTGCCTCAGCCTCAGCCTTACGTCTCTCATCGAGAACCTTGGCAAGCTTGTCATCAGCTACAGCAAGAATCTCTGCTGCTAGAAGTGCTGCATTCTTACCGCCATCAACTGCAACTGTTGCTACAGGAATTCCTGATGGCATCATTACTGTTGAAAGAAGTGCATCCATTCCGTCAAAAGCTGCTGACTTGCATGGAATTCCGATTACCGGAATTGTTGTGTTCGCTGCAATTGCACCTGCAAGATGTGCTGCCATTCCGGCTGCTGCGATTATTACGCCAAAACCGTTCTCTCTTGCGTTTGCTGAGAACTCTCTGGCTTCTTCCGGTGTTCTGTGTGCTGAATACACATGAACCTCAAAAGGGATCTCCAGTTCCTTGAGAATATCTGTTGATTTCTTAATAATTGGCAGATCACTGTCGCTGCCCATGATGATTCCGACTTTCTTCATTCCACGATTCCTCCTTGTATCAGTACCTTAGAATTTTCGCATGGATGTACCGATTGTTCAAGAAAACCGCGTAAAAAAATAGTAATTTTATGTATATTTTATTTTATTGTTCGGAATTATTCGGATAATTTGTTTACTTATTTGTTAATTGTTCGCTTAGCCCTGCTATTTATTTAACAAAAAAGCATGGCTCGCTAAAACCATGCTCCATAAATGCCAAAATATTATGCTCTGTACTCCTTAGCCTCTGCCTCGCCGTTGAGAACTCTAAGTGCGCCCTCAGCAAGTGACTGCATCTCATTCTCACCTGGGTAAACATAGATAGGAGCGATTCCTTCGATGTACTGTGAAATCTCATCAACAACCTCCTGGCCGTGTGCGATTCCGCCGGTTAGGAAGATTCCGTCAACCTTGAACTTGAGAACTGCTGCCATAGCTCCGATGTACTTAGCGTGCTGGTAGCAGAATGCCTTGAATGCAAGCTCGCAAGCCTTATCGCCATCCTGCATTCTTGCCTTAACCTCTCTCATATCCTTAGTTCCTGTGTGTGAATACATTCCAGCGTCCTGCTTAAGCATTCTCTTAAGGCTTGACTTATCGTACTCACCTGAGAAGCAAAGATTAATTACTTCGTCATCAGGAAGTCCGCCAGGTCTGTCCATTGACATAGGTCCGTCTACACTGCAGTCTGTGATATCAATACATCTGCCGTGCTCGTGAGCTGCGATTGAAGTTCCTCCACCGAGGTGAACTCCGATAAGGTTAAGCTCTTCGTATGGCTTGCCAATCTCAGCAGCGCAAGTTCTAGCGATTGCCTTCTGGTTAAGAGCGTGGAATCTTGAAGTTCTCTTGATTGAAGCTAGACCAGTGACCTTAGCAACCTCAGTCATCTCGTCTGTTGATACAGGGTCACAGAAGAATGCTGGGATTCCGTACTCCTTAGAAATGTCGTTAGCAATAAGAAGTGCAAGTCCGTGTGGCTGCATTCCGCCGTAGTTCATGTCCTTAGCATCAGCTACGCACTGCTCATTGATGTAGTATGTACCTGACTCAACGGCTCTGATAAGACCTGCTCTTGAGCATACTGCATCAAAGTCCTTAAGTTCAAGACCGTTCTCCTTAAGAGCCTCAAAGATATCGTTCTTTCTTACATCGAACTGCTCGATAGGAATTCTATGTGTAGCAAGGAACTCCTGATCGTGGTTAATTGTCTTTGAGAAAACCTCATCGTGGTCGTTGTATACTGCAATCTTTGATGACGTTGAGCCGAAGTTAAATACTAGAATCTTCATAAAAAATGTCTCCTCCTGAATTGTATTACTTAGTATCCCCCGATTTTTACAAAAAAGAGACCACCTCAAGATGGTCTCCTATAATCATTACATCAGATTCAATTAACCGAAGTACTTCTTACCAAGGTTCTTGAATGACTCCTCTGATCTCTGAATAGTCTCGTTAGCGATGCAGAATGAAAGTCTGATGTATCCTGGGCACTTGAATGCGCTACCAGGTACCATAAGGATTCTCTCCTCCTTAGCAGCCTTAACGAACTCATTCTCGTCAGCTACAGGTGACTTAACCCATAGATAGAATGCTCCCTTTGGATAAAGAGCCTCAAAGCCTGCCTCAGTTACAATCTTGTAAAGATCTGCAGCGTTCTTCTTATAGTAGTCAAGATCTGCTCTAGCCTTGATGCATCTCTCAACGATAAGCTGTGGAATTGTAGGAGCGTTAGTGTCTCCGCAAACTCTGTTAGCTACGATTGCAGCAGCGATGAAGTCATCAGCCTCATCTGAAGCATCTGGAATTGCAACGTATCCGATTCTATCACCAGGCATTGAAAGTGACTTAGACCATGAGTATGCAATCAGAGTGTTGTCATAGAATGCAGGGATGAATGGAACCTTGTCATCAGTATAAACAAGCTCTCTGTATGGCTCGTCAGCGATGATGTAAATTGGGTGTCCGTACTCCTTCTCAGCTTCCTTAAGAACATCACAAAGAGCCTTGATAGTCTCCTCTGAGTAGATAGTTCCTGTTGGGTTGTTAGGGTTATTGATGATAACTACCTTAACCTCTGGGCAAAGAGCTGCCTTAAGTCCCTCTACTGAAGGCTGGAACTCTGTCTCAGGGCTTGCAGGAACAACGATTGTCTCTGCACCGTAGTTGCTTGCCCAGTTAGCATACTCTACAAAGTATGGAGCGAAAACGATCTGCTTGTCGCCTGGGTCAAAGATTGTCTTCATAAGAATGTTGATTGCTGATCCAGCACCAACAGTCATGATAATATTCTTAGCCTCGTAGCTTGATCCGAATCTCTCGTTAAGATCATCAGCTACAACTTTTCTTGTTGATTCAAAACCTGCATTTGATGGGTATGAGTGAACATCATGTGGGTCCATCTCGTGGTTGATGTAATCGATTGCATCAAATACTTCCTGTGGTGGGTTAAGTCCTGGGTTACCTACTGAGAAGTCATAAACATTCTCTGCGCCATAAACCTTCGCCATCTTCTTTCCTTCTTCAAACATTGCTCTGATTACTGAGCTTCCCTGAAGGAAAGGCTTCATGCTTTCTGCTATCATGTCATTAGCCTCCATAACAAATTTAGTACAATAATCAACGCCCTTATGCGCTTGCTTATATTTTAACACACCAGTATTTCTTATACAACAAACTGCACCTTGAAATAATCTTCCGAATAACAGATAATAGACTTGGTAGATTTTATTTAGAAATAACAGGAGGGCTATTTATTATGGCAAAATATGATTGGTCAACCTTCGGATTCCACATCCCAGAGATTATGGTTCCTGCCGAGGGTACAGATTATAGTAAGTGGGCAGTTGTTGCATGTGACCAGTTCACATCAGAGCCTGAGTACTGGGAGAAGGTTGAGGAAATTGTTGGAGATGCTCCATCAACTCTCAGACTTATGCTTCCTGAGATCTTCCTTGACAAGCCAGATGAGGCTGAGAAGATTGCTGCAATCAACGCTACAATGGATAAGTATATGGAGGATGGCACACTCAGAAAGCTTGCTCCTGGATGCATGCTTGTTAAGAGAGTAGCTGAGGGAAGACCTAGAATTGGTCTCGTTATCGCTACAGACCTTGAGGCTTATGACTTCAGCGTAGGTTCAACATCACTTACACGTGCAACTGAGGGAACAGTTATCGAGAGAATCCCACCTCGTCTAAGAATCAGGGAGGGTGCTCCAATCGAGATGCCACACATTCTCATTCTTATCGACGACCCTGAGAAGACAGTTATCGAGCCACTTGTTGATGCTCCACAGACTCCTGTTTATGATACAGACCTCATGCTGGATGGCGGACACATCACTGGTTCATTCATCGAGGAGAAGGATCTTGAGGGTGCTAAGGAAGCACTTTCAGTTCTCTTCGACAAGGCAGTTGAGAAGTACGGCGAGGGCAACGTAATCTTCCAGGCTATGGGCGACGGAAACCACTCACTCGCTACAGCTAAGACTAATTGGGAGAACATCAAGAAGACTCTTACACCAGAAGAGGCTGAGAATCACCCAGCAAGATACGCACTTTGCGAGATCGAGAACATCCACGACAGCGGAATCGTATTCGAGCCAATCCACAGAGTTCTCTTCGCTAAGAATGGACAGAGCGGAATGGACATCGTTAACGAGACACTCGAGCTTCTTAACGAGCAGAACGGCAAGGCATATCTCGCAGCAGCTGATGCCGAGGTACCAGCAGGTGCTTTTGGCATCCCATACATGGCTGGTGGCGAGAAGGGTCTCGTAATCGTAGAGGAGCCTGCTAACAAGCTTGAGGTTGGTGCTCTTCAGAACGCTCTTGACGTAATGGTTAAGGAGAGAAAGACTTGCGATATCGACTATATCCACGGACTCAAGGTTGTTGAGAACCTTTCAGCTCAGGACGGCAACGCAGGATTCCTTCTTCCAGCAATGGACAAGTTCATGCTCTTCCCTGCAGTACAGGCAGACGGCGCACTCCCAAGAAAGACTTTCTCAATGGGAGAGGCTAACGAGAAGAGATACTACATTGAGTCAAGATACATCGGAAAGTAATCGCTGTGATTTCTTTCAAACAATCGAATTAAAGACAAGCCGGGTTTGCATCAAGGTGCAGCCCGGTTTTTTCACGCAATACAAAAGGAGTGCTTCTGCACCCCCTTAGCTCCGTCAATATCAGCTTAATAGCAACTTAGTTAAGCTTCTTGATGTCGCTTGCCTTAGTTGTTTCAGCTTCCTTCTTCATTCTCTCTGCGCTCTCTGCCTTGATTCTGTCGAGGTCATCCTTGTTGATCTCGCCTCTCTTCCAGGCCATATATGCGAACACTACCTTAGGATCCTCTGGAATCTTAGTGTACTTGTCCTCATCTGCCTTCTTCTTAATCTTATTGTTGTTAATAAACAGTGCAATAAAAGCGCACATTATTATAACCGGAATCATTACCTGCATGTTTTCGTTCTCCTTGCAATTACATTTAGATACATCGCTACAATGATATACATCTTCACATTTATTTTCAAGTGCCAAAACTTTCAAAAGAGCCCGCGCGATGCGCGAGCTCCATTAAGTCATTTAATTAATTTTCGTCATGTTCCGTGACTTCCCACAAATCACGTCACCATTAACCTACTGCCAGAAATCAGTATCCTTGATTCCGATATCTGATGCCTTGAAGTGAGGATCCTTGCCTTCCTTACGCTGCTTAACGTAGTCGTTCAGACACTTGCAAGCTGCGCCGCCAAGGATTGCGATTGTTGGAATATTTGTGATAACCATGAGTCCCTGTGCCATATCAGCTGTATCCCATACGAGACCTGCGCTTGAGATAGCTCCGAGGAATACAAGTATAGTAGCAATAACTCTGAATGTAAGAACCTCTGTTCTTGTAGCGTCTCTCTTAAGAATGAAGTTCAGACAACCCTCAACGTATGAATAGTTACCGATAAGAGTTGTGAACGCAAAGAGTGACATTGCTACTGCAAGGAATATTGGTCCGAACTCACCAAGAGTAGCCTTCATACATTCCTGAACGTAAGGTGCTCCTGCTGCAGCCTCAGTTGGAGTAACATCAAGTGCTGTGAGGCACATGAATGCTGTAGCTGTACAGATCAGAAGTGTATCGATGAATACTGAAAGTGTCTGTACAAGACCCTGCTTTACAGGGTGAGATACGTCTGCTCTAGCTGCTGCGTTAGGAGCAGAACCCATACCAGCCTCATTAGAGTAGAGACCTCTCTTAAGACCCCACATTACTACTGAACCTGCAAATCCACCGAAAATTGACTTGAAGTCAAATGCGCTCTCGAAGATAAGTCCGAACATTGTTCCAAGCTTACCAGCGTTCATAACCATTACGATGATAGCAACTGCGATATAGATAACACCCATGAGAGGTACGAGATACTCAGTTACCTTGATAAGCCTCTTAGCACCACCGATTACGATGATTCCGAAGAGAGCTGCAAGTACGATACCGATAATCATTGGAGTGCTACCCTCGTGGTAGAAATCGAATGCTGCAAATGTTGACTGAAGGTTGTATGCTGCGAGCATGTTGTAACCTACAGCGTATGTAAAGATGATCAGAATAGCGAAGATAACACCAAGCCATCTCTGACCGAGAGCATCTCTCATATAGAATGATGGACCACCATATGATGAACCATCTTCTGGATCCCTCTTCTTATAAATTTGAGCAAGTGTTGACTCGATAAATGCATTAGCTCCACCGAGAATTGCAGTAATCCACATCCAGAAAATAGCACCAGGACCGCCTGTGCAGATTGCAGTTGATACTCCGATAATGTTTCCTGTACCTACTCTTGATGCTGTTGAAACCATCAGCGCTCCAAAAGAGGAAATACCATTTTCAGTCTTTGGCTTTTCCTTGATTACTCTGAACATCTCAGGGAAGAGTCTGATTTGCATGAAGCCGGTTCTTATTGTGAAATAGATACCTACTGAAATCAGAATAAGCGGCAGAATGAATGGCTGGTACAGAATATCATTTATGCTGCACACAAAGCCGTCTAGTGTGTTAACCATGTTTAGTTTCCCCCTTAGTTATAGAATAAAACGAACTTTCAATTTATTCACAGTTTATCAGAGGATTCTTCGTTAGTAAACACAATTTTCGGATTTTGTATAATTGTATTCATAAAATACAATTTCATTTCAGTATGCAAAGCTGCTGTTTTGCCCATTTTCTGCCTGTTTAATCATGATTTTCTGTTATCTTATGTACGCATCATAAATTTCAGATGACACGCTTTCTCTTATCTCCTTTCTTACTTTCTGACACTCTTTAAGCATTGCTTTTCTTGTCGTGTCATCAAGTTTCAGAATCTGAGTGCCGCTTTCTTCAATCGTTTTAATCCTGTCAGAAATTCTCTCATCGGACACATTTCTCGCATACGAAATCCCGCCTTTCGCCATTATGATTCCCGAGAATCTAGCCATTTTAGTGCTTTCATAAGGTTGTATCCTTTCTGATGTTTTATCTCATGAGATATTTTTTCTTAAAAGAGCCCCGTCTCGCTTTGTATTCAAGACAGGGCTCAGTGCAAAAGTGCTATTATATCTAAATTACATTGCTCCGTGGATAAGCTCAAGAACCTTCTTAAGGTCGTTTACTTCCATCTGTCCCGGAGCTGAGGCCTTTGCTGCCGCACCGAATGTCAGTGCTGATCCGAAAGTCTCTCCTGCAAGACGGCTTACTACGCCATTTCCTGCCATTGACATTGTGATGATTGGTCTGTCAGCATGTTCTGTCGCCATCTCCTCTGTAGCAGCGAGGAGAGTCAGGACATCCTTCTTGCTCTGAGGCATAACTGCAATTTTAGGGATATCCGCTCCAAGCTCCTGCATCTTGCATAGTCTTCCAACAATATCATCCTTATCAGGAGTCTTATCGAAGTCATGGTTTGATGCAACAACCTTTACGCCAGCTTCATGAGCACCCTCGATAATCTTCTCAACTACCTCATCGCCGGTGAATATCTCAACATCAACAAGGTCTACGAGACCAGTTTTGGCCGCTTTAATGTTAATCTCCGCATAAGTCTCATCATCGATTGCCTTTTCGCCGCCTTCCTTAGATGTACGGAATGTCATAAGGATTGGCATCTCGCCGAGTGTCTCTCTAAGCACCTTGAGTACGTCTTCCATCTGTGCCCAGTCGAACACACCCTCGAACCAGTCGATTCTCCACTCAACCACGTCAGCAGGGAGCTTAGTGATTGCACGCGCCTCTTCAAGAATTGCTTCCTTAGTTGCACCTACGATAGGAACGCAAATCTTAGGCATTCCTTCGCCTATTGCTATATTTCTAACCTTTACAGCATTCATTGTATGTTTCCTTTCTGATGCCTGTGCAGTTTAGTTCTCTGCATTCTCGAGCATCTTAGCATAGTTCTTGTTTACGAAGAGTCCGAGGAGAACTCCGATTGCAGTGAGAACGATGTTCATCATCATTACTCCTGAAGCTGATACCTGTGCAGCCGACTTATTATCTGAATCAGGCATTGGCAGTAAGATGATAAGCGCCATCATTACGATGTACAGAATACCTACAAGGAAGGGCGATAAGTCTTCCGAGTCCAAGTGCCGCCGAGATTGCGGTGATTGCCATTACTTTGACATCCCAGCTTGCTGCAAGTGATTCCCTGATCAGCGCCTGTCCAAGGATTGAACAGCCGATACCGTGAAGGAAATAGTTAATATACAGTACAATCACGCTAGGCAAATATTTCTTGTTAAGCATTATTCTATACCTTATATGCCTTTCTTAGCTATTTGTTTTGTTAATTAGCAGACTATTCATCGTATGAAATTCCGAGCTTTTCCTTCATATGCTCGTTCGTATATTAAGCACCGCGAAGTTAAAACCACTAAAAAAGAGAGCCTCATATGATTGATATAAAACTCTCTCAAAATTATTAATCTATTACTTTCCAGTTGTGTAGTTATCGAAGTAACCCTGGATATAAACTACAGGTGTTCCCTTATCTCCTGATCCTGATGTCAGGTCGCAAAGTGAACCGATAAGGTCTGTAAGTCTTCTTGGCGTTGTACCCTCTGATGCCATGTTTCCTACAAGGCTCTCACCAGTCTTGTCGTTGATAGCCTGCTCGATAGCACCCCTAAGCTCATCACCTGTGAGGTGTGAGTAATCGTTATCAGCAAGGTACTTAAGCTTAAGCTCGTTAGGCGTTCCCTCAAGACCCGCAGTGTATGCAGGTGATACTACAGGGTCTGCAAGCTCCCAGATCTTCCCAACTGGGTCCTTGAAAGCTCCGTCTCCATAGACCATAACCTCAACGTTCTTGCCAGTCTTATCCTTCATGATTGACTGAATCTCATCAACGAGTGGCTGGCAATCTCTTGGGAAGAGCTTAACAGTGTCATCTGTTGACTTGTTAGTTCCAAGAAGTCCGTACTCCTCGTTGTATCCGCTTCCGTTTACTGACTCGTTAAGAATCTCGTCCATTCCGTAAACGTTAGCACCAAGCTTCTTAAGCTTGTTTCTTGTTCTGAATCTTGTATGAATATCACAATTGATTACATTGTTAGTGTAATCAAGAATTGTCTCTGGCTTATTTGAGAAGATAATCTCAGCCTCAGCTCCAGCCTCTCTGATGATCTCGCTGTAGAACTCAACATAGTCAACGCCTGTGAACTGGTGCTTGTTAACACCGAAGAGCTCTCTGTACTTCTTCTCATCAAGAACGTCTGCATAAGGGTTGATACCTGCTTCAACTACCTGATCGATTGTGAGAAGTGCATTACCTACCTCATCTGATGGGTAGCTTAGCATTACAACAACCTTCTTAGCGCCCTTCGCCATACCTCTCAGGCAGATAGAAAATCTGTTTCTTGATAGGATAGGCCATACGATTCCGATAGTCTCTCCGCCAAGCTTGTTCTTAACATCCTCTGCAATGTCGTCAACACTGGCATAATTTCCCTGACATCTTGCAACTACAGACTCAGTGATGCTGATAACATCTCTGTCCATAACCTCAAAACCATCAGTCTCAGTTGCTGCAAGAACACTCTCCACTACCTGCTCTGCAAGATTGTCTCCCTCACGGAAAATCGGACATCTGATTCCACGTGATACAGTACCTACACGTCTTTCTGCTTTCATTCTAAGCCTCCGTTTATTTATACAAATATTGATTGTCTATTAATAAATGTCATTCTTAGCACTATCATCAAATTTATACATAAAATGTGCAAAATCATCGTTTTAGCGAATGAACATAACACAACAAATTAAGTATACAGCAAACATTTACCCATTGTAAACGAAAAATTTCAAAACAAATGCCACTTTTTGCACCACTTTTTTCCTTTAGAACAACAAAAAACCCCGTAGCCACGGGGGTTTTGCTGGCGGAGAGAGGGGGATTTGAACCCCCGCGCCGGAGTTACCGACCTACTGGTATTCGAAGCCAGACCCTTCAGCCACTTGGGTACCTCTCCATATCAAATTGTATCAGCAACCGTGATTATACCATAATCACGTATATCCGGGCAAACAGATTTGCTGCTTGCCCGGGCTATCATCTAACAGATATCTATGCTTCCTCTATCTTCAGTACTCTTATCGCCTTCTCAAGCATCTTAACCTCGATGCCTCGAGTCTTAAACTCTTCACCATCCGCAACGAATCTCATCTCACCATTGTTAGGCTCGACCCTGACTTTCTTTGCTCTTGTATAAACAGCGATATCATCGATATTCTTAATCTGAAACAGCTTACCCTTCATATACTTCGGGATAAGACTTGGAAGTCTTCTTCTCGGAAGATCTCTGATAACAAGCACCTCAGCTAGACCATCAGCAATGTCTGCATTCGGACAGCTCTCGAAACCGCCACCGCAGAATCCACCATTGGCTACAGTTGAAAGCAACAGCGGTCCATCGTAGATTTCCTTGTCGTCGGCAAATATCTTAAGGTTCTCGCCCCTTTTGCCAATGAAATTTACAGCGACAGCAAGAATGTATGAAAGTGTTCCCGAAACTCCAGGGAGCGTCTTAAGCTCATGAGCCTTGATCGCAGTGTTGCCATCGAATCCGATGTTGATTCCATTTACAACGATTCTCGAATCAGCACCTGACTCAGTCTCATAAGTCATTCTCATGACATCCATATCCATCGGAACACCCTTCAGCAGTTTCTCGAAATCTCTATAAGTCGGTGCTGCATCATTTCCGCCAAGTGCACGTATAAAGTCATTGCCACTGCCACAAGGATACACTCCAAGAATAGCGTTGTCATTGCCATACACCCCGCCTGCAACCTCCTGAATTGTTCCATCGCCACCACACGCTACGATAACGATATCCTCAGGTGCCGCATCCTTGGCGATTGCATCAGCAAGCACAGAGGCGTCAAGCTGTCCCTCTGTGAAATAATATTTTATATCATCTCTACCCTCGTCAATCAGCTTCTTAAGCCCCGCGACAACATCGCTGTCATCGTGTTGGCCCTGACCTGACGCGGGATTAACTATAAACGCAAACTTCATATACTTACCTCCTTAGGGACTGCACTGAGGTAGTCGATAGAAACAAGCATATACTTTACTCCTCTGTGATCACCTTTAATTCCTGTGGCAAAAGCATTTACCCCGTGAAGATGACCGTAAACGCACACCGACACCCCGAATTCCTCGAGTGTCTTCGTAAATTCGGTCTCCATACCCGCGGTATCTGACGGCGGATAATGAAGAGCGACGATAATCTTGGCGTCCTTCGGCGCTTTTGCCCGCGCGGACTCAAGCCCCATGCGGAGTCTTAGAATCTCACGTCTGTACATCTTCTCGTCATGTTCTGAATATTCTGAAGAACCCGGATATGGCCAACCTCTCGTGGCACAAATAACCGTGTTCAGCTCCTCTACATAATAGCTGTCGTTCTGGAGGAAAATCACGTCGTCATAGAGCGTATTCAGATAATGAATTCTCGCCCACCACAAGTCGTGATTACCCTTGGAAACAATCTTGGTCCCTGGAAGATTATGAATCCACTCGATGTCATCCATCGCCTCTTCAAGCCTAAGACCCCAGGAGATATCTCCCGGAATTATAACAACATCATCCTCACTTACCCGCTCGAGCCACGCTCTTTTGAGTCTGTTCGCATGATCATCCCAACCTGCACCAAAAACATGCATCGGCTTGTTAATATTCTCGTTAAAGGACAGATGAAAGTCCGAAATGGCAAATATCTTCATCGTCATTACTCCCAGGTATTATTCCAGAATTCTTACGGCCTCTTCCTCATCTATTGCGTCAACGTCACGTAGCTTTCTCTGAATCTGTCTCGTCCTCGTTCCAACAAGCTTGTCGAGTTCTTCATCTGCCTGGCGAAGTCTCTTTCTCGTGTTGTCGAGCACGCTGGCAAAATTATCGAACTCTGTCTTAACCGCCCCAAGCGTCTTCCACACTTCGCTCGATCTCTTCTCAATAGCAAGTGTTGAGAAGCCCATCTGAAGGCTGTTAAGCAGCGCGGCCATTGTAGTAGGACCGGCTATTGTTATTTTATATTTTCTCTGCAGATTTTCAACCATTCCTGCATTTACAGCTTCTGCATAAAGACCCTCAAACGGCAGGAACATTATCGCGAAATCTGTCGTATAAGGAGGCTCTATATATTTATCATGAATATCCTTAGCTTCCTTAAGCATCGTGTTCCAGAGCTTGTTCTTACAAGCCTCGACTATGCTTCTGTCGTCAGTCTCATAAGCATCCATCAGCATTCCATAAGTCTCGCCCGGAAACTTTGAGTCAATCGGCAGATACACTATGCCTTCGCCATCACCCGGAAGTCTTATAGCAAACTCAACTCTGTTGGTACTTCCCGGCACTGTTACAACGTTCTCGTCATACTGTGATCTGTTAAGAATCTGCTCAAGGATTGCCCCAAGCTGAACCTCTCCGAGGATTCCTCTTGTCTTGACATTAGACAGAATCTTCTTAAGGTCGCCCACACTTGAAGCAACTGACTTCATCTCGCCAAGGCCCTTGTAGACCTCTTCGAGCCTTTCGTTAACCATTCCGAACGATCTTGTCAGCTTCTCGTCAAGTGTTGTCTGAAGCTTCTCATCAACAGTCTGCCTCATTCCCTCAATCTGAGAGCTGTTCTCCTGTCTGAGTCTTGCTATGCTCTCTTCAAGAGCCTTAAGTCTCATATCCTGCTGCTCGTTCATTATACGCTGATTCCCTGCAAGAATCTCGCCATAATTTCTGAACGCCAAGTCTATCTTAGCATCCATCGATCTGCCAGAAGACTTCATAGCAATCAGGCTGACTATCGTAATCAGCATCAGTATCACCATAACTAACAGAAGCAGTATAATCAAACTGTTCATCTATTCGTAATCTCCTGTATCCTCTATATCCTCTTCAGCTTTCATTCTCTTGAGTTCGTCGAGCACCTTGTATATATCTCCGCTCGAATATCCTCTGCCCGCGAGGTTTCTCGCAATCCGTGCAAATATCTTCTCAAGAGCGTCATCATCGAGGAGCTTGCCCTCTGTCGCATTTCTGTAAAGCTTAAATCCGTGCTCCTTTGCCTCGCTGTACTCGTCGAGACCATTCTCGTACACGTAATCCTCATAGGCAAAATTCGCGGTATCTGCCGCTACACCCTTCTCCGCAAGCTCGCGAAGTATTCTCTTTGATGCATGCTTTCTTCCAAGGCCGTACTCGATAAAGCTTCTCGCATACTCATAATCATCAATGTAGCGATGAGCCTTAAGCTCGTTTACGGCTTCATCTGCCTCTTCTTCAGAATATTCCTTAACCTTAAGGTGGTCTCTGACCTCCTTCTCGGTTCTCATTCGTCTAGAAAGGTAAAGCGCAGCTGCCTCGTATGCAGACTTCTTATATGCCATAGTAGTGAATCTCCAGCGGAATCATATTAGCACAGAGTGCCGCGTGGCAACCATCCTCTGTTCCGAGAAGCTCGATGTCGAACATATGCCACTCATCACCGTTCATCATGATTGTATTATCTGAAACTGACGGAAGCTCTGTCATAACACCTTCTCCGATGGCTTTGGCCGCAGCTTCCTTTCTTGCCCAGAATCTGTAGAACTCTGATGGACTCTCAAGCGCCGCCTCGATATCTTCGCTGGCAAAACACTTCCTGGCGAGTGCCTCAAACTTCGCTTCCTTTTCATATTGAACGTCAATTCCGCACTCGTAGTCATCAAAAACAACTACCCACGTATTCTCACTGTGTGACACCGAGAAATGCTGCCAGCCAGGAATAAAAGGCTTACCCTTCTCGCCTATCTCAATCATTGAAACAAGCTCTTCCCCCTTGCGTCTCGGTCTTACGTCCGCAATCTCCTGATAAGCATCCATGGCAAAAGCAAGCAATTCTCTGCTCTCATCCTTTCTGCCTTCGTAGTTGTTGTGTGTAAATATATACATTCTATTTCTTTAAAGCCTTCACTGCTACAGATAGAATCTCTCTGTCATCTGCTTCAATATCAGGTTTTATTCCCTTTCCGTTAATCTTGTGTCCCTTAGGAGAATGGTATTCTCCAATCGTAAACTTCATTCCCGTTCCGTCCTTAAACGGTGTGATACTCTGAATCAGGCCCTTGCCATAAGTGTTTCTTCCAATAATCTTGCCGGCCTTATTGTCCTTAACAGCCGCAGTCACAATCTCTGAAGCACTCGCTGTATTCTCATTGACCAAAAGTACAAACTTGCAGCCAGTATCACTCGCCTTTGAGTTCTCAACTGTATCCTTCTCATTTCTATAATGACAGCTTACAATCTGACATGCAGGAAGAAGCTGGTCAGCCACCTTGATACCTTCTTTCGTGATACCACCGCCATTATTACGGAGATCCACAATCAGCTTAGTGCAGCCCTTGTTCTTAAGATCTGAAACAGCCGTATCGAACTCACTCGAAGTTCCGTCTCTGAACGCAGTTATCTGAATGTATCCGATGTCACCCTTGTACACCTTGTAGAACACGCTATCCTGCTCTACGTTGCTTCTCGTAATCGAAACGTCTCTCTTCTTACCCTTTCGCTCAACCTGAATCTTGACCGAAGTTCCAAGCTTGCCCTCAATCGCTGCAATCGCCTCGTCGACGTTGCTGACATCTGTGCCATCAATCCTCTTAACCACATCGCCAACCTTGATACCCGCATTCTCCGCAGGTCCATCCTTGGTCACAGTTACGACAACGATTGAATTATCCTTCTCTGCAATTCCGACACCAATTCCAATGTATGAGTCAAAAAGTCTCTTCCTCATATCGGAATATGCCTCTTTATTCATATACTGTGCATACTTGTCCTTCTTAAGTCCACTAAGCATACCTGTCGCAATTATATCATCAAGCTCACTGTCGTCATATTTATACAGAGCATCTTCCTTAAGAGTTCTGCTGATCTTGTAGTACTTGCCGAGCTCCTTATCCATGTCCTGATAATAGTCATACTTCTTCGTTGGAACCAGCCTGATTCCGCCGAGCCCTGAAATAACCACGACAAGAAGAGCGCTCGTAAGCACTCCTGCCAGAAACATAGCTATTGCAAATCTCTTGCCATTCTTAATCTTCAAAACTCACCTACTCAATATGACTTACTATCATCTGAAGCTTTCTATTCTGCTTCCATGTATTTATCTCAAGAGTTCCATAAATATCAACACTATGCTCACTCTCAACATGCCTGTACGCCTCAAGCGCATTCTTAAAAATCAGGCAGTCAATACTTCTTCCCGCACCTGCAGGCACAGAGAATCTCGCATACTTCGTATCGTTCTTAAGGAAAGTCCAGTTCTGCGGTCTAACATGCTTAAACAGCACAACCGGAGTTTCATTGCCCTTGCCGCAAGGCTCAAGCATTTCAAAACACTCTGCAAGCTCAAGCGTCGCATTCATCGGGCTAAGCTCCACATCAAAGGAGTAATCAACATCAAAAAGATTCTCGTTCTCCTCGAGCATTTCTGCGATATCCTCGTTAAGGTTCAGTCTCAGATTCTCGACCTCATCCTCCTCGATGGTAAAACCACATGCCGCACTGTGACCGCCAAAAGATATGAAGCTGTCTCTATACTTATCGAGCATGTCAAAAAGATTTACGCCCGGTATGGAACGTCCCGTGCCCTTGCAGCATTCTGAGTTTCTTGTGATTATGATTACAGGTCTGTTGATCTTCTCGCGAAGCTTTCCTGCAACAATTCCCACAACTCCTTCATGAGCATCATCAAGTTCAACAACAGGGAAGTCGCCGAACTCAAGCTCGTTGCTGATGATATCAAGACTCATATCATATGCGTCATCCTGAAGAGATCTCCTTCTTGAATTAGCATCAACAAGCATTGTACAGTATCTCTCGATATCTGCCTGGTTCTCTGCAAGAAGAAGCTTAACACCCAAAGTTGCGTCTCCAAGTCTTCCACTTGCATTGATTCTCGATGCGATTCCGAATGATATATCCATCGCCTTAATTGTCTTATAATCGATTCCTGCAACCTCGATAAGTCTTCTAAGGCCCTTGTTATGACATCCAAGATGCATAAATCTGAGGCCGAACTTAACGATGGTTCTATTCTCATCAATAATCGGCATTATATCAGCAATCGTACCAACAGTAGCAAGCTCCAGAAGCTCTGCCATTGTTGACTTGTTTATATTTCTCTCTCTGTTAATTGCAAGTGCCAGCTTGTATGCAACACCAACACCGGCAAGCCCCTTAAACGGATATTCATCCTCAGGAAGCTTAGGGTTGATGACAGTGCATGCAGCTCTGACAGAAGATACCGTGTGATGGTCTGTTACGAGCACCTCAAGACCCTTCTCCATCGCATATTCAGTTTCTTCCTTTGATACAGATCCGCAGTCAACAGTCAGAAGGAACTCTCCTCCGTCCTCAATAATTCTGTCGATAGATTCTGTATGCAGGCCATAGCCTTCATCGAATCTTGAAGGAATGTAATATGTGACATTATCTGTAAGCTCTCTTAGGACCTTCATCATAAGAGCAGTCGACGTGATTCCATCAACATCATAGTCGCCATATACTACAATTCGCTTACCTTCATCAATCGATTTAAGCAAAGAATCCACTCCCTCTCGCATATTCGCAAGTAAGAATGGATCATGTGTAAGCGTAGGCTTCGGTGAGAAGAACTCAGCATAGCTCTCCTCACCGATTCCTCTCTTTTCAAGAATCTGATGAAGTGCATCTGGCATATTATTTCTTATGTCAAGTGCAGTTCCTTTATTCATTAAACCAGAGTATTCTCCTTTTCTTAATAAAGCACCATCGGATCTACAAGACTTCCATTCCGTAGAAGTGAGAAGTGAAGGTGTGGTCCTGTTGACCAGCCCGTGCTTCCAATATATCCGACAACCTGTCCCTTCTTAACAGTCTGTCCAGCACTTACAGCATATCTACTGAGATGTCCGTACAGTGTAGTATAACCGTTACCAATGGCAATCATAACGCAGTTTCCGTATCCGCCATTCCATGAAGACATTGTTACAACACCATCACCTGCAGAATAAACAGGCTTACCATATGAACCATCTGTCAGGCATATATCATATCCACTGTGGTATCTTCTGTCTCCAAAAATCGGATGTGTTCTCCATCCATAATATGAAGTGAAGATATAGTTACTTGCTGTTGGCCATGCATACTTACCGCTTGGAGTAGGTGTGAAGGAGCCACTGTTCTCCGCCTTCTGAGCAAGCTTATCAGCCTCCTGCGCAAGCTTCTCAGCCTGAGCCTTAAGCTTCTCAGACTGTGCTCTCAGATTCTTCTCATCAGCCTCATATTCCTTAGCAGCAGCGATGCACTGCTTTCTTGTTTCATCAATCTGAATCTGGTCTTCCTTAAGCTCAGCCTCCTGCTGCTCCTGCTGTGCCTTAAGCTTCTTGATTTCCTTCATGTCATTCTCAAGCTTCTTAAGAAGCGTCTGGTCACTCTTCAGAATACTCTGAACCATTCCCATATTGGCAAGAAGGTCCTCGATTCCCTCAGAATTCAGAATTACATCAATAAAACCGATGCTTCCAGTCTTATACATCGCAGCCAGTCTGTCATCAAGAGCCTCCGACTGCTTGTCAACCTCAGCTTCCTTCTTCTTGAGCTTCTTCTTAGTCTTAGCAATCTTATTCTTCTGTTTGTCAATCTTATCCTGAAGCTCGTAGAACTTAAGCTGCAGGTCTTCAGCCTTAGAATTCTGCTCATCCGCATTAGCAGCAGCCTCGTCAGCCTTCTTAGCAGCAGCCTCAGCCTTCTTCTGAGCACTAGCAGATTCCTGTCTCTTAGACGCCTCAGTTGCACCAAAAGCAGTCGCAACCGATGAGAAAACCATCGAAAGCATCAGAACGACAGCTACTACAGTATTTCTTTTGTTCATTAAATCCTCCTATCGAGCAAGAAATCTTCTAATTGAAATTATACTTCCGCATGTTCCAATGCCCACTCCAAGAGCAATGAACATCACAAGAAGATTCTTCACAAGGTAGTCTGTCGAAACAAGGTTAACCGACAGCATTCTTACAATATCTGCGCCAATCAGGTCTACCACTTTTGAGTAAACCACATAAATCAGTCCTGTTGCCACGGCAGAGCTTACCAGTCCAACAAAAATTCCACCAAGAAGGAATGGAGTTCTTACAAACCAGTCTGTCGCACCGAGGTACTTCATAATTCCAATTTCCTTGGATCTGTTATGTACAGTAAGCTTAATTGTGTTAGCTACGATGATAACAGATACAACAATCAGGAACACCATGGAGATAAGCGATCCAACCTCAACAAAGTGAGTAACCTTGCTTAGTTTATCTATTGTATCCTGATAATATGTCACATCATTGACGCCGCTGATTTCCACAGACTCAGTTGCTGCAGTATCCGCAGCCTCCTTATCGTCAACATATACAAGGAACGAATCAGGAAGAGGGTTGTCCTTGAGATTATCGAGAAGATATCCGTTATCGCCCCATCTCTCTCTAAGAGTCTCCATCGCTGCCTCCTTGCTCTCGAACACAGTGTTGTTAACTCCATCTATCGCCTCAAGCTCCTGTCTGATCTGTTCATTATCAACATCGTCATTTGAGTCATCAAGGTAAACCTGAATAACGTTATAGTCCTTATTAATCGAAGCCGCAAACATATCTACATTAACGAACGCAACGAAGAACAGTCCAAGAATCAGCATCATAGCTGTAATCGCAAGAACTGAAATAAAATACATGCTCTTGTTACGTCCAATCTGTGAGAAAGCCTGCTTCAATGCATATCCTGCTCTAGAAAACATATTTGTCGACCTCCTCACTTGTTACGTAATCGTAATCATCTGTGAAGCCGTATGACGAACCCATCTCATCTCTTACGATTCTTCCATCCTCAATAGCAACAACTCGCTTGTTCATTCTGTCAACGATGTCCTTCGCGTGAGTTACCATCAGAATTGTTGTACCCCTTACGTTAATCTGCTCAAGAATATTCATAATTTCCATTGCAGTCATAGGATCTAGGTTACCTGTAGGCTCATCTGCAATCAGAACTCTAGGCTGATTAACAATAGCTCTTGCAATACCTACTCTCTGCTGCTCACCTGCAGACAGCTCATTAGGGTATCTGTTCGCCTTGTCCGCGATTCCAACCATATCAAGTACGTAAGGAACTCTCTGCTTGATGTCCTTCTTTGATCTGTGAACAACCTCCATGGCAAAAGCCACGTTCTCATACACTGTCTTCTTATCGAGAAGTCTGAAGTCCTGGAACACCATTCCAACCTTCTGTCTTAGTCCCGGCACCTCTCTTCTTGAAAGATGCGTTATATCCTTACCTGCAACACTGATAGATCCGCTGTCAGGCTCGATTTCCTTAAGAATAAGTCTGATAAAAGTAGTCTTTCCAGCTCCGCTCGGTCCAACCAGGAATACAAAATCTCCTCTGTTGATGTGAACGGATGCTTCTGCCAGGCCCACGTTATTTCCGTATTTCTTAGTCACATTATCGAAAATTATCATATGCCCTCCCAAAGTATATCCATATCTTGTTAATTATATACTAATTTTTTATCAGCTCCAAGTTTGCCGCCCTTATATGAATAAAATTTCATATTTGTTGTCATTGCAAATAACTTAAAAATGCGCAGGATTCTCTCCTGCGCACGACATTTTTCACGATTATACGAGTACTTTAGATAAAAAGTCCTGTGTTCTCTCCTCCTGCGGATTGCCAAGCACGTCTTCAGGTGAACCCTGTTCCACGATATATCCACCATCCATAAAGATAACCTTGTTAGCTACCTCTCTTGCGAATCCCATCTCGTGAGTTACAACGATCATCGCCATACCCTCCTTGGCAAGGCTCTTCATTACATCAAGAACCTCTCCTACCATCTCAGGGTCGAGCGCCGATGTAGGCTCATCAAAAAGCATAATCTCAGGATCCATGCAAAGTGCTCTTGCGATTGCAACTCTCTGCTGCTGACCACCAGAAAGTGACTTCGGATATGCATCAGCCTTCTCAAGCATGCCAACTCTATCAAGAAGCTTAAGAGCCTTCTCCTCCGCTTCCTCCTTAGATACGCCCTTTACACTCATAGGTGCAATTGTAAGATTCTCAAGGACAGTCTTGTGTGGGAACAGATTGAACTGCTGGAATACCATTCCCATCTTAGTTCTTATATTGTCAAGATTTGACTTAGTAACAAGCTCACCATCAATGAAAATCTCACCTGAAGTAGGTTCCTCAAGATGATTGATGCATCTTAGCATTGTAGACTTACCTGAACCTGAAGGCCCGATAATGCACAGAACCTCGTGCTGCTCAACCTCTTGATCTATTCCCTTAAGAACCTCGTTACTGCCAAAATTCTTCTTAAGATTCTTTATCTCAATCATTGCCATAATTCCTGCCTCCTAACCGTTCTTCTTCTCATAGTTTCCGATAATCTTAGAAAGCGGAATTGTGAGAATCATGTACGCAATAGCTACGCCTATGTATGCTGGGAATGTCTCAAATGATTGAGAATTCCATAGCGCACCACGACGCAGAATTTCAGTTACTCCAACGAAGCTTAAAACTGCAGTCTCCTTGATGAGAGTAACGAACTCATTGCAGAATGCAGGAAGAATAATCTTGATAGCCTGTGGAATTATAATAAGTCTCATTGCCATTCCCTTAGGCATTCCTAGCGATCTTGCAGCTTCCATCTGCCCCTTATCGACAGCCTGAAGTCCTGATCTTATAACCTCAGCCATATATGCCGCTGAATTAAGTCCGCAGACGATTATTGCTGGCAAAACAAGCTCAGGCCATTTGAACATTACTCCGTTCGCCTGTAGAAGCTGCGGTATACCATAGGCCATGATGAGTGCCTGAACAACCATTGGTGTTCCTCTTACTACATCAACATAAACTCCACAGATTCCTCTAAGAACCTTATTATCACTAAGTCTTGCAAGCGCAATCAGAAGACCGAATGTAGCACCAACAACAAGTGCAATCAGGCTGACACCAACAGTCGCCGAAATACCTTTGCACGCAATCTGAATACCCTTAAGATATAATTCCATCTTTACTCCTTAATCAAACTTCAGTTATTTGTCTCTCTATGCTTCCTGTACATAAAAGCAATAACAGGGATCGGATTTCAGCCAATCCCCATTATTATACTCTAATAATACAATCAGATTAGAACCACTTTGAAATCAGTTCATCGTATGTACCATTGTCCTTAATGTTCTTAAGTCCTGCATTAATCTTATCAGCAAGCTCAGAGTTACCCTTCTGAACTCCGAATGCGTAATGCTCCTTCTCGCCGATAGGATCGCCAACAATCTTAGCAACGCCTGGCTGCTTTGCAATGTAAGACTCAGTTACAGGCTTGTCGAGGATAATAGCATCGATATCTCCATTCTTGAGCTGAAGCATTGCATCGCTTACCTTGTCAAGAATTACAGCCTTTGCAATCTTACCATCCTTAGCAAGAGCATTAACCTCATCAGCACCAGTTGTTCCAATCTGTCCAGCAACCTTCATGCTTGATGTAAGATCATCTATACCATTGATAGTATTGTTCTTCTCAGCAACTACGAGCACAAGCTGACTCTCGAAATATGAATCTGAGAAATCCACCTTCTTCTGACGAGCTGGGTCATCAGCATTCATTCCAGCTGCGATAATATCTGCTTCCTTTGACTCAAGTGATGGGATAAGTGAATCGAATCCGATATCCTTGTACTCAACCTTGAAGCCCTGATCCTCAGCAATAGCATTCAGAAGATCCATATCGAAGCCTGCAATATTTCCATCATCATCAGTTGTATCAAACGGTGGGAATGTCGCCTCAGTTACGGCAAGCAGTGTTTCCTCTTCGTCATCCGAGCTTCCGCATCCTGTAAGTGCGAATACTCCGCAAATCATCATAGTAGCAATTAATAGCTTAGCAATAATCTTCTTGTTCATCGTTCCCTTCTCCTTTGTGATTCTTTTTATATTCCCTTTGTGCTAATTTATACATCTTTGTGTATATTTATTAGTTATTACGTTCATTATAATAGCACCACCTTTGTGTGAATGCAACAGTTTTTTTGCAAATTTTTACAAATTAATTTATTTTTATGCACAATGGCATATTTCACCCCATTACAAAAGCCCTTCAGAACACAATTCTGAAGGGCTCTAGCAATTTCACTATTAATATATATGCATATCAGACAGATTATCCGCGAACCTTTCTTACTGCCTCACAGATATCCTCTGCAGTCATGCCATACTTCTTAAGAAGATCTGCTGGCTTTCCAGACTCTCCGAAAGTATCCTTCTGACCAACCATCTCAACTCTTACAGGACACTTCTGTACAACGACCTCTGCAACAGCGCCACCGAGTCCGCCGAGAACTGAATGCTCCTCAGCAGTAACGATTGCACCCGTCTCAGTAGCAGCCTTAACGATAGCTTCCTCATCCAGAGGCTTTATAGTGTGCATATCGATTACTCTTACATCGATACCCTCGCCTGCAAGAGTCTCTGCAGCAGCAAGCGCTTCAGCAACCATAAGACCTGTAGCAATTACTGTCACATCCTTACCGTCTCTAAGAGTGATTGACTTGCCAACCTTGAACTCCTGATTCTCATCATAGATTACAGGAACATTAGATCTTCCAAGTCTTACATAAGCAGGACCGTAAGTATCAACAACCTCTCCAAGAAGAGCCTTAGCACTTACAGCATCTGCAGGGTTAACAACCATCATTCCAGGAATCTCTCTCATAAGAGCAATATCCTCGAAAGTCTGGTGACTCGCACCGTCCTCACCAACAGTGATTCCACCATGAGTAGCACAAACCTTTACGTTAGCACCAGTGTATCCGATTGAGTTTCTGATAATCTCATACGCTCTTCCGGCAGCAAACATTGTAAATGAGCTTGCACATACAACCTTGCCTGAAAGCGCAATTCCAGCAGCCTCAGCATACATATCCTGCTCAGAAATACCGCACTCAACGAATCTCTCAGGGTAAGCCTTCTCAAAACCGTCAGTCTTGTTTGAACCCGAAAGGTCAGCACACATTACAACCAGCTCAGGTCTCTTAGCACCTTCCTCAACGAGGAATTCACCATAAGCCGCTCTTGTAGCAATCTTCTTTACATCTGCCATTACTTGTCACCTCCGAGTTCTTCAATTGCAGCAGCAAGCTGCTCATCATTAGGAGCCTTACCGTGCCATCCAGCCTGATCTGACATAAATGAAACGCCGTGACCCTTGTGAGTCTTAGCGATAATTACAGTTGGCTTGCCGCACTCGTGATCAACGCTATCAAGAGCCTCACAAAGCTCCTTGATGCTGTGTCCGTCGCAAACGATTGTATTAAATCCGAATGCCTCGAACTTATCGTCGATAGGAGTAACCTTCTTTACATCGTCAACATTTCCATCGATCTGAAGACCGTTCCAGTCAACGATAGCAACGAAGTTATCAAGCTTGTACTTAGCAGCTGACATAGCAGCCTCCCAGATGATTCCCTCCTGGAGCTCGCCGTCACCTGTGATGGCAAAAATCTTTGCTGATGATCCGTCCATCTTCTCTGCAATTGCCATTCCTACAGCTGCTGAGAATCCCTGTCCGAGTGATCCTGTTGACATCTCGATACCAGGAAGCTTGTTCATATTAGGGTGTCCCTGGAACTTTGAGTTAACCTGTCTTAGGCTCATCATCTCCTCAACAGGGTAGTAGCCTCTCTCACCGAGAGTTGCATAAAGTGCAGGAACAGCATGACCCTTAGAGAGTACAAGTCTGTCTCTTCCAGGCATATCAGGGTTCTTAGGATCGATATTCATGTGGTCAAAATATAGAGCAACAAGAATATCAGTTACTGAAAGTGATCCGCCCGGATGGCCTGAAGCTGCGGCATGAATCGCCTTAAGTGCATCAATTCTTACCTTGCGAGCTGTGTTCTCCAGCTCAGTGTAGTTTCTTTCTTTCACGACGTTCTCCTTCTTATATATTTAATAAAGTTTTAGCGATTGTAAAATATGTCATAAGTGAAATCATATCTGTAATGGATGCCATCATCGGACCTGACATAAGAGCCGGGTCAAGCTTGATAAGCTTAGCTCCCATAGGAAGGAGAGCACCGATAATCTTAGCAACAACTACAATCAGAATCATAGACAGACATACGACAGTAGCAACCATAGGTGGCTGTCCATCCATAAATACGATTCTTAAATAGTTTATCAGAGAAAGGCACACTCCGACAATAATACTTATTCGAAGCTCCTTCCAGACTACCAAAATTGCATCAGACGGTTCAACGTCGCCCGTTGCCATACCTCTGATTATAAGCGTTGATGCCTGTGTGCCTGAGTTACCTCCCGTACCCATCAGCATAGGCATGTATGTAACCAGACAGATTACGCTCGAAAGTGCATTCTCGAAGCTCTGAATAATTCCTCCGGTGATAAAATACGAGAACATAAGAAGCATCAGCCACGGAAGTCTCGCCTTAACGTGCCCCATAACAGAAAGGTCAAGATAGTCCTTATCCTCTGAGTCGATGACTCCTCCCATACGCTCCATATCCTCAGTAGTCTCTTCTTCGATTACATCGAGGATATCATCGAAGGTTACAATACCAACAAGTCTTCCCTCGCTGTCGACTACCGGGATTGCAAGATAACCGTACTTCTTAAAGAGCTCTGACAGCTCTTCCTGGTCATCATCTACGTGAACATAGATGTAATCAGACCTCATGATGTCCCCGATAATAAGGTCATCGTCCTGAATTACAAGTGCACGAAGAGACATGATACCGATAAGCTTACGGCCTACATCAAGAACATAACAGGTATAGATAGTCTCACTGTCCATACCAACTTCCTTGATATGGTCAAGCGCTTGTCTTACAGTCCACTCTTTCCTCAGATTGATATAATCCGGAGTCATCAGTGAACCGGCACTGTATTCCTTGTACTTAAGGAAGGTATTGATACGACGTCTCTCGGCCTTCGGTGTCTTCTCAAGAATCTTGTCTACAAGGTTGGCAGGAAGCTCCTCAAGTACGTCAATCATATCGTCGAAATCGAGCTCATCCATGATGTACTGAATCTCAGGGTCAGTGATAAGATTGATGACCTCAACCTGCTCATCGACATCAAGATTTGCGAAAACCTCAACCGATGTATCCTTCGGGAGTATTCTGAAAAGCATTATCGCCTTCTGAGTGCCATACTCATCGCCGACCTCCTGGAGGATTTCCGCTATATCAACCTCATTGCAGCTAAGAAGTTCATCTCTGCACTGGAAATATTTCTTATCTTCAAGAAGCTCAAATATTCGTTTCTGGCGTTCTTCAAGTTCATTCTCTCGCTCCTCGATGGTGTATTCCAAATGCTCCAATTGAGGCACCTCCTTTCGATTCCTTAAAAGGGCTACTCGTGATGCAGCATCGCAATCACTTCGTCCTCTGTAATAATGCTTACCCCAAGCTCCCTGGCAGCCTTATTCTTGGCTGAACCTGAGCTCGGATTATTAGTAATCAGATAGTCAGTCTGAGATGTAACGCTTCCTGTAACACGTCCGCCCTCAGCTTCAATCTCGGCCTTGAGTTCCTTACGATTTCCGTAGTGTTCAAGGCTTCCGGTTATGACAAAAATCTTTCCTTCAAGAGTAGTTCCCGCCTCTTCGAAGGTCTCATCTATGTCGATAATTTCTGTAAGACGATCAATAACTCTGCTGTTACCCTCATCCTTAAAGAAGCTTACATAATCTGCTGACATAACATCGCCAATTCCATCGATTGAAACCAGCTCGTCTGAAGTCAGATTTCTCATCTTATCCCATGAATTTCTGCAAGCCTTCGCGATGTTCGCAGAGTTGGCAGTTCCAATACCCGGAACACCGAGGCTGTACAGAAGTCTCGCAGGAGTCGTCTTCCTCGAAGCTTCTATAGCCGAAGTGAGTTTATCGAACGATTTTGCACCAAAACCCTCGATTATTATAACATCTTCGCGCCTATCTTTGATGCTGTAAATATCAGGAAGTTCATGAAGAATTCCCTTTCCTATAAGCTTCAGGATGCCCGCTTCAGAAAATCCGTCGATATTCATCGCATCTCTTGATACAAAATGCGAGAACTTCTTCACATTCTTTGCAAGGCAGTCAGGATTTGTACAGATAAGCGTCTTAGTGCTGTCCTCTATTCTTATTTCTGTTCTGCCACCGCATACAGGACATGCAGTCGGAATCTCAAGCTTTCCGCTTCTTGTAAGATTATCGCTAAGCTGAGGAATAATCATATTTGCTTTGTAAACTGTAATAGTGTCACCGATTCCAAGCTCAAGATCCTCCATAATATTTATATTGTGAACAGAAGCCCTGCTCACAGTTGTACCCTCAAGCTCTACAGGATCGAAAATTGCTACAGGATTAAGAAGTCCGGTTCTTGAAGGGCTCCATTCAATCTCACGAAGCACAGTCTCCGCCTGCTGATCTCTCCACTTGAATGCAATCGCGTCACGAGGGAACTTCGCTGTAGTACCAAGTGACATCGAATACTCAATATCATCATAGTTAAGAACCAGACCATCAACAGGAAGCGGAAATTCTGAAATTCTAGTTTCAAAATTATCAAGATAGTCAAACAGCTTCTCCCTATCAACTCTGACATGCTCTACAACATCAAACCCCTGGAAATCAAGCCATTCAAGCTGATTATAGCGGCTGTTTCCGAACTCCACACCTTCCGCCTCAATAAGGGCAAAAGCATGGAATTCTACATGCCTCTCCGCTGTAATTCTGCTGTCGAGCTGTCTCACGCTTCCGCTGCATAGGTTTCTTGGATTCTTGTACTTCGCATCTGCTCCGTCAATCGCCTCATTAATTCTCTCGAAATTTGCATAGCTTATTACAGCCTCACCTCTTACAGTTACCCTTGAAGCGCACTCTATCTTCTTAGGAATATTGGCAAACGCTCTCGCATTATCAGTTATAAGCTCTCCGATTGCTCCGTTACCTCTCGTAACCGCTCTCACAAGTCTTCCGCCCTCATAAGTCACAGACACAGTAAGACCGTCAAGCTTCCACGAAAGTACACCCTCATTAGCTCCAAGCCATGTGCGAAGCTCATCTCTATCCTTAGTCTTATCTAGCGACAGAAGACTCTTCTCATGCTGAACCTTAGGAAGCTCCGACTTTACAGTGTATCCGACATTCACGCTCGGGCTGTCAGAAAGCACAGTATCAAGCTCCTTCTCAAGGTCGAGAAGCTCGTCATACATCGCGTCGTATTCATAGTTTGTGATAATCTCGCTTGCATCGTCATAGTAAGCCTCCGAAGCCCTGTTCAGAACCTCGATAAGCTCTTCCATTCTCTGCATCTTAGCGTCTCTATTCATTATCTACCCTCACAATCTTAACAAAGCCCTTGCCGATCTTCTTAAGTCCAACTGAATCGAACATAATCGACATAGTCTTCGCATCCTGTTCAATAAGCATGCCCTCACCGAACTTTGGGTGCTTAAGTCTGTCGCCAATTGCAAAATCGCTATTTTCTCCCGCCGTTGCATCCCTCTTCGCCGCAGCCAGACCGTCAAAAGGCTTTCTTCCCGCACGTCCAAGATACCCATCTGCAGTTCCGTGCGCTCTACCGCCAAAACTCTGTTCGCCAAGGTATCCATCTCTTCCGTGGAGTCCGCCGCCTTCTTTCCTTCTCTCTTCATCGGTCTTGTCTCCATCCATGAAGGACTTGTCCATCTCATTAAGGAAAGTCGACTCTATCGCATAATCTGTCCTTCCGTAAAGCATTCTCTGCAGTGCTCCTGTAAGGTACAGCTTCTCTCTTGCTCTTGTTATTCCTACATAGCAAAGACGTCTCTCCTCTTCCATTCTGGCCTGTTCATCGTAAGCCGCAGCCCCTGGGAAAACGCCATCCTCCATGCCCGGGATGAACACAACCGAAAATTCCAGGCCTTTGGCACTATGAAGTGTCATCAACGTAACCGCATCCTCATCCTCATCTCTGTTGTCGATATCCGCCATCAGCGCAATTCTCTCAAGGAATGCACCAAGCATTGTCGGTTCCTGCGGTACAAAGCCCTCGCCCTCGAGTGCTCTTCTTTCCTCTTCAATTTCTGCGAACATCTCCTCAATTGTTCCGTCATCAACTGACTTCTCGAACTCCTCGATTACCGATCTGAATTCCATGATGTTCTCGATACGTCCGTCAGCCTCGACATTGCCCGCAGTCTCGAGTGCATGAAGATATCCTGACATCCTGAGAACATTGTCATACAGATCAATAAGAGCCATATTACCCTGCTCTCTGCGAAGGTCATTAATCATATCAATAAATTCAGTTACTGCAGCAGAGCTCTTTCTTGAAAGCGCACCGCGAACCTCATCCTGACACAGAGCTTCGTATATGCTCATTCTGCTGTTTCTAGCATATTCTGAGATGCCGGAAAGGCTCTTCGCGCCTATGCCTCTTTTGGGCTCATTGATTACTCTAAGCATCGACACATCGTCGTTAGGATTCTCAATAAGTCTTAGATATGAAAGGACATCCTTGATTTCCTTTCTGTCATAGTATCTGAGTCCAGCAAGCACCCTGTAAGGCAATCCTCTGAATGAGAACTTTTCTTCAAAGGTTCTTGACTGCGCGTTCTTTCTATAAAGAATCGCAATATCCTTGTAATGGTAGCCTTCCTCGGCAACAAGCCTTTCAATCTCGCTTCCGATAAACCAGGCCTCCTGCTTCTCATCTCCAAGTCTTCTGTAAGTAACCTTCTCTCCATCACCCTTGTCGGTCCAGAGCTTCTTGCTCTTACGGCTCGTATTATTTCTGATAACTGAGTTGGCGAGATTAAGAATATTACCACCCGATCTGTAATTCTGCTCAAGCTTAATAACCTTCGCGCCGGGGTAATCCTGCTCGAAGTTAAGAATGTTTGTAATATTCGCGCCTCTCCATTCGTATATACACTGGTCATCATCACCTACAACACAAAGGTTACCGTGCTTCGATGCCAGAAGTCTAATCATCTTGTACTGAAGATAGTTCGTATCCTGATACTCATCAACCATGATGTATCTGAATCTCTCAGCATAATACTCACGAACCGATTTCTCCTGCTCTAGAAGCTTCACTCCGTTAAGCAGAAGATCATCAAAGTCCATCGCATTATTCTGCATCAGCTCTTCATTATATCTCTTGTAGACACTGTAGATAGTCTGTGATCTGAAGTCGCTTCTGTTCTCCTCAAGATACTCCTCTGGTCCGAGCTCACTTTCCTTCGCTTTACTTATAGCTCCGATAAGTGCTGAAGGCTTGTAGTTCTTCTCATCTACTTCAAGCTCCTTACAGACTCTCTTAACAAATGCCTTTCTATCTGTTTCATCATATACAGTGAAGCCCTGTCTGTAGCCGAGTGCATCAGCCTGATATCTCAGAATTCGAAGGCACATAGCGTGGAAAGTCATAATCCACATACCACCTGTACTTCCTGTAAGTGTCTCAACTCTTGATCTCATCTCTCCAGCAGCCTTATTAGTAAAGGTTACTGCGAGAATGCTTCTCGGATCCACCCCTTGCTTCAGCAGATTCGCAATTCTATGCGTCATGGTCTGGGTCTTTCCGCTGCCCGCGCCCGCAAGAATAAGAAGCGGTCCCTCTGTGCACAAAACCGCCTCACGCTGCTTACTGTTAAGTGTATCTGTCATTGGTTACTCCTGTCATTGCAAAATAAAAGATGCTCTGATTATATCACGATATACCGTGATATTGTGTTTTTTGAGCAAAGCAAAAGAGGCCTTGCGGCCTCTTAAGCTTTGTGTTTTTAAGTTGATTAAAACCGAGTCGTCGATTTATACAAGACCCTGCTGCATCATAGCTGAAGCAACCTTCTCGAATCCAGCGATGTTAGCACCCTGAACAAGAGCGTTCTTGTTTCCGTAGTACTTCTCACCAGCGTTAGCACAAGCATTGTAGATGTTTCTCATGATCTGGTGGAGCTGTGCATAAACGTCCTCGTGCTGGAATACAGTGTGTCCTGCATTCTGGCCCATCTCGATGCATGATGTAGCAACACCACCAGCGTTAGCTGCCTTAGCAGGTCCAACAGCGATCATGTTGTCCATGAGGTATGTAAGTGCATCGTTTGTAGTAGGCATGTTAGCACCCTCACAGTAGAACTTGCAGCCACCCTCAACGATCTGCTTAGCATGCTCCATGTGAACGTCGTTCTGCATTGCGCATGGGATGAAGAGGTCAATCTTGCATCCAGTATCCTGGAATACGCCCCATGGCTTCTTTCCAGCGAAGAACTGTGCACCTTCGAACTTCTCTGCGTAAGGAGCGCAGATGTTCTTTCCTGAGTTTCTGAGCTCGAGGAGGTAAGCAACCTTCTCTGGAGTGCTGATTCCTTCTGGATCGTAGATGTATCCGTCTGGTCCTGAAATAGTTACGCACTTAGCACCGAGATCCATGAGCTTCCAAGCAGCACCCCAAGCAACGTTACCGAAACCTGAGATAGCAACAGTCTTGCCCTTGATATCCTCGTTGTTAGCCTTAAGCATCTCCTCAGCATACCATACGATACCAAATCCAGTAGCCTCCTGTCTTCCGAGGCATCCGCCGTACTGAAGTCCCTTACCAGTAAGAACTCCACCGTCGAATCTGTCAACGATTCTCTTGTACTGTCCGAAGAGGTATCCGATCTCTCTTCCGCCTACACCGAGGTCTCCAGCAGGAACGTCAGTGTGAGGTCCGATGTGTCTATAAAGCTCTGTCATGAATGCCTGGCAGAATCTCATAATCTCTGCGTCTGACTTTCCGTTAGGATCGAAGTCAGAACCACCCTTACCACCACCGATTGGAAGACCAGTGAGTGAGTTCTTGAAGATCTGCTCGAATCCGAGGAACTTGATGATTCCTGGGTATACGTTTGGTGCAAATCTTAGACCTCCCTTGTAAGGTCCGATAGCTGAATTGAACTGGTATCTGTAACCCTTGTTAACCTGTACCTTACCGTTGTCATCAACCCATACTACTCTGAAAGTAACACCTCTCTCAGGCTCAGTAAGTCTCTCAAGAAGAGCACACTCTTCGTACTCTGGGTGAGCGTCCATTACTGGAGCGAGTGATGTAAGAACTTCTTCTACTGTCTGGTGGAACTCAAGCTCACCAGGGTTCTTCTGCTTGCAGAGTTCGATGACTCTTTCAACATAATTTGACATAGTTTCTTTCTCCTTATCAAAAAACACTATAGATATATGCATCTATATAATACATACATGCATCAAATAAATGATATCACTTGATTGTGAAATGTCAACAACTTAACATTCTCATATTGTTAATTCGTGTGTTTATTTTGTGCAAAACAGGTTTTTCCCCTCCATACCGGCAGGAATGTCCTCTCCCATAAGGAAAAGCATGCTTGGAGCGATGTCACAAAGTCTTCCGCTGTCCTCTGCAAATGCCTCATCCTCGTTACCGATATAACAAAAAGGCACGCGTGAAACAGAATGCTTAGTAACAGGGTTGCCCTTATCATCAATCATATAATCCGCATTACCGTGATCGGCAGTCATAAGAATCTGTCCATCCTTGGCAAGAATTTCATCCCTGATCTGTCCAACAAGTCCATCGAGTGTCTCAAGTGCTTTCACGCATGCATTGAAGTTTCCAGTATGTCCGACCATGTCAGGGTTCGCAAAATTCAGGATAATAACATCGTACTTATCTGCCCTGATCTGCTCAATTACCTTCTCAGTTACAAGTGGTGCACTCATCTCCGGCTGAAGATCGTATGTCTCAACCTTAGGTGATGGGATAAGGATTCTATCCTCGCCCTCTTCCGGTGCCTCAACTCCGCCGTTAAAGAAAAATGTTACATGAGCATACTTCTCAGTCTCAGCGATTCTAAGCTGCTTTAGACCAAGCTTTGAGATTGTGCTTCCAAGCGTAGGCTCAATCTTCTCTGGTGGGAATGCAAGCATTACATTAGGCATTGTTGCATCATACTCAGTCATGCATACATAGACAGTATCCTTAACAACCTTCTTTCTCTCCCAGCCATCAAACTCAGGATCTACGATTGCCCTTGTAATCTCTCTTGCTCTGTCAGGTCTGAAGTTAGCAAATACTATTGAATCTCCATCCTCGATAGACGCCTCATTTACGACAGTCGGAAGCACGAACTCGTCAGTCTCATTTTTTGCATAAGAAGCCTCGACAGCCTCTCTTGCGCTTGATGCCTTAAGTCCCTCTCCGAGAGTAAGTGCATCGTATGCGAGCGTGAGTCTCTCCCAGCGCTTATCTCTGTCCATTGCATAGAATCTGCCGCTTACAACGCCCACTTTGCCGCCTACCTCAGAAAGTGCCTTCTCTATATCATCGATGTATGTAAGTGCGCTCTTAGGCGGCACGTCTCTTCCGTCGAGGAAGCAGTGCATTACAATATTCTTAATGCCATAGTCTCCCGCCATTTTAACAAGGGCCTTGATGTGAGTCATGTGGCTGTGTACTCCGCCGTCTGACAAAAGTCCCATTATATGAAGTGTATGTCCCGCAGCAGCGTTCTCCATTGCCTTCTTAAGTGCAGGATTCTCGAAAAACGATCCGTCCTCGATTGATCTTGTTATCTTAAGGAGGTTCTGATAAATAATGCTGCCGGCACCTATATTAAGGTGGCCTACCTCAGAATTTCCCATCTGTCCCTCAGGGAGTCCAACAGCTGTGCCGCTTGCCTCGAGCGTAATTGTCGGGCAATTCTCCATTATTGAATCAAGTACCGGTGTATTCGCAGCAGCTACAGCATTACCCTCTGTTTCAGGTCTTACGCCATAACCATCGAGAATCATCAACATGGTTGGTCTGTGTTTCATTTCTGTCCTCCATTTATATTTCATAGTCGGTTTCAATTATATCACAGCAGTGCATCGGCTGGAATTTTGAAGGCTCATATTGTACAATTTGAACATATTGAACATATCTATTTCAGGAGGAATTCTAAGTTATGTCCGGAGTGAAATTTACACCGGAGCAGCAGCTTGCAATCGGCACAACAGACAGAAGTGTGCTTGTATCAGCTGCGGCCGGTTCTGGTAAGACGGCAGTTCTCGTTGAGAGAATCATAAATATCATTCTGAGCGGTGAAGCTAACGTTGATGAAATGCTTGTTGTAACATTCACCAATGCAGCCGCATCAGAGATGAGACTTAAGCTGTCTAAGGCCATAAGAAAACATATCCGTCAGCATCCGGAAACAGCATCTCGCCTAAGAGGACAGCTTGACAGGCTTTATAGAGCGTACATTTCTACATTCAACAGCTTTGCCATGCGCGTAATCAAGGAATTCTTCTACGAGGTCGACATAGAGCCTGGAATGCAGGTCTGTGACGACATCAAAGGAACACTTCTTATGAGGGAGTCTGTCGACGAGCTGTTCGAACTTGCTTTTGACCGCGACGACCTTATCGATGGAGGGTCATTCACGGAGTTTCTTAGGCTTTACAGCAGCGACAGAAACGAAACTGCTATCAAGGATGACCTCATCAGCACCTACAACAAGCTTCGTAGCATCCCCGACTACTACAGCTGGGCACGAAGCAAGACAGAAGTCCTGTCGCTCAATAAGGATGCATTTCTCGAATCTGTTCCCGGAATGAGACTTCTGGATTTTCTTAAAAGCACAATTTACGATGCATATAAATGCGAAGCCGAAATGCGAAAACTATTTGAAGCAACTGATCTTGAAGGCTTCTATATAAAGAGAACGGAAAAGGTTCAGTCATTCAGTGAAGAGTATGCAATGATTGCGGAGCTTTATAATCGTTGCGATGAAGATGTGACTCTTGCTGAGCTTATGGACGAGATGAACAACGTTCATTTTGACAGAATGCCGGCGGTTACGAAGGAATACAAGGATGTGTACGGCGAGATTAAGGATCAGGTCAAGGATCTTAGAGACAAGGCTAAGGGAAGTCTAAACGATTGGAAGAGCACTTTTCTCCTCGCGGATCTAGCTACATCCATCGAAGAGATGAATTCGACCTATAAGTACACGAAATACTACATAAATCTCATAGAGGCATTTGAAGAAATCTACGCAGGTAAGAAGCGTGAGATTGGCGTTATGGACTTCAGTGATATGGAGCATTACGCCTCGAAGATTCTTTCGAATGAAGAGGCTGCTTCTGTTCTCAGGAAACGTTTCAAATTTATTTTTATTGACGAGTATCAGGATACCAACAATCTGCAGGAATACCTTATCGGCCGATTTGCAAGGCCTGACAACGTGTTCAAGGTTGGTGACATCAAGCAAAGCATATATAAATTCAGACAGGCCGAGCCTGCGATTTTCGAGAGGACAAGGAAGGATTATTCCGAAAATTGTAACGATGATGCGACTGTTATCGACCTTCAGAGGAATTTCCGTACCAACAGCAATACAATCGATTATATTAACTGTGTCTTCAGAGATATTATGGATGGCTATGATGAGACAGCGGAACTTAGAGCTGGTCTTGTATTCTCTGACGAAGGCAAGGCTTTTGACTTTCCACCAGAGGTTCACCTTCTCGCAGATGAGTATTCTTCTCAGGCTGCGGAGCTTGATTCAGCCGATGATGAAGGTGAGACAGATGATATTGCCGATAGAGAGATTGAGCTTCTGACCAAAGATGAGGCCGAAGCTAAATATGTGTCTGAGATTATAAGAGATCTCATCGGAACCGATTTCTACGACAGCAAGGAAGGCGTTGTAAGAAAGGTTACTGCGGGCGATATTGCCATCCTTCTGCGTTCTGTCAAAAGGCGTGGTGATACGTTCGCCAGAGCACTCCGTGATATAAGGGTCGATTCCTATGTCGAGGAGGAAGCAGACTATTTTGATGCGATTGAGATAAGAACTGCGCTTTCACTTCTTCAGACAATCGACAACATGAGAAGAGATGTGCCGCTTATTGCAACGCTTCATTCGGAGATTTTCGGCTTCACAGCATCGGAGCTTGCAATAATTAAATCTGACTATAGAGACCACTGCAGCGAGGCTGAGCTTGAGATAGATTCACATTACTCTGCAGCTGTAGAATGGTATGCCGAGGAAGGTCCTGATACTTCAATAAGAGAGAAGCTTGAAGCCGCTCTTTCTGCAATCAGACGATACCGCGATATGTCTGTAATCCTTCCACTAGAGAACTTTATCTGGGAGGTCCTCGTCGACTCGGAATACTATCTTTTTGCCGGAGCGATTGCGGGTGGGGCGAGAAGGCAGGCGAACCTCAGACTCCTCGTGGACAGAGCCGGCCGTTTTGCCAGAGAGAACATCGCAACGCTCGGTGGCTTCATCGAATATCTTGAGATCATGCAGACCAAGAAGATCAGCCCAGGACAGTCAGGTGAGGCTGCAGCGGCTGATGATAGCGTGCGTATTTCAACAATTCATAAGAGTAAGGGTCTTGAGTATCCTTTCGTTTTCGTCTGTGGCATGGGCAATAAGCGTAATACCGACAGAACATCCAAGGGCTGCATGCTCGACTCGGAGCTTGGAATTGCACTTCCATATGTAAGAGACGATAAGAAATACTGGAGAACAACACTTCTGCAGAAGATCATGTCAGAGAAATCCAAGGAGGACGCTTTTAAGGAAGAAATCAGAGTTCTCTACGTAGCCATGACGCGAGCAAGAAACAAGCTCTATCTCATAGGATCAGTTAAGGATTATTCGATTCTTGATGAGAAGCTGCCTGGTAGGAGTACCTTCTTCAGTATGATGACCAACGTGTTATCTACACCATACAATAGAACGGTCAAAGCAATCCTTCCACGAGAGGACTCGTTCACATCGAGAACTGGAACTGAGGGAATCCTTAAGTCAAAATCTAAGCTTGATGCTGGTAAGGTTGCTTCTGAGGGACAGGAAATCAGAAGACGACTTGAGTATCTGTACCCTGATGAAGAACTGCTTAAGGCACCTGCGAAGATGTCAGTTTCGACGATTCGAAAGGAGCTTCTCGAAGAAGAAGCCGAGGTTCCGTCATCTGCGGCCGAAGAAGAGATGTATAATATCTGGAAGGAATGTGAATACCGTAAGACTAAAGCCAATCGTGCAGACATCGGAACTGCATACCACAGAATCATGGAATTTATTGATTTTGAAAGGGTCAGAAAGGCAGATGGCTCCATCGATTCAGAATATATAAACGAATCAATCACTAAACTTCTCGAGCTCGATGTATTCGAAGATGATGTTTACAGAAATCTTAAGCCGAAGCTTATCGAAGCATTCTTCAGTTCCGACCTCGGAAGACGCGCATCCGAAGCGGCATCTCGCGGAGAGCTATACAAAGAGAAACCTTTTACCCTTAGAATGAATCACAAGGGTCATGAGATTCTTGTTCAGGGTGTTATTGACTGCTGCTTCGTTGAGAATGGTAAGGCAGTGATAGTTGACTATAAGAGCAGCTTCGTCCACCCAGGTCGAAATATCGATGAAGAGGCTGAAAGAATCAGGAGAGAATATCATACTCAGGTCGAGATTTATAGCAAGGCCGCTTCCGAAGGGCTTGGACTTCTTGTTTCCGAGAGCTACCTCTATCTCTTCACGGTTAATCTTGCGATTGCAATGTAACTACGATGTAAGATCTAAAAATTATAAATAAAAATGCAAGGGTCAGCATAACACTCCCTTGCATTGTTTATTTCCATCTTATTTCAGACGATGAGCTTATTCAGCCTCTTCCTCGTCTCTCTTGTAAGTGATCAGATCCTCATAAATCTCCTTAGCAGCCTGGCTTACCGGACGCTCTGCAGCTGTCTCAGTAAGGATTGGCTTGCCATCGATGATGTCTCTTGCTCTCTTAGCAGCAAGCATAACAAGTGTGTACTGTGAATCTGTCTTCTTGTGCAGCTCGTTTACTGATGGATATAGTAGCATGTTTACTCCCCCTTCTCTCTCTCGTATATGCCTATTATCGGTGATACCTTCTCAGGAACTCTGCTGTTCTCTGCGACGATAATGCTTCTTACCTCAGAAATCGCCTCATCGAGGTCGTCATTAACAACATAATAGTCGTATTCACCGAGTAGCTTTATCTCATTTAATGCTCCGGCAAGTCTCTTCTCGATAACCTCTACCGAATCAGTGGCTCTACCCTCAATTCTCTCCCGCAGAACCTTAAGGCTTGGCGGAAGAATGAAGACGAGTATCGCCTCAGGCATTGCCTTCTTAACCTGAAGTCCCCCCTGAACATCTATCTCAAGGATTACGTTATGCCCGCGATCAAGTCTCTTGATTACAGCGTCCTTAGGTGTTCCGTACATATTATCGAAAACCTCGGCGTGCTCAAGAAGATTGCCCTCGCTGATGTTCTGTAGAAACTCCTCTCTGCTGACAAAAAAGTAATGAACGCCATCCTTCTCTCCGGGTCTCGGAGCTCTTGTTGTCATTGAAGTTGAAAGGAACACGCCCTCTTCCTTCAGAATCTCCTCGCAAATTGTACCCTTTCCGGTGCCAGATGGTCCGGAGATGACGAATAGATTACCTCTCTTATGTCTGCCCATAACTCCTCCTCAAATCAGTGTTTTATTATATCACAGAGAAACGATTCTATCCAGCAATTATTCGATATTCTGCACCTGTTCTCTGATCTTCTCTACTTCAGCCTTCAAATCAAGCATCATTGTAGTGATTTCCTTATCGTTTGACTTAGATCCGATAGTGTTAGCCTCACGATTCATCTCCTGAATCAGGAAGTCTACCTTCTTACCGATGCTCTCATCCTTATCATTTCTCATAAATGCTCTTAGCTGTGAAACGTGGCAATCTAGTCTTACAAGCTCCTCAGTGATATTGGCCTTATCTGCGAAAACAGCAGCCTCAAGAATCACTCTGTCCTCAGGAACTTCAATCTTATTATCTAGAAGCTCTTCAAGTCTTACCTTGAACTTATCCGCAAACTCCTTCTCAATCATAGGCGCTCTCTTCTCGATCTCGCACTTGATATGCTCTACAGTGTCAGCTCTCATCAGAAGATCCGCCGCAAGCTTAGCACCCTCAACCTCTCTCATTCTGCAGATATCAGCAACCGCAAGCTCTGTAGCCTCAGTAATCTCTCTGAGGAACTCCTCTTCGTCCTCTTCAGCAGGAACGCTTTGAATAATATCTGGGAACTTAGTCAGAGTTGCAAGATTAATCTCATCCTTAAGACCATATCTCTCCTTAAGCTCAGCGAGCGCGTTATAGTACTTGTCCGCCGTATCAACATTCAGTCTGACATCAGCATCAGCAACAGCGATATTATCAACACTTACAGAAACCTCAATCTTACCCCTGTGGAGACTCTGCTTGATAATTCCCTTAACCATCTCCTCCGCAAAAGAATACCTTCTTGGCATCTTTACGAAGATGTCGCAGTATCTGTGGTTAACTGCCTTAATCTCTACTGTGATAGATCTCTTCTCGTCAGCATAAATGCCTCTGCCAAAACCTGTCATGCTCTTAATCATATTTATCCTCTTTCCGGGAAAGCTATCTCTTTGCCCAAGTGGCCGGTTCTTTCCCATGTGACTATTGTAGCACATGTGTGATATTATTAAAAAAGTTAACAACAGGAGGCATTAATGGCATACGACGGAATAATAACATACGCAATATCTAAGGAGCTTGAGAGCATGCTCACGCTTGCCAAGATAGAGAAGGTCTATCAGCCAGGCAACGAGAAGCTTGTTCTTCAGATGCATACGAAGGAAGGAAACGTCAGACTGTTCATGTCTGTAGGAAGCCAGTCAGCAAGAGTCTGCCTGACCGAGAACAGATATAAGAACCCTGAGCAGCCGCCAACCTTCTGCATGCTTCTGCGTAAGCACATTCAGGGCGGCAGAATCACAAGAATCGAGCAGTACAAGTCTGAGAGAATAATAGAGTTCGATATCGAAGCTCTTAACGAGCTCGGTTTTACTGTGTGTAAGAGACTCATCGTTGAAATCATGGGTAAGCACTCTAATATCGTTCTCATAGATATAGAATCAGGCAAGATTATAGACAGCATTAAGAGAATCTCAATTGATGTAAACAGATACAGGCAGCTTCTACCGGGAGTTATCTACAAATATCCACCCAAGCAGGATAGAGTTCCATTCAAGGAAATCACAGCTGATATTAAGCTACCTGAAGATTCCCGAAGCATCATGCAGTGCGTCGGTGGAATCTCACCCGCTATAGCAAGAGAGCTTGAAACAGGTAGCACTGATATTCCATCAATAGTCTCAGCAGTAGCAGAAGGCAATATAACACCTCGAATCTACAGCGATGAAGACGGAACACCAAGAGAATTCCACGTTATCCCTCTAAGTGAATATGAGGGACTTAACGAGCATACCTTTGAGACTGTAAGCGAATGTGTAGAGAACTTCTTCTATAACAGAGATAGCTCCAATATGGTTAAGCAGAAGTCTGTTCCTCTGATTAAGACTGTAGAAGCAGCACTTGGCAAAGCACTTCTTAAGAGAAAGAGACTTGGAGAAGACCTTCTTCGTGCGGAGGATTCCGACAAGTACAGACTTTATGGAGAGCTTTTGACCGCGAATATCCATCTTGTAACACCAGGTGCGAAGTCAGTTACAGTAACCAACTACTACGACGGTAACCCGATAAGTATCCCTCTCGATGAGAAGCTTTCAGCATCTAAGAACGCCCAGCGATTCTTTAAGAAATACTCGAAGGCTAAGACAGCGATAAATGAGAAGCAGATACAGCTCGAAGAGAACGATGTGAACATCGCATACCTTGAGTCGGTTCTTCAGAGCCTTTCCGATGTAAACACAGAGGAGGACATCGAAGCGGTGCGTGACGAGCTTGTTGAAACAGGTTTTGTCCGCTTCCGTAAAACTCCGGGACGCAGGAAGAAGATCAAACCAACTCCGATTCACTACACGCTGTCAGATGGAACCGATGTGTACGTTGGCAGAAACAACAACGAGAACGACTATCTCACACTGAAGCTTGCATCGAAGACCGACGTGTGGATGCATACCAAGGACATTCCGGGATCACACCTTATCATCAAGATGGATGACGGCAGAAACGTGGACCATCTGTCTGCCGAGCTTATTTACGAAGCTGCATCAATCGCAGCCTTCCATAGCAAGGCCGGTTCATCAGCCAATGTCCCGGTCGACTATGTTCCGGTTCGCTACGTCAAGAAGCCTAATGGAGCTAAACCTGGAATGGTAATCTTCACGCACAACCAGACAGTCTATGTTGACCCTAAGCTGCCCTCACCGGATGCAGGTACCGACGCCGACAAATAATCTATAATTTAAAAGCATAGACTCTTGCGATGTTAACGCAGTTGTCTATGCTTTCTGTTTATTTATTCTTGTTGCTGTTTCTTGCTCTGAACGCCTTACGTCTTCTGCCGGCAGCTTCTTTCTCTTTCTTTTTTCTTGTCTTATCCTTCATTATTGAGTAACCGAAAAATCCAAGCTTTCTACCCTGCAGTCTGTGGTACTTACCATGGTTGTACGCGATAAGTCCCATCTCAGAATAGTCAAAAGCACCATTCTCATCTATGTAATCCTCCGCAACATGAACGGCCACGATTTCGGCCATAAACATATCGTGGCTTGGAAGTTCCTTAACCTCAAAAACCTTACACTCAAGGCTTACAGGTGCCTCAGCGATAAGTGGTGCCTTGACGCAATCAGCCTTGGCCTTAGTGAGTCCAGTCTCCTTCCACTTATCAACATCGCGCCCGGACTTTACTCCGCAGTAATCGGTCGCCTTTACGATATCCTCGTTAACAAGATTTATTACGAATTCACCATTCTTCTCGATGATATCGTGTGAATGTCTCTTCTTCATAACAGAAACATAAGTCATCGGCGGATTAGTATTTATAATTCCAGTCCACGCAATTGTTATAATATTGCTCTCGTTCTCATCACCACAGCTTACCATAACCGCAGGAAGAGGGTACATAAGTGGACCTGGCTTAACAGCCTTCTTATTAAAAATCTTCATAGCATCTAAGCCTCCATTTCATATATCATCTAGCCAAGATGTTCAATTTTTCCGAGAATATCTGTAAAATACTCTGGAAGTTCACTTCGAAACTCCATATATTTGCCTGTTCTCGGATGTACAAAACCAAGAAGTCCGGCGTGCAGCATCTGCCCCTTAACCGGAAGCGTCTGCTTCTTCGGTCCGTACAGCTCATCGCCAACCAGCGGATGTCTTATGTATGACATGTGAACCCTGATCTGATGAGTTCTGCCGGTTTCAAGTCTCGCCTTCACAAGCGTATACTTACCGTATCTTCTGACAACCTTGATGTGCGTTACCGCATTCTTCGGATTGCTTCCGAACACACCCCTTCTCAGACGATTCTTCTCGTCTCTTCCAATCGGCTTATCAATCGTAAGCTCATCTTCCTTGATGTTATCGTACACAAGAGCAGTATATTCTCTCTTGCAAGAATGAACCTTAAGCTGCTCTGCCAGCGACTCGTGTGCTGCGTTATTCTTGGCAACCATAAGAAGACCACTCGTATCCTTATCGATTCGGTGAACTATGCCAGGACGTATCGTACCGTTAATTGATGAAAGAGAACCACCACAGTGATACATAAGTGCATTAACAAGCGTCCCATCGTAATTACCAGGGCTTGGATGAACGACCATTCCGCGCGGCTTCTCAACCACAATCACATCCTCATCCTCATATACAATCTCAATCGGAATATCCTGCGCCACAACATCAAGAACCTCAGGCTCAGGGAAATCCACATAAAGAGCATCCCCCACCTTGACCTTGTGCTTCTTAGAAGTCACCAGCTCGCCATTAACCTTTACTCTGCCATCCTCAATTAGGTTCTGGGCGTAGTTTCTCGAGAGGTCAGTTATCTCTCCGCTGACAAAAGCATCGAGTCTCTTCCCCTCATTCTCCGCTTCGACCGTTAACTCTATGATTCTTTCTTCGTCCATCATTTCTCCTTATCAAACAGCAGAAACAGCATAGCAAGAATGCAGCCGCACACAATAAAAATATCAGCGACATTAAACACCGCAAAGCTTCCGAATGAAAACATATCAGTTACAAAGCCCACACTCAGTCGATCGTACAAATTGCTCACGCCACCTGCCGCAATCATAACGAAACAGAACACAAGCGTCTTAGAGCCCTTCCTCCATTCTCTGACCATAAGTACAAGGCAGACTGCAATAAGAAGAGTCGTAAGTCCTACTGTAATAAGCGTGTTATTTTCAAACATACTAAAAGCCGCCCCTTGGTTCCTGACATAGGTTAGCTTGAAAAAACCAGGAATAACGGGCAGGCTTTCACCCGGCGCAAGGCCGGCTCTTATTAACAGCTTTACAATCTGATCTGCAGCGACAATTCCTGCAAATAATATAGCTAGTAGCATTATTTATTACTTAAGAATGATTGTGTCTTCGATTGAAGGCTGATTCTCTGACATCTTATCAAGGCTCTCCTTGATATCGCCCAGAGTTGCGTGCTCAAGGTCAGTCACCTTGTTAAGCGGATTCTCAGCCTCATCAGTTACTACAAGTGTAGCTGAATCTACGTGCTCTTCTGCAGGTGCTGCTGACTTAAGCTTTTCGTCGATTACAGCGATATCACTTCTGTCAAGATCTGGAAGAAGCTCATATTCATCGTTATCAAGTTTCTCAAGCTCTACTGTAAGCATAGTCTTGTAGTTGCTTCTGAGTCTCTCAACCTTGTTCTTGAGAGTGAGGTGCTCCTCATTAATGTTCTTAACTGTCATCTTGGCATCTAGAATCATGTTCTCAGCCTCAAGCTCAGCATCTCTCATGATAAGCTCTGCTCTTCTCTCAGCACTTGCTGAAATATCAGCCATAAGTCTCTTTGCTGTCTCGAGTGTCTCAAGCATTGCTGTGTCTGACTTCTGAGCCTCAGCAAGCTGCTTCTCGAGAGCCTTAATCTTGTGCGCCATGCTTCTGTTATCGTTCAGAACTCTCTCATAGTCGATTACAATAAGATCCAGAAATTCATCTACCTCTCTTGAATTGTATCCTCTCTTATCACGAGTGAATTCCTTCTTATCGATATCAATTGGCATTATCATATCTGCGCATCCTCCCTTTCATTAGAAAAATGTTGTAATTAAAATATCATTTGAATCAGTACTATCAGTGCCGTCGCGACCATCCTGATCACAAAGAACGCTATCAGTACTGAAAAATCCAGCATACCTGTATTGAACCTGGACATGAATCCCCTTATTGGAGCCACAATCGGTTCTGTCATCTGAACTGTAAATTCGTAGATACCTCTTATCGTCTGTCCGCCCATAGCAGCAAACCAACTAAGAATAGCTCTTGCAAATAGGAGCCATATAAGTATCTCCGCAAACCAGTCAATCGCTCTGCAAACAACTATCACCATAGGCTATCTCCAAGGGCTGCTGTTTGACTTGTTGTTGTCAGCACTACTTACGTGTACCTCAGAATTTCTTCCGAGCTTAGCCGCAATGTTAACGTTCGCAGGTGCAAAAATGAAGATATTCTGCGTAACCCTCTGCACATTTCCGCTAAGTGCGCATGTTGCTCCACTCAGGAAGTCGAAAATCTTTCTTGCAAGATCTGTCTCAACATTCTCAAGATTAATAATAACCGGCTTTCTTGCCTTAAGATTATCAACGAGCTTGCTGCACTCATCGAAGTTCTTAGGCTCGATTACGATCATCTTAAATGCACCTGAAGCATTCATTGAATGCTGACTCACCTTCTTCTCGCTTGTCTTAGATAGAAGCGGTGCAACATCAGCATATGAGCTGTCAACTCTGAAGCTTGGTGCAATTGGTTCTGTCATCATTGATGAAGGCTTTGAATTTCCACTTCCGCTTACGCTCGCATGTCCGCTTGCCGCATCCATTCTTGCTTTCTCTCTGTTAATTTCATCCTGAGTGATCTCGAAATCCTCATCATCATCGATATCGTCAATACCGATCAGCTTCTTAATGCTGTCTCCAAAACTCATCTATGCATCCTCCAAATTTATCTGTAACTACGTCTTCCAAAAATCGAGCTTCCTACCCTGACAAGGTTCGAGCCCTCTTCAATTGCTACTTCGAAATCTCCAGACATTCCCATCGATAGGATATCCGGCTTGTAATACTCCTCGTCATATGAAAGAGTCTTCATCCTTTCAAATAGCTCTCTGGCCTGTGCAAAATAACATCTTGCGTCCTCAGGAGTATCTCCTGCAGGAGGTATGCACATAAGTCCACGTATTCTTATGTTGTGAAGACGTCCTGCAATATCATCTATAACTGTGAAAAGCTCTGAAACAGGCAGTCCTGTCTTAGTCTCTTCATCTGCAA